>Ga0187784_10003094_pt1 | contig 13397 bp, 13 predicted proteins | sample 1015_SJ02_MP15_2_FD_132964 | JGI IMG/M metagenome (GOLD analysis project Ga0187784, IMG submission 132964) | Tropical peat soil microbial communities from peatlands in Department of Meta, Colombia - 1015_SJ02_MP15_20_MG | ecosystem: Environmental > Terrestrial > Soil > Wetlands > Peat | place...
AATTGCGGCCGTTCTGGTCAGCACGGCCATCGGCCTTGCCCTTTACCGTTTCGCCATCGCCACCGCCGCGGGCGCAAATGCAGTGACGCTCATCATCATTACGATTGGCGCCTCGATTTTCCTGCGCGGCGCGGCGGAGGTCGTGTTCGACAAGCGTTTTCACACCTTGCCGCCTCTGTTCGGCAGCGATCCGATCCGCGTCGGCGGCGCCGCCATTCTGCCGCAGAGCCTGATCGTGTTCGCCGGCGCGGCAATTATTGTCGTGTTGCTGTGGGCCTTCATCGACCGGACCTTGTTCGGCAAGGCGGTGATCGCGACATCGGCAAACCGCATTGCCGCGCGACTGGTGGGCATCGACACCCGTGTCATCGTCGCTGCCTGCTTTGCACTGTCGGCGGCCATCGGCGCCATCGCCGGCATCCTGATCACCCCGATCACGCTCACCAGTTACAACGCCGGCACGCTGTTGGCGCTAAAGGGCTTCGCAGCCGTCATGCTGGGCGGCATCGGCAGTGCCGCAGGAGCGATGGTCGGGGGTATCCTGCTCGGTTTGCTCGAGGCGCTCGCGGCGGGCTATCTGTCTGCAAGTTACAAGGACGCCGTCGCACTTGTCGTCATTTTGTGCGTGCTGTTTGTCTTGCCGCAGGGACTGTTCGGCAAGACGAAGGTTGAGCGGGTGTGAACGTGCTCGCCCTTTTTGATCGCCTGCGGTCGCCGCAACGGCATCGGCTGATTTTGCTTATTCCACTCGCCGTGTTCATTTTGTTGCTGCCGCTCTTATTTTCGTCTGCCTATTATTATCGCGTCGCGGCATTGGTCTTTATCTTTGCCATCGCCGCGCTCGGCCTCAACTTGTTGATGGGCTTTGCCGGTCAGGTCAGTCTCGGTCATGCCGGCTTCATGGGCATCGGCGCCTACGCCGTTACGATCGGTCCAACCCATCTCGGTATTCCGCCCTTATTTTCCTTCCTCCTCGGGGCGGCGCTTTCGGCGGTGGTGGCGTTTTTGGTCGGCCGGCCGATCTTGCGTCTCAAGGAACATTATCTTGCGGTCGCGACACTCGGATTTGGCGTGCTGGTCGCCATCGTCTTCACCAACGAAGCGGGCTGGACCGGCGGCCCCGATGGCATGACGGTGCCGGGACTTACCCTGATGGACTGGTCGATACGCGGCGCCGGCGCCTGGTATTGGATAGCGGCCATCAGCTTTCTCCTCGGCGCTGCACTTGCCCTCAATTTGGCCGACAGCCCGACCGGCCGCGCGCTGCGCGCGATCCACGACAGCGAAATCGCCGCCCGCGTGCTCGGCGTCGATGTGGCGAAGAAGAAGCTCATCGTCTTCGTCGTTTCGGCAGTCTATGCCTCGATCGCCGGCTCATATTTCGGGCTGATCAACGGCTACATTACACCGGACGTGTCCGGCTTTTTGCGCTCAATCGAACTTGTCGCCATGGTGGTGCTGGGCGGCATGGGCTCCGTGATCGGTTCGCTGGTCGGAGCGGCGGTGCTGGTGATTCTGCCGCAGGCTTTGACCGTGTTCCATGACTACGAACACATCGTGTTGGGACTGATCGTCATGAGCGTCATGATTTTCCTGCGCCGCGGGATCGTGCCGAGTCTGGCGGCCGCACTCGGCGAGAGGCGAGCAAAATGATCGTGCTGTCGGCTGAGGGCCTGTCAGTCGCCTTTGGCGGCGTACGCGCGGCCGACAATGTGAGCTTCGATGTCGAACCCGGCATCGTATTCTCGATCATCGGGCCGAACGGGGCCGGCAAGACGACGCTGTTCAACGTGATCTCCGGACTATGCCCACCGGACGACGGTCGAGTGTGGTTTTACGGCGAAAACGTCACTGCGCTCGCCCCCGAACAGCTTGCGCGCCGCGGCCTGTCGCGCACCTTCCAAAATCTGCAAATCTTCTCCCACCTGACCGTGATAGAGAACGTCATGGTGGGCAGACATCGTCACGAGGCGACCGGAATCATCGCCGATCTCTTGCATCTGCCGGCTGTCGCACGGCAGAACCGACGCACCCGCGAAGCGGCTGCCGAAGCGCTCGCTCGTGTCGGCCTTGCCGACTTGGCCCAAAGGCCGGCGAGCGGCCTCGCCTACGGCAATCTCAAACGTCTGGAAATCGCGCGCGCGCTCGCCAGCGAACCAAAGGTGCTGCTGCTCGACGAGCCGGCCGCCGGCTGCAATCCGGTGGAGCGGCGAGAAATCGAAAACATCATCCGCGGCATCGTCGGGAACGGCATCACGGTGGTGCTGGTCGAGCACGATATGCGGCTGGTCATGAACGTCTCCAACCGCATTCACGTTCTCGCCAATGGCCGCACGCTCGCTGAAGGCACTGCGGCGGACGTGCGCTCAAACCTTGCGGTGATCGAAGCCTATCTGGGCGTTCACCGTACCCAGGAGACGGCAGGTGCTGTCGGTTGAGAATCTCAGGAGCGGCTACGGGCGCATCGAGGCGCTGCATGGCGTCTCGCTCGAGATCGCGGCCGGTGAGATAGTAACCCTGGTGGGTGCAAACGGCGCCGGAAAGACGACGCTATTGCGCGCGATTTCCGGCGTGCAGCCGATTTCGGCAGGCCGCATTCGCTTCGATGGCCGCTCGATCGAGGGCGTTCCGGCGCATGCACGCGTTGCGCTGGGAATCGCGCAAGTTCCGGAGGGCCGTCAATTGTTTGCCCCGCTTTCGGTCGAAGACAATTTGAAACTGGGGGCATGGCCCCGGCGCGGCATCGATTTTACCGCCGACCTTCAGCAGATCTTTGACCTGTTTCCTATGCTTCGCGAAAAGCGGTACGCCGCCGCCGGTGTGTTATCGGGCGGTCAGCAGCAACTGCTGGCGATCGGTCGCGCTCTCATGGCAAAGCCGCGTCTGGTGCTCCTCGACGAGCCTTCGATGGGGCTTGCGCCCATTCTGGTCGACCAGATTCTCAATGTCGTACTCGACCTCAAGCGCAAGGGTTTGACGTTGCTGCTGGTGGAGCAGAACGCCAACGCAGCGCTGGCTATCGCCGACCGCGCCTACGTGCTCGAGACCGGGACCATTACAGCAAGCGGAGCGGCGGCGGAAATTCAGAGCGACCAACGGGTCCGCGAGGCTTATCTCGGCGTGTAATCCGCCGCAACGGCGGGGGTTGAAAAGGCAAACGGCCGCCGGATCGACAGCTCGCGGCTGCCGCCTGCCGCGGCGAGCGGCGGAGCGTACAGTCTTTGACTAAAATCAAGGCGTAAGGGGGTGGTCCTGTAAAGATCACATTGGACGAGTCCGGCCACGGGCGGTCGCCGACTATCGCAACTTGGTCGCATCATCTCAGTGATGAACAGGCCACCCATACCCAGCGTACGGTCGACGACCAGACATCCGTCTGCGTCAGCCGGCAGAAATGGCGACGGCTAGGTACCAGGTGGCGCCAACGGAATCGACACTTTGGGGAGGTGCCGTGAAGAACAGCCTACAGCCGGGAATATCCAAGGTGCGCCGCATCGTCGTCGACCGCGACCGCACCATCAGCTTCATGGGCGAGGATGGCCGGGTCTATGCCACCCCCGAATTGTGCCGTGACATCGAGCAAACCTGCCGCGAAGTCTTGCTCGACCATGCCCAGGCCGGCGAAGACTCGGTCGGGCTCGAAATCTCGGTGCGGCATACGGCGCCTACGCTGCCCGGCATGCAGGTTGAGATTACGGCGACGGTCTCCGCTGTAGAAGGTCGCAAGGTAACCTTCGAAGTCGCCGCCAAGGACGAGCTTGAGCCGATCGCCGAAGGCAGGCACATTCGTTTCGTCGTCGATCGGGAGAAGACCTATGAACGCCTGAGAGCGAAGGCGGCCAAACGCGCCGCTCGCTAAACGGGCAGGATATTTCGGCTGGGGAGACGAACCATGAGGATGCAACGAGCGGTCCAGGGCAACACGCCATTCATGTTCGATCCCGCCCATGAATGCATGCCGCGCGGCGAACTCGCGGCGCTGCAATTCGACCGCCTCAAGCAGACGCTCGAACGCGCCTATGCCAAGGTTGCCCACTTTCGCCGCAAGTTCGACGAAGCGGGCGTCAAGCCGGAGCAATTGCGTTCGCTCGACGACCTTGCGCGCTTTCCGTTTACCCTGAAGTCGGACTTGCGCCACAACTACCCGTTCGACATGTTCGCAGTGCCGCGCGAACAGCTGCTGCGGCTGCATGCATCCTCGGGAACGACAGGCCAGCCGACGGTCGTCGGTTATACGCGCGCCGATCTCGACTTGTGGTCGGATTTGATGGCGCGCTCGCTGGCGTGCGCCGGCGCCCGGCCTGGCGACGTGGTGCACAACGCTTACGGCTACGGGCTGTTCACCGGCGGCCTCGGCGCCCATTACGGCGCCGAGCGGCTCGGCTGCACCGTGGTGCCGATGTCGGGCGGCGGCACCGAACGCCAAGTGGTCCTGCTGCGGGACTTTGCCGCCGACGTATTGTGCGCGACGCCGTCATACGCGCTCAACATCGCCGAGGTTGCCGACGCAATGGGCGTCGATCTGCGCAAGCTGCCGGTCCGTTGCGGCGCCTTCGGGGCCGAGCCGTGGAGCGAAGCCATGCGCCGCGAGCTTGAAGCGCGCTTCGGCATCAAAGCCGTCGATATCTACGGATTGTCGGAGATCATCGGGCCGGGCGTGGCTTGCGAGTGCGACGCCTGCCAGAACGGCCTGCATGGCTGGGAGGACCATTTCCTGTTCGAAGTCGTCGACCCGAAGACACTGCAGCGGCTGCCAATCGGCGAGGCCGGCGAACTCGTGATTACGACGCTGAGCAAAGAGGCGTTGCCGATGATCCGCTATCGCACGCGCGACATCACGACATTGACCGATGAGCCCTGCAGCTGCGGACGGACGCATGTGCGCATCATGCGGGTGACCGGACGCGACGACGACATGCTGATCATTCGGGGCGTCAATGTCTTCCCTTCTCAGATAGAAGCCTTCCTGGTCGGCTTTCCCGATCTCGCGCCGCATTACCAGATCGTGCTGACGCGCGAGGGTCCGCTTGACACCGTGACGGTCGAGGTCGAGCTGGTCGCCGGCGCCCGGTCGGATGCACCGTTCCTCGTGACGAAAGCAGACGAAATCCGTCGGCACCTCAAATCGGCGATCGGCGTGACCTGCTCGGTCGACATTAAAGCGCCCGGCACGGTGCCGCGCTCGCAGGGCAAAGCGGTGCGGGTCAAGGACCTGCGGAAAACCAGCCATTGAGGAGCGGCCGCACGGGGCCGCCATCAGCCGACCGTTGACCTGCATCAAAACTACTCGCCGCCTGTTTCTTACTCTGCTATGGTGCTGCCGCGCGCCAGCAACGCAAAAGGCCGTCATTTGAAGCCGTTCGCCTATATCGCGGCAAGGAACGTCGATGACGCAGTGGCGCTGCTTGCCGAGCACCGTTGCTCGGCCAGGATTCTCGCCGGCGGGACGGATTTACTGGCCGATCTGAAGACCGCCGCCGATGTACCGGGCATACTCATCGATATTTCACGCGTCGGGGAATTGATGGGTATCGCCGTCAACGACGACGGGCTGCGCATCGGCGCGCTAGTCACCCATAGCGAGCTGATGGCCTCTGCCCTGATCCGGGACACGTTTCCGGCCTTGGCCGATGCGGCGCACTCGATCGGCGCGGTGCAGACCCGCAACCTCGGCACCATCGGCGGCAATCTGATGAGCGCCGTGCCGTCGATGGATTCGGGCCCCACCCTTGTTGCGCTCGACGCAGAGGTCACCGTGGCAAGCAGCGCCGCCCGGCGCCGCTTGCCGCTCGGCGAGCTGTTTGTCGGCCCGCGCAAGACCAGCCTCGGCGCCGACGAATTGTTGCTCGATATCGTTATCCCGAAGCAAAATCTCGGCAAGCCGGCCAGCTTTCAAAAATTTGGCCTGCGCAAAGGCCAGGCGCTTGCTTTGGTCAACGCGGCGGCGAGTTTCGATCGCGGCGCCGGCCGCTTTGTCGAACCGCGCATCGCGCTGGGTGCGGTGGCGCCAACGGTGATCCGCGCGCCGGCGGCGGAAGCCTATTTGGCCGGACGCGCCATCAGCCGCGAAGCGATGGCCGAAGCCGGTCGAATCGCTTCGACCGAAGCCAAGCCGATCAGCGATTTCCGCGCCAGCGCCGGCTATCGGCGCGATCTCATCGCCGTCCTGGTGCGTCGAGCCTTGGAGAGCGCCTCGGCGTTGGCACGAGCGCAGCCTAAGGAGGCCGTGGCGTGATCGATGTGACAGTCCTCGTTAACGGTGAAACGCGGCGCGCTGCGGTGCCGGCAGAGACGACGCTGCTCACGCTGCTGCGCGACCATTTCGGCCTCACCGGCGCCAAATCCGGATGCGACGTTGGCGATTGTGGCGCCTGCACGGTGTTGGTCGACGACGTTCTCGCCAATGCCTGTCTGATGCTCGCGGCCCAAGTCGACGGACGCCGCGTCCTCACCATCGAGGGTGTGGCCGCGAACCGGGCGCTGCACCCGCTGCAGAAGGTGTTCGAGGACCAGGGTGCCTTGCAGTGCGGCTTCTGCGGTCCGGGAATGATTCTCTCGGCTAAAGCGTTGCTCGATCGAGATATCGAACCGTCCCGGCATCAGATCCGCGACGCGCTCGCCGGCAATCTCTGCCGCTGCACGGGCTATGCCAAAATCATCGATGCGGTCGCCGAGGCGGCCCGGATCATGCGCAGCGAGCGAGCAAATGGCTGACGATCAAGGCGTAATAGAGCGGCAACGCGCCGCGGTCGAGGCGGCCTGGCGCGTCGAACACGCTCGCCTGCCCTCCGCGCCTGGCCGGACGGCGCCCGCAGTGTCGCCGCCAGCCGTGCCCGCGCAGCAAATCCGCGCCGTTGGCCAGCGCGCCACGCGCCCCGACAGTCGTAATCACGGTCTCGGTCAGACCAAGTATATCTGCGACATCGCCCTGCCCGGGATGCTGCACGCCAGGATCAAGCGTGCCGGCATCGCCTCGGGGCGCATCAAACGCATCGATACCAGCGCCGCGGAGGCGATGCCGGGCGTCAAGGCCGTCGTCGTCGGCCGCGAACTGCCGGTCAACTCCTTCGGCCCCACGTTCCAGGATCAGCCGGTGTTGGTCGACGAGGTTGTCCGCCACGCCGGCGACGGCGTTGCTGCGGTCGCGGCGATAAGCGAAGACATCGCGGCGGCGGCAGTGGAGCGGATCGTCGTCGACTACGAGCCGCTGCCGGCGGTGCTCGATCCGATCGAGGCGATGCGCGAGGATGCCCCCAAGGTTCATCCACCCGAAAGCAACATCTACCATCGACTGACCATCCGCAGGGGCGACGTAGCCAAGGGCTTTGCCCAATCCGACCACGTTTTCGCGGGCCGCTTCACCTCACAGATGGTGGAGCACGTGCCGATGGAGCCGCATGCGGCGATCGCCGACTGGGATGCCGCCGGACGGCTCACGGTGTGGGCGACGATCGGTCGAATCACGCTGGCGCGCTCCGATCTGGCCCGCACGCTGCAACTGCCGATGAACCGGATCCGCCTCATCGGCACTATCGTCGGCGGCAATTTCGGCGGCAAGAACGAAATCAGCCAGGAGCCGGCTTTGGCGCTGCTCTCCAAAAAAGCCGGCCGCCCGGTGAAGGGCGTGTTCAGCCGCGGCGAAGAGTTCACCGCGACCACCGTGCGCCACCCCTTCATCATGGAGTACCGGACGGGCGTTACCAGGGACGGCCGCATTTTGGCGCGCACGGCGCGGCTCATTCTCGATGGCGGCGCCTATTGTTCGTGGAGCGAGACCACGCTGGGCAAGTCCTGCATTCTCGCGCCCGGTCCCTACAAGATCGACAACGTCAGTTCCGAAGCGGTTGCCGTGTACACCAACAAGACGATGTCCGGCGCGATGCGCGGCTTTGGCGCGCCGCAGGTCTGCTTTGCCTATGAATCGCATATGGATGACATCGCCGCCGCGCTCGGCATCGATCCGCTAACGATCCGCCTGCGCAATGGTTTTGAGGAAGGTTCGGTAAGCCCGACCGGGCAAGTGCTGCACAGCGTGGTGCTGAAAGATACGCTGCGCCGGGCCGCGGAACGTTTCGGCTGGGAGGCGCATTCGTGAAGCACCGCGGTCGCGGCATCGCCTGCATGTGGTATCCGATCGGATTTACCGTGTCGGCCAATCCGAGCGCGGCGGTGGTGAAAATGAACGAGGACGGCACCGCCGTCGTGCTGACCGGCACCGTGGAAACCGGCCAGGGCGCACTGGCCGTGCTCGGCCAGATCGCGGCCGAAGCCCTCGGCCTCGCACCCGACGACGTGCATCTGGTCTCGGCCGATACCGATGCGACGCCGATGGATACCGGGGCGATTGCCAGCCGCACGACCTACGTCACGGGCAACGCTATTCGGCTCGCCGCCGAAAACGCCAGAGCCGTCCTGTTCGAAGTCGCCGCCCAGGTCCTCGGCGTCGCTGCCAGCCAGCTCGAAGCGCGCGACCGGCGCATTCAGGTCAAGGGATTTCCACAATGCGGCATCCCGATCGGCGATGTTTGCAAGCGCGCGCAGAGCGCGCTTGGTCAACCGCCGATCGGCAGCGCGTCGTGGAACCCGCCGACGGTCGCACTCGACCCTGAGAACGGACAGGGCAAGCCGTTCGGCACCTACGTTTACGCCACGCAGATCGCGGAGGTCGAAGTCGACGACGAGACCGGCGAGGTGGAAGTGCTCCGCATCGCCGCAGCGCACGATTGCGGCACGCCGATCAATCCGATGCTGGTCGAGGGCCAGGTCGAGGGCGGCATTTCGATGGGGCTCGGCTTCGCGCTGCAGGAGGAAATCCTGTTCGACCGCGATGGCCGGCAGATCAATCCCAACCTCACCAACTACATCATGCCGACCGCGCTCGACATGCCGGAGATTGACGTCGACATAGTGCCGAACTACGACCCGACCGGACCGTTCGGCGCCAAGGGTGTCGGCGAGCCCAGCCTGGTACCGACCGCGCCGGCGATCCTCAACGCCATTCACGACGCGGTTGGCGTGCGCATCACGTCCCTGCCTGCGACTTCCGAAAAGGTATTGGCGGCAATCAAAGCCAAGCGTGGCGAGGGGACAAAACGGCTGCCCGCCTGACGGCCATCGGGGCAATCCGCCGCTGCGGGTTTGCTATCGTTTCAGCAATGGGCTGCCGTAGAGCCCGGTCGGCTTGACCAACAGGATTAAAAGCATCATCGCGAACGGCGCCATCTGCGCCAGCGGCGCGTAGATCAGCGTGCCGAGCGAGATCACCTGGCCTACCAGAAAGCTCGAGACCAGCGTGCCTTTGATGCTGCCAAGACCGCCGATGATCACGATCATGAAAACGAAGGCCAATACATCGAGCCCCATTTGCGGATCGACCATGATCAGCGGCGCGTAAAGCCCGCCGGCGAGTCCGGAAAGACCGCCGGCGATGATAAAGGCGATGGTAAACAGCCTATAGACGTTGATGCCGAGACCTTCGACGTGCTCGACATTGTCGATCGCCGCCCGCATCGCCTTGCCGATGATGGTACGGTTCAGAAACGCCCAGATGCCGGCGTAAACCAAGGCTGACGCGCCCACGATGATCAGGCGGTAGACCGGAATCTCGGTGCCGAGCACGCTGATCTGCGCCTCGATCGGCACCGCCACCGGCAGCGGCACCAAGCCCCAGAAGTATTTTATGACGCCGACGCCGCCGATCAGGATGCCGAACGACGTAATCATGGTGAAGCTGATGTCGCGTTCGTAGATACGCAGATAGACCAGGCGCTCCGCCGCCAGTCCGGCGATCCCGCCGGCGATCATGCCGCCGAGCGCACCGAGCCACAGGCTGCCGGTGATGGAGCTGACCGAATAAGTGATGTAGCCTCCGATCGAGTAGTACAACAGCTGATCGAGGCTGATGACTCGCATCAGACCGAAAACCAGCGACAGTCCGACCGCCATCAAGAAAAAGATGCTGCCGAGGCTCAGCCCGAACAGAACGCCGGAAATGAGAAGCTGCTTGTCGATCATCCGGCGCTCCTTTTGCCGTTCGATCCGGCGCGCAGCACCCGGGAGGCCGCTCTCTGCAAAACCGGCTGTAACGTGCCCCAGATGCCCTTCTCGCCGGCCAGCATGACCAGCACCAGCCCGAAGCCTATAATTATTTCCCAATTGCCGAAGATCTTGCTGATCAGGTCCTTCATGCCGATGAAAGCGAGCGAGCCGATGATCGGACCGTACAGCGTGCCGACCCCGCCAAGAATCGTCACCACCACCGGCTCCGGCGTGCGGGCGGCGCTGGTGATCTCCGGACTGACGAAGCCGAGATAAACGGCGTACATGGCGCCGGCCAGCGCCGTCGTCGTGTTGGCGACGGCGAAGGCGGCCAGGCGGATGGCAAAATCGCTGTAGCCGAGAAAGATAAGCTTATCCTCGTTGATCTTGGTGGCGAGGCAACAGGCGCCGAAGATCGAGTCGTCGATATATTTGTAGAATGCCCAGATCGCGAACGCGACCAATAATGAGAATATGAAGAAGTGTTCCGGTCGGGTCAGGTCGAGCACCGGCGTCGCGTCGATGCTGGTGAGGAACCACAGTCCATTGTCGCCATGAGTGATGTCGGCCAGGACTTTTTGCATCAGATAATAGACGATCACCGCCAGCGCGAGATTGACGAGCGCGAAATAGTCCCGCCGCAATCTGACGAACAACGGGCCGACGGCGAGCGAGACAATTATTCCCGCCGCGACGCCGCACAGGATGCCGATATAGGGATTGTTGCCGAAATAGAACAAATAGAATGCCGTCCCGTAGGCGCCGACGGCGAGATAGGCCGGCTGTCCGAACGAAATGTAGCCGACCCGGCCAAGCAGAAAATTGCAGCCGATCGCATAAACCGAAAACAGCACGATTTCGTTGGCAAAAGGCAACGGCAGAAACACGCGAACCAGTGCGAGCAGCGCAAAGGCCAGTACCAAACCCCACCACCATCGCAAGACATTCATCGTGCAACCCCAAATCCCGATCGGTGCGGCGCGGATCGTGGCGATGTCATAGAAATGGCTCGCAAACCTCTGGCTTGATCGATTCCCGCTCGTTCAGTTCGATCATCATGCGGCCCTCGCACAACGCGTAGAGCCGATCGGCAATCGAGCAGACCAGCGGCAAATTCTGCTCGACCAGCACCAGCGCCGTCTTCTTGCGTAATGCCGAGAACACGTCCTTGAGATGTGCGACGATGCTCGGCGCCAGGCCCTCGGTGGGCTCGTCGATCAGCAGCACTTTCGGATGCCCCAGCATCGACTGACCGATCATCAGCATTTGACGCTCGCCGCCGCTGAGAAAACCCGCCTTGCGATCCATCAGGCGCGTCAGCTTCGGGAAATAACGGGTCACTTCGCTCCAATCGTAATCGTTGGTGGCGTAGCTGGCGAGTTCGAGGTTCTCCCGAACCGTGAGATCGGAAAAGACGCGCTTGTCTTGCGGCACATATTTCAGGCCACCGCCGGCGATGGCGAACGGCGCCATGCCGATCAGGCTGATGGAGTTGAAGGTGATGCCGCCCGAGGTCGGCTTTAGAAATCCGGCAATGGTCTTAAGCAGCGTGGTCTTGCCCGCGCCATTGCGGCCGACGCAGGCGACGACCTCGCAGGGCCGTACCGTCATGGTGACGTCGAACAGCACCTTGGCCTCGTCATAAGCGACATTGAGGCCGCTGACCATTAATATGGGATCGGTCATGACGCCGCCCCGCTCGGCGCCGCGGGGATCTCAATCTGCCAATAGCTCCTGCGGACGTCCGGGTGCTTTAGGCATTCCTCGACCCCGCCGTCGGCGAGCACTTTGCCTTCGTGCATCACAGTCAGCCGCTGCACCAAATCCTGAACATGGGAAATCTTGTGCTCAACGATCAGGATCGTCCGCCGGCCGAGGCTTCGGCGCAGGACCTTGAGGATTCTCTGAATTTCGGACTCGGACAGTCCCGCGAGCGGTTCATCGAACATCAACAGCTTGGGCTCGACGAGTAGCGTCATCGCGATTTCCAACAGCCGCTTCTCGCCCAAGCTGAGGTGCCGGACCTCGCGATCGCGAACGTCTTCCAGGTCGAAATCATGCAGAGCCTGGACGACCCTGGGTTCGCGGTGCTGGGCTTTGCAGGTGTTGAAAAACAGATGCAACAGGGAATGTTTCTTGTAGGCGCGATAGAATGCCAGCACCAGATTGTCGATAACCGTGAGGTTATCGAAAGTGGAGGTCAGCTGGAACGTACGCATCATCCCGGCGGCGACGCGCTGTTGCGGGCTCCAGCGCGTGACATCCCTGCCCTGGAAATAGATGGCCCCGGAATCCGGCTGATAGAACCCGGTCAACAGGTTGAAGAACACCGTCTTGCCGGCTCCATTGGAGCCCAAAATGCCGGCGATCTCGTTCTCCCGCAGCACGTAATCGATGCCGTCGAGAGCAGTGAGTCCGCCGAAGCGTTTGGTGACCGCCTCCGCCCTGATGATCTCAGGTTGCGTTGCGACGATCGCATTTAACGCGCCCTCCGGCCGCTCCCGCGCCACCGACGTGTTCCGCCTGTCCGTCATGCCGCCGTCAGGGTACGAATACGGCGCGCCAATGCCAAGACGCGCGCCTCCGGCCTGAAGGCGCGCGCTTTGCAGTGGCAGTCGCATCAATAGCCGAGCGAGCTCAGCGGTGGCATGACCTGATCGCCGCCGAGCGCGCCGACCACCGTGAAAAGATCCCACTCATCCTTGCGTTCGTCCGCACCTTTGCCTTTCACCAGGAGCGCCGCATATTTGTAGACGGCGGCATGATCTTCACGCCATTTGGCGGCGCCCTTAATGCTGTCGAAGACGCCGCCGTTCGCGCGCAGCGCCGCCGACACCTTGTCCGGATCCAGGGATTGCGCCGCCTCGAAACCGCGGAACATTTCCATATAAGCAATGTAGGAGAGCGCGGCGTAGGCATCCGGCGGGGTCTGGTATTGCGCGCGGAACAGAGCGGTGAATTCTTGGGCGCGCTTCGCCGCCTCTTGGTCGGGGAAACCGCTGAGATCGTAATAGAAGAAGTGCATCGCGTAGACGTTTTTCAACGCGTCGGCGGGAACACCCTTCGCCACGACGTTGGTGATGAAGGCGTTGAAGATGGTCATCTCGTTGCCGAGCGCCATCTGTTGCGCCTGCTTGAGCAGCGCCACCGCGTCAGCGCCGAATTGCGCAAAGATGAAGACGTCGGGTTTGGCGGCACGGACTTTCTGCAGCACCGTCGTGAAATCGCTGGTGCCTAACGAGACCTCGTCATAGCCGACGATCTCGGCACCGAGTTCCTTGGCGGCAGCGTAGACGCCGTCGCGCATGTCCCAGCCGAAGCTATCGGTGCGGGCGAGGAAAAACACGCGCTTTTTGCCG
>Ga0187784_10003095_pt1 | contig 13397 bp, 9 predicted proteins | sample 1015_SJ02_MP15_2_FD_132964 | JGI IMG/M metagenome (GOLD analysis project Ga0187784, IMG submission 132964) | Tropical peat soil microbial communities from peatlands in Department of Meta, Colombia - 1015_SJ02_MP15_20_MG | ecosystem: Environmental > Terrestrial > Soil > Wetlands > Peat | place...
GACACCTACTGGCGCCTCGCCGGGCCGGACGTGCCGGGCGGCAGCCGCGTCAAGGTCGTGCGCGCCGATGCCGCAACGCTGGTGGTCGAGCCGGCGTAGAACCGTGTCCCGCAAGTCGGCTGTTGCCGACTTGCGCATCGATCAATGCCGATCTCGGGTAAACCCGAGACCGGTGGCGCAGCGCAGCATGCAATGCTGCGCTGCTGAACCGGGACCGCCACAAACTGCGAGTGCGAAACGGTCCCGGATCTGCGAAGCAGCGCGTGCGCGCTGCATCGCGTCCGGGACACGGGTTTTACGCCACCCCGGCGCGCAACAGATCGTGCATGTGCACGATGCCGATCGGCTTGCCGGATTCGACCACGATCACCGCCGTGATTTTCGACGAATTGAGCAGCTCGATCGCCTCGCTGACGAGCTGATGCGGGCCAATCGTCTTCGGGCTCTTCGTCATCACGTCGTCGACTTTCGCCGCCAGCAGCCCGTCGCCCATGTGGCGGCGCAGGTCGCCGTCCGTGATGATGCCGACCAGCCTGTCGCTGTCGTCGATGATGCCGACACAGCCGAAGGTCTTCGCGGTCATCTCGGTGATCGCCTCCGCCATGACGGCGCCGCGGCGGATCAGCGGCACGCTCGCGCCGGTGTGCATGAGGTCGCGGATGAACTTCAGCTTGGCGCCGAGGCGCCCGCCCGGATGCAGGCCGCGGAAGTCGAGCGCGGTGAAGCCGCGGCTTTCGAGCAGCGCGACCGCGAGCGCGTCGCCGAGCGCAAGCTGCATCAGCGAGGACGTGGTCGGCGCGAGGTTGTGCGGGCAGGCCTCGCGCGCCTGCGGCAACAGCAGCGCGACGTCGGCGGATTTGGCGAGCGTGCTTTCCGGCTCGGCCGTCACCGCGATCAGGCCGATGCGAAAGCGGCGCGAATAGTCGATCAGGTCCTTCAGCTCCGCGGTCTCGCCCGACCAGGACAACGCCATGATGACGTCGTCCTTGGTGATCATGCCGAGGTCGCCGTGGCTCGCCTCGCCCGGATGGACGAAATAGGCCGGCGTTCCGGTCGACGCGAAGGTCGCGGCGATCTTGCGCCCGATGTGGCCGGACTTGCCCATGCCGGTGACGATCAGCCGACCCCTCGCATCCGCGATGCGCTCGACCGCCGCGATCAAAGGCTGCGCGAGGGCGTCGTGGATCGCCGCGACCAGCGCGGCGATCCCGCCCGCCTCGGCCTCGAGCGTGCGCAGCGCCGAGAGGATCAGGCCGTGTGCGCGCGTGCTCGCGCTCTCGCTCGGTTTCGCGTTTGCCATTCGTTAACTCTCGCGGACGGATCGCCAGTTAGCACGGAAAGGCCCGTGAAGGCGACCTCAACCCGGCATTAACCACCTTCGTTTTACATCCGTTAACCATAAGCCGCGCCTCGCGCGGCCGCGAGGATATTGCACGTGCGGCGTTGTGTACCTCCAATTGTTTTGGTGTCCGCCGGCGTGATTGCGATCCTGGCGCTCTCCGCGCATGCATCGGCACAACCCCTGACCACGCCGCTCCCCGGGGGATTGCGTCCGGCGCTCGAGGACGACGCGCAGACGCCGCGCGAGGCACCGCGCCCGCCGCCGCGCCGGCCCGACGCGCAGCCGGCCGGCACGCTGCCGAGCCTTGACGGCACCGACAACGGCGTGCCGCGCTACGGCAATCCGCCCGGCTTCGGCGCAGGCAGCACCGGGTTCGTCTCGACCAACATCCGCCGCCTCACGCCCGACAAGCGCCCGGTGCGGCGCGCCAAGCCGAAGCTCGGCTCGGCCCCGACGGGAACCGTTGGCACGCCGCTGTCGCTGAGCCCGCCCGGCACGAGTACGAATCTGAGCACGACCACGAGCAGTGCCGCGCCGGCGACGCCGACGGCGGATTCGTCCGCAACCGCGGCGCCAGGGACGCCGGCGTCGACGGGCGCCGCCGCGCCGCCGCGCAATCCGCTGCTGCGCATTCCCGACGGCACCGGGACCCCCGGCGGCGTTGCCGGCACGCTAAACACCACTAACCTGCCGCCCGCGACCGCGCAGCTGCTGCGCAAGCGCACCGCGGCGGACGATGATCCGTTCGCGCCGGTTGGGTTGCGCCTCGGTACCTTCACGGTGCTGCCCGCGCTCGAGATGACCGGCGGCTTCGACAGCAATCCCTCGCGCCTGCCGGGCGGGCAGTCCTCGCTCTTCACCGTGATCTCGCCGGAGGTGGTGGCGAAGTCGGACTGGGAGCGCCACGAGGTGACCGCGACGCTGCGCGGCAGCTACACCGCCTACGACCAGACGCCGGAGCTCGATCGCCCGACCGTCGACGGCAAGATCGCCGGCCGCTTCGACGTCACGCGCGACACCTCGTTGCTCGCCGACGGCACGCTGGTGGTCGGCACCGACAATCCGGGCAGCCCGAACCTGCAGGCGAACCTGACGCGCTTCCCGATCTTCACCACGCTCGGCGCCGACTTCGGCATCACGCAGCGCTTCAACCGGCTCGAGGTCACCATCAAAGGCTTGACCGAGCGGACCGAATATCAGGACTCGCACTTCACCGACGGCACCACGCAGGACAACAAGGATCGCGACTTCGATCGCTTCGGCGGCTCGCTGCGCACGAGCTATGAGGTCATGCCCGGCGTGAAGCCGTTCGTCGAAGTCACCGCGGACACCCGCGTGCACGACCTGCAGGTCGACCAGTTCGGCTTCGAGCGCGACTCGACCGGCTGGACCGCCAAGGCCGGGTCGAGCTTCCAGCTGACCGGCTTTCTCACCGGCGAGTTCGGCGCCGGCTGGATCCAGCGCCGCTACCAGGATCCGAACCTGCCGGACGTCAGCGGCTTCCTGTTTGACGGATCGCTGATCTACACGCTGAGCGCGCTCAGCAAGATCAAGCTCACCGCCTCGACGGTTGCGGCCGAAAGCACCGTGCCCGGCACCTCCGGCGAGCTCACGCACAATGCCGGCGTCGAGTTCGACCACGAGTTCCGGCGCTGGCTGATCGGCTCGCTGCAGTTCAACTACGGCTATGACGACTATGTCGGCTCGCCGCGCAAGGACGACCGCTATTCGGTCTCGGCCGCGCTCACCTACAAGCTCAACCGCTGGGCGCAGGCGAAGCTCGAGCTGCGCGAGGAATGGTTGCGCTCCTCGACGCCGGTCGGCGTCAACTACGATGCGACGGTGTTCGTGCTCGGCATGAAGTTCACGCCTTAGTGGTCCGAAGAATACCGCTCAATTGTCGAAGAAGACCGAAACGCGGGCCGCGCAGAAACGGGCCACCGTATAGTCGATGGCGCGCCGCCTGGCGGTCTTGATGCTGCGCACCTCGAGTATTGGCTCGGTACGCGGCTGTCCGAGATGACGCGCCTCATCGTCGGAGGGCAGGCGCGAGATGATTTCGCAATGCGCACGCCGTGAGTTGCGATAGCCGAACCTGCGATATACCTCGGTGATGCAGGCGAAGCCTTGAACCGCGTCCAGGGCCTGCGGGAAGCTGACTGCCGGCAGGTGATGCCGCGTCAACGACAGCACGATGCCGCTCGCTTCGCCGATGGTCTCAAAGACGAACAGGCGCGCGCCCGCAGCGATCTTCAGCTTCTCTGCGATCTCGGCTGGAGCCGCAATCTCGAAGCGGCGAAGGATGTCGACACTCGGCACCAGGCTCTCGGCGCGCAAGTTGGCCTTGAAGGACGATCGCGAGCCAAGCCCGTAGCTCAGCCGCCGCTCGACAAAGGCGCCGCGCCCTTGCTCGATGCGCAGCACGCCTTTCTGCCGCAGCTCGGCGAGCGCCCGCCTGACGGTCGTGCGCGTGACGCCGAAGTGCGGCGCGAGCGCATTTTCGCCCGGCAACCGGTCGCCGACCTTGAGGCCGCCGGCATCGATCTCCTTCAGGAGCGACAACTCGATCTGCCGCCAGCGCGGAAGATCGGCGGTCAAGTCAGGGGATAAGTCTTCGCGATCAAGCATTGTTCGCGCTCCCGCGCGCCGGCGGTCTGTGCACCGTCATCGAAGCTTCGTGTCGTTCCTATACGTGTTCATATGTCTAGACAAGTCACTAGCCTGACGGCCTGCGGGACAGGTCGGCGATGGAGTTTGCGATGGCGTTGACCCGGCGCGCCTGTTTGCAGTCGCTCGCCGCCATGGCGGCCGGCGCGCCGTCTCTCTCGTCGGCGGCGGAGCAGGCGCGGCCAAGTCTCATTGTCGGGGTCCAGGACAACCCGCCCCAGCTCGATCCGCTGCGCTTGACGACGAACGTCGCGTTTCGCGTTACGGCCAGTCTCTACGACTTCCTGATCCGGACGGACTTCGCGCCGGGCTCGAGCGTCGGTGCGCGCGTGCCGGGGCTCGCGACGTCATGGCGCGCGCTTTCTCCGACCGTGTTCGAATGCCGGATTCGACCTGGCGTGAGATTCCATGACGGCTCCGCGCTGAGCGCCGCCGACGTCGCCTTCAGTTTCGGGCCGGAGCGAATGTTGACCGAGTCGCTGCCGAGCCGCGCGATCTCGCGCCAGTTCTTCGGCGGCCTCGCGCAGGTCGAGGCCATGGACAGCGAGACAGTTCGCTTCGTCACCAAGGAGCCGGACCCGCTGTTTGAAATGCGCCTTGCCGGCTGGAGCGCCCAGATCATCAGCAAGGCAGCATTCGAGAGGACCAACGATTGGGATCGTTGGGCGCAAAACCCGGTCGGCACCGGACCTTATCGCGTTGCCGAGGTCAGGGCGGGCGAGCTCATCCGCCTTGTCGCCCATGACGCCTATTGGGGCGGACGGCCGCCGTTTGCGTCGATCACCTTCCGGGTGATTCCGGAGGCGGCGAGCCGCTTCAACGCCCTGGCGGCCAGCGACGTTCAGATCGTCACGGAAGTCACGCCAGATCAGATCGCGGGAATCGAGCGCCACGCCGCGCTGCAAGTGGCGGGCGGGGCGATCAACAACATCCGCGTTCTCAACTATGGCACCTTCGGCGGCCCGATGCGGGACCCGCGCATCCGCCGCGCGATGAACTTTGCGATCGATCGCGAGCTCATCACCGGTGCGCTGCTTGCCGGGCGTGTCGGCGTGCCGAAGGGCTACCAATGGCCGGCCTATGGCGACATGTATATCGAGGACTTCGCCGCACCGCGCCATGATCCGGACGCTGCGCGCAAGCTCCTGCATGAGGCGGCCTATTCGGGCGAGCCGATCGAATACCGCACGCAGACCAACTACTATGCGGCCGAGCTCGCGACCGCGCAGGCGATCCAGCAAATGTGGGAGGCCGTCGGGCTGAAGGTCGATCTGAAGGTGTGCGAGAACTGGGGCCAAGTCTTTGCGCAACCCAATTACGCGGTCTTCAACGGCTCGATCAACATGGTCTATCCGGACGCGATGGGGGCGCTCTACGTTCTTTACGGACCGAACGGTTTCATCCGCTTTCAGGCCAATGCCTGGAAGAGCGACGCGTTCGACCGCATCGGCGCAACGCTCGCGACGCCGATCGGCCGGGACGAGCGTCGCGCGCTGCATCGCCGCATTCTCGAGCTGTTCGATAGCGAGGATCCGCCCGGGACCGTGCTGCACCAGACCCCCATGCTGTACGGCAAGCGGCGCGACATCGCCTGGGTCCCGCAGCCGACGCCGTTTATGGACTTCGGGCCTTTCAATCCGGCCACGCGAAACCTCTGACGATCCGCGGATCGCGGTCAAACGCCCACGCGTCACAATGCATGAGCCATCCCGATGATTGTCGCGCAGCTCAGCGATCTGCACATTCGCCCGCCGGGTGCCCCCTTGGCGTTCGGCCGCATCGATACGACCGCGATGGCGCGGCGCGCTTTCGATCGCGTCTTGCGACTCGATCCAAGGCCGGATGCGCTGATTATCACGGGCGATCTTGCCGATTGTGGGCGCATCGAGGAGTACGAGATCCTGCGCGACTGGATCGCGGCTCTGCCATTTCCGGCGCATCTCGTTCTCGGCAATCACGACATTCGGGCGAGCTTTCGAAGCGTATTCGGCGGCGATCAACAGCTGCCATTTGTGCAGTTCGCCGCCGACTATCACGATCTGCGCATCCTCGGACTGGATACCCTGTCGGAAGGCGAGGGCGAGGGCGTGCTGTGTCGGCGGCGGCTCGATTGGCTGCGGCTTCGCCTCGCCGAGCGGCCGGATGTGCCGACGATTCTCGCCTTGCACCATGCGCCATTCGAGATCGGCAATGCGCTCTACGATGCGGTGCGCCTCAAGGTCGGCGCGGACGAGCTCAAATCAATCGCGACAGCGAATGCGCAGATCATCCGGATTCTGGCCGGTCATCACCATCGTGGCATGGACTGCCTGTGGGGCGGGACGCTCGTCTCGATCGCGCCGGCGGTCGTGAATGCGCTCGACTTCGAGCTCGGGCCTGCCGCGGCCATGCGGGCGATCGCCGAGCCCGCCGCCTTCCGCCTGCACGTGCGCCACGGCGCGGCCGAATGGGTGTCGCATCACCTTTATGTCGAGCAATTCGGCGCGCCGTTCGAGGCGCTACCCGACCCCGACTATCCGGCGATGACCTCCTACGTGCGCGACATCGCTTCCGCGGCGGCGCGACGCTGACGCAGCAATTGGCGTCCCGGGCGCAGCGCAGCATGAAATGCTGCGCTGCTGAACCGGGACCGCACAAAGCGCGGAGTGCGGAACGGTCCCGGATCTGCAGCGCACCGCTAACGCGCTGCGCTGCGTCCGGGACACGGGTTCACCCCAGCAGCGCCTTCAGCTCCTTGCGCAGCGCCGGCGCGAGGTCCTTGCGGTCGAGCGCATAGGCGACGTTGGCGGCCAGGAAGCCGAGCTTCGAGCCGCAATCGTAGGTCTTGCCCTCGAACTGGAAGCCGTAGCCCGGCTGCGTCTTTAGCAGCCGCAGCAGCGCGTCGGTCAGCTGGATCTCGCCGCCCGCGCCCTTCTGCTGCGTCTCGAGCAGGTCGAAGATCTCCGGCTGCAGGATGTAGCGCCCGGTGATGATGAGATTGGAGGGCGCGTCGGCCGGCTTCGGCTTCTCCACCATGCCGGTGACGCGGAACGACCTGCCGTTGCGCGCGCCGACGCTGACCACGCCGTAGGCCGACACCTGGTCCATCGGCACTTCCTCGACCGCGATCATGTTCGCGGCCTCGCCGATCGCCGTGTAGGCGTCGATCATCTGCTTGGTGGCGCTCGGCCTGCCCTTGATCAGCACGTCGGGCAGGAGCAGCGCGAACGGCTCGTGTCCGACCAGCTCGCGCGCGCACCACACCGCGTGGCCAAGCCCGAGCGGCGATTGCTGGCGCGTGAAGCTGGTGGTGCCGGCGCCCGGCAGCTCTTCCTCCAGCAGCGAGAGCTCGGTGGTCTTGCCGCGCTCGGACAGCGTCGCCTCGAGCTCGATCTGGCGGTCGAAATGGTCCTCGATCACGTTCTTGTTGCGCCCGGTCACGAAGATCAGGTGCTCGATCCCGGCCTCGCGCGCCTCGTCGACCACGTGCTGGATCAGCGGCCGGTCGACGACGGTCAGCATCTCCTTCGGCATCGCCTTGGTGGCGGGCAGGAAGCGGGTGCCGAGGCCCGCGACCGGGAATACAGCCTTGCGGATCGGGGTCATGGCGCCTTTCGGGTGCGGGAGCTCAATGGTGGCAGGATGAATAGGCCTGCGTTAATAAGGGCGTAACCCTAGCTGATGCCCTATGGGGGTGCAAAAAGGCTTGATCCTCGATGCGCTTCGTCCAACTCGCCCTGTGCGCACTCGTTCCGCTGGTCGCGCTCGCGGCCCCGGCCGCCGCGCAGGACGAGCGCTATCCGAGCCCGCTCAATAGCGCAACCGGCTCGATCGGGGCGCCGCCGCAAAGCGACCAGTGGAGCGGGCTGCCGGGCGCCTCGGGGCACCCGTTGATGCAGCCCGACGCGATCCTCGCGGCCGTCGCGGACTTCAAGAACTGCATCGAGCGGATGTGGCCGGCGGCGGAGCGGCGCGGGATCTCGCGCGAGAGCTTCGAGCGCTACGCCTCGCCGCTCGAGCCCGACGTCAAGATCATGGACTTCGTCGACGCGCAGCCGGAGTTCACCAAGGCGTTCTGGGACTATCTCGATCTGCTCGTCACCGATGACCGGATCGCGCGCGGCCGCGAGATCCTCGCGCAGAACGCCCAGGCGTTCGCGCGCGCCGAGGCCATCTACGGCGTCGATCGCTACATCGTCGCGGCGATCTGGGGGGTCGAGACCAAATACGGCACCGTCGCGGGCGAGCGGCCGGTGATCCGCTCGACCGCGACGCTCGCCTGCATCGGACGGCGGCAGGCCTACTTCAAGGACGAGTTCCTCGCCGCGCTCGAGATCCTGCAGCACGGCGACATAAGGCCGGAGCAGTTCAAGGGCTCCTGGGCCGGCGCATTCGGCGCGACGCAGTTCATGCCGACCGCATTCAAGCGCTACGCGGTCGACTTCGACGGCGACGGCCGGCGCGACGTGGTCGGCACGCCGGCCGACGTGATTGGATCGACCGCGAACCATCTGAAGATGGTCGGCTGGGTGGCGGGTGAGACCTGGGGCTACGAGGTGATGCTGCCGCAGAATTTCAATTTTCTGCTCGCCGATCCGGCGCGCCGGCTCACCCTTGCCGAATGGGCACGCCTCGGCGTCGTGCGGCCGGACGGACACGCATTCCCGCGGCCGACCGACCGCGCCTATCTGTTCGTGCCGGCCGGCGCGCGCGGGCCTTCGTTCCTGATGCTCGACAATTTCCGCGCCATCATGAAGTACAACCCGGCCGAAGCCTACGCGCTCGCGATCGGGCATCTCGCCGACCGGCTGCGCGGCGGCGGACCGATCGTACAGCCCTGGCCGCGCGAGGAGCGCGCGCTCACCCATGACGAGCGGCTGGAGCTGCAGCAGCAGCTCGCGCGGCTCGGCTTCGACGTCGGCGAGGCGAGCGGACGGCTCGGCATCAAGACCCGCGTCGCGGTGCGCGATTTTCAGGCCCGCAACGGGCTGATTCCGGACGGCTTCGCCACGGTCGGGCTGCTCGAGCGGTTGCGGGCGCAATAGGCAGTGTCCCGGACGCGATGCATCATGATAATGATGCATCGCAGATCCGGGACCGTTCCAACCTCCGAGTTTGCAACGGTCCCGGGTCTGCGGCGCAGCATTTCATGCCGCGCGGCATTGCGGCGATCTTCAAGTTGACATTTTTCCCGCACTAATGGCGGATGGGCGCCGACGCGCTGCGTCGCCCGGTGCGTGATCCCGAAAAGTGGACGCCGGTTTTCGGGCAAGATCACGCACAACGAAAAAGAGAGCTTGTCGCGATGGCGGAAAATCGGCCGAAACGGCGTGGACTGCTCGCGCTGTTGCTGCTCGCCGAAGTGCTGGCGGCGGCGATCGGCTTTCTCGGCTCGACGCATCAGAGTGCCGCCCAGTTCCTCGATGACCGCTTTCCGTTCCTGGAGGACCGCCGCCGCCGGTATCAGCAGCAGCAGCAATACCAGCAGTGGAATAACCAGCAGTATCAGCAGGGCGCGCCGCGCGAGCCGGGGGTGCCGGCCGAGTCCGCGCGCGCGCCGGCGCCGCGCAAGCCGGACACGCCGCCGAGCATCAACGTCATGGTGTTCGGCGACGCGATGTCGGAGTGGCTGGCGTTCGGCCTGGAGGAGGCGTTTGCCGACACGCCGGAAGTCGGGATCGTGCGCAAGTCGCGTCCCAACACCGGATTGATCCGCGTCGAGCAGCGCGGCGAGGCCTACGACTGGCCGGCCGCGGCGCGCGAGATGCTCAACACCGAGAAGCCGGACTATGTGGTGATCATGCTCGGCGCGTTCGACCGGCGCGGCATCCGCGAGGCGATCAAGGCGCCGCCGCGCGCGCCGGCGGGACAGAAGAAGGGCGAGGAGGGCAAGCAGGCGCAAGGCGCGCAAGCCGCACCGGGCGCGCCGAGCGGCCAGCAGGCACAACAACAGGCCGCGCAGGCGGGCGTGCCCGAGGCCGCCAAGAAGCCGCCCGAGAAGCCGGTCGACAGCGAGGCGCCGCCCGAGAGCGCGCAACCGCAGCAGGATCAGGAGCAGCCCTCGCTCATGGCGCCGGAAGCCGCGATCGCCGGGACGGTGGTGCGCGAGTTCCGTTCCGAGGAATGGGGCGAGCTCTATTCCAAGCGCGTCGACGAGATGATCGGCGTCCTGAAGGCGCGCGGCGTGCCGGTGTTCTGGGTCGGGCTGCCGTCGGTGCGCGGCGCGCGCGCGACCTCGGAGATGGTCTACCTCAACGACATCTACCGCGGCCGCGCCGAGAAGGCCGGCATCACCTATGTCGACATCTGGGATGGCTTCGTCGACGAGAGCGGCAACTACAACAATTACGGTCCGGACTTCGAAGGCCAGACCCGCCGCCTGCGCGCCGCCGACGGCGCGAACTTCACCCGTGCCGGCGCGCGCAAGCTCGCCCACTATGTCGAGCGCGAGGTGCGCCGCGTGATGCAGGCGCGGCTCTCGCCGCTCGCGACCCCGGTGCCGCAGGACGAGCCCGAGGCCGACACCAAGGCGCCGCCGACGCCCGCCGCTCCCGGCCTGCCGCCGCGCCCGATCGCGAGCCCGGTGATGTCGCTGACGACGCCGCGCGGCGCCAACGACACGCTGCTCGGCGCGACCGCGGCGCGCGCCACCGCGGCGGATACGGTCGCAACCCGCGTGCTCGTCAAGGGCGAGCCGATCGAGGCGCCGGCCGGGCGGGCCGACGATTTCGCCTGGCCGCGCCGCGACGTCGTCACCGCGACCGGCGTCCTGCCGCCCGATCCGGTCGAGCCGGCCCCGAAGGTCGAGCAGCCGTCGGTCGCCGCGGCGCCGACCACGACGCCCGGCGCCCCGCCGCAGCGGCAGGCCGCGCCGCGCCCGCGGCAGCAACAGCAGGTCCAGCAGCAACAGCCGAGCGGCTGGCAGCCCTGGCAGCGCCAAGATCAGCCGCGCCAGGGCGGCGGTCTCTTCGGCTGGTTCGGCGGCGGCAGCCGCTGGTAGCGGGGGGTGTCCCGGGCGCAGCGCAGCATGAAATGCTGCGCTGCTGAACCGGGACCGCAATAGACGCCGGCGTATGAGACGGTCCCGCATCTGCGATGCAGCGTTGGCACGCTGCATCGCGTGCGGGACACGAGGATCACGCCCTACCGCGGCAGGTTCGTCGTTCCCATCAGGAACTTGTCGACCGCGTGCGCGGCCTGGCGCCCCTCGCGGATCGCCCACACGACCAGCGACTGTCCGCGCCGCATGTCGCCGGCGGCGAATATTTTCGGCACCGAGGTCTGATACTGCTCGGTGCTTGCCTTCACGTTGCCGCGCGGATCGAGCGCGAGCCCGAGCGTCTTGACGAGGCCCTCGTGCACCGGATGCACGAAGCCCATTGCGAGCAGCACCAGATCGGCCTTCACGTCGAACTCGGTGCCGGGGATCGGCTTGAACTTCTCGTCGCAGCGCACGCATTCGAGCTTGCTGACCTGCCCGTGCGCGCCGACGAACCTCTGCGTCATCACGGCAAAGTCGCGCTCGGCGCCTTCCTCGTGGCTCGACGAGGTGCGCAGCTTCAAAGGCCAGTTCGGCCAGGTGAGAAGCTTCTCCTCCTTCTCGGGCGGCTTCGGCATGATCTCGAAATTGGTCACGCTGAGCGCGCCCTGGCGGATCGCGGTGCCGATGCAGTCGGAGCCGGTGTCGCCGCCGCCGATGACGACGACGTGCTTGCGCGCCGCATGGATCGGCGGCATCTCGCCGGCCGCTTCGCCGGCGACGCGGCGGTTCTGCTGCGGCAGGTAGTCCATCGCGAAATGGATGCCGGCAAGCTCGCGGCCCGGGATCGGCAGGTCGCGCGAGGCTTCGGCGCCGCCGGTGAGCACCACCGCGTCGAAGCCCTCGGTGACGCGCTCGACCGGCATGCTGACGCCGACATGCGCGCCGTAATGGAACACGACGCCCTCGGCCTCCATCTGCTGCACGCGCTTTGCGACGTGGTGCTTCTCCATCTTGAAGTCGGGAATGCCGTAGGTGAGCAGGCCGCCGGCGCGCGCATGCTTCTCGAACAGGTGCACCTCATGGCCGGCACGCGCGAGCTGCTGTGCGCAGGCCATGCCGGCGGGGCCGGAGCCGACCACCGACACTTTCTTGCCGGTCTTTTGCGCCGGCGGCTCGGGCGTGATCCAGCCTTCCTCCCAGCCGCGATCGACGATCGCGCATTCGATCGTCTTGATGGTGACCGGCGTCTCGATCAGGTTCAGCGTGCAGGAGGCTTCGCACGGCGCCGGGCAGACGCGGCCGGTGAATTCGGGAAAATTGTTGGTCGAGTGCAGGTTGTAGAGCGCGGCGCGCCAGTCGCCGCGATAGACGAGGTCGTTCCAGTCGGGAATCTGGTTGTTCACCGGGCAGCCCGGCGTGCCGGGCGCGAGCGAGCCGGTCCCCATGCAGTAGGGAATGCCGCAGTTCATGCAGCGCGCCGCCTGATTCCGCGTCGCTTCCTCCGACAGCGGAATCATGAACTCCTTGAAATGCCGGATGCGATCGCCCGCCGGCTTGTAGCGCCGGTCCTGCCGATCGATCTCGAGAAACCCGGTGACCTTGCCCATTCGCGACTGCTTGAACCTCGTCCGTCTTGGTTACCTAGTGGAGCATGATCTTTTCCGAAAACCGCTGCACACTTTTCGGGATCATGCTCTACGCGCCGGCCGCCGCCATCGGCACGGTGACCTCGGTCGCCTTCATCTCGGCGAGCGCGCGGCGGTACTCGACCGGCATCACCTTCCGGAACCTGGGCAGGTAGTCGTTCCAGGCCGCCAAGATGTCCTTGGCGCGCTTGGAATTGGTGTAGCGCGCGTGGTTGGCGATCAGCTGATGCAGGCGCTCGGCGTCGTAGCGGCTCATGTCGCTCATCACGTCGACGCGCCCGTGGTGATCGAGGTCGCCGGCCGCGTGGTAGTGCTCCCAGCTCGCGGTCTCCTCGTCGAGCACCGGCTCGAGCTCGACCATCGACATGTTGCAGCGCTGCTCGAAGCTCTTGTCCTCGTCGAGCACATAGGCGATGCCGCCCGACATGCCGGCCGCGAAATTGCGCCCGGTCTTGCCCAGCACCACCACCACGCCGCCGGTCATGTATTCGCAGCAATGGTCACCCGCGCCTTCGACCACCGCGACCGCGCCGGAATTGCGCACCGCGAAGCGCTCGCCCGCGATGCCGCGGAAATAGCACTCGCCCTCGATCGCGCCGTACAGCACCGTGTTGCCGATGATGATCGACTCCTCCGGCACGATCCGCGTCGCCTCGCGCGCCGGGTAGACGATCAGGCGGCCGCCGGAGAGGCCCTTGCCGACATAGTCGTTGGCCTCGCCTTCGAGCTCGAAGGTGATGCCGCGCGCGAGCCAGGCGCCGAAGCTCTGGCCCGCGGTGCC
>Ga0187784_10003097_pt1 | contig 13393 bp, 8 predicted proteins | sample 1015_SJ02_MP15_2_FD_132964 | JGI IMG/M metagenome (GOLD analysis project Ga0187784, IMG submission 132964) | Tropical peat soil microbial communities from peatlands in Department of Meta, Colombia - 1015_SJ02_MP15_20_MG | ecosystem: Environmental > Terrestrial > Soil > Wetlands > Peat | place...
CATCACCGATTGCAGCCCTAAAACCCCATAATGTTATATCCGCAATCCACGTACAGCGTCTCGCCGGTAATCCCCGAGCTCGCTTCCGAAAGCAGAAACGCCGCTGTCCCGCCCACTTCCGCCGGGTCCACATTGCGCTTCAAGGGCGCCCGCTCCGCATGTGCCTTCAGCATCTCTCCCAGTTGCGAAATGCCGCGCGCCGCCAGCGTCTTGATCGGTCCCGCCGAAATCGCGTTCACCCGTATGTTCTTCGCCCCCAGCTCGCTCGATAGGTATCGCACCGTCGCTTCCAGCGCCGCTTTGGCCACGCCCATCACGTTGTACTTCGGCACCACTTTTTCCGCGCCGTAATACGTCATGGTCACGATGCCGCCGCCCTCCGTCATCAAAGGCGCCGCCGCTCGCGTCACCGCGATCAGCGAGTACACGCTGATGTCGTGCGCAATCCGGAATCCTTCGCGGCTCGTGTTGACGAATTCTCCCTTCAGCTCCTCCGCGGGCGCATACGCCACGCTGTGCACCAGCCCGTGCAGCACCCCGTAGCGCCCCTGCAATTCCACGAACAGCTTCGCTATCTCCTCGTCCGACGAGACGTCGCACATGAAGCCTTCCGCCCTGGGCAAATCCGCAATCAGGTCTTTCGCCTCCTGCGCCAGCCGCTCATTTTGATACGTGATGGCCAGCCGCCATCCCGCTTCGTGCAGCTTCTGCGCGATGGCCCACGCGATGCTTCGCTTGTTCGCCAAGCCAAAAATCACCGCGGTCTTCTGTGTCTCGCTCAATGTTCCCCTCAGCTAAAATTTCTAAGGTTTTGCTTCCTGATCGCTGATATCGGATTACTGATATCCGTAATCAGATATCAGTTACCCAGACTTTGTACCTAGAAGCTATCTCATAAATGGTGGCACCGGGGATCGGAGCTTCAGCCCCGACATTAAGCCTCAGCAAAAACTGGGCTTTAGCCCCTGAGGAAACTCTTCCCTTGGCTCCCCGACTATTTATGAGTCAACTTCTAGCCGAATGCCCCGCAGTGTATCAGCCTTGGCTCGCCACTCGCCACTCGTCACTCGCCACTTCCTCATATCCGGTGAAATGCCTTCTCTATCTCCTTCAACGAGTACCGCAGTACCACCGGCCGTCCGTGCGGGCAGCTCATCGGGCAATCCGTCTTCGCCAGCGCCGCCAGCAGCCATTCCATCTTCGTCTGGTCCAGCGGCATGTTCACCTTGATCGCTGCGTGGCACGCCGTGGACGCGGCAATCTTCGCTTGCAGCGTGTCAATCGAAATCGCAACGTTTTCGCGGTCCAGTCCATCCAGTATTTCCGTCAACAATTGCTCCGCATCGCTGGCCGCAATTCCTCCGGGCACCGCCTGTATGGCCACACTCTTCGGCCCCATCGGCTCGACTTCAAAGCCATTCGCCGCCAACTCCTCCGCAATCTTTTCGTAAATCACCAGTTGCCGTGGCGATAGTTCGATCACCATCGGCATCAGCAGCCTCTGCGCTTCCACTTTCCCCGCGCGCCGCGCCTCCAAATGCTGCTCAAACAGCACCCGTTCGTGCGCCACGTGCTGGTCCACGATCCACAATCCTTCGCCGTTCACCGCCACGATGAAGCTGGCGTTCACTTGTCCCAATGGTTTCAGGTCCGCTATCTGCTCGGGCCGCGGCAGCGTTGCCGGCCCCTCCGTGCTCGCGCGCGAAAAATTCTCCGCCCAATTCGCCGCCGGCACCACCGTTCCCATCCCCGCTCCAGGGCTGAACGATCCTCCTGGCTCAAACGCAAATCGCTGCGGCACCGGTTCCTGCGGCGCCGACGTCAAATCGAATCCTCCGCCGGAGGCGTAGTCCGATCCCACCCCGGACCCAACTCCCATTTCCTCCAACGGAGGAATAATCGCCCGCGGCGCGCCTTCTGCGTCCCGGTCGGGTCTCCGGGACACGCCCGAATTCGCATTCGTCTCCGCAAAACCTCCCGCGAACGAACCCGGCGGCGCCACGGGATTCGGCGCCATCGTGGCTGCTGCTGCCGCAAAGCTCGCGATTGGCCGCGTATTCATCAGCGCCTGGCGAATTGCGTCGCGCGTGAAATCATGCACAAATTGCGACCTCCGGAAGCGCACCTCGATTTTCGCCGGATGTACATTCACGTCCACTTCGTCGTACGGCATCTCCAAAAACAGCAGCGTCGCCGGAAAAAGATTTGCCGGTAATATATTGCGGTAGGCCTCGTGAATCGCGTGCAATATTAATCGGTCTCGCACCAGCCGCCGGTTCACGAACACGTAAATCCCGTTGCGGTTCAGCCGCTGGATTTCCGGCCGCGACGTAAACCCCGCCACCGTCAGCGTCGCCGACTCCTCCCCCGCTTCCATTTCCGGCTCTGTAATCGCCGCGCGAAACGCCGCGGACACCGGCGCAATTTCCACTAATTCGTCCAGCGCCTGCCTGCCAAATAATTGGTAGACTCGGTCGGCCGGCTTTTCCACCGGCGCGCAATTCACAATCTCTTGCGTCGGCGTGGTCAGCGTGAACTGCTTCCCCGGATTTGCCAGCGCGTAATGCGTCACCAGCGAAGCGATGTGCCCCAGCTCCGTCGTATCCGACTTTAAGAATTTCCGCCGCGCCGGCATGCAGTAAAACAGGTCCGTCACGCTCACCGTTGTCCCTGCCGGTAATCCCGCCGGCTTCACGCCCACCAGTTTCCCGCCCGCGAATTCCACCCGCGTCCCTTCGGCTTCGTTGGCGTCCCGCGTTTCCAGCAGCAGCCGTGAAACCGCCGCAATTGAAGGCAGCGCCTCCCCGCGAAATCCCAGCGTCGCAATCGAGAGCAAGTCCTCCGCCGTGCGCAGTTTGCTCGTCGCGTGCCGCTCAAACGCCAACAGCGCATCGTCGTGCGCCATCCCGTGACCATCATCGATGACACGGATCATGCGCTTCCCGCCCACTTCCGTCTCAATGCGCAAGGAATTCGCGCCCGCGTCCAGCGCGTTTTCAAGCAGTTCTTTCACCACCGAAGCCGGCCGCTCCACCACCTCGCCCGCCGCGATCCTATTCGCTACCGCCTCCGGCAATATCCGTATCCTGCTCATGCAGCCTTTGTTTTCCCATGCAAATTAAAACGATGCACCGAACGGGCAATCTGGCAACTGCGAAACGCAAACCACGCCACGAGGGGCGTAACAAAGAAGATCGCGGCTCCCATCAGCACACCAGTTATGGTTAGAGTCCACTCTAGCCAAGAAAACAATGCGAAGATTATGAGTGCTAGCAATATCCATCCACATACAAACCCAGGAAATAAGAATAGGAATCCATCAAGAGTAGGAAGCGTCGGCCATTCCAATGATCTATCCCGAAACGCTTTCTTGCACTTCGGGCACTCACGCTCACCCTCTCCCAGAAGAACATCCCCGGGACCCAGAACTATTCTGTAGATCCTGCGACAATTCGGGCAACGATAAACGGTGAGGCATAGGACGCCGGTCAAAAGAGATCCCTCGACTGCGAAACTTGGAGACAGACCTTCCTTCTCTTTAAAGGCCAAAGGTTTGTCCATAACGCCTCCGTGGACGAGGCATACTACTTCAATCCTATGCCCAATTGATCCAATTGCTCCTGATCCACCTCGCTCGGCGACTCCGCCATCAAATCCACTGCCGCCGTCGTCTTCGCAAACGCAATCACTTCGCGAATGGACTTCTCCCCCGCCAGCAGCATCGTCACGCGGTCCAGCCCCAGCGCAATCCCGCCATGTGGAGGCGTGCCGTACGTCAGCGCATCCAGGAAAAATCCAAACCGCCGCCGCAATTGCTCTTCCGTCAAGCCCAGCGCCTTGAACACTCTCTCCTGAACATCTTGCCGGTGAATTCGGATGCTCCCCGAGCCCAGCTCCACGCCATTCAACACCAGATCGTAGCCCTTCGAGCGCACCTCCCACGGCGCGCTCTCCAGCTTCTCCAAATCCTCGTCAACGATCCCCGTGAACGGGTGCTGCGCGCTCACCCACGTCTTGTCGGTCTCGCTCCATTCAAACAGCGGGAACCCCGTCAGCCACGAAAATTTCCACTGTGTCTTGTCGATTTGCCCCAGCGCTTCGCCAAGCTGCAGCCGCATCTGCCCCGCCACCAAGGCCGCCGCTTCCGTTCCCTTGATCTCTTCTTTCGCGGATACCGCCACCACCAAATCGCCCGTCTTCGCGCCGCAAGCTTCCACCAGCTTCTTCACATTCTCTGCGCCAATGAATTTTTCCACGGTCGAAGTAATCCCCTCCGGCGCCACTTTCACGAAGTAAGCACTGCGCGCGCCCAGCCCCTTCGCCTTTTCCGCCAATTCATCCATTTGTTTGCGCGAATACGCAGCCGCTCCCGGCGCCGCCAGCGCGAACACGCTGCCGTCAATCTGCAACCTCCGCTTCGCCTCCGCCGGAAAACACTCCGTCACTTCGTGCAGCTCCATTCCAAACCGCAGGTCCGGCTTGTCGCTGCCATACTTCCGAATCGCCTCTTTGTACAGCATGTGCGGAAACGGCGCCTTCGCTTCAATCCCCACCACTGCGCACGCCCGTACCATCACGTTCTCGATGACGTTGAAAATATCTTCCTGCCGCGGAAACGACATCTCCACGTCCAATTGCGTGAATTCCGGCTGCCGGTCCGCGCGCAAATCCTCGTCGCGGAAACACTTCACAATCTGGAAATAGCGGTCCAGCCCGCCAATCATCAGGATCTGCTTGAAAATCTGTGGCGATTGCGGCAGTGCGTAAAATTGCCCGTGATGCACGCGGCTCGGCACCAGATAATCGCGCGCGCCTTCTGGCGTCGAGCGCGTCAGCATCGGCGTCTCCACCTCGATGAACCCCATTTCGTCCATCGTCTTGCGCATTTCCAGCAGAATCTTATGCCGCAGCGCCAGGTTGCGGTGCGGTCTTGGCCGCCGCAGATCCAGAAACCGGTAGCGCAGCCGCGTCTCTTCCGCCGCGTTGATTTCCTCCTCAATCGGAAACGGCGGCGTCTTCGCGTTGTTCAATATGTGCAGCCTCGTCGCCACCAAATCGATTTCACCCGTGGCCAGCTCCGGATTCGCCCTTTCGCGCCTGGTGACCCTTCCTTCCACGGCCACCACATACTCGCTCCGCACCTGCTCCGCCTTCGCGTGCGCCTCCGGGTGCGTCTCTTTGTTGAACACCACCTGCACGATTCCTGAGCGGTCGCGCACGTCCAGAAACAGCAAATTCCCCAGGTCGCGCCGCCGGTGTACCCAGCCCATCACCGTGGCGTCGCGCCCCGCATCCGACGCGCGCAGCGCCCCGCAATAATGTGTCCGTTTCAAATTCCCTAAAAAGTCCAGCACGGTCGTCTCCCCTTTAGTCCCTAGAAGTCATCTCATAAATGGGGGCACCGGGGGTCGGAGCTTTAGCTCCGACATTAAGGCCCGGTAAATATTGGGCTTCAGCCCCTGAGGAAATGGTTCTGTTCCTGTCATTCCTTTTATGAGATGCGTTATAGCAAAAACCGCCATTCCGAACCCGCTGCTGTTTCACTGCAAATTGAATGCGCCTCTCATCCTGAACCCGCGCCTTTTGCGGGTGAGGAACCTCAACCGCCGCGTCTTGCTCCAAACTCTCTGTGACCTCTGTGCTCTTCCTCTGTATCCTCTGTGTTAAATCAGTTCTTCCCTCACCACTCGCCGGCCCAGCGCGGCAAGAAGTCCGCGTCAGTCCTCAAGACATCTCTCCTCCTTAGGGGGTCGGAGCTTTAGCTCCGACATATCTCCCGCCCACATATATGGGGCTTTAGCCCCTGAGGAATCTCTTTCCCTCTTTCAATTGTTATTTCATCAACTCTCTCTTCAAAAACTCTACTAGCTCAGCCTTTGCAATCTTCTCTTGCTTGGAATCGGCCAGCCTCTTCACAGTCCACTGTTCAGTTGATATCTCATCCTCGCCCAAAATCAGCGCGTACCGCGCGCCCAGCTTATCCGCCTGCCCCAGCGCCTTGCCAAACTTTTGCTCCACCGGTGGCAGCTCCACGCGAAATCCCGCTTGCCGCAAATCCCGCGCCGCGCGAATCGCCGTCGCCTGCGCCTCCTCGCCCATCCACGCGATGTACACGTCCCGCCCCTGTGCCGCGCTGCCGTTCTTCGTTTCCAGCAGCGACAAAACCACCCGATCTTCGCCAATCGCAAATCCAACGCCTTTCGTCGGTGGCCCCTCCAATAGCTGCACGAGCCCGTCGTACCGCCCGCCTCCGCACACCGCGTTCTGCGAACCCAACCCCCGCGCGGTAATCTCAAACGTCGTCCGCATGTAGTAGTCCAGCCCGCGCACCAGCCGCCAATTCTCCTTGTACGCCACGCCGCGCAAATCCAATTGGCGCTTCAATTCTGCATAGTGCTTCGCGCATTCCGCGCACAGGTGATCGCCAATGCGCGGCAGCTTCTCGATAATCCCCTGCTCGCTCTCCAGTTTCGAATCCAGCACCCGCAACGGATTCGTCTCAATCCGCCGCTGGCTGTCCGCCCCCAGCTTGTCCTTCACTTTTTCCAGCGCGGCCTTCAATTTCTCCACATACCCTCGCCGGCAAACATTCTTGCCGTCTACTGCCGGTGCGCTGTGCCCAATCGAATTGATGTCCAGTTGCACGCCTTCCAGCCCCAGCCGCGCGAAATACGTCATCACCATCTCGATCACTTCCGCGTCCACCGCCGCATCTTTCGGCGCGTCTTTTGCGCCGCCCGCCGTAGCTTTAGCGGAGGCGGGCTGTACCGTCTCCAACACCTCCGCCCCAATCTGATAAAACTGCCGGTATCTCCCCTTCTGCGGCCGCTCCCTCCGGAACATCGGCCCCATGTAGTACAGCTTCACCGGCTGCGCCAGCGCGTGCGTCCCGTGCTCGATGTACGCCCGGCAAACGCTCGCCGTCGCCTCCGGCCGCAAACTCACCTCCTCACCAAGCTGGAGTCCTCCAGCCATGTGGCTCCAAATTAGATAAGCCCGTTCCTGTTCCTCCGGTCGGGCTTCAAGATTTGCTAGCTGGAATTCAAGAACGGCGACAGTGTTTCGGTTTTTGACCGTTGCTGGGATCTGTCCCGTCTTAATCGCGTGCTTCACAGCATCTGTGTAATCGCTTGGGGGAACTTCGCTTGGGTCAGGAAGACCGCTGGGCTTATCTTCAAACGTATACATCTCCTTGGAAACGATGTCCGTCTCTCCACCCACTGCCCGCGCAAACAACTCCGTCGCCTCAAAAATCGGCAGACGTATCTCCCCGAACCCATACGTCCCAAACACTTCGCGCGCCGTCTGCTCCACCCGATTCCACAGCTCTGTCTCCGGCGGCAGCAAATCCCGCGTCCCTTTAATCGCCTGAAATTTCGTCTTATTCGCCATTTGTCCCTAAGAGAACTGCCTCACTTCACTCAGAATGACAACTCGCTCCGGCCTCATCACGAGTCACAGGTCACCAGTCACGAGAAGTCATCTCATAAATGGGGGCAACGGGGGTCGGAGCTTCAGCTCCGACATTAAGGCCCAGCAAATAATGGGCTTTAGCCCCTGAGGAAATGGTTCTGTCTCTGTCATTTCTATTTATGAGATGGGTTGGAGTCACGAGTCACGTCTTCCGGCCACTCGCTTGCCCGCCGCAGCTTCAGCGGAGGCGGGCCACTTCCCGCGATACGCCCGAACGTCAGGAACACGCTTCAAGGACGCCCACAATTCCCCGTAAGTGATTGCAGGGCCACACGATAGCTAACCCCTGCGCCATCCGCGCACCTTCCGCGAATACCCCACCATAGCATTCGCTTCCCCCCGCTGACAAGGAATGGCATTGCTTAGTCCCAGAGCTTGACCTGCGGCCAGAATTTTTCCAGCGTCCCGAATTTCGCCCGCCGGCATACGTACACGTCGAAGTGCTCATACGGCATCGACAGCGGGTGATACACCTTCCCCGCGAATTCCACGCTCTCGAACAATTCGTGAAGCCGCTCCGGCCGGTCCGCCATTACGATCATGCACTCGCCCGTGTACCCGCGCGGCCCCCAATAAAAATAGCTCTGGTGCCCCGATATCGCGTTGGGCAGGCCCATTTTCGCCCCAAAAAAATCGATCGCTCCCGCCTGACCGTAGATCTGCCCAAAAATCGCGCAACTCTTCCGTTCTTCCGCCGGTAATTTGTAATACGCATCCGCCACCACTTGCGCCATCTCTTTCCATCCAAACTGGTCGGCATAAATCTGCGGCAGCGGCCCCAGCCGGTGCGTCTCGATGCGCGGTGGCGCAAAGTGCCAGAATTTCGCATACGCGATGTACTGGTCCACCGTCAGCATCGGGAAATACGCAAACGGCGCAACCATCAGTCCGGTCACAACCAGCAATGTGAGGTAAGCGGGTTTCAGCCACCGCGCGCTGTGCAGACCTGCCAGCCAGCGTTCCAACACCAGGCCGCCCGCCGCAAACAGCATCGGATATGCCGGCGCGGGATAATACATCCGCCCGTGCATCGTCAGCATGCATACCATGATCACTACCCACGTGATCCCCAGCACCCGCCAGCCTCTTCCCCCGCGGTCGCGCAACAGTTCCACCAGCCCGGCAATCCACACCGGCGCCGTCAGCGGGTGAAAGATAATTAGCGCCTGCACTACCATGAACTTCACTGGCCCCATTTCCGTATTGCGCCCGCTGTGCTGCACATTGCGCAGCAATTCAATCGTGGGGAAATGCCGCTGCACCTCCCATACCAGGTTCGGCAGGAAAATCAATACCGCGATCAGCCCGCCCAGCCAAATCCATGGCGAGCGAAACTGCTTGCGCTGCTTCGTCAACACCAGTCCCAGGAACAGTCCGAATCCAAAGAACAACATGGAATGTTTATTTAGCAGGCCCACGCCGCAGATCCCGCCAAATAGCAGCCACAGTCTTTGGCTCGCCCCATGGAAGATTTTCAGCGCCACCAGCGCCGCGCCCATCCAGAACAGCGATTCGAACACGTTCATCGTCAGCAGCGAATCCAGCCCCAGATAAATCGGCGCCACCATCACGCACACGCACGCCAGCGCCATCCCGAATCGCCGCGCCCCCAGCTCTCGCGCGATCAAGCCGGTCAACAGCACGCGCAACCCCGCCGCTACCGCCGGCAAGAAACGCAACGCGTGTAAAGAATCGCCCAGCGTGACGCGTTCCAACCACGTTATGCAGGCAATGAGGGGCGGTTGATCCACATAGCCCCAGGCCAGATGATGGCTGCAAGCCAGGTAGTACAGTTCATCCACAAAATAGCCGTACCGCCCACTCACCAGCATGTGCGCGGCAAACACTGCGAAAGACAGCCCGCCCAGTACCGTCCCAACTCGTTTGCCCGAATCGTCTTTGGCGTTGATCACAGCGATCTCCTCGCTATCCTTCCACGCGCACCCACGGTTAGGTGTTGGAACGGCACCAGCACCGTTCCAACCTGCTTGTCCGAATCGTCTTTGGGGTTGATCACAGCGATCTCCTCGCGACACTTCTACGCGCGTCTACGCTTATGTGTCGGAACGGCACCAGTACCGTTCCAACTTGTTTGCCCGAATCGTCTTTGGCGTTGATCTCAGCTGTCTCCTCGCCACACTTCTACGCACGTCTACGGTTAGGTGTTGGAACGGCACCAGGATTGCCCATTCTCCCGGACGGGCGCCTGGGGTATGTTCTGTTGGAAAGAATTCGACCGCTACGGATCCGCCCATCGAAACACCCTCACTCTTCTGAACGCTATGGGCTGTTCAGAAGTTCCGTTAGGGCACAGGGGGTCGGAGCTTTAGCTCCGACATTAGGCGCTCGACTCTCGATGGGCTTTAGCCCCTGAGAAATTGGTTTCGAGCATTTTCCTGCATCCCAATGCGACATCTGTTGTTCAATCAATCTCCACCCTCGGCCCACCCGACGTTCCCGCCACTTCCGCCAGCCGCGCCACCACCGCCTTGGTCACGCGATACAAACTCTGCGCCGCTGGAGCCGTCTCGCCTTGCGCCGCCACCGGCTTCCCCGTATCTCCGCCTACCCGTATCCGCGGATCAATCTCCACTTCGCCCAGCACCGGCACGCCATATTCCGTCGCTGTCTTGGCGCCCTCGCCGTGCCCGAAAATATCCACCGGCTTCCCGCAATGTGGGCAGTGGAATGTGCTCATGTTTTCCACCACTCCCAGTACGTCCACATTCACCTGGCGGAACATCTCAATCGCTTTGCGCACGTCCGCCAGCGCCACCGTGGACGGCGTCGTCACCACCACCGCTCCCGTCACCGCCACCGTCTGGATCAGCGTCAGTTGCACGTCACCCGTCCCTGGCGGCAAATCAATCACCAGGTAATCCAGCTCTCCCCACTCCACGCTGCGCAAGAATTGCGTGATTACGCTGTGCAGCATCGGCCCGCGCCAGATCACCGGCTTGTCCCCGGGATTCAGCAGCCCCATCGAAATCATCTTCACGCCCTGCGCGTCAACCGGCATAATCCGTTGCTGCGGCGTCGCCATGGGCTCGCTCGTGGACCCCAGCATGATTGGCACGTTCGGCCCGTACACGTCCGCGTCCAGCAATCCCGCCTTGTAGCCGAGCTTCCCGAGCGCCAGCGCCATGTTCACGGCCACCGTGGTTTTCCCCACGCCGCCCTTCCCGCTGGCAACCGCAATCAGGTTTTTCACTCCCGGAATCTGCTGGCGTTCCGGCATTTGTCCCGGCATTGTCCCCGGTGGCATTTATCTATTTCCTTCCCTCTCCGTCCTGATGTGCATACTTCGTCCTTCGCTTCCTTATATTTCCTTTACGTCCTTTGCTTCCTTGCTTCTTCTTTAGACGCTCGCCCCGTGGCACTTCTTGTACTTCTTCCCCGACCCGCACGGGCAGGGTTCATTGCGTCCCACCTTCGCGCCCGCGCGCACGGGTTTCGGCGCTTCGGCCTGGCCAGCGCCCGTCTGATACTGCAAATCTTTCTGTTGCCGTTCCTGCCGCCGTTCCAGCGCCCGCGCAAAATCCGGCAAACGCTGCGTCGGCGGTTCATCCGCCCGGGCCGCAGCGCTTGCAACCGCAGCGGCAGCCCCACCCGCCAGCGCGCGCGCCGGCTCCGGCCTCGGCTGCCTCGCTTGCGGCGGAGGCTCGTTCTGTTGAATCTGCACGTGGAACAGGTACCGCACCGTCTCGTTGTCAATGCGCGCCATCATGTCTTCAAACAAAATGAACGCTTCCTTCTTGAATTCCACCAGTGGATCTTTCTGCCCGTATCCGCGCAGCCCGATCCCTTCCTTCAAATGGTCCAGCGAGAGCAGGTGGTCCTTCCATTGCGTGTCCACCACATCCAGAATGATGCGCCGCTCCAGCCACCGCAGCAGGTCCGAGCTGAATTGCTTTTCCTTTTCCGTGTAGCGCTTCTTCACCGCCTCCACCAGCGCATCCGCCAACTGCACGTGATTCAGCGTGCCGGGGTCCGCGCCTGCGGCCTTGGCATCAATTCCAAACTGGCTGTGCACTTCCGCCAGAAACTGCGCCGTGTTCCACTGCCCGGGATGCTGCTCTTTCGGGCAAAATGTGTCCACCGATTCCAGCGCTACGTCTTCCGCGATTCCCAGCACGTAATCACGCTGGTCCTTCCCTTCCAGCGCCGACCGCCGGATCGCATAAATCGTCTCGCGCTGTTTGTTCATTACGTCGTCGTATTCCAGCAGGTGTTTGCGGGCGTCAAAGTTCTGCGCTTCCACCGATTTCTGCGCGTTCTCAATCCGGCTGGAGATCAGCCGCGATTCGATCGGCACGCCTTCCGTCATTCCCAGCCGGAACATCAATTGCTTCACGCGCTCCCCGCCGAAAATGCGCATCAAGTCATCTTCCAGCGACAAAAAGAACCTCGAAGACCCCGGGTCCCCCTGGCGTCCTGCGCGCCCTCGCAACTGGTTGTCAATGCGCCGGGCCTCGTGGCGCTCCGTCCCCAAAATGTGCAATCCGCCGACCGCCACCACCTCGTCGTGCTCCCCTTTGCACTGCTCCGCGAATGTGTCGTACACCGGCTTCCACGCATCCTGCGGCACCTGGAAAATCTTCCCTTCGTGCTGGAACAGCACCATCTGCACCGCCGGCTGCGCCGCATTTGCCGTCCCGTTCTCCCCGCCGATCACCGCCGGCGCCGCCGCGTATGGCATCGCCAGTTTGTTCTTCAAAAAGTGTTCGCGCGTCAAAAACTCCGGATTGCCGCCCAGCAGAATGTCCGTGCCGCGCCCGGCCATGTTCGTCGCCACGGTCACCGCGCCCTTGCGCCCGGCTTGCGCCACGACCCGCGATTCCCTTTCATGCTGCTTGGCGTTCAACACCTGGTGCGGTATCCCGGATTTCTTCAGCAACTCCGCGATCGTTTCCGATTTCTCGATGGAGATCGTCCCCACCAGCACCGGCTGTCCGCGCTGGTGATAGTGCCGGATGCCATTCGCCAGGGTGTTGTCTTCCTGCAAGACCCCGTTCACCACCGCCTCGAATTTTTCCTTCTCCGTGCGGTACACGACGTCCCGATGTTCTCTCCGGATCAGTGTCCGGTTCGTCGGGATCACCACCACGTCCAAATCGTAAATTTTCCCGAACTCCGCCGCTTCCGTTTCTGCCGTTCCTGTCATTCCAGCCAGCTTCTTATACATGCGGAAATAGTTTTGGAAGGTGATCGTCGCCAGCGTCTGATTTTCCCGCTCGATCTTCACGCCTTCCTTCGCTTCCACCGCCTGGTGCAAGCCGTCTGACCACCGCCGCCCCGGCATCTGGCGCCCCGTGAACTCGTCCACGATGATCACTTCGCCATCTTTCACCACGTAATCCACATCATTCTTGTAAAGCGTGTGCGCTCGTAGCGCCTGGTACACGTGGTGCATGATTTCCACGTTGCCAATGTCCGACAGATTCCCCAGCCCCAGCAGTCGCTCGCACTTGCTGAAGCCTTCCTCCGTCAGCGTCGCCGTGCGGTGCTTTTCGTCCAGCGTGTAATCAATATCCTGAATCAGCTTGGGAACGATCTTGTCGATCTTGAAATACTTGTCCGTGGATTCTTCCGAAGGCCCCGAAATGATCAGCGGCGTGCGCGCTTCGTCAATCAGGATCGAGTCCACTTCGTCCACGATGGCGTACTGGTGCCCACGTTGCACGCAGCTCGCCAGGTCGTATTTCATGTTGTCGCGCAGGTAATCGAATCCGAATTCGTTGTTCGTGCCGTACGTCAAATCCGCGCCGTACGCCGCCCGCCTCTGCTCGTCTTCCAGGTCATGCACGATCACGCCCACCGTCAATCCCAATCCCCCGTACAGCGGGCTCATCCACTCCGCGTCGCGTCGCGCCAGGTAGTCGTTCACCGTGACGATGTGTACGCCTTTTCCCGTCAGCGC
>Ga0187784_10003098_pt1 | contig 13392 bp, 13 predicted proteins | sample 1015_SJ02_MP15_2_FD_132964 | JGI IMG/M metagenome (GOLD analysis project Ga0187784, IMG submission 132964) | Tropical peat soil microbial communities from peatlands in Department of Meta, Colombia - 1015_SJ02_MP15_20_MG | ecosystem: Environmental > Terrestrial > Soil > Wetlands > Peat | place...
CCGCGCCCTCCCGGAAAACATTTATGAGATGACTTAGCTCTGTTGAGATCCTTGTGAAAAAGGGGTTTGTGTCGCACCTCCGGCGCTCTGCCCTCCTTGGTCACTAGATCCCAGCCCTTGCGGACTGGGCTAACTTGTGGCGCGCCTCCGGCGCTGAACCACCTTTTCAATGTGATTGGTACAGCTATTCTGCCCTTTCTTGGAGGATGTCAACAGAGCCAGATGACTTCTAACTTTCGACGCTTTGTGGCTGGAGTTGTGTTAGATTCGGCGCGGCATGAAATCCCCGAGACTTTTTCAGTGGTGCGCGGGTTCGTGGCGAATATCCCGGCGGCTGTTTCCCGTTATCACGATCACGCTTCTCTTGCTGGGCGCCGGGACGGATTCAGTTCGAGCGCAGACGGGCCGCGACGCTTGGTTGCGTTACGCCCCGCTTGATCCTACAGCAAGCGCGAAATACTCCGTTGTTCCGCGCATGGTTGTGCGTGTTGGAGATTCTGCCGTACTGGAGTCGGCCGAGCAGGAATTGACTCGCGGGCTTCGCGGTTTGTTGGGCGGCGAATTCCACACTGCCAGCTCAGCCACCGATGGACCCTTCATTCTGATGGGAACACTCGAGTCGGTAAGGACAGTGGTCAAGGATATTGTCTCGCCGGAAAATCTCTCGGGAGATGGCTACTGGCTCGCGCAAACAAAAGTGAATGGCTTCAGCAGCTTCATCATCACTGCCCGGAACGATCGCGGCGTCTTAGTCGGCGTGTTCAGTTTCCTGAGCAAAATCGCCCGTAACGAGAGTCTGGATTCCCTTACAGAAATACAAATTCCCGCCAACACAATTCGCATGGTGGATCAATGGGATAACCTGGACGGCACGATCGAGCGCGGGTATGCCGGAGCCTCCCTCTTCTTTGAAAATGGCCACGTCCGCGAAGACCTCTCGCGCGCCGGCGAGTACGCGCGTCTTCTGGCCTCGGTGGGGATCAATGCTTGCGCCATTAATAATGTGAACGGGAATCCACGGCTTCTCGAAAAGGCCTTCCTGCCGCAACTGCGCCGCGTTGCGGAGGCGTTCAGCCTCTGGGGCGTGCGGCTGGTACTTTCCGTTGACGTCAGCAGCCCAAAAGCCATCGGCGGATTACCTACCTTTGATCCGCTCGATCCGCGCGTGGAGGCGTGGTGGCAGCAAACGGTGGATGCACTCTACGCGGAAATTCCGGACTTTGCCGGATTCGTGGTGAAAGCCGATTCGGAAGGCCGTGCCGGGCCTGCCAGCTACGGGCGCACTCCCGCCGACGCCGCCAACATGATGGCGCGCGCGCTGAAGCCGCATGGTGGACTGCTTTTCTATCGCAGCTTCGTTTACGACCACCACCTCGACTGGCGCAATCCAAAAAATGATCGCGCCCGGGCGGCCTACGACATTTTTCATCCGCTGGACGGGCAATTCGCGGACAACGTTGTGATTCAAATCAAACATGGCCCGATAGATTTTCAGGTGCGCGAACCGGTTTCCCCCCTGCTCGGCGGCCTGGAAAAAACGAATGAAGCCATCGAGTTGCAAATCACGCAGGAATATACCGGACAGCAGAGACATCTGTGTTACCTCCTGCCGATGTGGAAGGAAGTGCTCGATTTCGATATGCGCAACGCGGGCCAATCCACGCGCGTGCGCGAATTGGTTTCCGGCAAGACCTACCGCCGCCCCTACGGCGGCTTGGTGGGCGTCGCCAATGTGGGCATGGATGCGAACTGGCTCGCGCATCCGCTGGCGATAGCCAACCTTTACGGCTTCGGCCGCCTGGCGTGGGATCCCACCCTCAGCGCGCAAACCATCACGGAGGAATGGACGCGGCTCACTTTTGGCAATGACGCAACCACTGTGGACACCATTGATGCCATGCTGCTTGCGTCCTGGAACATCTACGAAAGCTATACGGGGCCGCTCGGGGCAGGCACGTTCACCGACATTCTCGGAAGTCACTACGGGCCGGGGGTGGAATCTTCAGAACGAAATGGCTGGGGGCAATGGCACCGCGCGGATCACGAGGGGATTGGCATGGATCGCACAGTCGCAACGGGAAGTGGGTATGTCGCGCAATATTCACCCGCAGTTGCGAAGCAATACGAGTCCGTGGAAACGACGCCAGACGAGTTGCTCTTGTTCTTCCACCATGTGCCTTACTCCTACAAACTTCACTCCGGCAAAACTGTGATTCAACATATTTATGATTCGCATTATGACGGTGCCAGCCGGGCCGATGCGCTCGTTGGCCAGTGGCAATCATTGAAAGGCCGCGTGGATCAGGCACGTTACGAAGACGTGTTGCGGCGTCTCGAGTACCAGGCAGGCCATGGCATCGTTTGGCGCGACGCCATCTGCAACTGGTTCGCCCGCACATCCGGCGTGCCGGATGAACGCGGACGCGTCGGCCACTACCCTGGCCGAGTGGAAGCAGAGGACATGGAGTTGCACGGCTACGTGGTGTTCAACGTCACTCCGTGGGAGGCTGCTTCGGGCAGCAAGGGAATCGAATGCCGCTCGGAGTTTGCGTCCTGCACGGCCAGCTTTCATTTCACGGGCGCTCCGGGGCACTACGACATTGATGTTCGTTACTTCGACCAATCGAACGGCGTCTCTCGATTCCGCGTGTATCTGGGCAACCAGCTCATCGCGGAATGGAGTGCCAACGAGCACTTCCCCGCGACAGTTCCCAATACAGACTCTTCCACGCGCTATCGCATTCCGGACATCGCCTTGAAAACAGGAGATGAGTTGCGCATCGAGGGGCGCCCGGATGGCCCCGAACATGCCGCACTCGATTACGTCGAATTCACCGCGGCAAACCGCGACCCGAAGCACTGAACTCTTTTCGCCAACGATCGAGCGCTACATCGCGCGAAGCAGATTGTTGAGCTCCCTAGAAGGCAGTACAATCGCAGGGGATATGTATTGCGCGTGTAGTCACCATTTCAGCTAGAAGTTGTCTCATAAATGGGTTTGGCGGGGAAGGAAGAGTTTCCTCAGGGGCTGAAGCCCAGTTTTTGCTGGGTCTTAATGTCGGAGCTGAAGGTCCGACCCCCGTTGCCACCATTTATGGGATGGCTTCTAATAGTGAATGAAGTTTAGGAGCAACCGCGGGGCGGGCCCCGATAAAAACCCGAATCGCTCCAGAGTGAGGTATTTCCTCATGAAAATCCTCCAAGTCATACCGCGAACAAACAAGAAGGCAAAACTCAAAGCATTACTAAAGGCAACAGAGAGAGAGTTGCGTGGCGGGACCACTACCTTCGTGCGACAGAGGGAAGGAAGGTGGAAGCACAAGAAATATCCTGGTTGGATTAGCTGGGATGAAGCGCAAGGCGGGGTGCTCGTAGCGGAAGTCAAGACTCTGGACGGAAAGGCGGAGTGGCAGTTACTGCAGGCATTTATCGGGTACCTTGACCGACATTTGGCCGACTATATCGAATCTGTCTCAATAACTTATCGCTAGAGGTTGCCTCATAAATAGTCGGGGAGCGAAGAGAAGAGTTCCCTCAGGGGCTAAAGCCCAGTTTTTGCTGGGTCTTAATGTCGGAGCTGAAGCTCCGACCCCCGTTGCCACCATTTATGAGATGGCTTCTAGTTCAATTCGAGCGGCGCGCACGGGAAAATATTTTTCTATGCCTTCTGCACCGTATGCAACCCACCAGTGCGAATCCGTACCTGGACCGCATTTCGTCTAAAACTTGCACCGCCAGATTTCGCGCCTGAGATTCTTCGGCATAAGGCAAAGAGGAAGAGCCCACCCTTTGCACAACCCGCAAAGGGTAGGCCACCCACTCCTCTGCCTCTTAGCACTCGCCCACTTATTTTCTAAAGTGATATCTTGTCAGGAAGACTCACCAATTCGTACAAAAGGCCGCGGCACTCGCGTTTTTGGGATGCTGAGACCTGCTACCTTAATCTGTCGGTCCCGGGTTTCTCTTCGCTTTGAACTTACAACTGAAAACTGATCACTTAAAACTCGCGGCCGACGCGAGACCTGCTACCATTGGCCTCGCAGCCAGAAAGGAGCAACCATGCGCTGGTACCACTATGTGTCGTACTTCTTCGGCGGCGCATTCCTCGCGAACGCGCTGCCCCATTTCGGCAATGGCATCTCGGGCCATGCTTTCCAGAGTCCCTTCGCATCACCACCCGGAGTAGGCTTGTCCTCCTCAATGGTCAATGTCCTCTGGGGCTTCTTCAACCTAGCTGTCGGCTACCTGCTCGTGTGTCGTGTCGGCAGCTTCAATCTGCGCAAGAATGAGCACGTGCTCGTCCTCGGCGCGGGCATCCTAATCATGTCGCTCATGCTGGCCCACGCCTTCGGACGGTTCCACGGGGGGCTGTGAGCCTTGCCGGTGGCCCGGCCGAAAAATGGGAAGTACGCTCTGCGTGCCTCATCCCTTGTCGTGGCAGGATGGGTCTTGGGTTTTTCTTTGATCCTAAACTTACCACTTACAACTGAATACTCAGAACTCTAGGGGGGGCGGCTGCCTCGCACGTTTGTTCAGGCAAAGCAGATCCCTCCATCCCGGCGAAGCGCGCGGGACGCAAACAACGCGCTTCGCGGCCCGACGCGCCACAAATCGGCGCGGAAGAGAAAGTCGGGCCGCTCCGGTCGGGATGACAGGTCAATTTTGGACGGGATGACAATGTCTTGTCGTTCTTCTGCGGCCTGTAGAGGGGGGCAGGAGGCCCCCGGCGATTACAGAGAATCGGCGACCTGAGGTACCATAGGGGATTCTCGATTATGACGAATCCCGTTCTGCAGGTGGAAAATCTGGTGAAGCGCTACGACGAAGTGGAAGCCGTGCGCGGCGTCAGCTTCAGCGTGGAAGAGGGCGAAGTGTTTGGGCTGCTGGGCCCGAACGGCGCCGGAAAGACCAGCACGATTGAAGTGCTGGAGGGATTGCGCGTGGCCGACGGCGGGCGGGCGACGGTTTGCGGCCTGGATCCGCAGAGAAACCCCAACGAATTGAAGAATGAGATTGGCGCGACGCTGCAGGCTACTTCCCTTCCCGACAAATTGCGCGTGAGCGAGGCGATCCGGCTGTTTGCCAGCTTCTACAAACGCACGCGAAATCCTGATGACTTGCTGAAGCGCTTCGGGCTCGCGGAGAAACGGCATTCCTTTTATAACCAACTTTCTGGCGGACAGAAGCAGCGGCTGGCGCTGGCCATGGCGCTGGTGAACGATCCGCGGGTGCTGTTTCTGGACGAGCCGACGGCGGGATTGGACGCGCAGGTGCGCCGCGAGATTTACGGGATCATCGAAGAGCTGAAGCGCGAAAAGAAGACCATCGTCCTGACCACACACTACATTGAGGAGGCGGAGAAGCTGTGCGACCGCGTGGCTATCATTGACCACGGCAAGCTGATTGCCTCGGGCACTCCGCGGGAATTGAAACAGCGCTCGGGAGACACCACGCGTTTGGAAGTGCGGCTAGCCAAGCCGGCGGCGAAGGAAGCGCTGAGGCAACTCGAGGGAGTGGCTGACGCGTTGGAAGTAGATGGCGCGTATGTGTTGCATTGTCAGAGGACGGCGCCGGCGATTGTGGCGCTGGTGAAATTCCTGGAGGCGCAGGGCAACGAATTGGTGAGCCTGGAAATTGCCACGCCAACGCTGGAGGACGTGTTCATCGAGCTGACCGGAAGGAGGCTGCGGGATTGAAGACGATACTCACGCTTGCGGCAATGCGCATTCGCATCACTTTGCGGAACAAGACATTTCTGTTCTTTAGCCTGGTGATGCCGATGGGAATCTTCTTCGCATTCTGCGGCATTTTGGCGGGAGGCAAGCCGGAAAGGGTCACCTTTTGGATGGGACCAATCCTATCCTTCACAGTGATGGGGACCTTTTGGGGTTTGAGCATGCAACTGGTGAGCTGGCGCGAGCAGGGAATTCTACGGCGTTTCCGGCTGGCGCCGATTCCCGCCTCAAGCATGATCGCATCCAGCATCCTGGCAAACTACGCGCTGATTTTGCCCACAATTTTCCTGCAACTTTTTTTTGCGGTATTCATTTACCACGTCACCAATTTTGGAAACCTAATCAGTTTGTTCGCATTTATGATTCTGGGGATTGCGTCTTTCGGGGCGTTGGGCCTAATCGTAGCCAGCGTGACGAATACCATGCAGGAAACGCAGATCATCAACCAACTGCTTTGGTTTGCGCTGATCTTCCTGTCGGGCGCGACCGTACCGTTGTCGGTTCTCCCATGGATTGCGCGGCGGATCGGGCTGTTTCTACCCGCGACCTATCTGGTCAGCGGACTGCAACGCGCCATGGTTTACCGCCAGGCCGTTTTTTCTCTGGGTGCGGAGATGATTTCGCTGGCCGCCTGGGCAGCGCTCGCCTTTCTCGTCTCTTCCCTGCTCTTCCGCTGGGAGCCGGAGGCTAAGCTGCCACGCAATGCCAAGCTCTGGGCGGTAGCGACGATCCTGCCGTTCATCCTTTTGGGCATCTGGGAGAATCACAACGGCAAGGTGCTCTCAACTTCAGCCAACATGGCTTCGTCCTACCTGGGGGAGAGGCGGCCGGCGGAGAATGCGCCACCGACGGACAAACGCTAGCTCCGCCAAATTGGCCGGAACGCGAAAAAAGAGCACGCCAAAATGGTTGCGAATTTTCGTTTACAACCAGGCGTTTTCATTGACGCTCCCGGACGCGTGGCATATTCTGAGCTTGCGAGCAGGTGAAAGCGATTCAGCCAGGGAGGCACACCATGCCGGTACAGAAAACCGACAAGATCTGGCACGATGGAAAATGGATCAACTGGGACGACGCGAAGATTCACGTCCTTTCTCATGTGGTCAGCTATGGCTCCGCCGTATTTGACGGCATGCGCTGCTACGACACGAAACAAGGCCCAGCGCTGTTCCGCCTGCACGAACACATGCAGCGGCTGATTAACTCCGCCAAGATTTACCGCATGGAGTTCCCCTACACGGCCGAGGAACTTTGCAGCGTGGCCATCGAATTGGTGCGCCTGAACAAGCTCGAGGCCTGCTACATCCGGCCTATCGTGCTGCGGGGTTACGGCGAAGTGGGCGTGAACCCGCTGCACTCGGTCGTCGAGGTGTACATGGCGTGCTGGCGCTGGGGCGCATACCTCGGCGCCGAAGCGCTCGCCAAGGGTGTGGATGTCTGCGTCAGTTCCTGGACGCGCATGGCGCCCAATACGCTGCCGGCTATGGCCAAAGCAGCGTGCAATTACATGAATTCCCAGCTCATTCACATGGAAGCCGAAATCAATGGCTTTGCCGAGGGCATCGCGCTGGACGCCAGCGGCCATGTCAGCGAAGGTTCCGGGATGAACATTTTCCTGGTGCTGGACGGAACGCTGATCACGCCGCCCCTGGCCGCGAGCATTTTGCCCGGAATCACACGCGATTCCATACTGAGGCTGGCCGGCGATTTGAACATTCCGGTGAAGGAAGCGAACATCCCGCGCGAGATGCTGTACCTGGCCGAGGAAGTCTTCTTCGTCGGCACGGCCGCGGAAGTGACGCCGGTGCGTTCGATTGACCGTATCACCATCGGCAAGGGAGTGGCAGGTCCGGTGACGTTGCGCATCCAGGAAGAGTTCTTCGCAGTAACCAGCGGAAAGAAAGCCGACCGGCACAACTGGCTTACGCCGGTGAATGCGCCGGTGGCGGCGACGCGGTAGGGATTCTGCGAGATACGAGAATCATGCCGAGATGGGGCGCTGCAGTGCTGCGCCCCTACAAATACATCGCAACTCCATTCGTTTCATACTTTGTGGCGCGGGGTGCGCTTTCCGGCTAGAATCGTGGGCATCGCGTTGTACTCAAGGCTGTGCTGCGGAGGGCGTGCGATGTACAACCTCATACAAAAACTGACTGCGGAGTTTCTGGGAACGTTCGCGCTGATTTTCTTTGGCGCCGGCGCCGTGTGCGTGGATTGGCACCTGCGAAGCACAGGCGGGCTGGGATTGCCGACGATTGCGCTGGCGCACGGGCTGGCGATGGCCATCATGGTTTCGGCGCTCGGACATATTTCCGGGGGCCACTTCAATCCCGCGATAACGATCGGGTTCTGGGTGACCAAGCGGCTTTCCACGCTGGATACGCTGGCATATTGGGTGGCGCAACTGCTGGGAGCCGTAGCTGCGGCGTTTTTCCTGAAGGTGATTATTCCCGACGAAACGTGGCGCAACGTGGCGCTGGGCACGCCGGAACTCATGCGCGACTTCCCGACGTGGGGCGCCCTAGCGCTGGAGGCGGTGACGACGTTCCTTCTGGTGCTGGTGGTGTTTGCGACGATGGTGGACGAACGCGGAGAGTTCCGCGCGGTCGGGGGATTTGGCATCGGCTTGGCGATGACGCTGGGGATTCTGGTTGCGGGACCCTTCACGGGCGGGGCATTGAACCCCGCCAGGGCGTTCGGGCCGGCGCTCGCTTCGCACCACTGGCTGAACCAGGGAATCTATTGGGTGGGGCCATTGGGCGGAGGATTCGTGGCGGGGTTGTTGTACGACGCGCTGTTCCTTCGGAAGACGGAGACATAGGTTCGACTGCGGGATTTTTGGGAATCGTCGAGTGGAGTTTCTTCACTGCATTTCTCAGCAGGCTAATCCATTGAGAGCTTGATGATGGTCTGGACCCGCGAAGGGTTGAGGTCCGGGCGATTGGGGCGCAGGTCTGGGCTAATGGTTATGGGCTGGGTGTTTGGGGCGCAGCAGTGCTGCGCCTCTACGGGAGCTGTGCGGCAGGGGTGGGAAGGCGAGGCACGGATGAGGGATCACGGGATTCGCCTGTCCGGAGGCTCAGGTAACTAGAGCGCAACGCCCTTTCCCGGCTGTCTTGTTGGCGTGCGCGGCGGATGCTACGTTCGATCAGGTAACACAATCTTGCGGGGTGTCTGCATATGGCTCTGAGTATTGACGATCTGCTTCGCCGCGCGGTGGAGAATAAGGCCTCCGACTTGCATCTGAAGGTCGGCAACCATCCTTATTTGCGCGTGGACGGCCTATTGACCCCGCTGACGGACGTGCCGCGCGTGACGCCGGAAGAGATGCTGTCGATGGCGTTCAGCATGATGACCAACCGGCAAAAGCAGAAGTTCAAGGAGACGGCCGAGCTGGACATGGCGTATGGCGTGGCGGGCCTGGGCAGATTCCGCGTGAACGTGTTCCAGCAGCGCGGCAATGTCGGAATGGTCTTGCGCGTCATTCCCACCAAGATTCGTACCATTGAAGAGCTGAATCTTCCTGGGGTCGTTTCCAAGATTTGCGAAGAGCAGCGCGGGCTGGTGCTGGTGACGGGCACGACGGGTTCCGGCAAGTCCACCACGCTGGCGGCGATGATTGATCGCATCAACGCGAACCGCTCCGATCACATCATCACGATTGAAGACCCCATCGAGTTCCTACACCGCGACAAGCACAGCTTCATCAACCAGCGCGAAGTGGAAGTGGATACGGCGAACTTTTCCACGGCATTGCGCGCCGGGCTGCGGCAAGACCCTGACGTGATTTTGGTCGGCGAAATGCGCGACCTGGAAACGATCTCGACGGCGCTGCTGGCCGCGGAAACCGGCCACCTGGTGTTCTCGACGTTGCACACTCTGGACGCCACGGAAACGATTCAGCGTATTATCGCGGTCTTCCCGCCGCCGGAACAGAAACAGATTCGCTTGCAGATGGCCGCGACGTTGAAGGCCGTGATTTCGCAGCGCCTGGTGCGCCGCGCGGATGACAAGGGCCGCGTGCCCGCGGTGGAAGTGATGATTGCCACCGCGTACATCCGGGATTGCATCATCAATCCGGACAAGACGCGGCTGATCCACGACGCCATCGCGGCGGGCACTTCGCAATATGGCATGCAGACGTTCGACCAGTCGCTGTTCGATCTCTATAGCAAGGACCTGATCACGCTGGACGAAGCGCTGTCGCGCGCGTCCAATGCGGACGAATTCAAGCTGCGCATCCAGGGCATCCGCTCGGCCTCCGACGCGGCGCGCGAGGAGATGGAGCGGCAGATGGCGGACTTCGAAAGGTTCGCGCGCAAGTAGTTTCCCCAATCAACGGCGGTGGATTTTGTTGCCCCTCGCAGGCCGAGGGTGTATCATTCCGCGCGTTCTTGCCCCAACTACTTATCCAATAATCTTCATCCACTGAGGAGGACGCTATGGATTGTTGCCACATTATTCCCGGACGCCGGGATTTTCTGAAAGCTTCCGCGACAATTACGGCCGCGATAGCCGGATGCAGCCTGTTGGCAGAGCCGTCGTACTCCGAAGAAGCGGAACTGTTTCTTGTGGGGCCGAAGAAGGGTTATTCGCCGCAGATCGGGACGCTGGTCTCGATGATGGCGTTCATGCGCTGGCAGGTCCTCAACTCGGTGAAAGGAATGTCCACGAAGGACTTGGATTTTTTGCTGGACGAAAAAGCCAACCGGATTGGGGCGCTGCTTCTGCACCTGGTGGCAGTGGAGAAATTCTTTCAGGCGAATACCTTCGAAGGGATGAGCGCTGACAAACTACCCGAAGCGTGGAAGGAAAAATGGGGACCGGCGATGGGGTTGGGCGAGCCCGGGCGCAAGCAGATTCAGGGGAACACCTTGGACTACTACCTGAACAATTTGAGTGAGACGCGCGAAAAGACCCTGGAGGAATTTCGCAAGCGGGACGATGCGTGGCTTATGCAAGTGGACAAAACTTGGGGCTGGGGACCAACGAACAACTATTGCAAGTGGTTTCACGTGACCGAGCACGAAGCCAATCACAACGGACAAATCAAATTGCTAAAGACCCGCATTCCGGGCGCGAAGCCAGCGTCGGAGTGATCAAGCCGGTTGCTAATAAGAAGCGGAAAAGAGTTTCTTCAGGGGCTTGCGCCAAAAATCGGCGGACCTGCCTGCGGCGGGCGAAAGCCCATTGCTTTTAGGAGCTTTACGCCGGGGCCCTTCGGAGCTCCCCTCGAAGCTCGCGGCAAGCAGGGTAAACTGAAGCCCGGCCTCCTACTAAAAAAGAAGACGAGCTCACCGCGGGACGGCGGTGAGCTCGGGGCAGGGCAGAAACTCGGCTCAGTTGAAGTGGGCCGCGTTCTTCTCGACGAAGGACTTGTACTCCTCCGGCAATTCTTCGAGCACGAAGATGGAAGTGGTGGGGCAAACCGGGACGCAAGCGCCGCAATCAATGCATTCCCCGGGATTCACGTAAAGCTGGGGAGCGGTCTCGAAGTCCGGTTCATCCTTGGTGGGATGAATGCAATTGACGGGGCAAGTTTCGATACAGTGCTCGTCCTTCGTGCAGGTATCAACGATGATGTAGGCCATGGTGCGTGATCTCCCAGAGTGTTGGAGAGCAATTCGCGTGCCACAGAGGCGCAGGGGCAAACTGCTGTCTTTTCAATCGGTCCGCTGAGAAGAGTGTAATAGCGGACCAGATTAGGGTGTGTGATCTTGCGCACAGTGCGTGGGTTGCGCAACCTAGGCCGTGTTCCGTGACTTGTGACTCGTGGAAGCCCAAGATTAGCAGGAAGAAAAAACTTACCCTGAATTCCGAAGTTGAAGAGTGATTTCATCGCACGAAAAACGTGCGATGGAAAACCGCATCTCCACTCCGGGATGGCAAAGAGTGCCATCCCTTCGGTCGAAATGACAGGTTTTGGGCCGCAGAGGACGTGTCTCACGCGGGAACGAGAGACTCGACGCTTGTTTCGAGAGGCGGTTACTTCTATGCTTCTCGTGTGTTTGGGAAACCACGCCAACTGGAGACGGAAGCGCTGCTGTACGATGCGGCGATCAAGGCCTTGATGCGGCGGGCGCATTCGGTGCATGAGATGAAGCAGGCACTGGCGCGGCGCTGCGAAGACAAAAAGCTGGTTAAGACTGTGGTGGAGCGGCTGAAACGGGAAAACCTGCTGGACGACGCGCGGTATGCGCGGCAGTTTACGAGGCACCGCACGGAATCGCGCAAGCAAGGAGAATACCGCATTGCGCGGGATTTGCGGGCGCGGGGCGTGCCGGAGCGTCACATCGAGGTGGCGCTGAAGAATGCCAGCGAGGAGACGGACGCGGCGGCGGTGATCCGACAGAGGATTGAGAGGAAACTGCGCGCGTTCCGCGGAGAGATTGACGAGAGGAAGTTGGCTTCGATGTACCGGTCTCTGCTGGCCGCGGGATTTCCATCGGATTTGATTCGGCGGGAATTGCATCGCATCACGCATGAAGAAGTGCCGGAGGTGGATACCGACCTTGAATAAGGTCATGCCCGATGGCTTGAGCAATTCACGATGGAAGGAACCTCCTGGAAATTTTCGGTGCGCGGGGCGGCCAAGATAGAGCCTCAAACCCAAGGTGGGCCTTATATAATGTTGGATGACACGGGGGAGGTGCCAAGTGAGCCACGAGGGGCAATCACAGGACGAGAAGGAACTTGAGAAGAACCTATGCAGGGTGATTAAGTCTGGTCAAACAGCTCGGCAGTCGATCGAGGTTCACCGCACTGAATCGACAGTTCACAGTCTTGCTGATCTGTTTGAAAAGGGCGAGCCTGGAATTGTTGAAGACAACAGTGATTGGAATGAATTCAGGACTCTGTCAAAGGACCTATTTTGGGGAGTCACGCCCGACATCGTGATCCGCCCAATTGGGTCCAATCACAATCGAACCATAATTGAAGTGAAAAAGGATTCTCCCTTCACGCATAAAGAGCCAGATAAATCCCAAGTACTGCGATACTTTCTCCATCTCTTGGTAACGACCGACAACAGCCCAGAATCTGGCATCCGGCGAGCTGTACTCCTCGCAGCCCCACAATCGTGGTTTGGGGATAAACATTCCGCGCCTTGGCATCATTTCTTGTCCCACTACCGCCCTTTTGCAAGAGAATTCGATATCACCCTAGGGGAAATCCCCCTCGATTCAATTCCTGGATTCTGATCGAGAGACAAACGTGCAGAATTTCTCCTTTTCGCTCAGGTCTGCAATAATCAAGCTGGGAGTTTACGTTCTCGATGCGAGGCGGACGTGACGGAAAGCGCTAACAAGAAACCGAGCGGCAACGAGATCCGCGAGAAATTCCTGCAATTTTTCGAGAGCAAAGGGCACCGGCGCGTGCGTTCGTCTTCTCTGGTGCCGCATGGCGATCCGACGCTGCTGTTCACCAACGCGGGGATGAATCAGTTCAAGGATGTTTTCCTGGGGCTGGAAAAGCGTGAGTACACGCGTGCAACGACGGCGCAGAAATGCGTGCGCGCCGGGGGCAAACACAACGACTTGGAAAATGTCGGCTTCACGAGGCGGCATCACACGTTTTTTGAAATGATGGGGAATTTTTCGTTTGGGGATTATTTCAAGAAGGATGCGATTGCGTACGCGTGGGAGCTGATCACTTCGCC
>Ga0187784_10003099_pt1 | contig 13391 bp, 11 predicted proteins | sample 1015_SJ02_MP15_2_FD_132964 | JGI IMG/M metagenome (GOLD analysis project Ga0187784, IMG submission 132964) | Tropical peat soil microbial communities from peatlands in Department of Meta, Colombia - 1015_SJ02_MP15_20_MG | ecosystem: Environmental > Terrestrial > Soil > Wetlands > Peat | place...
AAAGGCTGCTCGCATGGACGTGTTCGAGGCCGTGGATTCCCGTATCGCCTGCCGGTGGTTTCTCGACAAGCCGGTCGATCCGGGGATCGTGCGCGATCTTCTCACCCGCGCCGCGCGCGCGGCCTCCGGCGGCAATCTGCAGCCGTGGCACGTTTATGCACTGACCGGTGCGCCGCTTGCGGACCTGAAGAAGCAGGTTGCCGATCACATCGCCAGCCATGATCCGCGGCACGACGATGCCGAATATCCGATCTATCCGGCGACGATGTGGGAGCCCTACAAGGCGCGGCGCGAGGAGCATGGCGTGCAGCTCTATGGCGCGCTCGGCGTCGGCCGCGACGACCACGCGGGACGGCTCGCGCAGTACAAGCGCAACTTCGAGTTCTTCAACGCGCCGGTGGCGCTGTTCATCGCCATCGATCGCAAGCTCGGCCCCGGCCAATGGGGCGATCTCGGCGGCTATATCCACGCATTGGCGTTCCTCGCCCGCGGCCACGGCCTCGATACCTGTCCGCAGGAATCCTGGGCGCGCATGCACCGCATTGTGCGCGCGTTCGTGAACATGCCGCCGGAACAGATGCTGTTCTGCGCGGTAGCCATCGGCTACGGCGACCACGCACATCCGGCCAACTCGTTCCGCTCGCCGCGCGTCGAGCTTGCCGAGTTTTGCACGTTTTTCGGGTTTGAGTGAGCGGCGCGGTTTCGCATGCCCCGAATGGCTGAGGGGGTTCGCGAGCGCAGCACAGGAAATTTTTGCCGTCCATCACCCAGCTCAGTTTCGCTGCTGCACTATTTGGTGATCGCGCCCGTAAAGCGCGTCTCGGCGATGGCGGACGCGGTAAGCCTGGGCGAAGAAAACGTAGAAACCTACGTCAGGGCCGGAAAGGACGAGATCGCGTCGCTGTCGAGATCGTTCAATCGGATGCGGGAAAGCCTCAAGCACGCCATGGCGATGATGACGTGACGTGGGCGACGTGACGAACGTTAAAGTTCCGCGAGCAGAGTGCTGTGGCAGCTTTTCTTTAGCCGTTATTTGTCGATTTTTACCTTAGCCGGTATGCTGGCTATAGTCTCCGTCGGGAACGCGGGCGTGGCGATCGCTGAAATCCGCTATGTCGGCACTTTGTGGGAGTGGGACCATGATCGGCCGATCGTTTGTTCGTCTAGCCATTCTGCTCGTCGCCGTTGGCGTCGTGGCCGGCGGCTCGAGGGCGCAGGCGCAGGGCATCGATTGCCGCTATTTCAAGGTCGACGCCGAGCGGGTGAGCGCGTTCGAAGAGCCGCGTGAGGGCAGATCCGTCGCTTCGCTCGAGAAGAACAATATCGTTTGCGTGGCCGGCGACGAGGAAGTCAGCGGCCGCGTGTGGGTTTTTATCCCGTATCAGGTGGAGCCCGAGAACAAGCACAAACCGATACAGGGTTGGGCGATCAAGGATTCGTTTGCCCCTGCCAGCCAGGATGAAGTCGCGGCGCTGTCTTCGTCCCGCGGACCGGCAGCGGCACCGCCAATCGCCGTCGCCCCGCCCCCGGTTGCGCCGCCTCCCGCTGCACCGTCTCGCGCCGAAGAGCCCCGGCGTGCCGAGGGTCCCTCCGGCGAGTCGCCGCGCGCCGAAGGACAGTCTGGAGACAAAGAAATAGTCCGGTTTTCGGAGCCGATTCAGTCGGGCGGATTTCCAGTGCAGGGCCACACGCTTGAGCAACTTGTCAAAGGCGTTCCTACTTTTCCACCAATCGCGGGGTTGCCCGACGACGTATGGCAAAAGCCGTGCAGTAATTGCCATCAGTGGAATCGGCAGACGCTATGCCAGCAAGCGCAGATCTATGCCCAAGACATCAAAATGACGATGCGCAAGCAGCATCCCTACGGTGGTCCGGAAAAGCTCGCGATGAGGAATTGGGCGCAACATGGATGCCAGTAAACCAGGAAAGCTGGCCAGTTCTACTTCGTAGGTCTCGTTGTAAGAGCTGCGGACGCCCGTTATAGTGCTGTTTGTTGTTGCGATTGCTAGTTGCATACGCAGGGGGGTGGAATGCGAACTTTCTTAATACGCACCGGCATGTTGCTTGCCGTCTTGGCCGCGAGTCTCGGGTCTTCAAAAGCGCAGGAATGGCGGCTCGATTCTGGCGCGTCGCATTTCTACATGCAGACCGACAAGGCCGACAAAATAGTGGAAATCCATCAGTTCACGAGACTTCAGGGCAGCGTCAGCCCTGACGGTAACGCCAAGGTGAGCATCGACCTGACATCGGTATCGTCCGGTATCGATGTGCGCGACGTGCGGATGCGTTACCTGCTGTTCGAAACATACAAGTTTCCAAACGCGGAGGTCACCGCAAGGCTCGACCCGAACCGGCTTCGCGACGTGCTGAGCGGCACGCGTATGATGTACCCGTTGACCTTCAGCCTGTCGCTCCATGGCATGAGCAAGGAGTTTGAAACACTGGTCTACGTCACCCGGCTCTCCGAGCACTCGGTCGCGGTCTCGTCGGTCAAGCCGATCGTGGTCAACACCGACGATTTCGCGCTGACCGCCGGCCTCAACAAGCTTTCCGAAGCCATCAACGGAACGCCGATCGTAAGCGCCGCCAGCTTCACATTCGACCTTGTGTTCGACAGCGGCGAAAGGGTCGCCGCAATTACGCACGAGGATGAAGAGGCGCTCCGGCGCAAGCAGGAGGAGGAGCATCGGCAGATCACCGCGACGGAGTGCGAAACCCGGTTCAGCGTGATCTCAACGAGCGGCGCCATCTATTTCAGAACAGCCAGCGCCGAACTCGATCCGCGCAGCGATCCGCTGCTCGACAGCGTTGCCGACGTCGCCAACCGTTGTCCGGGTGTGCGAATTGAAATCGCCGGCTACACAGATTCGGTCGGATCACCCGATTATAACCTGCATCTGTCGGAAGATCGCGCGCGCTCGGTTGCCGATTTTCTGATCCGGCGCGGTGTCGTGCCGGCCCGCATCAGTTCCAGGGGTTTCGGCAAAGAGCACCCGATCGCGCCGAACGACACCGAAGATGGCCGCGCGCGCAATCGCCGCATCGAGTTCCACGTCGTCTTGTGAGGACGCGATTGGCTCCTAACAGCAAATTCAAACCATGATCCGAGCCGTCTGATCGGGTCATGGTCTAAGGTAGTCAGAAAAAACGTTTGAGATTAGCGTTCCGGGCTGATCAGCGCCCGCGCTCTCCCTCTTCGTAGAAGAAAAGCTCGGGGTGGTCGCGCCGCCAGTCGGCGACACGCTCCCTGTGCTCGCCGATGATGATGCCGAAACGCACGCACGCATTGCGTTCGCCTGCCCGGCATGCATCGCGCAGCTCGAATAAATGAACCAAGTCATCGCCACCACCGACCGGTCCAACCGTCGGCGGCGGCGGCGGCGCCTCATGCCGATAATATTGCGCCAGGGCATTCTGAGTCCCGGTCGACCCTGCCAACGCCATCAGAACAAAAGCACCCATCAAGCGCGTCACACGCATAGAGTTCCCCTGTCGTTTCCGGTCGATAGGCAAGCATACGCCTGGGGTCGTGTCAAAAACGAGCACTGCGCTTGAACCATCGCCGGACGGTGTTTGATGTCGGCAAATGGAACAAAGCGCGGGTTCGTCTGCACGCTGGCGAAAAATTGACCCGAAGCGAAAGCGGTCATCATCAATTGGGCCGCTGCGCAATCACACCTTCTGTGCGGGCGCGCACTTCGGGAGATGCAAGACATGTGGCAACGGCTTCGTAGCCTTGCGACCCTGGATAGGGAACGACCAAGCTCGGCGGGCTGTGATTGGCAGGACAGAGGATGATCGCTTCGTCGGCGCCCACACAGTCCAAGTCCAGGATTGCGCTGGAGCGCGTGAGAAAGAACAGCGGGCGCGCATTCGGCCCGCGGCGGCGCAGATCTGCGATCAAGGCCTCCTGTGTCGGCGCGTCCAATCCCTGCTCCAACATGTCGATCACCAGGATGGCGGGGCTCTCTGTTTGCAGGCGCACAAGCAGAGCGAGCAGGGCGGCGGACTGCGAGCCGCCATCGGCCATAATCGCGGCCAGCCGCTGATCGACTCGGGCTTTCAAGGCCTCGTCGGCATCGAGTTCGGCGCAGGCTGCTGCCGCGCCGGCTGTGGTGAGCCGATCCAGACCCACGAACGCCGCATCGGGTAGCGATGCGGCCAGGCATTTCGCCAGCCGTGTCTTGCCGCTGCCGAGCGGGCCAACGATGTGATTGAGCGATCGGATATCGCGCAACTCGAACCGTTCGCCGCCCCAGGGCCAGGGCAGATCGAACGCGATGCCCATATCCGGCGTCGACTTGAGCAGGTGAATGAGCTCTCTGGCCGCAGGCACTTCGCCGCGGCTGAGGTCCGCGCGCAAACGGCTGACCTTGCCGGCAGTCTGGCTCAGCAAGCGAATACGTTCTCCAAGCGCTGCCTCGTGCGCCGCCAAGGTCCGCTCGAGCGTCTGGGCGTTGCCGGCAAACACCCGCGCCACCTCGCCGAGACTGAGACCGAGCGCACGCAGCTGCACAATGTCGGCCGCACGCGCCATTTCGGCAGGACCATAGGCGCGCCATCCCGCCGTGGTGCGGCCGGGAGCAATCAAGCCGCGCTGCTCGTAAAGCCTCAGAGCTTTCGCGGAAATGCCGAGCCGGCTCGCAGCCTCTGAGGGGCTTAAAAATCGGGCGGCAGAGTTCACGAATCACCTCGTCGTTATCTGACCGCTGCCCTTATGGAGGTGGTCCCGGGGGCCGGGTCAAGCCCGTACGTTTTCAGCCCCAGTGTTTTTAGGCCTGGTGTTTTCAAGCCCAAGCCGCTCGGGGCTATCAGTTGCTGAACGAAGCATCTTTCAGTTAAACTGCACCTGGATACGGCGATGGCAGGGATAGGCGGGGGAAGACCATATGCGAAGATTCCTGATTGTGGTGCTGGTCATGGCTTTCGGCTTTGCCTCGCCGGCGCTGGCGCAACACGCTGCCGGCGAAAAACCGCCGACTCCGCCGTCGCCACCCCCACCACCGCCAGTCGATGTGCACACGCCCCTGTGCGTCTATCACAACATTTATTATTCCAAGGGCGCCTTGGTCTGCATCGGAACGGGCTGGGCTCAAATCTGTCAGCCTGATGGCGGCTGGAGCCAATTGGCCGCAGACCCGAGAACGATAAGCAACGCATGCGGCGACGCGAAATCCGTTCCGCCGAGTTAGCGCCCTGCTGATACGTGTTGGCCAGTTGGTCTAACTGACGGTATCAACGCCAACGGCCGCGTTCGTACAGCACGATGCCGACGACCACGATTGCTGCGGCGAGCATGATCAGAATGATAAACGTTGTGTCCACGATGCCTCGCCCCAAGGCCTCCGCGAAAGCGCCGCTCTGGCAAGTCCTGATTCAAATCGTTCCTGTTCTTTGCACGCACGAGCGCGATCGCGGCCAATATTCCGACAATCACGACGACAGTCCAATCCATTCCGGCTGGTTCCTCGCCGAAAATTGGGTTGTTCCGGCCTTCTTTTTTTCTAGGCCAAACCCGAAGCTGGCGCCTTGATCTCAATCAAGAGCAAATCCCGCCGCAGCTTGGCGGCAGCGCAACGAAGCAGGCGCGGCGTTGAACAGCGATTGATGCTAAATCTCCCGTGGTGCGCGCCGCCGCCGGCCGCTGCTGCCGGAGCTGGTGCAGCCCTGTCTTGCGCCGCTCAATTTACGCATTAGCTTCAATGTGATAGAATAAAAAAAATCGCCTTGGAGAGCCGCTATGGGCCTCGACGCATTGGGATATGTCGGCATCCGCACCAAGAATCTCGACGACTGGGCGGCTTATGCCACACGCTTTCTCGGCATGCAGGCGGTCGATAAGAGCCGCGGCACGCTGGCATTGCGCATGGACGACCGCAAGCAGCGCGTGGTCATCCATAGCGATGAGGCCGAGGGGCCGTCATTCTACGGCTGGGAAGTCGCCGACGCAGCTGCACTCGATGCGCTGGCGGCACATCTGGAAACCAGCGGCGTCAAGATCGCGCGCGGCTCGCGCGCGCTGGCCGATGAGCGCCGGGTCAAGGATCTGATCGTATTCTCCGATCCCATCGGCAACCGGCTCGAAGTCTTTCATGGCGCCGAGATCGCCACCGATGCGTTCAAGCCCGGCCGCTCGATTTCCGGCTTCCGCACCGGTCCGCTCGGCATGGGACACGCGGTGCTCACCGCGGAGCGGCTCGACGAAGTCCTGCCGTTCTACACCGAGATTCTAAACTTCAAACTCACCGACTATTTCACCAAGCCGTTCGCGGCTTACTTCTTCCACGTCAATCCGCGCCATCACAGCCTCGCTTTCATCAATACCGGCAAAAACGGCATCCATCATCTGATGGTCGAGCTGTGTTATTTGGACGACGTCGGCCAGGGCTACGACATCGCGTTGCGCAAGCCGGAGATGATCGGCACGACGCTCGGCCGCCACGTCAACGACCACGTCACGTCGTTCTATTCATGGTCGCCGTCGCAGTTTCTGTTCGAATATGGCTGGGGCGGCCGTACCATCGATACTGCAGCGTGGATTTCCGAAGAACGCACCGAGGGGCCGAGTCTGTGGGGTCACGACCGCAAGTGGCTTTCGCCCGAGGCGCTCGAGCAATCGCGCGACTTGCGCGCCAATGTCGCCGCTGCCGGCATCCGCGTGCCGCTCAACGTCATGGACGGCAATTACTTGCGCGCCGCCGACGTCTGCCCGTGGTGGAACGCCCAGCTCGGCGGCACGCGAAAGGCGGGTTAACCCCAGCCGAAGCTGGCGAGGCCAGCGAAGGTCCCGCCGCGAGCGGCTCTTAGTAGCCGCCGCGCCTTGAGGCGTACCAGCTTCCGCCACACTCGCCGCTGGTGGTGCGCCAGCGTCCGCCGCCCGACGAACCACGCAGCCGGCCGGAGCCATACGCCGAGCCTTGGCTGCTGCTCACCCTGACGCTGATTCCGCCGCTGGCATTGACGGAACCGGCGGCATTGAAATCGCCGCCCGAGGAATAGACGCGTCCGCCGCTGATGCGGACCCCGGCGCGATAGCTGCCGCAGTTTCCGTATGAGGTGGAGATCGCCACGCTCCACTCGCCATCGAACGAATGGGTTCCGCCGCGCACAGCGCGGGCGTGCCGGGGGGCGGCATCGGACGGCACGGCCACCGCGGCCGCAAGTGTAGCTGTCAGGGCAACGGCAAAGACTGCACGCAGGAGGGTCTTCATTTGTTTGCTCCGGTTCTCTCTGGATTCGGCGACGATGCTTCCGGCGCTCCCGGGTAGGGGGGCGGTACGGTATCGAACGGGCTTGGACTCTTGCCGAGGTCGTAGCCAAGGTCGTACAGCGCCTTCATGTATTTGGGATCGAACGCACCGCTGCTTGGCGCATTGAAGCTTGGCGGTATGCTCGCGACATTGAAACCGATGCCGCTGCGCTTGGCGGCGAGATAGGCGCGATCGAGCATCAGGCGGGTATCGACTTTCACGGCCATTCCGACCGACTGCGCCAGAATCTGTGCCGTCGTACGCTCGACACGGTCAAACTCGGGCTGCAGACCTGTATCGATCAGAACGTACAGTGCGGTCGCCGGCAGCCGATAGCTGGACCTGGCCGCCATCAGCGCGGCCGGCGCGACAAAAAACTGGCCGCCGACACCGCCATCGACGTGCATTTCGCTGAAATGGTTGCCGTTGCTTTCGGCGTCGATGAAGACCGGCGGAAACGCGCCGGGGATGCTGCACGACGCCAACAGCACGGTGCGGAACAGCTTGATCGCCTGCTCGTCGCCGCGTGCGGCGATGGCGCCCATGTTCCAGACCATCGAGCGTTCGGCATCGAGATTGGTGGTAACGATGAACAGCCGCCGGCCGGCCCGATATTGTGTGGCGATATCGGCGATCAAAGCGGGCGTGACCTGCTTGGCGATCAGGTCTTTCAGCGGCCAGGTGTCGAGGAAGCTTTCAGGCGTGGTGTTGATCTCGAAGACATCGGCCGCGGTGACCTTGGTGAAGGCGTCGCGCAGCGCATTGTCGTAACGCGAGCCGGCAAAGACGAACGGCACAATCAGCGCGCCGGTGCTCACCCCGGTGACGACCGCATAATCCGGCCGTTTGCCTGATGCCGAAAGTCCGTTGAGGAGGCCGGCGCCGAAGGCGCCATCCGACCCTCCGCTGGACAGCGTGAGCCAAGGCCCCGGCTTTTCGGGCAGCGCCTTGACGAAATCGTCTGTCGAATCCGCCCAAAACCGCACGTCCGGCATGCCCGGGATGGTGGCCGCGGCATCTTCGGCCGCCGTAAAGGGCCGGCGCGCGGGCAGCATTTTTGGCTGACCGGCCGCGGCAGGGGCCGGGGTCTCAGCCGGCGCCTTTTTGCCTCCCGGTTTATGCGTCCTCGCCAGCGTTGCGCCCTGCGCATGGGTCAGGGCCGACTGCGCCGCAAAGGCCGCAATGGCGACGGCCAATAGCAAAGCGGCGCCTGTACGGAAGCTCCGACACCATCGTGAGTTCATGAGGATTACGTTGCCCGAAATCGGTAAAAGGTTCGGGGCTTCGCCTACATTCCTGGGTGGAATTGCACGATGGCCGAAACAGGCCTGCAAATAGGGCGCCCCCGCGCGAACTTCAATCCGGATCAGTCGAATAGAGCACCTGTCGTTTAAGCGAACTCTGCCGGCAGTCTAGAAATTTCGCCGATCGGCGGCAATGCGCGATTATTCCTAACTGGCTTATGCCCGTCAGGTGTCAGCCGTCTGACACGCTCATGCGTGACGATCGGCGACAAATCGTGCGCCTTCGATGAGCGTAGCGGCTGCGGCGCCGAACGGCGCCAGCGCTTTCTCGGCCTGCGCAACCAGATCGCGCAAGCGCGCCTTCGCGCCGGCTCCGCCGAGAATGCTCACCATCGTGGCCTTGCCGGCCGCCGCATCCTTGCCGGTCGACTTTCCCACCAGGGCGGGATCGCCTTCGATATCGAGCAGATCGTCCGCGATCTGGAAAGCTTGGCCGACCGCTAGCCCGTAGCGCGTGAGCGCTTCACGTTGCGTCGCCCCGGCCGCGGCAAGAATGGCGCCGGCTTGGCAGCCGAAGCGCAACAGCGCGCCGGTTTTCATGGCCTGCAGCGTCAGCACCTCACGCTCGCCAAGGCGCTGTGGGCCGTTCCCGGTGAAGCGGCCTTCAGCGGCAAGATCGAGCATCTGGCCGCCCGCCATGCCGCCGACCCCGGACGCACGGGCAAGCGCACCCACCAATTCGATGCGAACGCCCGCATCCGGGTGGGTTTCCTGCCGCGACAGGATGTCGAATGCGAAGGTCAGGAGACCGTCGCCGGCCAAAATCGCCGTCGCCTCGTCGAATTTCTTGTGCGCGGTCGGCTGGCCGCGCCGCAACGCATCGTTGTCCATCGCCGGCAGATCGTCGTGCACGAGCGAATAGCAATGGACGCATTCGAGCGCGGCGCCAGCCATCAGAGCCCGTTCCCTCGGGACCCCGAACAGGTTGGCCGATTCCACCACCAGAAACGGGCGGAAACGCTTCCCGCCACCTAGGCCGGAATAGCGCATGGCCTCGATCAGCCGCGCCGGACGGGCCAGTTCTTCCGCAACAGGGGCTACAGCCAGAAGCCGGTCCAGCAGGGCCTCGGTATCGACCGCCACCGCGTCCAGGCGGTTAAGGAAGGTGGTTTCTTTTTGGGCATTTGCGGCAGTCATCGTGTATTGCCCAGCGGCTGGCTCCCTGTGGGGTGCTATTTTCGATCCTACATTTACGGGATAACGGTTGAGCCGCCCAGGCGGCATCGGCGGCGGCCATGACGACCATAACTATATGCCGCCAAGGGACTATTTGTGGCCAACGACCTCGTAGCGTCAATGGTGCTGGCGATCTGGCTTTATCTCCTCGTGGCGCGGGGCGGATTCTGGCTGGCGGCAGAGCGCGATGACGGCGGCCCAGCGGTAGCCATGCCGGGCGCATGGCCGGCCGTTACGGCGGTGATTCCGGCGCGCGATGAGGCTGCCTCCATCGGTCCGGCCGTTGCGTCCCTGCTGGCACAGAATTATCCCGGCGACCTGCGCGTCGTCGTCGTCGACGACAATAGCCGTGATGCCACCGGGCAGGTGGCGCGCGAGGCGGCGACAAAACTTGGCAAGGCCGATCGGCTGACCGTGCTATCGGGGCGCCTCTTGCCCACCGGCTGGACCGGCAAGCTGTGGGCGCAACAGCAGGGTGTGGCCTTCGTCGATGAGCTGCCGGCGCCGCCCGTCTACATACTCTTTACCGATGCCGACATCGTCTATGCGCCGGACGCCGTCTCGCATCTTGCGGCGCGCGCGCAAGCGAATGATGCGGTCCTTACTTCGCTGATGGTGAAATTGCACTGCACGAGCCTTGCCGAGCGCGCCTTCATTCCCGCCTTCATCTTTTTCTTTCAGATGCTCTATCCGTTCGCCTGGGCCAACGAGCCGCTTCACGCGACTGCCGCTGCGGCCGGCGGCTGCATGCTGGTCCGCCGCGGCGTGCTCGCGGACGCCGGCGGCATGGCGGCGATCCGCGGCGCGCTGATCGATGATTGCGCGCTCGCCAAGCTGCTCAAGGCGCGCGGCCCAATCTGGATCGGACTGACCGAACGCGTGCGCAGCATCCGCGAATATCCGGCGGTTGCGGACATCCGCGGGATGGTCTCGCGCACCGCCTATGCGCAGCTGCGCTATTCGCCGGGCTTGCTCGTCGGCACGATCTTCGGTTTGGCGCTGACCTACCTGGCTCCGGTCGCGCTCGCGCTGTTCGCCTCAGGCTTTGCGCAGCTTACCGGCATCCTGGCTTGGCTGGCGATGGCCATGGCGTTCTGGCCGACATTGCGGTTTTACGGTTTGTCGGCGGCCTGGGGTCCGGCTTTACCGGCGATCGCGGCGATCTATATGGCCTTTACGGTCGATTCCGCCTATCAGCACGCGCGGGGACGCGGCGGCATGTGGAAAGGCCGCGCCCAAGCCAACGTTTCGAAACTGCGATGAACGGTGTGAGCAAAAACGACGCTACCGGCTGGCGCTCGGGCAAGGGTCACCGCGACGAGAATTTTCCTGTCGCGTCGTGGCTGATTGCGCCGCGTCACCGCGGCCCGATTCTCGCTTTCTACAATTTCGTGCGCACCGCCGACGACATTGCCGACCACGCGTCGTTGCCGCCGGAGCAAAAGCTTGCGCTGCTCGATCGGCTGGATGACGGGCTCGTCGGGCGCAACGATGACGATGTGGTGGCGGTGCGGCTTTGCCAGCAACTGGCCGAGCACAATCTGTCGCCGAAGCATGCGCAGGATTTGCTCGCCGCGTTCAAGCTCGATGTCACCAAGCTGCGCTACCGCGACTGGGACGATCTGATCGGCTATTGCTCGCTGTCGGCGATGCCGGTTGGGCGCTTCGTCTGCGACGTGCACGGCGAGAGCCGCGCGGTATGGCCGGCCAACGATGCGCTGTGTGCCGCGCTGCAGATCATCAATCATCTGCAGGACTGCCGCGCCGATTATCTCAATCTCAATCGGGTCTATGTTCCACTCGATGCGCTGTCCGTAAGCGGCGTTACCGCGGAAGCCCTCGGCGCGGAACGCGCCTCGCCGGCGCTGCTCGATTGCCTGCATAAGCTCGCGGCGCGGACCGAGCGGCTGCTCGGCGACAGCGACGCGTTTGCCTCGCTGATTGACGACTGGCGGCTCGGCCTCGAAGTCTCGGTGATCAACACGCTGGCGCACCGCCTGACGCGCATCCTGATGGTGCGGGATCCGCTGTGCGATCCGGTTCATCTCAAAGCGCCCGCGGTCGCCGGCTTGACGCTGGCGGCCGTTTGCAGCGGTGCGTCGCGGCGGCTCAGCCGGCGCCTGTACGCGGATGCGCGCAAGCCGCGGGGCGCGTAAGTGACCGACCAAACCACCCAGGCGGCGCAGCGCGCCTCCGGCAGCTCGTTCTACAGCGGCATGCGCATTTTGCCGCGGCCGCAGCGCGAGGCGATGTTCGAAATCTACTCGTTCTGCCGCGCGGTCGACGACATTGCCGACGATCCGGGGCCGCGAGAGGCCCGGCGCGAACAATTGCAGCGCTGGCGCGCCGATATCGACGCGCTCTACCGCGGCGCACCGCCGCCGCAGCTCAAAGGGTTGGCGCGGGCGGTGCAACAGTTCGATCTGCAGCGCGATGATTTTCTCGCCGTGATCGACGGCATGGAGATGGACGTCGTCTCCGATATCCGCGCGCCCGATGCCGCAACGCTCGCGCTTTATTGCGACCGGGTCGCCTGCGCGGTGGGGCGGCTCTCGGTGCGCGTGTTCGGCATGGAGCGCTCCGCGGGCCTCGCGCTCGCCGATCATCTCGGCAGGGCATTGCAGCTCACCAACATTTTGCGCGATCTCGACGAAGACGCGGCGATGGGCCGGCTCTATTTGCCGCGCGAGGCGCTGCGCGATTGCGGCATTATCAGCACCGATCCGGCCGCCGTGCTGGCCAATCCCATGCTGGGCGAGGCGTGCGGCGTAGTCGTTCGGCAAGCCGAAGAGCATTTTCGCCAGGCGAAAGCGATCATGGCGCAAAATCCCCGCCGCACGGTGCGGGCGCCCCGGATCATGGGTGAGGCCTATGGCCTGATTCTGGACCGGCTGATGACCCGCGGCTTTGCTCCGCCGCGCACGCGGGTCCGGTTGCCGCGCGCGCGCATTTTCCTCATCGTGCTGCGTAATCTCGTGTGATGGCCGGGATCGTCCACGTCATCGGTGCCGGCCTTGCCGGATTGTCCGCCGCGCTCCGGCTGAGCGGTGACGGCCAGCGCGTCGTCATTCATGAGGCCACCGCATTCGCCGGCGGCCGCTGCCGCTCCTATCGCGACGCCGCGCTCGGCATGACGATCGACAACGGCAATCATCTGCTGCTGTCGGGCAACCACGCCGCGCTTGCCTATCTGCGCGAGATCGGCGGAGAGCAGCAGTTGATCGGCCCGAAGTCGGCGGAATTTCCCTTTGTCGATCTCGCAAGCGGCGAGCACTGGACGCTGCGCTTCAATAACGGCCGCCTGCCGTTCTGGGTGTTTGATTCCCGGCGGCGGGTGCCGGGCACGCGCGCGCTCGATTATGTGCCTCTGGCGCGGTTGCTTCGGGCGCGGCCGGAAAAGAGCGTCGGCGAAGTGATCTCCTGCGACGGGGTGCTGTACCGGCGGCTGGTCGAACCGCTTTTGCTCGCGGCGCTCAATATCGATCCGCCAGACGGCTCGGCGAAGCTCGCGAGTGCGGTGATCCGCGAGACGCTTGCCGTGGGCGGGCGGGCTTGCCGGCCGCTCGTCGCGCGCGACGGCTTAGGGCCGACGCTGATCGAGCCGGCGCTGGCATGCCTGCAACAGCGCGGTGTCACGCTCCGCTTCGAACATCAGCTGCGC
>Ga0187784_10003100_pt1 | contig 13391 bp, 10 predicted proteins | sample 1015_SJ02_MP15_2_FD_132964 | JGI IMG/M metagenome (GOLD analysis project Ga0187784, IMG submission 132964) | Tropical peat soil microbial communities from peatlands in Department of Meta, Colombia - 1015_SJ02_MP15_20_MG | ecosystem: Environmental > Terrestrial > Soil > Wetlands > Peat | place...
CAGCGGCATCGGCGCGGCGCAGATCACGCTACAATTTGACCTTGAGCGCAGTATCGACGCCGCGGCGACCGACGTGCAGCAGGCGATCAACGCCGCAAGCGGGGTTTTGCCCCCCGACCTGCCCGCGCCGCCGACCTACAAGAAGGTCAACCCGGCCGACCGGGCGGTGCTGATCTATGCGGTCCACTCCGACGCGCTGCCGATCTTTCGCGTCGATGACTTCGCGTACACCATCCTCGCGCAAAAGCTGTCGACCGTGCCCGGCGTTGGCCAGGTATCCATCTTCGGACAGCAGACCTACGCCGCCCATATCCAGGTGAATCCTGGCCTGCTCGCGAATGAGGGGATCGGTCTCGAGGATGTGCGGACCGCGTTGTCCAACCAGACGCTCGACCGTCCCAAGGGCACGCTCGAAGGCGATCGGCAGACCTATACGCTCGACACCAACGACCAGCTGTTCAAGGCGGCCCAATACAACGACGTCATCATCGCTTACCGCAACGGCGCGCCGGTCCGCGTGAGGGATATCGGCCACGCCATCGACGGCACGCAATACGCCAGAACAGGGGCCTGGTACGGCGGTCAGCTGGCCGAGGGGCTCGCGATCCAGCGCCAGCCCGGCGCCAACATCAACCAGCTCGTCGACACGATCCAGGCGATGGTGCCGCATATTTTGCAGTCCTTCCCGCCGTCCATCCATGTCGACCTGGTGTCTGACCGCTCTCTGGTGGTGCGCGCCGCGGTGCACGACGTGCAGTTCACGATGATGCTGACGGTCCTCCTCGTGGTGATCGTGATCTTCGCCTTCCTGCGCACGCTCTGGGCGACGGTGATCCCCAGTGTCGCGGTGCCGCTCTCGATCCTGGCGACGTTCGGCTTGATGTATGCGGTCGGCTTCAGCCTCGACAACATCTCGCTGATGGCGTTGACGATCTCGGTCGGGTTTGTCGTCGATGACGCCATCGTGATGATCGAGAACGTCGTCCGCTACATCGAGGCCGGCGATAAACCGTTCGAAGCGGCGCTGAAAGGCGCCGGGCAGATCGGCTTTACGATCATCTCGATCACCTTTTCGCTGATTGCCGTCTTTATTCCGCTCTTGTTCATGGGTGGGATCATCGGGCGGCTGTTCCGTGAATTCGCGGTGACGGTGACCTTCGCGGTGGTCGCCTCGGCGTTCATCTCGCTGACCCTGACGCCGGTGATGTGCTCGCTCTTCCTCAAGAGCGAGCACGAGGTGCACCACGGCCGGGTTTATGTGCTCTCGGAGCGCGGCTTCGAGTGGTTTCTGCGTCAGTACGACCGCGGGCTGCATTTCGTGTTACGCCACAGGCTGTCGGCGTTGCTGTCGACGCTCGTCCTCATTGTCGTGACGGGTTATCTCTACGTCGTGATCCCCAAGGGGTTCTTCCCCGAGCAAGACACGGGTTTCATCTTCGCCCAGGCCGACGCGCGCGAAGATATCTCCTTCGCGGCGATGGCGAAGCTGACCCAGCAGGCCGTCGATATCGTCCGCCAGGATCCCTTCGTCTCCGGTGTTATCTCGTTCACCGGCGCCACCACCAGCAACCCGACCGAAAACACGGCGCGTATCTTCATTCAGCTCGTTCCGCATGCGCAGCGCGACCTGACCTCGAACCAGATCATCCGACGCCTGCGGCCCAAGGTAGCCGCAGTGCAGGGACTCCGGTTCTTTATGCAATCGGGTCAGGACATCACCGTCGGCGGACGGCTCAGCCGCACGCTCTACCAGTACACGCTGTCCGACACCGACAGTGCCGAGCTCAATCACTGGGCGCCGATGGTCGAAGCGGAGATGCGTAAGCTGCCGCAGCTGGAAGACATCGCCTCCGACCAGCAGATCGCGGCGGCGCATATGGCGGTCGAAATCGATCGCGACGCGGCCTCGCGCGTCGGCATCTCGCCCGCGCTGATCGACCAGACGTTTTACGACGCGTTCGGCCAGCGCAACGTCACAAACATTTACACATCGACTAGTCAGTACAAGGTCATCCTCGAGGTCTTGCCGGAATTCCAAAAAGACCCGAGCGCGCTGTCGAAGATCTACATTCCGGCGCCGAACGGGTCGCAGATTCCGCTCAGCGCGTTCGCTCATATCACGCCCAAGGTCGAGGCGCTGTCGGTCAATCACCAGGGCCAATTCCCGGCGGTGACATTGTCGTTCAACCTGGCGCCGGGCTACGCGATCGGCCAGGCGGTCGAGGCGATCCACCAGATGCAGGAACGGCTGCGCTTGCCGGCGACGGTCGACGGCGCGTTCCAGGGCACGGCGCAGGCCTTTCAGGCGTCGCTGTCATCGACACCGCTTCTCGTCGCCGCCGCGATCCTCGTCGTCTACATCGTGCTCGGCATTCTCTATGAGAGCTACATCCACCCGATCACGATCCTGTCCGCGTTGCCGTCGGCGGGTGTCGGCGCGCTGTTCGCGCTGATGATCCTGCATTACGATCTTAGCGTCATCGCGATGATCGGCGTCATCCTCCTGGTCGGCATCGTCAAGAAAAATGCGATCATGATGATCGACTTCGCGCTGCAGGCCGAGCGCAACGAGGGCAAGAGCCCGCAGGAGGCGATCCACGAGGCGTGCCTTTTGCGCTTCCGCCCGATCATGATGACGACCTTCGCCGCGCTGTTCGGCGCACTTCCCATTGCGCTCGGCGGCGGCGCTGGCTCCGAGTTGCGCCGCCCGCTCGGTATCGCGGTGGTGGGCGGGCTTTTGGTGTCGCAGTGGCTGACGCTCTACACGACGCCGGTCATCTATCTCTATCTCGAGCGGCTCGCGCGCTTCCTCGGCCGAGTGAACCGGCCGTCGCGCCTGGCCACTGCGCTGACCGCGCCATCGGCCCCTTCGCACGGCGGCGCCGAATGACGGCCCGCGCCCGCATCCGCAGCAACTCAAGGAATTGACGGCCGGACCCCGATGAGCATTTCCGCCCCCTTTATTCGCCGCCCGATCGCGACGTCGCTGCTGATGCTCGGCGTGCTGGTGTTTGGCATCGTCGCCTACGGGCTGTTGCCGGTCGCGGCGCTGCCCAATGTCGACTTCCCGACCATCACCGTGACGGTTCAGTATCCCGGCGCCTCGCCCGACACGATGGCCTCCGCGGTCGCGACACCGCTTGAACAGCAGTTCGCCGCGATCCCGAGCCTCGATCAGATGACATCGTTCAGCGGCATCGGCGTCACCGTCATCACGATGCAGTTCTCGCTGGAGCGCAATATTGACGGCGCGGCGCAGGACGTGCAGCAGGCGATCAACGCGGCATCAGGTTTGCTGCCGAAGGACCTTCCGACACCGCCGACCTACAAGAAGACCAACCCCGCCGATTTCCCGGTTCTGATCTATGCGGTGCATTCCGACACGCTGCCGGTCTACCGCATCGACGATTACGCATTCGTGATCCTGGCGCAAAAGATGTCGACCGTGCCGGGGGTCGGACAGGTCGGCGTCTTTGGTCAGAAGCAGTATTCTGTGCGCATCCAGGCCGATCCGGCGGCGCTCGCCGCGCGCAGCCTTAGCCTTGAAGACATCCGCAACGCGGTGTCGCTGGCGAGCGTCAATCACCCGAAGGGCAATATCGAAAACAAGTACCAGTCGCTGACTCTTGACACCAACGACCAGATTTTCGACGCCGCCGGCTATCGCCAGCTGATCATCGCCTATCGCAACGGCGCGCCGGTACGATTGGCCGATGTCGCCGCCGTTTCCGACTCGGTGCAGAACAACCGGATCGGCGCCTGGTACGAGGGGATTCCCGCGGAGGGACTGGCGATCCAGCGTGCGCCCGGCGCCAACACCATCCAGGTGGTCGACACGATCAAGGACATGCTGCCGCAGCTGATGTCGTCGATCCCGCCTGGCGTGCATGTCGATCTGATCTCGGATCGCTCGCTGATCATCCGTGCCGCGGTGCGCGACGTCCAGTTCACGATGATGCTGACAATCATGCTGGTCGTCCTGGTCATCTTCATCTTCCTGCGGACGGTGTGGGCGACCGTGATCCCGAGCATCGCGGTGCCGCTGTCGCTGCTCGCGACATTCTCGATCATGTATTTGCTGAACTACAATCTCGACAACATCTCGTTGATGGCGTTGACAATTTCGGTCGGCTTCATCGTCGACGACGCGATCGTGATGATCGAAAACGTCGTCAGATACCTCGAAATGGGCGACCGTCCGTTCGATGCCGCGCTGAAGGGTGCTGGCCAGATCGGCTTTACGATCATCTCGATCACCTTCTCGCTGATCGCGGTGTTCATCCCGCTCTTGCTGATGGGCGGGATCATCGGCCGTCTGTTCCGCGAATTCGCGGTCACCGTCTCGGTGGCGGTCGTCGCCTCGGCGGTGATCTCGCTGACCTTGACCCCGGTCATGTGCTCGCTGTTTCTCAAGCCGCACAATCACGGACACCAGACCAACCGCCTGAACCAGCTCGCCGAGCGCGGTTTCGATGCGTTCCTCGCCCTCTACGATCGCGGTCTCCGTTTCGTCCTGCGCCACCAGCTTCCGGCGTTGCTCGTGACCCTGGGGCTGATGGTGTTGACCGGTTATCTCTACATGGCGATCCCCAAGGGCTTCTTCCCGCAGCAGGACACCGGCTTTATCTTCGGCCAGATCCAGGGGCGCGAGGATTCCTCGTTCCAGAGCATGGAGAAGCTGGCGCACCAGATCGGCGCCATCGTCGCCAAGGACCCCGCGGTGCAGGGCGTGTTCTATCTGGGCGGCACCTACGCCTACAACCCGACCGAGGACGCCGTCCGCATGTTCATGCAGCTCAAGCCGCATGACGAACGCGACGTGACGGCCCAAGAGGTCATTCAGCGGCTGCGGCCGCAAGTGGCGCAAGTGCAGGGCGCCAAGTTCTTTATGCAGGCTGGTCAGGACATCAATGTCGGCGGCCGCCTTACCAAAACCCAGTTCCAATACACGCTGACCGATACCAGCAGCGAGGAGCTCAATCACTGGGCGCCGATCCTCGAAGCGGAGATGCGGAAGCTGCCCGAATTGCAGGACGTGACCTCCGATCAGGAGCTCGCGGCCCCGCATTTGGCGATCGAGATCGATCGTGACAATGCCGCGCGGCTCGGCATCTCGACCCAGATGATCGACGACACGCTCTACGACGCCTTTGGCCAGCGCCAGATCGGGACGATGTACGGCTCGTCCAACCAATACAAGATCATCGAGGAGATCGCCCCGCAATATCTCAGCGATCCGGATTCGCTGTCGAAGATCTACCTGCCCGGCCCGGGCGGCGCGCAGGTGCCGCTCAGCGCGCTCACTCTCAGGGTCAGCAAGCTCGAGCCGCTGTCGATCAACCACCAGGGCCAGTTTCCGGCCGTCACCCTGTCCTTCAACCTGCCGCCTGGCGGCGCGCTCGGGCCGGCGGTCGAGGCAATCCAGAAGGTGGAGGTCAACCTCCACATGCCGGCGACAGTGCAGGGCTCGTTCCAGGGCGCCGCGCAGGCGTTTCAGGCGTCGCTCAAATCGACGCCGCTCTTGGTCGCCGCCGCGATTCTTGTCGTCTACATCGTGCTCGGCGTGCTCTACGAGAGCTACATTCACCCGATCACGATCTTGTCGGCGCTGCCGTCGGCGGGGGTCGGCGCGCTCCTGGCGCTGATGGTCCTGCACTACGACCTGACGGTTATCGCGCTGATCGGCGTCATCCTCCTGGTCGGCATCGTCAAGAAGAACGCGATCATGATGATCGACTTCGCGCTGCAGGCCGAGCGCCTCGAGGGCAAGAGCCCGCAGGAGGCGATCCACGAGGCCTGCCTCTTGCGCTTCCGCCCCATCATGATGACGACCTTCGCCGCGCTGTTCGGCTCGCTGCCGATCGCGCTCGGCGGCGGTGCTGGCTCCGAGTTGCGCCGCCCGCTCGGCATCGCGCTGGTCGGCGGGCTTTTGGTGTCGCAGTGGCTGACGCTCTACACGACGCCGGTCATCTATCTCTATCTCGAACGGTTGGCCCAACTGCTCGGCGGCACGCATCGTCGCCAGTCGCGCCTCGCGGCGGCCTTGACGGATGCGCCGACGGGCGTCGTCACGGAGGATAGCCATGGCGCTGCCGAGTGACGCCCTGCCGGTCGTCGCGCCAATTGGTGGCGACGACTGGCTAGACGCCGACGCGCCGGAGCGGCCCTCCACTGCGGCGCTGCAGCCGAGCATCGGTCATCGCGTGCATGCCGTGGCGCGGCTGATCCGCCGCCGTTTCGAGCGCAGCGTACGTCAGGCCGGGCTGCCGATTACCCGCCTGCAAGCAGCGCTCCTCATTCGCATTGCGCGCCATCCGGGGGTCAGCCAGACCGCCGCGGCGACCGATCTCGATATCGAGCCGATCGCGCTGGTGCGCATGCTCGACCGGCTGAACGAGGAAGGGCTGGTCGAGCGCCGGGCGCATCCGACCGACCGGCGCATCCGCACGCTGTGGCTGACGCCGCTTGCCTGGCCGGTGGTCAACCGCATTCTCGAAATCAACATGGCCGTGCGCGAGGAAGCCTGCGCCGGGCTGTCGCCGGCGGCGCGCGACCTGTTGATGGATACGCTCGACCACATGAAGAACAATCTGGCCGCCGCCGAGGCGGCCTCCGGCGAGCCGGTCGAGCCCTCGCGGGTCGCGGAGTAACTCCGCGCCTCCTTAGCCCGGCCCGGTGGTGACGCTCTCGATCACCTCGGCTTCGTTTGTCTTCAGGTTGAACTTGAGCCGCGGCACGCGGTCGAGATCGGTGCCGGTGACGCGCACAAAGCGCGCGCCGTCAGGGTAGTCGATCGAGTGGATGGCGCGGACGTCATAGGTGCCGGCACGGCCCGGTTCCAGCCGGTATTGCCGCGCCACTTCTATTTCCGCCGGCCCCGGGCCATCGCCCTTGGTGCGGCGCCATTCGGTCATGTCGGTGTATTCGGTCGCCTGGCCGTACACCGCCCAGGACGCGCCGTGGTCGTGCGGCGGCGATTTCGACGCCTTGGTGTTGACATGCGACAGCACGACAAAGCCGAGCTCGGGATCCTCGTAGAGCGTGTGGCGGCCCGGCGGCATCGCCAGCACGTGCTTGTCGAGAAACAATTTCTCGGCCAGCAGCTTTTCGAGGTTTCGGCGCACCGCCTCGCGGGCGCCCGGCCCCTTGTCCGCCTTTATCGCGTCGCGGCAATCGTTGCAGAAAGCATCGAGATCGTAGGCCATGAGATTTCTCCGCGTCAGGTCGCCAAATAGCCGCCGTCGACATAGAGTTCCGCGCCAGTGATGTAGGACGCCTCGTCCGAGGCCAGGAACAGGACGGCGTTCGCCACTTCCTCGACCCGGCCGTCGCGGCCCAATGGCACTTGCTCGAGCATCTTCGCGCGCACCGCGGGGTCGGCGGTGCGGCCCGAGGTGCGCATCGGCGGCATCAGGCCGGGATGCACCGAATTGACTCGGATATTGTGCCGACCGTGTTGCACCGCGCCGACCTTGGTCATCGTGCGGATCGCGCCCTTCGAGGCGTTGTAGGCGGCGTGGATGCCGCGTTGCCCGGTGACGCCCGAGATCGATGAGATGTTGACGATCGCCCCGCCGCCGACCTTCCGCATCTCGGGAATCGCGTATTTCATGCCGAAAAACGCGCCGCGCGCGTTGACGTCCATGATCTTGTCCCAGGCTGCGGTGTCGTAGAGGTCGTCGACCGCGCTGCCGCTGATCCCGGCATTGTTGACGAGGATGTCGAGCTTGCCGAACTCCTTGACCGTGGCGGCGACCGCATCTCTCCAATTCGCCTCGTCGGTGACGTCGAGATGGTGAAAGCGCGCCGCGCCGTTGGCGGCGACGATCTCGGCGGCGATCTTCTTGCCCTCGTCATCGAGCTGGTCGGCGACGACGACCTTGGCGCCTTCGCGCGCAAAGATGCGTGCCATGCTGGCGCCCATGCCCGACGCGGCGCCGGTGATCAGCGCGACCTTGCCTTCGAGCCGCATGGTTTTCCTCCCGATCTAATTGACGCCGACCGCCTCGCCCAGCGTATCGCCGATCGCGTCGTGCAGCACCAGATCGGCGATGCGGTCGAGCCCGGTTTCCTCGCGATTGACGATGACAAGCCGCGCGCCGTTTTCCTTGGCGATCTGCGGGAAACCGGCGGCGGGATAAACCACCAGCGACGAGCCCAGCACGATAAAGAGGTCGCAGGCCAGCGTCTCCTGTTGCGCGCGCTGCATCGCCAGCACCGGCATCGCCTGGCCGAACGACACCGTCGCGGTCTTCACATGACCAAGGCATTTGTCGCAGGGCGGGACAGCGCCGGCGCGCTCGAAGATCGCACGCAGATCGGCGATCTCGTAGCGTTCGCCGCAATCGAGGCAGGTCGCGTAGGTGGTGTTGCCGTGCAGCTCGACGATCTTGTCGCGCGGCACGCCCGATAATTCGTGCAGCCCGTCGATATTCTGGGTGATGACGCACGACACCTTGCCGCGTCGCACCAGCGCATCGACCGCGCGGTGGCCGCGATTGGGCTCGGCGGCGCGAAAGATGTCCTCCATCACGAAGCGGCGGCGCCAGGTTTCGTTGCGCGCCTCTTGCGAGGCCATGAACTCGTCGAAATAGATCGGGGCCATCTGGGTCCAGATACCGCCGGGGCTGCGGAAATCCGGGATGCCGCTCTCGGTCGAGATGCCGGCGCCGGTAAAGACGACAACGCGCTTCGCCTCGGCGAGCATCTGTTTGAGTTCGGCGGCGGCAGTTTCGTTCGGCATGGCGCTACTTTGGCAAAAGAGGCCGAGACCGCCAAGCGCGGCGATCACCCCTCCATCGTCAGCACGACGCGGAACCGGGCCTGGCCGCTCATCATCCGCTCATAGGCTTCTTCGACCCGCGACAGCGGATAGACTTCGTTCATCGACTTGACGCCGTTCAGGAGACTGAAGGCGAGGGTGTCCTCGCTGTCGCTGGCGACACCGGAATACCAGCCCTTGATCGAGGAACGTCCGCGCAGCAGGAACAGCGTGTCGGCGTTGAGCGAGGGCACCGCGCCGATCACCATCAGCGTACCGTTGGTGCCAAGACCGCCCTGGATCGCGCCCATTGCCTCGCCGCTCGTCACGGTGGCGAGGATCGCCTTGGCGCCGCCCAGTTTTTGCAGCGCCGCCGCGGCATCCTCCGCGGCGCTATCGATGTAATGGTGCGCACCGAGCTGCTGCACGAAATCGGCCTTGTCGGCGCCGCGGGCGACCGCGACCGTCTCGAAGCCGAGCTTCCGCGCATATTGCACCGCGAGATGGCCAAGCCCGCCGATTCCGTGCACGGCGACGAGGTCGCCCGCCCGCGCGCCCGAATGGCGCAGCGCGTTGAAGGTGGTGATGCCGGCGCACATTAGTGGTCCGGCATCGGTCGCCGACAGACCGTCGGGCACGCGCGCCACCGAATTCGCCGGCGCGAGCATGTATTCGCCATAGCCGCCGTCATGGGTAATGCCGGTGACCAGGTTCTCGGTCTGGCAGGCAAAGGTGTCGCCGTGACGGCAGTTGTGGCAATAGCCGCAATTCCCGCCGTGCCAGCCGACCCCGGCGCGCTCGCCGGTCTTCCAGCCGTGCACCTCCGGCCCGATCGCATCGACCGTGCCAATGACCTCATGCCCCGGCACGCGCGGATAGGTGATGCCGGGATAGAGCCCGTCCTTGGTAAAGCTGTCGCTGTGGCAGACGCCGCAAGCGGCGATCTTGATCCGCATTTGCCCGGGGCCTGGCTCGGGAATGTCGCGCTCGACGAGTTCGAAGGGGCCTTTCGCGTAAGGAACTTGGACAACGCGCATCTTGGCCATGGGGAACCTCCTCAATTTCCGGCGTACAGTGCAAGAAACGTGGAAATTCGACGCGATATCCCGCGCAGCGGGATAAGATTGCGAATTTATGCGACAATTCCGTGGAGCGTGAGCATGGAACTGGGGCTGCGCGGACGAAAGGCGCTCGTCACCGGCGCATCGCGCGGCATTGGGCGCGCTTGCGCCGAGCTGCTCGCGTCGGAAGGCTGCGACGTGACGATCGTCTCGCGGACGCAGGCCGATCTCGACGCGGCGAAGGCGAAAATCCTTGGAGCGAGCAATGTCGCGGTGCGGACCTTCGCGATGGATCTGTCGGACAGCAAGAATGCCGACATCCTCGCGGTCGAGTGCCCCGATATCGACATCCTCGTCAACAATGCCGGGGCGATCCCGCGCGGCACGATCGCCGAGATCGATGAGGCGCGCTGGCGCGAGGCGTGGGACCTCAAGGTCTTCGGCTACATCAACATGACCCGCCGCTTCTACGCGCTGATGGCGGCGCGCCGGTCGGGCGTCATCATCAACATTATCGGCGCGGCGGGCGAGACGGTGCAGTCGAGCTATGCCTGCGGCTCGACCGGCAATGCGGCGATGATGGCATTCAGCCGCGCGCTCGGCGGCACCGCGCCGAATGACGGGCTGCGCGTCGTCGGCCTCAATCCCGGCCCGGTCGAGACCGATCGCATGACGACAAGGCTGCGCCGCGAGGCGACCGCGAAATTCGGCGATCCCGAGCGCTGGCGCGAGCTGACGAGCCACATGGCGTTTGGTCGCGCCGCGACGGCGACCGAGATCGCCAACATAGTGGCGTTTCTCGCCTCCGACCGCAGCGGCTATACCACGGGCACGATCGTTACCGTCGATGGCGGCGGCACCAGCCGCGCGTCGTCGCTCTAGGGTTCGGAGGGAGAACATGGATTTGGGTCTACGCGGCAAGAAAGCGCTGATTACCGGCGCGTCGAAGGGGATCGGGCGCGCCTGCGCCGAGGTGCTGGCCGAGGAAGGCTGCGATGTCGCGCTGGTGTCGCGCACCGCAGCTGATCTCGACAGGGCGCGGGCCGAGATCGCCGGCAAATATAATGTCGGGGTGCGCGTCTTCGCGCTCGACCTCAGCGACGGCAGGAATGTCGACAAGCTGGCCGCCGAGTGCACCGATATCGACATTCTGGTCAACAACGCGGGCGCCATCCCCGGCGGCAATCTCGACGCGGTGACCGAGGATCGCTGGCGCACCGCCTGGGACCTCAAGGTCTTCGGCTACATCAACATGACGCGTCGCTTTTACGCGCAGATGCGCGAGCGCGGGCGCGGCGTCATCGTCAATGTGCTCGGCGCGGCGGGCGAAAACCCCGACGTCAATTACATCGCCGGCTCGTCGGGCAACGCCTCGCTGATGGCGTTCACCCGCGCGATGGGCGGCGCTGCGCCGCGCGATAATCTGCGCGTCGTCGGCATCAACCCCGGCCCGGTCTTGACCGAGCGCCTCATCACCCTCACCAAGACCCGCGCCCGCGACGTGCTCGGCGACGAGAGCCGCTGGGAGGAGTTGATGAAGGGGCACGCCTTCGGCCGGGTCGCCAAGCCCGAGGAGATCGCCTGGATGGCTGCCTTCCTCGCCTCCGACCAGGTGTCCGGCTATACGACGGGATCGATCATCACGATCGACGGCGGCGCGACCAGTCGGCGCAGCGCGATCTAGCGGGTTGACCTGGATCAAGGCGCCCCCGTCGCGGCGCCGTCATCGTCTTCCGCATGGGGCCCCGTCGCGCTGACGGCCGCCCGCTCGATCGGAGGAAGACGATGTCGACCTGGGCCAAGGCAATTGCGCTGCGCATCCATGTCAGCGAAGACGACACCCACGACGGGCGTCCGCTGCATGAGGCGATCCTGCTGTCGGCGCGCAATGCCGGGCTTGCCGGCGCCAACGCTACGCGCGGCGTCTCGGGCTATGGCAGGTCGCGGCACGTGCACGAGACTTGGCGCGGCTTCTCATATGACCTCCCCGTCGTGGTCGAGATCATCGACACCGATGAGAAACTCGCCGCATGGCTGCCAGAGCTGGAGCAGATGCGCGGTGGCGTGCTCGTGACCAGGCATCCGATCGAGGTGTTGGTCTAGCGCCGCTTCATGCCCTACGCGACGGTCGGGGACCTGCCTCCGGCGGTGCGCCGCTTGCCCTGGCACGCGCGGGAGATTTTCCGCGCCGCCTTCAATGCCGCGTGGCAATCCTACGCCGATCGCGGGCCCGACGCTCAGGAGGAAATCGCCCACCGCGTTGCCTGGGCCGCGGTCAAGAAGCGCTATCGCAAGATCGGCGACGACTGGATCGAGCGATAGCGCGATCCAAACAAGCGCGGCGCCGCGAGCCTGCGATCGGGTGTTTGTGCGCCGTCGACAATCCGCCATGATAGGGGCATGAACGATTTAGCCGTCTTTCCCGCGATCGATGCGGAAATTCCCCGTTCCGGCGACGACAGCGCGCTGCTGGATCACGAACGCGAACTACTGACGCGCGCCCGGGGATTGGTGCCGCGCCTCGCCGAGCGCGCGCCTACCGCCACGGCTTCGCGCATGCTGCCGGCTGAAACGATCGCCGATTACCACGCCGCCGGCATCGTCAACATTCTCCAGCCGAAGCGTTTTGGCGGGTTGCAAGGAAGGTTCAGCCTGTTCTCGCGCATCGTCGAGGAGCTGACCTATGGCTGCGCCTCGTCGGGCTGGGTCTATGCGGTGCTGGCCGAGCACCAATGGATCATCGCGCAATACCCCGAGAAAGCGCAGGTCGAGGTGTGGGGCGACAATCCGCTGGCGGTCGCCTCGTCGTCGCTGGCGCCGCGCGCCGCCGCGAAGAAAGTCGCGGGCGGCTGGCGGATCAGCGGCAAGTTCCCGTTTTCGAGCGGCTGCGACTATGCGCAATGGGCGATCCTCGGCGTCTTTCTCGGCCAGCAGGGCGACCCGCATTCCGTCGCCTATCTGTTGGTGCCGCTTTCAGAGATCGAGATCGTCGACGATTGGCAGGTCCTCGGCCTTGCGGGCACCGGCAGCAAGTCGCTGGTGCTGCATGACGTGTTCGTGCCCGAGCACCGGCATGTGATGGTCGCCGATCTCTTCGCCGGCACGCCGCCGGGCGCTGCGGTGCACCCGGACTACCCGGTGCTGCGCGCGCCGCGCGGTTATCTGGTGTCGTATTCGCTGCCGCCGGTGGCGATCGCGCTCGCCAACAAGGCGCTCCGGACGGTGTGCCGCGACCTCTCGACCCGCATCTCGCGCGGCGTCAACAAGATGTCGGAATCCGAGGTCGTGCAGATGACGATCGGCGAGGCGGCGGCGGCGATCGACAGCGCCACCCTCCTCTTGCATCACGGCCGCGACCACAGCACCGCCGAAGTCAGCAGCGGGCGCAAGATCACCGGGGCCGAGGCATTGAAGGCGCGGCGCGACATGGTCTATGCCCAGCATCAGGTCGGCTGGGCGATGGAGAGGCTCTGCGAGCTCAGCGGCGCGCGCTGGGTCTATGACAGCGACCCGCTCCAGGAAATGCGCCGCGACGTGATGACGATCCTCACCCATCACGCCGCCAGCCG
>Ga0187784_10003102_pt1 | contig 13390 bp, 11 predicted proteins | sample 1015_SJ02_MP15_2_FD_132964 | JGI IMG/M metagenome (GOLD analysis project Ga0187784, IMG submission 132964) | Tropical peat soil microbial communities from peatlands in Department of Meta, Colombia - 1015_SJ02_MP15_20_MG | ecosystem: Environmental > Terrestrial > Soil > Wetlands > Peat | place...
GAGCAGAAGTTGGGCATAGGACGGCTCCGCCCAGAAGTCTTTCACGATCCCCATCGACTCCAAGAACTGCGGAGCGAACGGTGCACTCTTGGGGAACCCGGGCGCGTCAACAACGGCCTTGAGTGCCGAGTAGCCTCCGATCTCCCACCACTTCTGCTGCACCTTCGGCTGGGCGAACCACTTGATGTAGCGCAGGGCGTCGTCCTGGTGGTCGGATGCCGCCACCACCGAAATGCCCTGGCCGCCGAGCTGCGTGAAGTGCCCCTTCGGACCGGCCGGATTGACGAAGAAGCCGATCTTGTCGCCGCCGACGTTCGGATCCTTGTACAAGCCCGGGAAGAAGGCGAACCAGTTCATTTGCATCGCCACCTGACCGGATTTGAAAGCGTCGAGGCCCTCCTGCATGTAGGCATTGGTCAGACCAGGAGCGGTGCAGCACTTGTAGAGGGCCTTGTAAAACTCGAGTCCTTTGACCGCATCAGGCGAGTTGACGAAGCTCTGCATCTGGTACGGCTTCTTGGGATTGTCGTATTCGAAGCCGTAGTCGTAGAGCACGTTGGTGACGCCCATGGTGATGCCTTCCGAGCCGCGCTCGGTGAAGATGTAAGCGCCGTAGACCTTCTTGCCGTCGATGTCACGGCCTTGGAAGAACTCGGCGATTTCCTTCAACTCGTCGTAAGTCTTCGGCGGCGCGAGATCCCGGCCGTGTTTCTTTTTGAACTCGGCTTGTATCTCCGGACGCGAGAACCAATCCTTGCGGTACGTCCAGCCCACGGCGTCGGCCATTGCCGGCAGCGCCCAATAGTTCGGGCTGTGCTTCGGCCACTCCGCATAACCCACCACCGTGGCCGGCACGAAGTCATCCATCGATATGTGCTCTTTGGCGAAGAAGTCATTGAGCTTCACGTACCAATGATTCTCAGCAGCGCCACCGATCCACTGACTATCACCGATGATGAGATCGCACAGCTTGCTGTGCGAATTCAGTTCGTTGAGGAAGCGGTCGGCATAGCTCGTCCACGGAACGAACTCGTATTTCATTTCGATACCGGTTTCTTTGGTGAAGTCCTTGCCGAGCTCGACAAGGGCGTTGGCCGGATCCCACGCCGCCCAGCACAGCGTGAGCTGCTTGGTCTGAGCTGATGCAGAGTGCCCCATCAGCATGAGGCCGGCGAAAAGGGAGAGCGCGCCGCCAACCCATTTCGACCACTTCCCAGTCGATGATTGTCGCATGTGGTTTCCTCTCTTGAACAACCGCCAACTATCGCTCCGGAGCGCCCTTTGCCGGAGACGACGCAGCATCGAAGCCCAATCGGGCTGAGGCGATCGATTTTCAAGGAGCGGTTGCAGTCGCGCGACTCTCGCGCACAAAATCCGGACCTTGTCGTTGCCTCTAGGCGCGATGTTCAGTTTTGTTTTACTAAACATCAAATGCCGACCTCGCTGTCAAGGGGGGTGTTGACAAGGCGCCGTCGCGCGGCGGCCAGGAAAGCGCGCATCGGAGAACCAGCTTTGCATTGAAAGCTATGCCTATTCAGTATGTTGAGCCATCTTTTCAGCTAACATAATCCACCGGCACAAAGTTGCAGCAGATGTGAATGGCTAAAGCAGGCTCGCGCTTGCGAGCACAAAAGAGTCGGAGGCTGACCCTCTGTCCTTGTTTACTAATCAGCCTACTAAACACCACCGTGCTCTAACCAAAGCCGACCGGCACGTGCAGACTGGCGCCATCTTTTCGGTCCTCTCGGGTTGCACGAGGAGCCATGGGTGCAGCTGAGCTTGATACGTCATTTCGATCACTGTTTCGCTGCTGCGCAACGGTTAGCAGCGGATTCGCTACAGTAGGGCACTCAAATTTCCTTTCCGGCGCCCATCACCTCGTCCGGCAAGAGAAGAACGGCTAGTCTGCTGGTCGTACCGCGCTGGCAATTCGCACTGTCGAGCGACAAGTGCAGCATTGATGCGAGTTGTTTCCGAATCGCGTCAGTGAGGGCGCATGTCCCATCACTGCGACGCTACGGCGGCGTCAGGTAGTCTAGTTCATCTGTATAATATACGCGGAACGAAGCGAGATTCTTGCACGCCAAACCGAAGGCGCACTAGAAACATTCTATCATCCCTGGTATTTATAGGCGTGTCATTGCTTGCGGACGGGCGCGCGACATGCTCACTGCCAAGGGAAAGTACGGACTCAAGGCGCTCTTTCACCTCGCGGCGCTCGAGCCGGGCGCAACAGCGCGGTCCATCGAGATCGCCCGGGCGCACAACATGCCGAAGAAGTTTCTCGACGCCATACTGGGCGAACTCCGCAATGCCGGCATCGTCATCAGCCGCAAAGGTCCAGGGGGCGGTTATATGTTGGCGAAGGCTCCGAGCGCGATCAAACTCGCGCACGTTATCCGGACTATCGACGGACCGCTGGCTCCGATCATTTGCGCGAGCCGTACGGCCTATCGGCCCTGTCGCGATTGCCGAGACGTGAAGGCCTGTAACGTGCGCCTGGTGATGACCAAGGTTCGCGATGCCATGTCTGAAGTTCTCGATCGCCTCACGGTCGCCGATGCCCTTGCCATGAGCGAAGGCGACAATGTCCGGGCAATTCCCTTGGGGCGCCGCGCCATGGGGAACAGGCGCGGCCGAGGCTTGACGGCGGTGCACGACCGGCACTAGCAGCTCCGCGTATTTCCGCAGAACCCGCATCGCGTAACCACCGAGCAACGCCGCCGCGCCCAGATGAGAGGTTCGCGCGCACCACAAGACGTTCGCCGTCATGTGCCGCCGGCGGTTCTCCGTGGGCGAACTCGTCGTATTGACATAGTCGATCCTGGTTATAGACTATTGCAGCGTAGGTGTGACGTGACTGTCATGGTCGAACGGGATCCAGAAACGGCTCGATGCGAACCGCCCTCGCGCTTCGCAGAAATCCTTGCCGCTTCGAGCATGCCGGACTTTGCGATTGTTCCACTCGAGCATTGGCCGGGATATTGGCGAGACCTCGCGCATCACCGGGAGGCGGGTCCGGCGCGGTCGAGGGACTTCTATCGCCCATCCCCGACGCGGCGGCTGCTGGACTTCGTCAGGGCGAAGATCAAGCATGGACCACAAGACCAGAAATAATCTGGCGCTTGCAATGTTTGCGCGGAACTCTGCCGCGCAACCGCGCATCAGGCGGGGTGAAACACGAGCGACCGCAGTTCGATGCTTTCCCGCGGCGGCGCGTCGAGCGGTGTTTCCGGATCGGTGAATGCGCTGTGCGGCGCGAACCGTGCGCGGCCATCCGTTTTGGAATCATAGCACTTCAGCAGCAGCGCCTCATCGATATCCATGTTGCGGAAATAGAACCACTGATGCGAGGGACGATAGGTGACCGAATATGTCTCGCCGACGCGATGGGGATAGATCAGGTCCGACGGAACGAGATCTTCGGGCGCTACGGACTGGGCATCGCAAACGGCGAGCGGCGCGTCCAGCAGCGGGCCCTTGATCGGGCGCCACACGTTGATGACCTGCACGCGGCCCTTTAAAAGATCCTGCGCATCGCTAGCCAAGAGGTCGCGTACGCGCTGCGGTCCGGACTTTGCAGTATGGTCGACATGAACGCGGTTGACCGGCTGGCGAAGGCCACCGCGCCGGTCGCCCGCGCCCGGCACCCTGCGCCGCGTCGTATGATCGAAAATAAAGACACGCTCCGCGCCCGTCGAATCCTTCAGGAGTTGTTCCGCTTCCGGATAATAGACGCGCTTGACTTCCTCATCGTCGTAGAAATCGCGTACTGCGCTGTGATGCCGGACCAACGCGAATCCCTGCTGGTCCAGAGTGACCTCATGGGCAATCGCGCGTGCATCCCGAATAGGTATTTTGTGCGCCGTACTGACGGCCGTCGTTTGCGGCGTACCGGCGGGCGGCTCGTAGGTGTATGTCCGGGGCCTTTCGGTCGTAGGCACGAGGTAATTCAGAATCGCCTCGACGGCCCGGAGATTGTCAACGGTGTCGAGAGTCATGATCGCCCTCACAGCTGATGTATGCTGTTGTCCATTCACGTAATAGACTATATGTCACAACCGCTGTCGCGCAAGATGAGCATCCGGACGGCAGCCATGCGAGAACGATCATCCCTTGCGTCCGCTTGAGGTAGAATGGTGTTGCGCAAACCCGCGTCCAACGCGAACTTTGGATTCTCCACGCGCGCCATCCACGTCGGTTACGATCCACAGGACGCCGAAGGCGCATTGACGCCGCCGGTGCACCTGACCTCGACCTATGTGTTCGAGAGCGCCGAACACGGCGCCGAGGTGTTTGCCGGCGCGCGGGACGGCTACATCTACGGCCGCATCAAAAATCCGACGCAAGCCATCCTGGAAGAGCGGATCGCCGATTTGGAAGGCGCCGAGGCGGCGCTCGCCGTCGGCTCGGGAATGGGCGCGATTTCGGCGCTACTCTGGACGCTCCTTGCTGCCGGCAGTCACGTCGTGATCGACAAAGTCCTGTACGGCAACACGTTCGCGCTATTCACCAAAGGACTGACACGCTTCGCCGTGAACGTGACGGTTGCCGATTTCACGCGGCCGGAAGCGGTCGCGGACGCCATCGGCAAGGATACCCGGCTCCTGTTTTTTGAGACACCCGCCAATCCAAACCTCCGTGTCATCGATATCGCCGCGATCGCTGCGATCGGCCGGGCCGTCGACGTCCTGACCGTCGTCGACAGCACCTTCGCTACGCCGGCGCTGCAGCGCCCGCTGGATCATGGCGCGGATGTCGTGGTTCACTCCGCCACGAAGTATCTCGGCGGACATGGCGATCTCATCGCCGGCGCGATCGCGGGGCCTGCCGAGATCATCAAACAAGTCCGCCTGAGGGGTTTGCGCTATCTCACCGGAGCGACGCTCGCGCCGCTCGCCGCGTTTCTGATTCTGCGCGGATTGAAGACGCTCGAATTGCGCATGGCCCAGCACTCGCGCTCGGCGCTTGCGGTGGCCGAAATGCTCTCCAGCCATCCGGCGGTCGCCGCGGTGTATTATCCGGGTCTTGCGAATTTCCCGCAAGCGGACATCGTCAAGCGTCAGATGTCGGCCGGCAGCGGGCTCGTCGCGTTCGAGCTTAAAGGTGGGCTCTCGCAGGGCCGCCGGCTGATCGACGCACTTGATCTTGCGAGTTGTGCGGTCAGCCTCGGCGATGCCGAGACCTTGATCGAACACCCGGCCAGCATGACTCACTCTGCCTACTCCGCTCGGGAACGCGCGGATCACGGCATCTCCGACGGCTTGATCCGCGTATCCGTCGGTCTCGAGAATACCCAAGATATCTTGAACGACTTCGAGCAGGCGCTGCGGTTGCTTCGCGAGTGAGCGCGACGTGTTCCGCCGCGTAGACTGCTCGTCCGAGGAGATTCTCTCTCCCCGGCTTTGCATGCATCGAAAATCGTGCATGGACAGGGTGCGCGGCGCGAGAGGAACACTGACTTTCTGCGAAGGGTTCGGTCACGGACACAACCGAAACGACGCTCGCGGTTACATCAATGTGCTCGCGTGTCACAGATGTGCCTTCTTGTGAATCTTCCGGCCGGGTTACATCTTGTCAGCCAGTAACCATCCGTGACCCTAAAGCTCGGGAGTGTCTTTCATGTCGACGAGTTCGGCCGCCACCAGCTCGCGCTAAAAGACGATCGCATTTTGGGTCCTCAAAATCGTCCTGGCCGCGCTTTTCGTCGCGGCCGCCGGTGCCAAGCTCGCCGGCGTGCAACAATGGTCGACGAGTTCAATCAGATCGGGCTTGGGCAATGGTTCCGTTATTTTGTCGGCGTGACCGAAGGAATAGCCGGCATCCTCCTGCTTATACCGCCGACCAGCGCTTTCGCCGCCGCATACCTGACGCTCGTATGCCTCGGGGCCTTGATCGCGCAGGCCACCGTGCTGCACGGCGACGTGATTCACGCGATTGTCTTGGCGTTGGTTCTCGGGCTCATCGCTTGGAGCGGCCGAGACGACATGCTTCATCCCTTTGTCGCTCTCGAGCACCCTAGCCGAAATACCGCCGCCTGATCATGATCACGCGACGCGCCGTCAGGGCTGCGCCGCCTGCCGGCGGTCCGGAACCTGCTCGTTGGCTATGGTCTCACCGAAGGGGCCGGTATTGACGCTTGCCGCATGGTCGCCGCGGCCGCCGCCGCGCAAGGGCAGCAGCGGCAGTACCAGTTCGGCAAATCGGTAGGCTTCTTCGAGATGCGGATAACCGGACATGATGAACGTATCAATGCCGAGCGCCATGTATTCCTTCATGCGTGCAGCCACGGTCTGGGCGTCACCGACCAGCGCGGTGCCGGCGCCGCCACGCACCAAACCTATTCCCGCCCACAGATTGGGGCTGACTTCGAGCTTGTCACGGCGTCCACCATGAAGCTGCAGCATGCGTCTCTGACCGACGGAATCCATGCGCGCAAAGATCGATTGCGCGCGCGCTACGGTCGCGTCGCTGAGATGGCGGATGAGGTCGTCGGCGGCCTGCCAAGCTTCCGCGTTGGTGTCGCGCACGATGACGTGAAGACGAATGCCGAAGCTGACGTTGCGGCCCCGCCGGGCCGCCAGCGCCGCCACCGGCGCGATCTTCTCGGCGACCTGGGCCAGCGGCTCACCCCAGGTCAAATATTTGTCGATCGTGTCGGCGGCAACGTCGATGGCGGCTTCGGACGAGCCGCCGAAATAGAGCGCCGGCCGCGGCTTTTGCACCGGCGGAAACAGCAATCGGCCCTCTTCGATCCTGATGCGCTTGCCACGGAAATTGACCGTCTCTCCGGCAAGGAGCGCCGTGTAGACGGCGAGGAATTCGCGCGTGACTTCGTAGCGTTCGTCGTGGGAAAGAAAGATACCGTCGCCCTTGTTTTCGGTCGGGTCGCCGCCGGTCACGACATTGATGAGGAGACGTCCTTGCGAGACGCGGTCGAGCGTCGCGGTCATACGGGCCGCCACCGTCGGTGATTGCAGGCCCGGGCGCACCGCCACGAGATACCGCAAACGCTCAGTAAACGGCGCAATCGCCGAGGCGATCACCCAGGAGTCCTCGCAACTGCGCCCGGTCGGCAGCAGCACGCCGAAGTAGCCGAGATCGTCGGCCGCCTGCGCGATCTGGCGCAGGTAATGAAGATTGACCGGACGTGCACCGATGGCGGTGCCGAGATGGCGACCGTCACCGTGCGTCGGCAAAAACCAAAGCACGTCGGCCTCGGTTGCGGCATAGATACTCATGCACCCAGCTTTTGTCACGGCCGGGTGAATTTAGTCAATAATCTTTATAGAGTATTGTGATCGCGGGGCGCGGGGCGCCGCCCGTCGACATCCTATTGTGAGCTAACGGATTTCCGGAAACAGGTGATTAAGCAGCGCGAGTGCCACCAGCAGAACAATGCCCGTTACGAGGCTACCGACGATCAATTTCTTTTCGATCGGCAGCAGTGGCTCGCGTTGCTGATTTTGCAGCTCGGCTCGCAGATCGGATTGCGGCATGGAGTTTTCCTTGCAATCGGCGGGTTCAAGCGGCCAGCGGCGGCCTGACACCGGCAAAAAACAGCCAGGAGATCAAAAGACCGACCCAGATTACGAAGCCGAACAAGCTGACCAGATAGACTGCGGCCAATTTGAGGAAGCCGTCCTGCCAGAGCGCCTTGAAGTTAGACGACAGGCCGATCGAGAAGAACGTCAAAATGAAGAAAATGACCCGGAAGGCGTTGGCTTGTCCCATGGCGGCCGGCAGCTTTGCGGCTAGCTCTGCCGGCATGGACAGCGAGAGATAAAGTCCGATGGCGAAAGTCAGCACGAAGCCGATGACGAATTTCGGGAAGCGCAGCCAAATCTCCGCCAACTTCGCCTTGTCGCCGTCGTTGGTGACGTTGATGTGGTTGGTCCAGATATAGCTGAGGATAAACGCCCAGATGCCGATGAAGATGTCGATGAACACTTTCACCGTCGCGCTGGTGCCGAGAATCCAGCCGGGCTGATAGCGCACTCCTTCGCTCGCGGCATGCGCCAGGATCAGCGACTCCGTTATGCCGCCGCCGGCCACCGCGGCCCCGTCGGTCTTGATCGCGAGCCCCATCCAAGCGCCGGCGACCAATGGCTCGTGCGACAGGAAGGCGTCCGCGAGGAATGGCAGAATCAGCACCTCCACAACGGCGAAGATCACGACCAGAGAGGACACCAGCACCGCCACCGCCGGGCGCGCACGAATGGCGCCGCCAGTAGCGATCGCGGCGGCGACCCCACAGATCGAAATGCCGGAGGCGAGCGGTGCCGCCCATTCGCGACTAAAGCCAAACCATTGGCGCGCAATGAAATACACTACTGCCCAGTAGATGAGATAGGCCTCGATGATGGCAGCGGTGCCGCGCAACAGGACCGAGGTTGCGAGATTGAGCCGCGAGGCGACGGTGACTGCCAGGAAGCCGCCCAAGATGACGATGGCTATCTTCACATAGAGCTCGGGCCGCACGGCAGGCTTCAGCCACTCGGCCAGGCGCGGGATGAAGTTGGCGATAATCAGACCGGCGATCAGCGCGATCAGATAGCCACCTTCGTTGGTGAGCTTGAGCGACCAGTGGATGTCGAATTTCTTCAGGTCCGCAGGGGTAACCGCGGCGAAATGGGCGTAGCTGCCGATCACCCAGCTCGCATAGGCAATCCAGAACACAACGGTGAACGCCACGGCGAAGCGCCGAACGTCGGCCTTCAAGGTCGCCGCACCCGCCGACAGCACGGCCAGCAGGAATAGATAGGTCAACACGAAGGAATTGAAGCCGCCAAGCCACGCATAGGCTTTGGAGATCGGGCCGAGCGCGCTATCCGGGCTGGTCCAGACAGAAGCAACGACGACCCAGCCGAGCGCGTCGACACCGGTGAGCGCGATCAGGGCAAGCGCAAACAGCGCAAGACCGATGACCACCGCGAGCCAGTCCTCGGTCAAGGCGGCCGACGTCAGCGGGGCAGCCGACGACTGCAGATTGGACTTGGTGGCGTTTTCTTGACTCACGGCCGGTTGTCGATGATTGGAGGGTTAGCGAGAGCAGCAGAAAGACAGGTGAGCGTCGGTCCAACGGGCGCGCCGCAGCCGCGCCTGCTGGGCGGTGGTGCGGCCGTCGGTGGCGGGCTGATAGAACACGCTGTAGCGGGACACGGCGGCATCGAAAGCACTGGCGTCCGCTACCTTTTTTACTTCCAGGCTGTCGAAACCGGCACGCAGCAGAAATAAGAATTGGTCGCGAAGCACCTCGCCGGTAGCCCGCAGCTCGCCACGGAAGCCGTAATGTTCGCGCAGCAGGCGCGCCTGGCTGTAGGCGCGGCCATCGCGGAAACTCGGAAACGACAAGGCCACCAGCGCCAGCCGGTCGAGATGGGGCGCGAGCTCCTCCACGCGGCGGTCGTTCGGCCACAGCACCCCGGTCGGCGCCGAGCGGAGCGACAGCCGTTGCGCGTCGGCGAGGAAGTGCGCCGCTGGAATCAATACGGGCGCTCCATCGGGGATCGGCGCATCGGCCTCGACGCGGATGAACGGGTCGTCGATCACGGCGCCGTGCCTAACGAGTGGCATAGACGCGCTCCTTGAAGGTTTCGACGCCGACGCGTGTGACGACGTCGAGAAAAGTTTCGGTCGACCGCAGCCGCAACTCCAGATAGGCGGCGACAAGATCCTCGACCGCGTCGGCCGCCTCGGCATAGGGCACCGCCGGGCCGAGCAATTCGCCCAGCGCTGCCTTCTCGTCGGCACGACCGCCGATAGTGATTTGGAAAAACTCCTCGCCGTTCTTTTCCACCCCAAGAAGGCCGATATGGCCGACATGATGGTGGCCGCAGGCGTTGATGCAGCCGGAAATATTGATGTGCAGACGACCGAGATCGTGCGCGAGATCGAGGTCGGCGAAGCGGCGGGTCAAGTCCTGTGCGACGGGAATCGAGCGGGTGTTGGCCAAGCTGCAATAATCGAGACCCGGGCAGGAGATGATGTCGGAGATGAGCCCGATATTGGGCGTGGCAACGCCGATCTTCTCGAGCGCCCGCCAAAGTTCCGGCAGGTCATGCTGAGCGACGTGCGGCAGCACCAGATTCTGTTCGTGGCCGACACGAATCTCGCCGAATGAAAAACTGTCGGCAAGATCGGCGATGGCGTCCATCTGCTCGGCAGTAGCGTCGCCAGGCGGGCCGCCTTCGGGTTTGAGCGAGAGCGTGACGATCGCGTAACCAGGCACCTTGTGGTTGGCGACAGCGTTACCGAGCCAACGGTGAAAATCACGGTCCTGGTCCCGCGCCCGCCCCAGCGCCCGAGGGTTGTCCTCCAGGGCCTCATAGTCCGGATATTTGAAGCGCTCGGCGATGGCGGCGATCGCAGCCGGCTCGAGCGCCAGCGGGCCGTCCTTGATCGGCAACCACTCCGCCTCGACTTCGTTGGCGAAAGCTTCGGCGCCGAGAGTGTGTACGAGAATCTTGATGCGCGCCTTGTAGATGTTCTCGCGCCGGCCGAACTGGTTGTAGGTGCGCAGAACCGCTTCGATATAACTGAGCAGGTCGCGCGCGGGCAGGAAGGGCTTGATGGTCTTGGCAATATAGGGGGTGCGGCCGAGCCCGCCGCCGATCATCACTTCGAAGCCGGTTTCGCCGGCGGTGTTGCGGCGTAGGCGCAGGCCCAAGTCGTGCACCCGCACGGCGGCACGGTCGTGCGCCGCTGCTGTCACCGCGATCTTGAACTTGCGCGGCAGGAATGAGAATTCCGGATGCAACGTCAGGTGTTGGCGCAGCACCTCGGCCCAGACGCGCGCATCCTCGATTTCGTCGGGGGCGACACCGGCCCATTGATCGGTGGTAATGTTGCGCACGCAATTGCCGCTGGTCTGCATGCCGTGCAAGCCGGCACGGGCGAGGTCGGCCATCGCATCCGGCAGTTCCGTGAGCTTGATCCAGTTGAACTGAATGTTCTGCCGAGTGGTGAAGTGGCCGTAGCCGCGGTCGTAAAGGCGTGCGACCCGCGCCAACGCGCGCATCTGATCCGACGAGAGCGTCCCGTAGGGAATCGCGATGCGCAGCATGTAGGCGTGCAATTGCAGGTAAACGCCATTCATCAGCCGGAGCGGTTTGAACTCATCTTCGGTCAAGTCGCCGGAAAGGCGGCGGGCGACCTGGTCGCGGAATTCCGCGACTCTCTCGGTCACAAGCGTGCGATCGAACTCATCGTAGAGATACATGCTCAAAACCCGGAGCTTGTCGGCAAATCGATGGTCGGGCCGGACTGCCGGATGCGTTCGCGCAGGTTTCCCGGGCGCAGCGCGCCGTCAGGATTGATCTCCACCGGTGCGATGTAGGCGCCGACGGCACCGTCATCGGCGACCGCCCGGGCCAGCAACTCGGAGGCTCCCGCCAGAGTGGTCCCTACTGCGGCCCGCTCCAGACGCGGGCTCCAGCGCTGGTCGGCGGTGCGATAGACAACCGCGCCGTCACTAAGCCGGTTGGCGGTCACGACAACCGGACCGGTCACTTTCAGTTTCTGCTGCGAGGGTGCGGTCATGCCGCGATCTCTTCTAGCGCCTCGGCTCGACGGCACTTTTGCGAATGGACAATGGCATCGCCGATCACCAATAGGACGGGCTCTCCTCCGACGGAGGCGGCGAGTGCGGCGAGACCGTCGAGTGTGCCGACCGCGTGCTTGGCGTCGGGACACGTACCGTAGGCGAACGCTGCAGCAGGGGTTTTCGGATCGCGGCCAGCCTCAATCAGCCCGTCGCGCACAGCCTCGGCGGAGGAGGGAAAGCCCATGTAGACCGCGACGGTCGTCTGAGGATCGACGAGGCCCGACCACTTCGTCGCGGCGGCGTCCTCGGCGCGATTGGAAGTGATCAGGCAAAGCCGCGAGGCCTCTTTGCGGCATGTCAGCGCCAGTCCGGCATCGGCGGCGTAGTCCAGCGAGGCCAGGATGCCGGGCACCACAGTCGTCGTGATACCCCGTTGGCGCAGATAATCCAGTTCTTCGCCAGCGCGCCCGAACATAAAGGCGTCACCACCCTTGAGACAGACCACGTTGCGGCCGGCGCGCGCGGCTTCGGCGAGACGACGATTGATGTCATCCTGACCAAGACCGGGCCCGCCGCGGCGCTTGCCAACGAAGACACGCTCGGCTTCGCGCCGCGCCCGCGTCAGAATGACCGGCGCGACAAGTTGGTCGTAGAAGACAATGTCGGCGTTTTGCAGCGCGTGTAGCGCCCGCAAGGTGAGCAGGTCGGGGTCGCCCGGTCCGGCACCGACCAAGTGCACGATGCCGCCACCCTGCCGGCACTCGCGCGAGGCCGCGACAGCCCGCGCCAAGCCGGCTTCCGCCTCGCGGCTGCGTCCGGCCAAGGCGGCGGCGCCGATCGGGCCATCGATCACGCCCTCCCAAAATCGCCGGAGTGATTGCGAGGGGAGCCGCGCTTGCGCGAAGGCGTAGCGGAATCGACCGAGCAGAGCGGCAAGCTCGCCGATCCGCGCGGGCAACAGGGCCTCGATTTGCTCGCGGATTCGGCGGGCAAGCACCGGGGAGAAACCGCCGGTGCTGATGGCGACCGAGACCGCCCCGCGGTTCACCACGGCGGGAAAGATGAAGCTCGAGAGAGCGGGATGATCGACCACATTGACCGGGATATTCTGTGTCCGCGCTCGCGCAGCTACGGCCTGGTCAATGGGATGGCCGGCGGCCGACACCACGGCAATGAACTCCGCGAAGTTCGCTCGCAGCGGATCGTCGAATACGATCTCGACGGCGTCATCGGGCGCCATCTCGCCGCCCCCTCCGGCCTGATACCAACGTACGTGCGCGCCCGCTTCCCGCAGGATGCGCAACTTGCTGGCCGCTGCGGAGCCGCCGCCAACCAGCGCGACGGTGCCTGCAGAAAGGTCGAGGAAGAGTGGGAGGAAACGCACGCGATACCCTTAGTCAGATGAAAAATACACTGCAAACGAAAGAATATTTGCCTATACTGGCACGCTGCGACAGGACAGATCGATTGCCGAATGCCTGCGATTTGGATGATCCGTGTCGTTATCGCGCTCATGGTGCGTTCCTAAAAATTTCACTCGGCTTGCGCCACCACTGAGCGGCTCGGCGTTGCTGCCACAGCTCGCCGCTCAGCGCTCCAGCGCTGCTCGACCCGGGACCCGCTCATCGGACGGGAATCGCGGCTGCCGACATCAGCAACGCGCAATCGGGCGTGATGACTTGCCGGGACTGAATTGAGAGCCAGTCCATGAAGCTTGGTTCGAGGCTATTCAGTGTCGTGGATCTGTGAACAGGTGGCCGCTGCGAAATCTTGGCCACCAGAGTAACCGACGCATCGAAAAGAATAAAGTTCCGAGAGAAATTTATAAAATGGACGACGTTGCCA
>Ga0187784_10003103_pt1 | contig 13389 bp, 12 predicted proteins | sample 1015_SJ02_MP15_2_FD_132964 | JGI IMG/M metagenome (GOLD analysis project Ga0187784, IMG submission 132964) | Tropical peat soil microbial communities from peatlands in Department of Meta, Colombia - 1015_SJ02_MP15_20_MG | ecosystem: Environmental > Terrestrial > Soil > Wetlands > Peat | place...
ACGTGGGGCTCGACGTACGATTGGTTGACCGAGATCGCACACGTGGTCGTGTTGGCTCATCCTGCGAATGTGCGGGCGATCGTCGATGCCAGGATCAAATCGGACAGGATCGATTCTCATACCTTGGCGCACCTCTTGCGCGCCGATCTGATTCCCCAGGCCTCCGCTCCTACCAAAGCAGTGCGTGCAGTCAAGCGTGGACTGCGGCAGCGGATGTTCTTCGTGCCGCACGCGGCTCGCCCACCCGGCGTTCTTGCCGTCCGCGTTCGTTATGCGTGTCGGGCCGTGACTAGGCTACGGTGCATTCGCGCGCGTGCGCGACGGGCGTTGACTGTTACTGATGCTGCATGATCCAGGTTGAGATCTGATCCACGACTTGCGCCTCGATGCCGTAAAATCCATGCGGAGATAGCGCTTCACAGGGTTGCGACCTTGGTGGAGCGCCCCCCGACACGGTGACGACGTCCACGGTCTTCGCTTGCGTCAGTGCGGCCTTTAGCTTGGACACGTCGGAAGGGGGCGTCAGATTACACTTGTCGTCGGTGTTCGCCACGATCAACGTGGGAACGACGATGGCCTTCAAATTTGCGTCGAAGACGTTTTCTTTGAGCTCCGGTCGAGGCCCCGGGCGTGTAAGGGTCGAGGTGAGCACCAAGCCGGCGATCTCTCCGTGCGTGAGCACCGTGCCCGCGTTCGCGGCCGCGTTGGTCCCCTGACTTGTGCCGACCAGCCAAACCGCAGCCTTCGTTTGCGCGTGCGCAAAGTCCACGACCTTGCTTACCGTGTCGGCGTACGCACTCGTTAATCGCACACCGAAAAGCCCTTCCGGGTGATCGCTCGTTGTATCGGGGATCACTACCGCAAACCCCTTCTCGACCCATCGCTGGCGGGTCCGTACCAAGAAGTTGCCGGGCTGGTCGATCTTTCCATTGCGCTCGATCTTCAGGACGCCGTCTCCGCCCGAGAACAAGATGAGCGCAGCCTGCGGCGCCCCAGCGGGCTGGATGACGAGCACTCGCTGCGTGACGCCGCCGGCAAGCGGGATGTCCGTGACGCTCGCCGCCGCATCCGCCGCGCCGGTCGGGACAGCGGGCGCTCGACCGGCGAGCACGGCGATAGCAGCGGCCGACATGAGAACGGCGGAACCGTGACGCACCACGACACGCCCTCAACCTTCGCTTAGTCCCATCCCCCGGGTAGCGCAACGCCTTTCGCGCTGCCCCGTTCCAGCGCCTCCTCCCCCCTGGCATAGACACGCGCTCGTCACGGACGCGATTCGCCGGGGGCTCGCCGGTGACATCACCCGAGAGATGCTGGAAGACGTCGAAATCGCGCGCACAAATCATTCATCCTGCCCCCACCCCCAAGCAATGACGACGATGGCGAATGTGTGTACTATGGTTCAGTGGGGTGACGGTCCACTCCGGTATGCCCGCAGCTGAACCCGACCCCAAACGTCTGCGACACCGCGCGAAAATTCGCCCGGACGAATCCGTTGCCTGAGTGTGTTAGATTACGCCGCGTCCTCGTAAATCGTCAACCCGCTGGGGTGTGTAGCCGAGTTCGCAGAGTACTTCTTCGGTGTGCTCACCGAGCTGCGGCGGCCGCCGCCGCAGCGGCGGCGCCTGCCCATCGTAGCGAATGGGGTGCTTGAGCACGCGGATTTTGCCGGCCTCAGGATAGTCAAACGTCATGAACGAGTCGTTCCACAAGACCTGCGGATCGTTCACGACGTCAGGCAGATCTTGAACGGGTGCACACCAGATGCCGTGCGTGCGGAATGTCTCGACCCACTCGCGAGTCGTCCGCGTGCGAGTCGCGCGGCCCAGGATCTCGGAAATCTCGTCGCGCCGCTCGTAGACTTCGCTCTCCTGGAACTCCGCGAGCTGTGACGCGCTGGTCGCTTCGGCGAGGGGCGTGAGATCGCTCATCGAGATCGCCATCGCGCCGTCCTGCGTGGGGTAGATGCCATACGGCGCTTCATGGTACGGGTCCGATACCCAGGCGTGACTGCGGCCTTGGAGCGGGGCACCGTTGAGATAGTACGCCAGCGGCTCGATCAGTAGATCGAGAGCGGACGATAGCAAATTGACGTCGACGCGACAGCCGCTGCCGGTGCGGTCGCGCCGCCGGAGGGCGGCCAGCACGCCGATCACGATCAGCATGGCGGAATGTTGGTCCACGACGGCCGCGCCGACGGGATTGGGCGTCGCGCCGCCGCGCCCGGTTTGTGCGGCGAGGCCGCTCAGCGCCTGAGCCAGTAGATCCTGGCCCGGCTGATCGCGGTATGGCCCGGTCGGCCCGTACCCGGAGCACGAACAATAGACCAGCCGCGGGTTCCGGCGGGCAACGGTTTCGTAGTCAAACCCGAGCCGGTCGAGCGCGCCCGGCCGGAAGTTTTCAACCAGCACGTCGGACCGCTCGATGAGCCGCCACAGGATTTCTTTGCCGTCCGCCACTTTGAGGTCGAGCCCGATGCTCCTCTGGTTGCGGTTCGCGAGCAGAAAAAACACGCTCGTGCCGTTCTTGAAGTACTGCGCTCCCGTCCAGGACCGCTCCCATGCCCCCCGCCCTGGCGGCTCGACCTTGACGACGTCGGCTCCAAGATCAGCCAGCACCTGCACCCCGGACGGCCCCTGAAGAAAATGGGTCAGACTGACCACTTTGACGTCGGACAGAAACCCTTCAGCGGCACGGTGTGTCGATGGCATGCGTCTCCCCTGGCGGACAGGCCGGCTATCTTGCGGCGGCCGGGACGCCGGCCTTAAGCAGGCCGTAACGTTCCACGGCCTGCCGGGCCCGCTCGCCTTCCCGCTCCCACAAGGATTGGTACGGCGGGCGCACATATGTGTCGCCCGGCTCGAGAAGCTCCATCGCGACGAGCGCAACCTTGCAGCGCGCCCGATAATCGCCGATGGGGCGCCCGTAGATGTAATCACAGAAGCCCTGGACGCGGCTCTGCAACGCCACTGCGCGGTCGAACTCCTTGCGCTTCACCGCTTGGAGCTGCTCGACGAGGAGCCCGACGCCCACAGCGCCGTAGCCAAGCAAGCCGCCGTCCGCTCCGAGAAGGAACGTCTCCAGCAGTAGGTTGTCGTTCCCAGTAAGCAGCACGAGCTTGTGGCTGGCGCGGCGGACGATATCCCGCGTTACCGTGAACCGCCCGGCGTCGAAGGACGCGTCCTTGATGCCGATGACCTCGGGAAGTTGCAGCACCTGCTCGAGCGCTTCGGGCGTGTAGTTGACACCGCCAAAGAGCGGTGCCAACTGAAAGATGATGAGGGGCATGCCGGACGCGTCCACAATCGCCTTGTGATAGTCGACGACGATCTTAGGATCCAACGGATCGTTGAGAAACGCGGGGGTGGGAAACACCAGGAGCGCGTCGGCGCCCGCGTCTCGCGCATCACGTGCGTTCGCGACGGCGGCGGTCGTCGATGGTCCTCCGCAGCCCGCAATGATCTTGCAGCGTCCGCACGCCACCTCCCGGCTTACGCGGATCACCTCACGGCGCTCCTCCGCCGTCAGGTACGGGCCCTCGCCCGTATCCACGTTGACCGCGAGTCCTACGGCGCCCTGGCTGACCACCCACTCGATATACCGGCGGTACGCCTCGAAGTGGATGCTGTAGTCCTGACGCATGGGCACAATCGTAGCCGGAGTGATGCCGACCAGCTCTTCTGGTCTCATTGCTGTCACCTCCGCGGGTTCACGCATTCGTGGTGCCCCGTCGTTGTCAGGCGGCGCAGGCGTTCGAGACTCGCCCGCGCGGCCGCAATGCGGGGCCGAACGTGCGTCTCGACCGCGATACACCCGTTGTAGCCGTCGCGGACCAGCGCGTCGAGTTGCCCCCCCCAGTCGATCTCCCCATCGAGGACGCTACGGACCGTCCCGTCAGGATCGCGCCGCGCGTCCTTGAAATGCACGTTGCGCACCAGATTACGGACCATCGCGTAGCCATCCGGAAACGGAATGTCGCCGGCGGCGAATGCATTGGCCGGGTCCCAGTTGAGACCCAAGCCCGGATGGTCAATCGCCTGCAGGATCTGGGCGGAACGCGCGCCGGTATCCGCCCAAAACCCGTCTTCCGTCTCGACCGCGAGCATGAGCCCCGCCGCGGCCGCGCGATCGGCGGCCCGCGCCAACGCGTCCAACACGCCAGCCGGTGTGGGGCCGGGCGGCAGGCCGCCGCGATGGAACCCAAAACAAATGATGAGCCGGGCGCCGACTTCCGCCGCGTAGTCAACGCTTCGGGGCAGTAGCTCATCGAGGTGGAATTGCAGCGCCTTCCGGGACGATTCCCAGGTATCGAAGAATCCGCGGTCCATCCACCCGAGGCTGCTGCGTTCCGGGTCGCCAGCCGGATACGGGATCTTGAACAACCCCGGAGAAATCGCGGTAATGCGGACACCGTAGTCCACGATCATCTCTTGCAGCCGGCGCCGCTGATACGTCGAGAGCATCGGGACGCGGTCTGTGAAGTACCCGCGCAGCTCGAAGTCTGCGATCCCCCACTCCCGGCCAAGCTCGAAGGCGACCTCGGGGTCCGCGCTGACTTCGTCGGTGATCAAGCTAATCCGCATCCGGCCTCACCTCGAAAACCTGGGCGGGCGCTTCTCCATGAAGGCACGTTGGGCCTCGGCCGCGTCTTCGCTGAGGCCGACATCCACCGCGAGGCGGGCTTCGAGCGCCATCGCCTCGGCCCAGCCCTGCCGCACGCCGGCAGCGACGCAGCGCTTGCAGGCCGTCACTGCCGCGGCCGGGCGTGAGGCTATCTCGACCGCGAGTTGGAGCGCGCGGGGATGGAGCTCTTCGTCGGCGACCACCTCTTCCACGAGGCCCAGAGACCGCGCCTCGTCCGCGGATACCATCTGAGCAGTTAACATCAGGTACAGCGCGCGGCCCCGGCCCGCATGTCGCAGCAGCCGCTGCGTGCCGCTCGCGGACGCGAACGCGCCGACCTTCACTTCCGGAACGCCGAACGTCGCCGATTTGGCCGCCACCCTGATGTCGCAGGCGAGCGCCAGCACAAGGCCACCGCCGAGCGTGTAACCATTGCATGCGGCGATCACCGGAAACCGGGCCGACTCGATCGCGTCGTGCATCCGGTTTTCCTCGAACTCGCTCTCGCATAGCCATCCGGTGTCCTGGCGGAACTCTTTGACGTCGGCACCGACGGAAAACGCCTTGCCCTTCCCTGTGAGCACGACGGCCCGGACGTCCGGGTCGGACTCGAGCCCGGCGATCACCGATGTCAGCGCCCGTTTGACCACCACACGGAGTACGCCGAGCGGCTTCGATGCCAAGGCCACGAACGCGACGCCCGGGCGCGGCCGCGAGACTTCGACACCTACCGCCTTCGCGTCTACCACCAGTCGTTGCCGGCCGTCAGGCCGCCGTCCACGAATATCGTCTGCCCTGTAATGAAGCGTGCCGCCTTTGAGGCGAGGAACAGCACGACATCGGCGACCTCTTCCGGCGTGCCGATGCGCCGCAGCGGCGTATTCGCGATCGCGGTGCGCTGTTTCTCGGGATGCTCGTCCATGTACGCCGCGGTGAGCGGCGTCTTGATAATCCCAGGCCCGACCGCATTAACGGTCACGCCACGCGGACCCCATTCCAGCGCCAGACTCCGCACGAGCCCGCTGAGCGCCGCTTTGGTTGCCGTGTACGGGACACGCAGGACCGTACCCTGCACCGCGGACACCGAACTTGTGACTACCACGCGCGCGTCCTCCCGGTCAAACAGCAGCGGCCCGAACGTCTGCAGCGTCGACAGCGCCCCGAGCAGGTTCGTGTCGACGATCTCGCGCACGGCCGTGGGCGGCAGGTCGAGCAGCGGTTTCCGGATGTTGAGGCCAGCGTTGGGGATCAGGATGTCGACTGGAATCATCTCGGCCCGAAGCTGTTCCCGAATGTCGTCCAAGGCGCTCTGGTCCTTCACGTCCGCCACGAAGCTCCGCGCCGCCGCCGCCCGACCGAATTCTACCCGTAGCTCGTCGATGATCCGCTCGGTGTCACGGTGCCGGTCGATCACGATCACCTGCGCTCCGGCCTGCAGGAAGCCTCGCGCGATGGCAAAGCCAATGCCTTGCGCCCCACCGGTGATCAAAGCAGTGCGTCCGCGAACACCCGGCCACCCCGCGGCGGCAGGCAGCGTGTCAGAGATCTCCTTGAGCGGACCCACGCTCATCGCCGCCACCTCAACGAAGGGCCTTCGATCGGAAACCCACTATACGACATCTGCACAAACGCCCCTTCGTCCGGCTGCCGCTCGACCGCCCCGGCCACCGAGCGGACGTCGTGTTTGTGCGGAGGATAGCTCGACTAGTTCCCCGGCGGGTTGATCGTCTCCCCAGCGATAAGGCGCTGCGCGCCCTGGTCGCGTCGATCACGTTGTAGACCGAGCGCGCCCAATTGGCTGCCCCTGCGTTGCGTCGTTCGATGTCATCCGGGCCGACCACCGCCACGGGCGCTCCGGACCCGCTGGGCGCAAACACCAGCGCGAAGCATCCGCCCTGCTCGGCCGTGAGACGGGCAGACGAGTGAGGTGGGAGGTAGATCGCCGCTGGCGGATCGGTGAACACGTCGCAGCGTGGTCCGATGTGAACCGGCTTCGGGAGACCGTCCACAGTGAGTGTGTCGGCGCCAGTCAGAAGACACAGCACCCCCTCGCGATCCCCGGTGGCCAGCACCTCTGCGCGCCTCGCGCCAACTCGACACAAGTCTCCCCGCCCAGGAGCGGCGATCCGAGTGTATGACGAAGTGCGTGGTGCCGACTTCACGAGGTATGACATTCAGACACCCCCCTGTTCTTGGAAACAGCTTCGCGACGTCGGCGGCTCGATCCGCCCGCGCGGCTCCCATGGTTCTGGAAACTCCGGCGGTATTCTGGCGAACATCCCTCTTAACGCTAGTATAATCTCGGATGAACGGGGCTTCACCGGAGAAGTCCAAGGTGCTTTGGGCTATGCGGTAAGACCGCTCGATGGATCCATGCCCGTACCCAATCTCATTGTGATTGTGGACGTCGCCCCAGAACAGCTTAAGGTCGGAGGTCATCTACGTTACCCTGAGGCTGCCCAGAGCCTCATCGTGAGAACTCAAGGTCGCTGCATGCTGAGAGCGTTGCCCGCGGAGCCAATGTCCAGGAAGAGATGCGCATTGGGAATCCGGCGGAGGATTGAAGCAGGACATTCGGGACTTATGGGCCCACGTAGTGCCCTGAATACCGCAAGAGCCTTACGTGCCTCCGGTACGACCGCCAGGACGTGTCTGGCAGCCAGCACCGCTGGGATGGTCAGCGTGATCGCGTGCGTCGGCACATCGTGTAGCGCGGCAAAATGACCTTCGCCGACCTGCTGACGGCGTGAAGCGTCAGCGAGTTCTACTACTTTCACCCACTTCGGATCGCTGAAATCGGCGAAGGGCGGATCATTGAAGGCTAGATGACCGTTCTCCCCAAAGCCGAGGACGCAGAGGTCGGACGGATGCTCATGCAATAATTGCTCATATCGGCTACAAGCCGAAGTGGGGTCGACTGTCTCCTCGAGGATCGGGAAGAAGGCCCTCGGCGCAATGTGATCAAGCAGATGGCGGTGCAGGAACCGTGAGAATGTCGCAGGGTGCTCTCGATCGATTTCAAGATATTCATCCATCTGGAAGATATTGACCTTTGACCAGTGGACTTCCGCTACACGACCGAGGGCGGCGAAGAAGGTCAGCTGCGAGTTCGCTGCACCGACGATCAGATTAGCCTCGTCCTTCTCACGAATCATCTCGCGAATGAGCGCGGATGCCTCCGCGGCTGCGGCCCCACCCGATGCTGCATTCGTTGGGTAAACGCTAACCAAGAGATCTTCGACTCGTTCTTCGTGAAGCATCTGAGTCAACATCTGCAGCCCCTCGTCCAACCCCATGCCTTGCTTGTACCTAATCAGTTCTACCCGTCAGACACCAACAATGTAGAGACGGAGAACGCCAATAGCAAGCCACAGCATTTGCCTCATTCGACGTCCTCGGCAGCGTCACGCACTTCCTCGACACGTCCCATCTGTTCCAGCACCCCCCCGGTGATTCGCATGCGCCCGCCAGGGGTAGCGGCCCGAAGTTGCGGCGCTCCGAGCATGGTCACGGCCGCACTCGCGGAGGGTCTCGTACATGGCCAAAACGTTTTCGACGGGCACGCCAGCCTGCACGTTGTGCGTGGTGCTGAAAACGAACCCGCCCCCCACGCCAAAAATCTTCAAGCGCTCGCAAACTTCCTTCCGGACCTCGTCGGGCGTGCCGAAAGGAAGGGTGCGCTGCGTATCTACCCCGCCGCCCCAAAATGTGATCCGATCCCCAAATTCTTTCTTGAGCTCTTCGGGCGCCATCCGCGCCGCCGAGCATTGGACGGGGTTGAGGATGTCGAAGCCGGCGTCGATGAAATCCGGGATGATCGCCCGTACCGACCCGTCGGAATGGATGAAGGTTTTCCAGGCCGTGTGCCTATGGACCCAGTCATTCACGCGCTTGTGAAAGGGTTTGTACAGCTCCCGGTACGCCCGCGGCGAGATGAACGGGCTGTTCTGCGCGCCGAAATCCGTCCCTGTCACGTAGACGGCGGTGATTTTGTTGCCCACCATGTGGTAAATCTTTTCCAGATTTTCTACGCCGATCTCGCATTGGCGGTCGAAGACCTTGTAAATGTAATCGCGACGGATCGAGGTACTAATATACCATTCCTCCACGTCGCGAATCCCTTTGGGATGTTTCAACTGCGGAGCGGAAACATTGACAATATCTCCGAAGCTGGTCCCGCCGAAATTCGCCATGATGGCCTTATCCGTTTGAGTGTACAACCTCTCCGCTTCGGCCCGGAAAAACTCCAAATCGTCGCCGGCAACCGGGCCAAACTCCTCCAAGTTGTCCTCGACCTTCAGGCGCGACTCGTCGAGCGGAGGTTGGCGGATAATGGCGTCAAAGTAGAAGCCGCCTTTCGGCATGCGGCCACTGGGCGGGGCTGACTTGTCGCCTTCGGGATACATGAGGATGTCGCCATTCGGTTCCGGTTCGGTGTTGAACCCCTCCGGCACCAGGACCGGGGTGCCTTGGAAGGTGGTCCAGGGCTTCCAGCCCTGGCTCCTGAACCCGAATTTTGTTGCGGTGGACCTTAAACCCACCACATCGACCCCGAGCGCCGCGATCAGGTCTGGTTTGATCTCTCCGAGCATCAGATAGGGCTCGAGGACTTTGACCGGAGTACCGGGCGGATCGAGCTCGAGGGCCTGGCGCAGTAGATAGACGGTGTCCACATGCATTCCGGTGACGGTGGTGGCGCCGAGGTCCAACGGGATCCGGTCGGCTTCCTGATGTTGAAGGGCGAGGCTGACGCGCTCCCGTGAACTGAGCATGCCAGAATCACCTCCTGCGACATCCCGCTGCTGGCCGTGACGCGCCGGGAGTCCGTTGCTTCCGAACCAACCGTTCACGCTCTTGACCAGGTGTGCTCTCGACACGCATAACGTGACGGGCAAATCGCACCAGCTGGTCAGCGTGATCATTAATGACAGACGAAAGCCGAATCAGAAGATCTGCTAAGTGCTCCTCTCCCGATATGCACTAGTAATAAGAGGTGCCGCTACAACACCTGAGTGCTCGGCAAATAATCGATGACGAAACATCCCACACTTACGGTAGGATCGCGCAGCAATTACCGCCATCGGGCGAAGATCCGATTCTTGGGAAGAGCGCGGCTCGCAAACGCCGACACTGCTGGTTCCTGGATCGCACGAGCCGGCGGACCATGAGACGTCAGATGCTACGTCGAACCTTGGCCATGTGCCCCGCGTTGGTGCGGTGCCGCGTATTTGGATGGAGAGGAGCAACAGTGCCTTCCATCGAAGAACTCGTTTTGGTTAGGATATCATCTGGCAATTGCCTCTCCGTCATGCGCTTATTACCGCCCAGACGCTCCGTCTGCACGCCAAACTTAGCGTCACAGAGGGACCTGTGTCGTCCTGGAGGTATGATACGTGGTTGCCCTGCCTGTGGAGCAAATGGCCAACGCGTCCATCGATAACCGCCTGGTGAGCGGGTACACGCAATACCTGGAGCTTCGCATACGATTTCTTCTCGATCGCTATCGCCGATTCCCTGATTTCCCAGGCGTACAGACCGGGTACAGTTCCATTTCCGGGCAGGAATTTTCGGCGGAAGACTGCTTTCCGTACTCGTGGATCAACGGCCGAGGCGCCTGCGTTTTTGCTCGATTTGCCGACTCTTTCCCGCAATATCGTCAGGACCTGTACGCTTTCGCCGAGCAAGCGCTAGAGGCGCTGGAACAGCACGCGCACAAGAATGATGGACATTTCCCCTTCGCAGCGAATTTGGATGGAACAGAGCGAGACCTCGGCTGCGTCTGTCCGCCCGGCTACCGGAGTTGCAGCGATTTGTACGCGGCCATGGGGTTCCTTGAATTGGGTTCACGACGCCCGGACGCCGCTCGACTCCGAATGGCCCGACAAATCTTCGCAGACGCGCTGGCCGCGTTAGAGGCACAGCGATTTGTCACCGAGCCCGAGCTCACGCCCCCGGACCGCGTGCTAGAGAATCCGTGGTCGATCGCCCTCGACGTGGCAAACGAGTACTTCAAACAGCTTCACGATGCCCAGTACCTGGCGCACGGCGCCAAGATCGTCGCGTACCTCCTCGACTGCTACTACCTCCAGGACCACGGCTACTATGTCGAATACGCGACCCCCGACGGCCAGCCATTCGGGGACGAGGAAGGACGTTACATCGTCGACCCCGGACACGCCATTGAGTTCTGCAGCTTCTCGCTGGAGTTCGCGCGGCTCGCGCGGGACCATCCGCGGTACGCGCCCCTGCGTCAGCGCATCGACCGGCACATCCCGAACCTGCTGCGGTGGAATCTGCACCACGGCTGGAACCCCCGGCATCCAGGCATCTACAAGACGATTGATGGAAAGACTGTGCAGCCCGTCAACGACACAATGCCCTGGTGGATCCTGCCGGAAACGCTGCTCGCGCTGATCCTGGCTTACGAACGGACGCGTGCCGACGACCTCCTCGAATGGTACCAGCGCGCACACAACGCGTACTTCTCGACCTACATGAATCCGAAAACGGACTACGGTCCGTTCCAGAACATCGCCGGTCCGACAGGGCAGCCGGTGGACATCGTGCCGGCGTGCAAGTTTCAGGATCCCGAGTTCCATTCCGGCAAGAATCTCTTGTCCGTTGTGCAGGTTGCGCAGCGCCTGGGACTTGCCTCGGCATGAAATGAGGATCCAGGGGACCAAGAGGATCTTCAAGCATCGTGCAATTCCTGTTTGATGATAAAGCGGCTGCGACTCCTATGATGTGTATGGAGGCGCTCATAGCGCCTTGGCCGGATCAGCGGCCCGTGTCTGCAGCATACAAGTTTCGTGGACACGAATGTGGATGCCTCGTGATTCCTGCAACGGGGCCTCCGTGGCGGTTGATCAGAAGGCCGTCCGGTGCGGGTCAAAGATGTCTCGCAACCCGTCCCCGAGCAAGTTGAACCCCCATCACGAAAATGAAGATTGCGATCGCTGGAATTGAAGGAATCCACCACTGTGTCGACATGTAGTTCCGCCCTTCAGACACCATCAACCCCAGTTCCGGAGTGGGTGGCTGAGCTCCAAAGCCGATGAAGCTCAGGCCGGCAGCGGCGAGAATGACTCCGCCCATGTCCAGCGATGCCTTGACCAGGATGAGGCTTCCAACTTGGGAAGAATGTGCCGCATAGTGACGCGGGACATCGTGCACCTTGCTGCTCACGCCGCTTCGGCGCTCGCTCTTGCGGCCGTGGCTCTACGTCGGTGCGCTCGTCGCGCTGGTACTCTTCGCCCCCAGCGCATACTGGCAGGCGGTGCACGGATGGCCGTTCGTCGCGATCATGCGGGTCGACCTCGCCGGCGAGAGCCTTGCACTCACCCCGCTCGCGTTCATCCGCCAGCAGGTCGCGTTCGTGGGGCCGCTTGCCGCCCCGATCTGGATTGCGGGTCTGTGGCGGCTGTCGGTGCGCCCGCCTCTTCCCGCGGTGCGCGTGTTCCCGATCGCCTACGCGGTGATGGCGCCGACGGTCTTCGCGATGCACGGCAAGGCCTATTATCTGACGTCGATCTACCCCATGCTGCTCGCCGGCGGCGCGCTCACCGTCGACGGCTGGGTGGCCGTGGCCGGATACCGGTGGGCCGCGGTCGGCGCGGTCGCCGTCGGGGGTGTCCTCACCGCGTCGCTAGTACTGCCGATCCTGCCCCCCGCGACTATGCAGCGTACGCCCGCGCGCTCCGAACGTCGCCCCAGCAGACAGCGACTGAGGCGGGCGCCCAGGGTGTGCTGCCTCAGTACCTGGCCGACATGTTCGGCTGGCGCGAGATGGCGGAACACGTGAGCGCCGTCTACCACGCGTTGCCGCACGACCAGCGCATCAAGGCCGTCTTCTTCGGCCGCAACTACGGCGAAGCGGCCGCGGTAGACGTGTACGGCCCCGCGTTGCACGGGCCGCCTGCGATCAGCGGCCACAATAACTACTACCTCTGGGGAACGCGGGGCTACGAGGGGTCGGTGATGATCGTCGTCGGCGGTGATCCGGCACGGTGGGCCAAGGTCTGGCGAAGTGTCGAGCGCGTCGGCGAGCTCAACAGCCCCTACGCCGTCCCGGTTGAGACCGACATCCCGATCTACATCCTGCGCGGTCCCCGCATCCCTCTCGCCAAGCTCTGGCCCAGGCTGAAGCACTACGATTAGGGCAGCAGCGACGCCCGCTGCGCCGAACGGGGCCGCGCAGCAGGCGCAGGCCCCGAGCGAATTCGTGAACAGAGCGGGGTCGCCCGTCCCACCTAAGCATATTAATGCGGAATTTCAAAATTAGATGCGACCGGCACGCGCCGCACATTCGGACGGCAGCCTCAACGCATCGACGACACGCGCCGCGGCGGCCGAACGAGCGAGGAACGAGAACACTACGGGAGGAGGTGATAATCTCAAATACTCAAGCGATTAACTCTCCACTAAACCGGGGCAACCCAAACCAGCATGGTCGCAACCTGTACAAAACGGGAGGGATGTTGTACACGTCTAGCCGATGCTGCGCCCCAACTCCTACAGGACCGTTGGGTCGCGTCCACCGAAAAGGAGAGCGACGCAAACATGTGCGCAGCGAACCGTCGGTACGCTACATGATTGCGCCGTGAGCGTTGCCGACCCCCGGAGATGAAGGAGCGTCACGTCGAACAAGGCTACGAAAAGGCACCGCAATCCGTCGGAGGGAGTGCCGGACTGCGGATCATTCTCGACCATCCAAGGAGCGACGTAAGGGCGTTGGACGTTCCTACACCAAATTGGGGATTAAGCTAC
>Ga0187784_10003104_pt1 | contig 13387 bp, 8 predicted proteins | sample 1015_SJ02_MP15_2_FD_132964 | JGI IMG/M metagenome (GOLD analysis project Ga0187784, IMG submission 132964) | Tropical peat soil microbial communities from peatlands in Department of Meta, Colombia - 1015_SJ02_MP15_20_MG | ecosystem: Environmental > Terrestrial > Soil > Wetlands > Peat | place...
GGTGAGCCCCGGAGCCAGGTCGGCCAGCAACCGGCTCAGCGTCAACGCCACACCTAGCCCGAAACCGGCGCCCACCAGCATCATCAGCCGGGTCTCCAGTCGCCGCGACTTCAGCTGCAGAGCCGGAATTTCGATCTCCGACAGTGCGGCGGGTGCCAGCGGGTCAATCGCCAAGCCCAGGCTTTTCCCGACGTCCGCGAGATGTGTCGCGGTGCCCTCGTCCACCTCGGCGACCACCTCTTGGATGCGGCCGCGGGCGTAGGCCTCGAAGGCCGGCAGTTGGCGCCGGGTCAGACTCCCCGCGTCCTCTTGCAGCTCGGAGCGCACCGACGCACAACGGTTGCGGGCGAAGTACGACAACTGAACGCGAGCCTGCTGGGTCTGGCTGCGCAACGCGATCGTGCGCTCGGACTTCGACAGCCGTCGCTGCCGCAGGAGTCCGCTGCGCTGCTTGCGTAAAGCCTCGACCCGCGCTCGCCGTCCCGCGCCGTCGGCGTCCCGATTGTACCGGTCGGCGACGGTCTGCAATCGGGATTCCCAGGCCCGCAACCTGTTTCGTCGCGCAAGATCGGTGTCGGCGAGCTGTTGACGTACCGCGGCGATGAGATCGTCGACGCGTGGTTCACCGCCTTCGGGCAGGGCAGCCGCGCCTGCCCAGGGCACGTGACGGTAGCGCGGCGCGTGCGCCGCCAGCACCTCGCGGTCGGCGGCCAGGACATCACGCCAGGTGCGATGCACGTCGATCTTCGACACCACACCGATCACCGCGTCGGTATCGGCGGTCGCGGCATCAAGCAGCGCGCAGTCGGACTCGGTCAATGCGGCCGCCGCCGACACGACGAACACCACCGCCGTCGGCGCCTCGCCGGCCGCCAGATCGGTCGACTCGATGAAGGTGTGCTCGGGCAGTCGTTCGCTCAGCGCGGCGACCACGCCGCTGACCCCGGCCAGCCACGGCCCGGTCACCAGGACCACGTCGCGGCGCTGCGTGATCGGCGCACCTAGCCGCGGCCCGATCGCCGCCACCATTGCGTCTACTGCGTCTTCTGTGGCGACTGGATCGTCGCTCGCCTGGTCGGTCACGTTGAACTCCCGACCTTCGACCATAGCCGGAGCGAACCCCTGACGATGTCGGCGCTACAGGCGCGGTGCAAGCCTGCGACGGGTCCACGGCGGTAGCGTTGCCAGCCTCGAGCGCGGCGCAGATACGCCGCGGCGCTGTCGCACCGATCGACGTTCAGGCCGGCTGCCTCGACGACGTCCACGGCGACGGCCATCCGGGCGACTACCGTGTCGTCGCGAGCCAGGAACTTGCCGACTCGCGCGTCGGTGACAGCCAACGTCTCCAATTCGGCGACGGCGTCCAGCACGCGTCGGTAGTGCACCTGCGCGCCGAGCGATTCGATCTGGTCGACGACCTCGTCAATGCAGCTCAACTGGCGCAACACGGTGCGAGTCCGGTCCCGGGTCGCGCCACGCCGGATCGCGGCCACGGCCTGCTCGACGCCGAAAGTGTCGAGGGTGTCGAGCAGCCGCTGCCGCAGCTCTGCCGCCAGGTGCCCGACGGGTCGGGTGGCCAGCACCTGCAGCGCAGCCCACAGCGTGTCGTCCACTACATCGTCGAGGGCCGCGACCGCGAGCAGTCCCACCATCGGCTGGATCGGCAGACCGGTGTGCGCGGAAAGTCGCGCGCAGCGGGTTCTCGCCGCGATGGTAGGCCCGTAGGGGTGCACGCCCGGTTGGGTGGTGGCGATAAGATCCGCCTTGTTCAGCACCGCCAAGACCGGCCGACCAGCCGCGGTGATCGCGTCGTGATCCTCGGGTTTGACCACTTCGGCGACGACGTAGACGTCGACGTCGGCTTCCGCTGACCCGGCCGGGGTTCGAGTCACCGTGATTGTCCCCCGCAAGTCCGCTGCGCGCGCAAGCGCGTGCGCGACAATGTTGCGGCCGACGCCGCGACGTCCGGATACAGCTACCCGCAGCGGCGCGTCGAGCCGATTGGCGATCGCGGCACAGCGCGAGTCAGCGACCTCGGTGGCAAACCGCTTGAGCTCATCGACGAAAATCTGGTGCCCCTATCCGATCATGTGTTTCGCCTGCTAGACCCGTACCCGCCGAATCCCGATGTTCCTCCGGCACCGCCCCATTGTCGCCGAGCGGTGCTTGGCGGCGCGCCGGGTCTGCCGCTGGAATGGTGACATCTGTGGCGCCCGGATGCGAGCCACTCGCTACCAGTCGAAGGCAACTGTTGGGTATCAATCTGGGCCGCGGGAGGCAACATCGTCGATTGATGGGTAACGATGAACGGATGCGTGCGCAGCCCCCGGTGGAAGCGGCCACACCGCCGACACCGCCAGACACCCTGCCTGCGCGCTCTGCCGGCGGGAATCGCCGGACCACCAGCTTCCGGTCGCGCCGGTCGGCGTTGTCGGCCGCTCAGCAGCGGACCTGGGAGCGGTTGTGGCCCGAACTCGGGATGATGGCGGCGCCGCAGCACAGCCCCGATACGCCGGACCAGCCGCTGGATACCCGCGCCTGGTTCGGCCGCGATGCTCCGCTCGTACTCGAAATCGGCTGCGGCACAGGAACTTCGACGCTGGCGATGGCGCAATTGGAGCCAGACGTCGATGTCATCGCCGTCGAGGTTTACCGCCGCGGGCTGGCGCAGCTACTCTCCGCCATCGACCGGGAAGGCGTCACCAATATCCGGTTGATCCGCGGCGATGCCGTCGACGTGCTGGAAAACCTGATCCCGCCGGGCTCGCTGAGTGGCGTCCGGGTGTTCTTTCCCGATCCGTGGCCCAAGGCCCGCCACCACAAGCGCCGACTGCTCCAGCCGGCCACTGTTGCCCTGATCGCTGACCGGCTCCGTCCCGGCGGTGTGCTGCACGCGGCCACCGACCATCCCGGCTATGCCGAGCAGATCGCCGAGGTCGGCGACGCCGAACCCCGCCTGGCGCGGGTCGGAGAGGCCCGCGGGGACCTGGCGATCTCGGTCGTACGCCCGACTACCAAATACGAGGACAAGGCGCAGCACTCCGGCGGCGCCGTCTCCGAATTCCTGTGGGAGAGCCGCTCCGAAAGAAACCGACCATGAGCCTGACCGACGAAACGACCGTGGAACCGACCCCACCGGTCACCGCACCGGTGGCCCTGTCCGGTGAGTCGATGCCTGACGGCGGATCAGCCGTTCACCGCGTACTGCTGGTGTGGGACGCGCCGAACCTGGACATGGGCCTGGGATCCATCCTGGGTCGAAGGCCCACCGCCTTGGAACGCCCACGCTTCGACGCGCTTGGCCGCTGGTTGCTGGCCCGCACCGCCGAGGTCGCAGCCAATCGACAGGATGTCTCAGCCGAACCCGAGGCCACCGTGTTCACGAATATCGCGCCGGGCAGCGCCGACGTGGTCCGGCCGTGGGTGGATGCGCTGCGTAATGTGGGGTTTGCCGTCTTCGCCAAACCGAAACTCGACGAAGACAGTGATGTCGACAGCGACATGCTGGACCACATCGCGCAACGGAGCGCCGACGGCCTGGCAGCGCTGGTGGTGGCGTCCGCCGATGGCCAGGCTTTTCGCCAGCCGCTTGAGGAAATCTCCCGCGGCGGGGTACCCGTTCAGGTGCTCGGATTTCGCGAACATGCGAGTTGGGCGCTAGCGTCGGATACCTTTGAGTTCGTTGATCTGGAGGACATCGCGGGTGTTTTCCGGGAGCCGCTGCCGCGAATCGGCCTCGATTCGCTGCCTGAGAAGGGGGCGTGGCTGCAACCGTTCCGGCCGCTGTCTTCGTTGCTGACGTCCCGTGTTTGAGCGTGTCTGACAACTCAAAACCAATGCGCGGGTCGCCGCAGATCCAGTAAGGAGCTTACGTGTTCGCCTGGTGGGGTCGAATTGTGTACCGCTACCGGTTCATCGTGATCGGCGTCATGGTGGCGCTGTGCCTCGGCGCGGGCATCTTCGGGATCAGCCTCGGCAACCACGTCACGCAAAGTGGTTTCTTCGACGACAGCAGTCAGTCGGTCAAGGCGTCGATACTGGGCGACGACACTTACGGCCGTGACCGGACCAGCCACATCGTGGCTACCTTCACGGCTCCGCAGGGCAAGACGGTCGACGACCCGGCCTGGTCCAAGCAGATCACGGACCAACTCGACAAATTCAAAGCCGATCACCCCGACCAGGTACTGGGCTGGGTCGGCTACCTGGCGGCACCGAATTCCACCGACCCCGTTGTCAAGGGCATGGCGACCGACGACAAGAAACACACCTTTGTGTCCATCCCACTCAAGGGCGACAGCGACGACTCCATCCTGAATAACTACAAGGAGATCGCACCCGACCTGCAGAAACTCGATGGCGGAAAGGTCGAAGTCGCCGGCCTCGAACCGGTAGCCAACGGCTTGACCGGCACCATCGAAACCGACCAACGACGAATGGAAGTTCTCGCGCTGCCGCTGGTGGCGGTGGTGCTGTTCCTGGTTTTCGGCGGAGTGGTCGCCGCCTGCCTGCCGGTGATGGTCGGCGGCCTGGCAATCGCCGGCGCGCTGGGCATCATGCGATTCATCGCGATGTTCAGTCCGGTGAACTTCTTCGCCCAACCCGTGGTGACGATGATCGGCCTTGGTATCGCCGTCGACTATGGGCTGTTCGTAGTGAGCCGGTTCCGGGAGGAGATCGCCGAGGGCTACGACAGCGAGGTCGCCGTTCGCCGCACGATGATGACAGCTGGGCGCACCGTCACGTTCTCAGCGGTGCTGATCGCCGTGTCCGGGGCCAGCATGCTGGTGTTCCCGCAAGGCTTCCTGAAGTCGCTGACCTACGCCGTCATCGCAGCGGTCATGCTGTCGGCGATCTTGTCGATCACCATCCTGCCGGCCGTGCTGGGTATCCTCGGTCACCACGTCGACGCGCTGGGCGTGCGGACCCTGCTGCGAGTGCCGTTCTTGGCGAACTGGAAGCCGTCGCGGGCCTACCTGAACTGGCTTGCCGGCCTGCTACAAAAGACCAAGACTCGGGAAGAGGTCGAGCAGGAGTTCTGGGGCAAGCTGGTCAACCGGGTGATGAAACGCCCGCTGGTCTTCGCCATTCCGATCGTGGTGGCGATGATCCTGCTGATCATCCCGCTGGGCAACCTGAAACTCGGCGGCTTCAGCGAGAAGTACCTGCCACCGAGCAACCCGGTCCGAGTGGCACAGGAGAAATTTGACAAGCTGTTCCCCAGTTACCGCACCCAGCAGATCACCGTGGTGATCCAAAGCGACAACGGCAGCAAGGTCACCGACCAGCAGGTCGCCGAAATACGCAACGACGTCGGCTCAATCAGCGGGTTCACCGACAAGGACTGGCAGGAACGACCCTGCCCGACGATCGCCGATAATCCCTGCTTAGCAGGCCCCAATGGGACCAGCCACCCCAAGGACGCGTCGGTCCGGGTGATCCAGAACGGGCTGGTGAATGGGAACGACTCGGCCAAGAAGATCAACGAATTGCGGGCCATCACCGCACCCAAAGGTCTGACCGTTCTGGTCGGCGGCACCCCGGCGCTCGAGCAGGACGCCATCCACGGGATTTTCAGCAAGCTGCCGCTGATGTTGGTCATCCTGTTGACCACCACCACGCTGTTGATGTTCCTGGCGTTCGGATCACTGGTGCTCCCGTTCAAGGCCACCGTGATGAGCGCACTGACGCTGGGATCGACGATGGGCATCCTGACGTGGATCTTCGTCGACGGCCACTTCGCCAAATTGCTGAATTTCACACCAACGCCGTTGACCGCGCCGGTGATCGGTCTGATCATCGCGGTCATCTTCGGGTTGTCGACCGACTACGAGGTCTTCCTGGTCTCCCGGATGGTCGAAGCGCGAGCACGCGGCATGTCCACCGCGGAGGCCATCCGGATCGGCACCGCGGCCACCGGTCGCATCATCACCGCGGCGGCAACCGTCCTTGCCGTGGTCGCCGGCTCGTTCATCTTCTCCGACCTGGTGATGATGAAGTACCTGGCGTTCGGGCTGATGGCAGCACTTCTGTTGGACGCCACCGTCATCCGGATGTTCTTGGTGCCGTCCGTGATGAAGCTGCTCGGCGATGACTGCTGGTGGGCCCCGATGTGGATGAAGCGCCTGCAAAACCGCATCGGGCTTGGCGAGATCCACCTGCCCGATGAGCGCAAGAAGCCTGTCCCACGTGCCCGGGCCGAGCGGCCTGCGGTCGCGGCACCTACCCTCGTCGCCGCGACACCGCGTCCACCGCACGACCCCACCCACCCCGGCGCGGAGGCTCCACCGCGGCCAACCAGACGGGCTGGGCCGGCCCCTCGACCGGAATACCGACCGCCGGCTCAGGACACGCCCTCGGCCGCAGGCACCACGAAGATGCGCGCGCAAAGGCGCCCGGAGCCCAAAGAGCCGCCGACGACGCGCTTCTCGGCCCAGCAGAACGCTGCGCCGGCTCCCGCCCCCGGGCGCGAACGCCCACCCACACCCGCCGCCCCACCGCCGGGGGCCCAACCGCCCCGCGGTGAAGACCGCGAAATAGAGTCCTGGCTCAGCGAATTGCGGGGACCGCAGCCGACTCCCCCGCCGCCGTCGGAACCGTCCGCCGATCAGACCCGGGCGATGCCGGTTCCGGGCCAGCGCTCTCCGGGTCAGCGGCCCGACGACGAGGGCGATGCCACCACCGACATCCCGACCGGCCCGCGGGACGAGAAGAACCCCGACGTCGCCACCCAGAAACTGAACGCCCGCGGAAACGATGCCGGCGATCGGCCGCATCAGCGCCGAGGCGGCGGGCTCAGCGCTCAGGATCTGCTGCGCCGGGAAGGCCGGATCTAGCCCTCGGCCTCGCTTTCCGGCTCCGGCACATCCGGTACAGCTTGGATGATGGAAGTATCGTCGCCGGTCTCCTTGGTCGCGGCGGACGGATCCTTTGCCAGCAGCACCTGGAACGCGTTGTTGAAGAAAGCCACCGTCGGGACCGCCAACAGTGCGCCGACGACCCCGGCGAGCACACCGCCCGTCGAGATCGCTAGCACCACTGCCAATGGATGTATCGACACTGCCCGGCCCATCACCAATGGCTGCAGGATGTGCGCCTCGAGCTGGTTTACGCCGATCAGCACGCCCAGCGTGATGAGTGCATAGACCCAACCCTTCGCGAGCAGCGCGACCACCACCGCGAGAAAACCGCTGATTACGGCACCGACCAGCGGGATGAACGCACCGAGGAACACCAACGAGGCCAGCGGCAGAGCCAGCGGCACGCTCATGATCGCCAAACCGGTGCCGACTCCCACCGCGTCGACCAACGCCACCAGAAAGGTGGCCCGCACGTAGCCCACCAGCGACCCGTAACCTGCGCTGCCCGCAGCACGCACCCGGTCCCGGACGTGGGAAGGGAAGATCTTGGTGACATAGGCCCAGATATTGCGCCCGCCGTAGAGGAAGAAAATCAGCGTGAACAGCATCAGCAGTGCCGCGGTGAGGATTTCGGTGACGGTGGCCGCGGTGGACAGCGCGCCACTGGTCAACTTCGCCTGATTGTTCTGCAGCGCCTGGATCGCCGCGTTGCCGGCGTTCTCAATCTGTTGGCGGCTCAGATGCAGCGGGCCCTCGATCAGCCAATTACGGGTTTTATCGATGCTGCGGGTGACCTGGTTGACCAAGTCCGGCAAACCGATGACGAACTGGCTGATGACGAATGTCAAAATGCCGCCCAGAATCGCGAAGGCGATCAGTAACACCAGGGCGACCGAGCCACCGCGGGGAGCCCCCCGCTGGTCCAGCCAATCGACGGCCTGGACCAACAATGCGCTCAACATCAGCGCCAGCAGCAGCGGAACGATGATGATTTCCAGCCGCTTGATGACCCATAGCAACGCGACCAGAGCCGCCAAGATGGCCAACAATCGCCAGGACCAGGCAGCCGCCTTCCGAACGATGGGTTCTACCGAATCGTCGTCGGCCCTCGACGGCATATGCTCAAGCCTAATCGCCAGCCCGCAGGTCACCGTCGGCAAATCCATCCGGACACCTGCGCCGCGCACCGATCCCGGCGCGACCTGCGCGGCTACGCTAAAGGACGTGCCTCGCGACGCACCGGCCACGAACGTCAACGGTCATTACGAACAACGTGCCCGCGGCAAGTACTGGTGGGTGCGCTGGGCGGTTCTGGGCGTCGTCGCGATCGTGTTGGCGGTCGAAGTGGCACTGGTGTGGGACCAGCTGGCCAAGGCCGCCAAGAGCCTGTACTCAGCTAAGTGGTACTGGCTGCTGGCCTCGGCCCTGGCCGCCGTCGTCTTGATGCACAGCTTCGCCCAGATGCAACGGACCCTGCTGGCATCGGCCGGTGTGCACGTCAAACAACTGCGGTCGGAAGCCGCCTACTACGCCGCCAACTCGCTGAGCACCACGCTGCCCGGCGGTCCGGTGCTCGCGGCGACGTTTCTGCTTCGGCAGCAACGGATTTGGGGTGCGTCGACGTTGGTGGCGTCGTGGCAGCTGGTGATGTCGGGTGTGTTGCAAGCGGTTGGGCTGGCCCTGCTTGGCCTGGGCGGGGCGTTCTTCCTGGGCGCGAAGAACAACCCGTTCTCGTTGCTGTTTACCCTCGGCGGCTTCGTCGCGTTGTTGCTGCTGGCCCAGGCGGTGGCGTCGCGGCCGGAACTGATCGACGGGATCGGGTGCCGGGTGTTGTCGTGGCTCAACTCGGTTCGCGGTAGACCGGCCGACACCGGCCTGGCGAAGTGGCGCGAGATGCTCTCCCAGCTGGAATCGGTCAGCCTGAGCCGCCGGGACTTGACGCTGGCGTTCAGCTGGTCACTTGTCAACCGGTTCGCCGACGTCGCCTGTCTCGGCTTCGCTGCTTACGCGGCCGGTTATCACGCATCGGTCGGCGGCTTGACGGTTGCCTGTGCGGCTGCCCGCGCGGTCGGCACGATACCGCTGATGCCTGGCGGTCTGCTGGTCGTGGAGGCGGTGCTGGTGCCTGGTCTGGCGTCCAGTGGGATGCCATTGCCCGGCGCCATTTCCACGATGTTGATCTACCGGTTGATCAGCTGGTTGTTGCTCGGTGCCGTCGGCTGGGTGGTGTTCTTCTTCATGTTCCGCACCGAGAACGATATCGATATCGACAGCGACGCACAGACCGACGACGCGTCGGCGGCCGAACCCGCCGCGGCGGAGCTGCCCGGCGACGCGCGACCAGGCCCGGTTTCGCCGCCGGATCCGGCCGTCAAGCCCGGTGAGACGGCAGCGACCCGCGAGCGTCGGGGCGCCGCCCAGGACTAGCCGGGCGATTACTTGACGGCGCTGAGCCCCGGGATCATCGCCGGGCCGGGTGCAGCCGGGGCAGGCGCCGGAACGCCACCCGGAGGCACCGCACCCTGAGCGCCGGAGATTGCCTGCGCCGCGGCACTCGGCAGGCCGCCGGGGAGGCCGCCCTGCGCGCTCTGCATGAAGCCGAGCACCTGGGGAAGACTGATCGGCAGCTTGCACCTGCTCGACAGCCCCGCGAGCGGCAGCGCGATCGTCTGCATATCGCTGGCCGCCTTGGGGTTGGCGTCGAAATACGTCTCCAGCGAGTTGACCGACTGCGGTCCGGCCGGCTCTTGCAACACGGTGGTCATTGCCTGGTTGGTCTCCGGGTGCCCGTCCAGGTAGTCGCCGGCCGATCTGGCGACGTTGCCGATCGTTCTGGCCATCTCACTGGCAGCACAGGGGTCAGACGCGCCGACCGCCGACGGCGCAGACAGCAGCACCACCGCGGTGGCACCACCCAACGCGGTGGCGGTCAGAACGCCGAGCAGCCGTCGGCGCAACGCCGCAGTACTCCCAGTCCGGGAAGTCATAGGTAACTCCTTATGGCTTGCGATAGGGGCTCGCGAATCTGGTCGGCCTCGCAAACGATTGCGATCAGCGGCGGATATAACAAACCGCTAACGCCCCCGCCCATCCTGCCATCCGTTCCGGCGGGTCCGCCAATTCACCACACAAGAAACTCGTCACACCGAGATCGTTGCCGAGTTGTTGCAGCTCAGCGTGCCGTAAGCGGCATGGCCACATAGCTTGCTGAGGTAGGCTCACCTGCACGCAACGCTAATGCGGGGAGACCAAAATCCAGCACTTCATGATGCGCCTAAGCAGCAACCTGCGCAGATTCCGCTGGCTGGTCTTCACAGGTTGGTTGCTCGCGCTGATACCGGCGATCTACCTGACGCTGACCCAATCAGGTCACCTTACCGGCGGCGGTTTCGAGGTGACCGGATCCCAGTCACTGCGCGTCCATGACGCACTCGAGGCGCATTACCCCGACCAGGGCACGTCGCCGTTGGCGCTGGTGGCTGCGCCGCGCGCAGATGCCAGCTACGAAGACATGAACGCCGCTGCCACGTTTCTGCAGCAAGTCGCCGGCCAGGTCTCCGACGTGGCGGTGGTGCAAAATCCGGCTCAGCCGGCGCCGCAGCCCGACCGGCCGTATGTGGTGTCGTTGCGACTGGACTCCTCCACCAACAGCAGCGCCAGTGACGCCGCCAAGAAGTTGCGGGCAAAGGTCGGCGTCCAGGGGGATCGGCCGGGACAAATGCAGAACGGCAGGGTCCGGCTGTACGTCATCGGCCAGGGCGCGCTGAGCACGGCCGCGGCGGCCAACACCAAACACGACATCGCCGCGGCGGAACGCTGGAACCTTCCGATCATCCTGATTGTGTTGCTGGCGGTGTTCGGTTCGCTTGCCGCAGCCGCGATCCCGCTGGCATTGGGCATCTGCACCGTCGCCATCACCATGGGACTGGTCTATCTGCTGTCGGCCTACACCACGATGTCGGTCTTCGTCACCTCGACGGTGTCGATGTTCGGCATCGCGCTGGCAGTTGACTATTCGCTGTTCATTTTGATGCGCTTCCGAGAGGAACTACGTGCCGGGCGTCAGCCTCAGGAGGCGGTCGACGCGGCGATGGCAACGTCCGGCCTCGCCGTGGTGCTGTCCGGGACGACCGTGGTGGCCTCGCTCACCGGTATCTACTTGATCGACACCCCTGCGCTTGCGTCCATGGCCACCGGCGCGATCCTCGCGGTCACGGTCGCGATGCTGACCTCGACAACCATGACACCGGCGGTGCTGGCGACATTCGGCCGGGCAGCCGCCAAGAGATCCGCGGTCCTGCATTGGTCACGGCGACCCGAAACGACCCAGTCGCGGTTCTGGAGTCGCTGGATCGGCGAGGTGATGCGCCGGCCGTGGCTGTCGGCGTTGGCGGCATCGGCTGTCCTCATTGCCATGGCGGTGCCGGCGCTATCGATGGTGCTGGGCAACAGCCTGCTCCGGCAATTCGACTCGTCGCATGAGATTCGCGCCGGAGTCTCGGCGGCGGCCGAGGCGCTGGGGCCCGGCGCGCTGGGCCCCGTGCAGGTGCTGGTCACCTTCCCCACCGGCGACGCGTCCTCGCCCACGCACACCCAGACACTGTCGGCGATCCGTGAGCAGATGACGCAGGCGCCCGACATCGTCTCGGTGGCATCGCCGGTGTTCGCCGCCGACAACACCAGCGCCCTGTTGTCCGGGGTGCTGTCGGTGGATCCCGAGGACCTGGGCGCGCGCAGCAGCATCGCATGGATGCGGGCCCACCTACCCGCGGCGGCGGCCGGCTCGGCGCAGGTGGACGTCGGCGGACCGACCGCACTGATCAAAGACTTCGACGACCGGGTGTCTCAGACCGAGCCGCTGGTATTGGTTTTCGTCGCTCTGATCGCCTTCGTGATGCTGCTGATCTCGATCCAGTCGGTGTTCTTGGCGTTCAAGGGCGTGCTGATGACGGTGTTGTCGGTGGCCGCCGCCTACGGCAGTTTGGTGATGGTCTTCCAGTGGGGCTGGCTGGAGAAGCTCGGATTCGCGCCGATCAGCTCGATCGATTCCACCGTTCCGCCGCTGGTGCTGGCCATGACGTTCGGCTTGTCGATGGACTACGAGATCTTCTTGCTGACCCGAATCCGGGAACGGTTCCTGCAATCCGGTCACACCCGCGACGCCGTGGCCTACGGCGTGAGCACCAGCGCGCGCACCATCACCAGCGCTGCGCTGATCATGATCGCGGTGTTCATCGGTTTCGCGTTCGCCGGTATGCCGCTGGTGGCCGAAATCGGGGTGGCCTGCGCCGTCGCGATCGCAGTCGACGCCACCGTGGTGCGGCTGGTGATGGTGCCCGCCCTGATGGCCATGTTCGCCCAGTGGAACTGGTGGCTGCCAGGTTGGCTGGAGCGCATCCTGCCATCGGTCGACTTCGAAAAGCCCTTGCCTACAGTCGATCTCGGCAATATCCTGATGATCCCCGATGACATCTCGGCGCCGGTGGTGCCCAGTGCAGACCTGCGGATCGTATTGAAGTCCGCAGCCAGGCTCAAGCACCTGGTCCCCGACGCGATTACCGTGGCCGACCCGCTGGCCTTCACCGGATGTGGGCGTATCGGCGAATTGCGGGAACACGTCAAGGGCGGAGACGATGCCACCACTGCCACCACGCACCAGTTGGCAGTGGCCGGGACCAACGGTCATTCGAAGAGCAAAAAGCTCGTCGGCGGCCAGCCGCACCGCGACGGCATCGGCCGCGCGGCACCGCGCGCGATCCGGCCCGTGCATCCGGTCACGCTCTGGCGCGGCCGACTCTCGGTTGCTCTGGACGCGCTGGAAACCCAGGCCGAAGCCGACGACCCGCAGTTCGAGCGGCGTAGCCCGGTGGAAACCACCCACGTCCAGTTGCCCACCGGCGACCGGCTGCAGATCCCGACCGGCGCGGAGACGCTGCGTCTGAAGGGCTACCTGATCATGTCCCGCAACAGCAGCCGGGACTATGCCGAATTTGCCGAGCTGGTCGACACGATGGAAGCTGAGACCGCCGCTTTGGTGCTGGCCGGGATGGATAGGTATTACTGTTGTCAATCACCCCGGCGGCAATGGATCGCTACCCAATTGGTCCGGCGGCTCGCGGACCCACATCCGACAGATCTCGATGACGAGAGTTGGCCCGGTCCCGATACAAAGGCAGACTGGGAGGAGGTCAGGCAGCGCTGCCTGACGGTGGCAGTGGCGATGCTGGAGGAGGCGAGGTGACGTTGGCACCCGATCGACGCCGCGGACCGGCGCCGCATCGATCTCCCGTCCCTCCTCGCAATGTCGCGCGGCCCGTGGAGTTCTGGCCCACCTCGGCCATCCGCTCGGCGCTGGAAGGTGGCGACATCGCCATCTGGAAGCAGATCGCGGTCGCGATCAAACGCGACCCGTACGGGCGCACCGCCCGTCAAGTCGAAGAAGTCCTGGAGAACTCACGGCCATACGGCATCTCCAAGGCCCTCGCCGAGGTGCTGGACCGGGCCCGCGCGCACCTGGAGGCCAACGA
>Ga0187784_10003105_pt1 | contig 13386 bp, 14 predicted proteins | sample 1015_SJ02_MP15_2_FD_132964 | JGI IMG/M metagenome (GOLD analysis project Ga0187784, IMG submission 132964) | Tropical peat soil microbial communities from peatlands in Department of Meta, Colombia - 1015_SJ02_MP15_20_MG | ecosystem: Environmental > Terrestrial > Soil > Wetlands > Peat | place...
CATTGTGCGAGCGCGGCTGATTGGCATAGCCCGCGGGCCGCGCGGAGCGTAAAAGTCTATCGACCAATACCCGCGTGCCGGACCCGGCATTGCGGTTGACCATCAGCACGGCGGGATCGGCCAGCGCGGCTTTGAGCGCGGCATCCGCGCTGCGGCCCTCGAACCGCGCGTCGCCCGGGCGGAACACAAAGCCCTGCATCCGCCGCCAGCCGGGCACGAGCGCAAGGCCCGGCGCGACGAGCTGCTTGTTGTAGATGCCGGTAGCCGGATCGACCAGATGGACCGGCGCGACGTCGCATTCGCCGCGGCTCGCCGCATGAACGCCGCCGAGGCTGCCGACCGCGATGGTGCGGGTGTGAAAGCCGCGTTCGGCAAGTGCGCCGACCACGACATCGAGCGCGACATCGTGGCTGCCCATGATGACGAGATCGGGCGCGCGCGCTTTCGCGCCAATCAGCGTGATTTCGACCGCGCTGTCGGCATCGAGCGCCGCGGCAAGCGGATCGATCGCGAAAAATCCGTCGGCCTGGGAAAACGCCGTGACCGCGCCGGAGCCTTTGCCGCTTGGGAATGCGATCAGGCCGTCGTTGCCGGCGACCAGCGAAACCAGCACGAATTCCTCACGGCCGAGTTCGGACGCGATCCGCACCGGCACCCGCGCGGTCACGGTTTTTGCCGCTTCGGACGACAACCCGGCGCGGGCGCGAATGAGCGGCGCCGCAAAAGCGTGAAAGGTGAAAATGGCCGAGGTCGGAAATCCCGGCAATACGATAAGCGGTTTGTTGCCGATCGCCGCCAGGCAAAGCGGCTTGCCGGGCTTTAGCGCCACGCCGTGCACCAGGATGCCGGGCTTGCCGAGCCGCGGCACGATGCGGTGCGACAGGTCGCCCGCGCCTTTCGACGTGCCGCCTGAAAGCACGACGATGTCGCAGGATTGCAGCGCGGCGCGCACCGCGAGTTCGAGCGCGGCCTCCTGGTCCGGGAAGGCGCCGAACGGCACCGGCTCGCCGCCGGCTTCGACGACGGCGGCGGCGATGATGGCGCTGTTGCTGTCGTAGACGCCGCCCGCATCAAGCGGCCGGCCGGGCTCCACCAGTTCATCGCCGGTCGAAAGCACGGCAACGCGCGGGCGGCGGACGACCGCGATCGTCGCCAAACCGCAGGCTGCAAGCATGCCGATCTCGCGCGATGCAATTGGCGTGCCCTTGCGCAGCACGGTCTCGCCGCGGGCAATGTCGGAGCCCGCATAGGAGATGAATTGCCCGCTCGCCGCCGCGCGGCGAAGATCGATCGCGGGCGCGGCATCGTCCTCGATGAGTTCGGTATGCTCGATCATCACCACGGCATCGGCGCCGCGCGGAATGACGCCGCCGGTCGCGATCGCTGTCGCGGTGCCCGGCCTGACTTCGACCGCGGGGTCGACACCGCAGGCGATCACTTCGGCGTTGAGCGTGAGCCGTTTCGGCGCACCGTTGCTCGCACCCGCAGTATCCGCGGCGCGCACGGCAAAACCGTCGACATTGGAACGATCGAACGGCGGCGCATCGACCGGCGCGATCACGTCCGCCGCCAGCACGCGAGACAGCGTCGCGGCAAGCGGCAGGGCCTCGGCACCAAGCGGCGAGCGGTCGATGTGGGCTTCAAAACGCCGGCGCGCCTCGTCGGGCGCCACCACCTCGAGGAATTGCTCCTGCCGCGCGGCGCGGCGCACCGCTTCCAGGATCGCCGTGCCGCTTCGCTCCGGTTTCGGGTCTATGGCCATGGTCTCACGGCGACTTGCGTGCCTGAAGCAAACCCTTCGCTGTCGGCGGGGACCACGACGAAGCCGTCGCTCTGCGCTAGCGCCGTGAATGAAAGATAACCGGAGCCGAGCGGTTCCGCTATGCCATCAGCGCAACGTACCGGGATCAATTCGACGAGCCCGATGGTCGAGGTGACTTTGCGCTTGAGCGGCAGCATCGCCGACACCTCGTCGACGCGCCCGCCGGCCAGCCTGGCCGTAAGCTTTTGCCCGATCAGGAGCCAGACCGCCAGCGCCGCATCGAGGCGCCCCGGCATGAGCAGCACCGGCTGCGCGCCGACCCATCCGAACGCCGCGGTTTCGCCCGGCGAAACGGCGATGCCGTGCGCCTCGACACGGCCGCGCTGCGCCAAGGTCCGCACGCTGGTATCGTTGCGCCCGCTGCCGGTACCGCCGATGGCGATGACGGCATCGGCCTGATCGTCCGCCAGCGCGTCGTCGAGCGAACTTGCTGCGCCGCGCATCGTGCCGCCGGCTATCGTGACCAAGCGCGCCAGCATGGCGAGCGCCGCCTCGATCGGCGGCGTCTTCGACATGGTGCCGCAAGCGATGCGTAGCCGCGGCGATCGGACCGTCACTGCCGTCACGCCGGCTGCCGCCATGACCGCAATGTCGAGCGCACGCAATCGCTCGCCGGCGCGGCGCAATGGCGTCCGCGGCGTGGCATCGCCGCCTGCAGGCAATACGCCCTCCCCCGGCACGACCGCGGCGATGGCTTCGGCGCGATCGCCGCGCACGGTGACGGCATCGAGCGGCGCCACGGCGTCGGTTGCTGCCGGCAGCGGCTCGCCGGCTTCGACCCGGCGCGGCATCGCGGCCAATGGCACAGGCGCATAGGGACCGGCATCGGCAATCGCTACCGCCTCGACCGCGTAGCCGTCGCGCAGCGCGATCGGTTGCGGCGGGCGCTCGGACACCATGACATCCTGCGCTAGCATTGCGCCCAGCGCCTGAGCCGCCGCGCATTGTCGCGGCGGCGCGGCGCCGACATCGGCTTCGATGACCGCAAGGATCGAGCCGAGCGGCGTCAGGCAGGCGATGCGCTGGATGCTGGAATGCTGGATGCTGGAATCATGGGCCATCGCCGATATGATAAGGATGTTTGGCGGCTTCTACGACTCGCAACGTTATGACGGAACAGACCCTCAACCTGTGCGGCCTCAAGTGCCCGCTCCCGGCGCTGCGCACCCGCAAGGCGCTTGGCGGCCTGCAGCCCGGCGACATTTTGATCGTGGAATGCACCGATCCGCTCACCGCGATCGACATTCCCAATCTCACCCATCAGACCGGCGACACGCTGGAAGACACGCGCAAGGCAAAGAAGGTTTTGACGTTTCGAATCCGCAAACGCTGATGATCAGGCCGACTCTCCGGCCGCATCGCGGTCGAGATCGACAAAAATATCGTCGTCTTGCAGCAGCACCTTGTAAGTGCGCAGCGGCAGCGAACATGGCGGCGCCTTGACCGCGCCGGTCGGGACATGGAAGGCACCCAAATGCATGCTGCATTCGATTACGTCGCCGTCCAATATGCCGTCGGCAAGGCTCGCCGAAGCATGGGTGCATTCGTCGTCGGTGACGTGGAACCTGCCGCCGATATTGAACACCGCGAGTCGCTTGTCGGCGACATCAAAGGCCCTAACCGTTTCCGGCGCAATATCGGCTTGCGCGCAAACTCTGACGACATTTTCCGCCATAGCCCTGCCCTTTCTGCGCCTGATATATAGTCATTCGTTATGACCGGGAAACGTTAGGGCGCAATCGCGATGCAGGTTTTGGTGGTCGGCGCGGGCGTCATCGGGCTTGCGGTCGCGCGCACCGCAGCGCTCGCCGGTCACGACGTGACCGTCGCCGAGACGACCGGCGGTATCGCCAACGGCGTGTCGTCACGCAACAGCGAAGTGATCCACGGCGGCCTCTATTATCCGACCAATTCGCTGCGCGCGCGGCATTGCGTGCGCGGCCGGCGGCGGCTCTACGAATTCTGCGCCGCGCACGGCGTCCGCTATCGCAAATGCGGCAAGCTCGTCGTTGCCACCAACGCCGCAGAACTGGCCAAGGTCGAGACCATCTTGGCACAGGCGCAGGAGAACGGCGTCGAAGGCCTGGAGATGGTCGGCGGCAACGCGGCCCGCGCCATGGAGGCGGAGCTGTTTTGCATCGGTGCGCTGTGGTCGCCGGAAACCGGCATCATCGACAGCCACGATTACATGCGCGCGCTGTGGGGCGAACTTGAAGATAACGGCGGCATGATCGCGTTCGAAACGCCGGTCGAGCGGATGAGCTACAAGGCGCCGCAGTGGCAGGTGCGCTTCGGCGGCAGCGATCCTGGTGTCATCGCATTCGACGCGGTGGTCAACTCAGCCGGCCTCGGTGCGCAGGCGCTGGCCCGCCGCATCGAAGGTTATCCGGCCGACCGGGTGCCGCGGCTCGTGCTCGGCAAGGGGAATTACTTCGGCTTCGCCGGGCGGCCGGTGTTTTCGCGGCTGATTTATCCGACACCGATTGACGGCGGGCTTGGCGTTCACGTCACGCTCGATCTGGCCGGGCGCATGCGGTTCGGTCCCGACGTCGAGTGGATCAACGAGGAGAATTACGCGGTCGACCCGCATCGCGCGGACAGCTTTTACGCTCGCATCCGCAGCTATTGGCCGGGCTTGCCGGACGGCTCGCTGGTGCCGGATTACGCGGGCATCCGGCCGAAACTCACCGGGCCGGGCGAGGCTCCGGCCGATTTCATGATTGTGGGACCGCCCGCCCACGGCTTGCCGCGGCTCGTCAACCTGTTCGGCATCGAATCGCCAGGGCTGACGGCGTCGCTGTCGCTCGCCGACGAAGTCGTCAATTATCTCGCGGCCTGACCGCGCGTCGTGGCGATATTGACTGGCGGCGGCGCCGCCTGCGGCATCGCGATCATGCCGGGATCGTCGTCGACCGGCGGCTCGCTCTTGCGGTTGAGGGCGACGCGCGAGGTGACCGAGTTCAGCTCGGGGGCGACGCTCGCGGCATCGACCGGCGTGAATTGCGCGGTACTGCCGTTTCTGCCGCTATAGGCCATCAGCCCATGCTTGGTCGAAACGATATCGCCGGGCCGCAGCGTCGGATCGTTCGCCATATCGAACGGCGCCAGGCCGAAGGCGTCCTTGCCGTTGCAGGTGCAATTGGCGACCAGTTGCTTGCGGTAGACGAAGGCGGTGTCGAGACCGGCATAGCGCGCGCCATCCTTGGCGACGGCGTCGCCGATCTCGCTGCCGAAGAACACTTTGGTCCGGCTCGCCGGACACATCGCCCGGCAGGTCTCGGCCGGCGTCGCGTTCACCATGTGCTCGATCGGAAAGTGCTGGCCGTCGCACAGCCGCACGCAATAGGCGACGACATGACCGGTGCTGCCGCCGCTTTGCCGCACGCTCTCGGGCCCGAGCGGGACCGGCGCCACCGGCGCCGACGGCTCGGCATAGGATTCAACCGGCGGCAGCGGCGGCGGCCGGTCGCCGGGACCGCCGAACAGAAAGTCGAACAATCCCGCGGCATCTGCCGCGCCGGGCGCGACCACGGCGGCAGCCAGCGCGCCGCAAACCACGGCCGCATACCATCGCGATTGCTTGCTGTGCCGGCGCACCACGGCGATACCTCATAAGCCAGGCCCGGTTTCGGGGCACGCAACTCGGCTCGATAACTGTGCCGCAGGGGGAAACGTTCCCGCCTTTCTCGGTCGCGAGCATGGCGGAAATGGTTCAACATCGCGTGCCGGGCACCAGCGGCGCCTGTGGATTTGCGGGTATGGCAAAGAAAGCGTGAATGACATCCGCCGTCATTCCGGATCGCCGCGCAGCGCCGAGTCCGGAATCCATAATCCCCGTCCGTGACTATGGATTCCGGGCTCGTGGGCTGCACCCGCGCCCCGGAATGACGCACGCAGTGTTCAGGCGTCAAAAATACCGCAGCCAGACGTAAATCTGACAGATCAGGATCGAAACGATGGTCATCGGCAAGGCATAGAGCGTGTATCTGACGAAGCCGAAGGCGATGCCGTTGCGCTCGGCAATGCCGGCGACGGTGAGGTTCGCCGATGCGCCGACCAGCGTGCCGTTGCCGCCAAGGCAGGCGCCGAGCGACAGGCACCACCACAACGGCTCGATATGAGCCGGCATGCCATAGGCCGGAGCCGCACTCTTGATCAGCGGGATCATGGTGGCGACGAGCGGAATATTGTCGATCAGCGCGGACAACAGCGCCGAAGCCCATAGAATGGTGTAGCCCGCGGTGGCCACGTTGGTGTCGGTGGCGGCGACCAGCCTGTCGGCAAGCAGCTGCAACAAGCCGCTGACCTCGACCGCGTGCACCACGATGAACAGCCCGATGAAAAAGAAAATCGTGATCCACTCGACCTCGGTGAGGGTCCTGGTCACGTTGTCGGTCTGCCTGTCGCGGTGATGTTGCCAGTTGTCGAGCAGCAGCAACAAGGCCGCACCGCCCATCGCAATGGTTGCCGGCTCGAGCTGAAGCCGGTCCTCGAAGATCAAGGCGACGATCACCAGCGCCAGCACCGCCACGGACTGCACGAACAACGGCATGTCGATGATCGCGGCTCGTGCTTGCATCGTCATGACGCGATAACGGTTCTCGATCGTGGCATAAGTGGCGCGGCCCCACACCAGATGCGTCATCAGAGCCTGAACCGCCATGATCACGACAACGACCGGCGCGAGATTGAACAGAAAGGCATTGAAATGCAGGCCGGCGAGCGATCCGATCATGATATTGGGCGGATCGCCGATCAGCGTCGCCGTGCCGCCGATATTGGCAGCGACCACTTCGCCGAACAGGAACGGATAAGGCGGGATTTGCAGCTCGCGGGTGACGGCCAACGTGACCGGCGCCACCAACAGCGCGGTGGAGACGTTGTTGAGCAGCGCGGAAAAAAAACACGTCACGAGTTGAAGCAACAGCAAGAGCAGCGCCGGATGCGCGCGCGCAGCTTGCGCCGACCGGATGGCGAAATATTGAAACACCCCGGAGCGCTGCGCGATCGACATCATGATCATCAGCCCGGCGAGCGTGCCGATGGTGTTCCAGTCGATACCCTTGAGCGCCTCGGCCTGATCGAGCGCGCCGGACAGCACCACGATACCGGCGGCGATGAGCGCGATAATGGCGCGGTTCAACTGGTCCCAGATGATGGCCGCATAGGTGACGCACAGCATGGCCGTCGAAACCCACATCGGGTTGAGGCCAAAGATGATGTGCGGCGTGAAATGGTCGGTCACGGAGGGGCCTTGAGCTTATTCATTCGGGTAACGGCAGAGAATAAGGAAGGCAACAGCAATCGTTCTCGCGACGCGTCTGCGCCGAGTTTTGCCAACGCCACTGTATAGGGTGCGGTTAGCCGCCAACGGGTCCGCGCATAGCGCGGCCCGATGACGGGCTCCGCGGCGTAACCCACCATCGCTGTCCGGTGGGTTTCGCTTCGCTCTACCCACCCTACCGATGGAGCATGGCGCTCTTGTCCGGCAACCGCCGATCTTCTATATTGCATGCACTGCATGCAGAACCCAGCCATGACCCAGATTACCATCCGCCGGCTCGATCCCGTCGTCATCGCCGGCCTCAAGAAGCGGGCGGCCGAGGCCGGCTGCTCCATGGAAGAGGAAGCCCGTAAAATCCTGAGCGAAGCGGTCCTCGAGCGCGGACTTGCGCAACAACGCGCCGCCCTCGAACAACTCGTGGCGACGCGCAAGGCGATATTTGGCGATCGGGTCTTTCCCGATTCGACCGCTGAAATACGCAAAATGCGGCAGGAGCGGACACGCTATTTGGAAAGATTAACGTCACCGCGACATCGAAAGCGCAAGACGTGAAGGCGGCCGTCTGCGACGCCAGCATCGCGTTTAAGCTGATTGTTGCGGAGCCCGATTCCGATCAGGCACTTGATTTTGTTCGGTCCGTACGCGTCATCGTTCCGGAATTCATGTTTCTCGAAATCGGCAACGTTCTGTGGTCTCGCATTCGCCGTCGAGATTTGAATGTTCACGAGGCCAAGCGTCTCGTCGATTGCTTGCGCGGTCTTGGCTTCGAAACCTTGCAAATCGGACCGTTCTTGGATCGCGCTTTGCAAATTGCCAGCTCGATCGATCACCCCGTTTACGACTGCCTCTATATTGCGATCGTCGAGCACTTTTCGGTTCCCCTTATTACCGCCGATAAGCGCTTGATTTCGGCGGTTCGTCGCGCCGGACTGCGGAATGTCGATGTTAGGCAACTCGACGAATTCCTATAGCAGGCTGGCGCGGGACGGCGCGCTGTTCGAGATCGAAGCCATCGCCGTGGTGCCGGAGCAGTGAGCGGACCACATTCTCCGCTCGGAGAAAGTTCTCTTCCACCCGATATCTGGAGCGTGCCGGTTCGACCTATTGCGGAGCCACGCCTACCGCATGATCCGGAAAAAGCTTGCCCCCGGACACTTGATCCGGGGGTGGAAACCGGTTTTCCGAAAACATCATGCGCAAACAAAATGCTGGAGCCCGATTCTGATTCAATCAGAACGGAGAGGGCTCTGATCGCGCGCATGCAATCCCATCGCGATCAGGGCGGAGCCGCCAAGGATCATGTTGACCGCCAAAAGCAGTCCCATGGTCCAGGTCCAGGCCGCCATCCCCGGCAAATCAAAAATGATGACACTCGCCAACACAATGTCGACGACCCCGCTCGCCAACATCCAGGCCCAGCGCCCGGAGAACTGCCGCCGGTGTTCGATAGCGAACATGATGGAGGCGCCACCTTCGACCAGGAAGAACAAGACCAAGATCCGCCGCAGCGGGCTGTTTAACTCAAATGGCCATCCGATCAGACCGCCATACAGGTCCTGCGATTTGTTCGCGATCAGAACCGCGCCGACGCAGATCGCCAGCAAAGCCGATACCAGCGACCACCAGAATCCCGGTGCCTGTCGCGCCCAGTAGGTTGTCGCCAGGCCGATGGCGCCGCTGACCATAAAGAGCCAGCCCAGAACGACGGTCACGTTGGCGCTGGCGATTGACGGGACGACGATTGCGACGAGCCCTAACAGAATGAGGGCAACGCCTTCGACGACAAAGAGAATCCAGTGGTCGCGGATCGATCTTGCAACCGGTTCGGCCATGCGATCACCGTTCGAATAGCGGCTCACATTCATTGATACCACGATTCAATGGTCGGGTCTGTGACGTCGTTTCCGAGCCGCCGGCCTTTCGAAACACCGCGTCAGCGTCGATCGAAGGCAGCTTCAGTCGCAGAGCACGTTCGGCGATTTGCCGCCTTGAGCGCGCGCAAGCGGCGACGTCAAAATGACGGCAGCGCCTGGCCGAGAGCGGCAGGCCACCATCTTTGTCAGCGCCGGAGACCCGGCGCGACCCATCACATTCACAGGGCCCGCTTGTAGTTCTCCGGGGCAATCAATATTCCGATCAATGCCAGCACGGCCATGACTTCGAAATACCCGATGACCGGAGCGAAGCTCGCGCCTTCACGCATCAGGCTCGTTGCGACGAGCGGCGCGATTCCTCCGCCAAAAATAATTCCCAATTGCTTGCCGAGCGAACCGCCGGTGACGCGAACCTCGGTTGGAAACAACTCCGCCGTGAACGCCGCTTCCGGCGCGAACATCAAGGCATGGATCAAGCCGACGGACACTACGAGCCCGAACACGAGCAAAATGACGTCCTTTTGCTCAACGAGTTGGAAGTAAATAGGGAACCACAATGCGGCGAGGATGATGCCGGCAATGATGAACGGACGCCGTCCGAAGCCATCGCTGTAAAAAGCGATGAGCGGCACCGCCGCCATCTCGACGATGTTGGCCAGCATGGTGCCCGTCGTGACGCCGGTCTGGGATACGCCGAGCTGTTTGACGGCATAGCCGAGCACGAAGATGGTGCACAAGTATTGGAACGAACTGTGAACCATGTTGACCAACAATGCGAGCACGGTGGACTTCTTCCACGCCCGCAGCACGGTCAACAGCGGCACCTTACGAACTTTGTTCTCGGCCAAAACAGCTTGAAATAGCAAAGGCTCGTCGACTTTAAGGCGGATATAGACGCCGATGCCGACGAGAACAAAACTCAACATAAATGGGATGCGCCAAATCCAGCTTTGGAATTCGTCCTTGCCGTAGACGTATCCCAACAGCGAGATCAGTCCGGCGGCGATGATGATGCCGGCCGGCCCCGACGCATTCACCCAGGAAGCGAAGAAGCCGCGCCGCGCCGAAGGCGCACTCTCCAGGTTCAACGTGACGGCGTTCATGTACTCGCCGCCGAAAGCAAAACCCTGCAGGAAACGGAACGAGACCAGGAGAATCGGAGCCAATATCCCGATTGTCAGATAACTGGGCAGACATCCGATAAGGAAGCTCGCGACACCCATGGTCAGCAGGGTCAGTGTAAGAATGTATTTGCGCCCGATGCGGTCGGCAAAGTGACCGAACACCATGCCGCCGAGCGGACGGGCTACGAAGCCGATCGCGAAGGTCGCGTAGACCGCGATCAGCCCGTTGATCGGATTCAATTTCGGAAAGAAGACGGCATCGAAGACAATCGGCGCGGTGAAGGCATAGATGAAGAAGTCGTAGTGTTCTATGGCTGATCCGAGCGAGGAGGCCAATACAAGTCGGCGGAAAGCCGGGGTTGTCCTCTGTTCCCCGACTGTTGCGCTCGCAACACCGGAACCCGTCACAAGCGCCGGCGCGACGTCACTCGCCATTTTTCCCTCCAAACAATTTACGTTTACGCGGCTGCTCAGCTTGCTCGACGAGCGTCGCCTTAAATATATCTCCCTACATTTATGATTTTTAATAGCGCTGGAAGGCGACCCGCCTTGATATAGATCATGATCGATTCGTTTCGGGACGCTGGCGGTTGATCGCTCCGACGGTAATCTGGTCCGCGCCCCAGTTAGAGATCCGAGCGTCCTTTTGCGCTACGTCACTTTCGGTTGCTCGGCCTGCCGTCGAATAAGGAACAATGGCTTCGGCGACAAAGCGTATCCAGTGGTCGCGGATCTAACCTGCGGCCGGTGCCCCAACGCGATCATCGTTTGAATAGTCGCTCATAATCATTTCCGCGAAATTTATAGCTGAGTATTTTGCCGAGGGCGAAAAAACCCGAAAATCCGCTGCCGCCATCCCGCGCGGGTTTGCGGTTGTGGCGTTTCAGGCTTCGGCTGCCATGCATGCTCCAATTTCTCCGCCTCGGCGATCTGCTCGGGAGTCATTTCGCTTTGGCGCGCCGCGGCTTCGAGCCAAACGCGTGCCAGATCGAGACAGGCTAAGCGATCCGTCTCGGTCTTAGCCTCGCTGGCCAAGCGGTAGCATTGTTCGGCCCTCTCGACGTATTCCCTGGAGCTGGGCATGGCGCGTCCTGCATAGAGGGGCGCAGTTTATATGAGACGGGCGCACCGCAATACCAATTAATGCACACCATCATCGGTCGTGTCTCACTCTTGCTGGTCTTGACCGGCCTGCAGCGATGGAACCACTTGCGCCGTCAGTTTAGCGGGAGCGCCGCGATCGGCCATCGCTCTGCGGCCTCGATTTTAGGCGTATACGCCCTAATGCGGCGCGTAATCAGCCATCTAGGCGAATTTATTGGGCTGACTTAGTATGGCCGCGTTGGATTATTGCGCCGAGGAGACCCCAATGGCAAAAAGGCCAAAATCAGCTGGAAAGCCGCCAAAAAAGAAAGCAACTAAGAAGAAAAAGGCAAAGCGCCGCATTGTGAAGATCAAAGACACGACGCCCGTCGTGCCGCCATTGTTCTAAGGTCCAGACCCTTCGGCGACCTCTTTTGGCCTTAATGCACCGCGTCCCCATTGGCGGCGGCGTAGAGCGCGACCTGCAACGGCGCCGAGAGCAGACGGCGCGACTATCCGATCGCTGCTCATGACGCAGAAAACCGTCAATCGTCTGACGCTTGCGGTCGCTCTCGTGATGTTTTTCGCGGCGATTTTCGTGCTCTACCGCGAGCTGGAGAATACACGCTTCATCGACGTGGTCGGCAGCCTTGAAGCGTTGCCCAAGACGCGTGTCATCGTTGCACTGGCGCTCACGGCGGCGAGCTACCTGCTGCTGACCGCCTACGATTTTCTGGCGTTGCACTATGTGGGCCACAAACTGAGTCTGTGGGAGACTTTGTTCGCTTCCTTCATTGCATTCGCCTTCAGCAATAATCTCGGCTTCGCGCTGATGTCTGGCAGCTCGGTGCGTTACTGGATCTATACCGGATTCGGCCTCGGCCCCGTCGAGATCTGGGAAACCGTCGCGTTCTGCACCCTCACCTATGCGCTCGGTGTCACGACCGTCGGCGGGCTGATGTTTTTGTCCGATCCCGCGGCCATATCGTCCATCCTGAACCTGCCACAATCATTGCAGTGGGCCGCGGGCATTATAATGATTGTGATAGGCGTCGCTTACCTCACCATCATCGTCGCCCGGCGCGGGCCGATCGCGCTTTGGCACTATCAGCTGCGGCTGCCCTCTCTCGGTTGCGGCCTTATGCAAATTTCCGTAGCGTCGTGCGATCAGGCGCTCGCAGCAGGCGTCATATACGTCCTGCTGCCGCCGGATAGCCAGATCAGCTTCCAGGTATTTCTCGGCATTTACGTTATTGCTGCGCCGCTTTCCCTGTTGAGCCTTGTGCCGGGAGGACTGGGAGTATTCGAAACGATGGTCGTCACCTTGGTGCCCAGCACGTCGAAAGCGGCCGTGCTCGGCTCCGTCATCGCCTATCGGTTGATCTATTTCGTATTGCCGTTTGCGTTGGCGATCCTTGTTGTCGCGATTTACGAGATAAGGCGCTCGTCCCGCGAGCACGGCTGGCTTAGGCGACTGCTCAGCGCCCTGGCCCGGAACGGCAAACGCGATCCCGGCCATCGTCCGCGATGAAAATACAGAGCGGACATTGATCGGCCGTAGCTCTTTGGCCTCGATTTATGCGCACACGTCTAGTGCGCCGCGTCCCAATTGTCGGCGGCGTGGGCCTCGACTTGCAGCGGCACCGAAAGCGACAGCGCCGGCATCGGCGCGTCGACCATCACCGCCGTGACCACCGGCAGCGTTTTTTCGACTTCGGCTTCGGGCACTTCGAACACCAGTTCGTCGTGCACCTGCAACAGCATTTGCGCCTTTAGTTTTTGCTTCGCCAAAGCCGCGTCCATGCGGATCATGGCGCGGCGGATGATGTCGGCGGCGGTGCCTTGCAGCCGCGCATTGATCGCGGCGCGTTCGTTGAACGCGCGGATCGAGGCATTGGAAGCGGCGATGTCGGGATAGTGGCACTTGCGGCCGAACAGCGTCTGCACGTAGCCGTGCTTCTTGGCGAAGGCTTTGGTCTCCTCGATATAGTCGCGGATACCGGGGAAGCGCTCGAAATATTTTTTGATATAAGCGCCGGCCTCCTCGCGTTCGATGCCGAGCTGATTGGCGAGGCCGAAGGCGGAGATGCCGTAGATGATGCCGAAATTGATCGCCTTGGCACGGCGGCGCACCTCGCCCGGCATGTTCTTGACCGGCACGCCGAACATTTCCGACGCCGTCATGGCGTGGATGTCGAG
>Ga0187784_10003106_pt1 | contig 13383 bp, 11 predicted proteins | sample 1015_SJ02_MP15_2_FD_132964 | JGI IMG/M metagenome (GOLD analysis project Ga0187784, IMG submission 132964) | Tropical peat soil microbial communities from peatlands in Department of Meta, Colombia - 1015_SJ02_MP15_20_MG | ecosystem: Environmental > Terrestrial > Soil > Wetlands > Peat | place...
GCTGCTCGGTTGTACCCATTACCCTTACCTGGCGCGGACGATAAGCGAAGTGATGGGACCGGAGGTCGTGCTGGTCAGTTCGGCGGACGAGACCGCGTTCGAAGTGCGTGACATCTTGCTGGAGACCGGGCTCGGGCGGCGCTCGAGCACAAATGGCCGGCGCCGCTGGGTCTCCTCGGGAGCAGTGGCGCCCTTCGTACGGCTCGGGCAGCACCTGTTGGGCCCCGAGCTTGGCGCAGCGGAGCATTGGGAGCCTCCTGCGATGGACGCACGGCCCGTGGAGGCCGTCGGTCCCAGCCCGAGCATGCTCAGATGACACCGGCGGGCGCGAGGTTTTCACTGACAGTTCTGGGCGCGGACGGCAGTTACCCCGGGCCAGGCGGAGCGTGCAGCGGCTACTTGGTACGGGCTGAAGGGTTCAACCTATGGATGGACGCGGGCCCCGGCACGCTCGCCAACCTCCAGCTCAACGTCGGGCTGGCCGAGCTGGGCGCCGTCGTGCTCAGCCATTCTCACCCTGACCATTGGAGCGACCTCCAGGGCCTGTACGTCGCTATGCGTTACTTCCTGAGGCGCCAAGGAGTCCCGGTCTACAGCCCCGAGGGCCTGGCCGACCTCGTCCGTGGTGAAAACGAGGACGCCACTTTCGAGTGGCACACGATCAAGGAGGGGATGACCGAGCAGATAGGCCCTTTCCGCTGTAGCTGGTCTCAGACCGAGCACCCTGTGGAAACGCTGGCCACTCGACTAGAGGTTCGGGGCCGGGCACTAGGTTATTCTGCCGATACCGGCTCGGGCTGGCCGCTTTCCAATTTGGGCGAGGACCTCGACCTGGCGCTCGTCGAGGCCTCGACCACCAGCCAGCAGGAAGCCAGCCCTCTTCATCTGAGCGCACGCCAGGCAGGCCAGGCCGCGGCCCGAGCGGGCGCCAAGAGGCTCGTCATCACCCACCTGACGCCCCCTGTGGACCGAGCGAGAGCTAAAGCCGAAGCTTCCGAGGCCTTTGGCCGAGAAGCTGAGGTCGCAACGATCGGCAGGACGTGGTGGGTCTGAGAGCGAGTGCCGAGCTCGCAGACGGCCTGAAGGCCGTTCCGGTGCGGAGGTTGGCGCGTTGAGCGGGCCGCGTGCCGACGGGCGCCGGCACGACGAGCTCAGGCCGGTCGAACTGGAAAGGGACTTTACGCAGTTTGCCCCGGGCTCGGTCCTCGTCCGCATGGGCCGCACCGCGGTGCTGTGCACTGCCTCGTTCTCAGAAGAGCCGCCCAGGTGGTTGCGAGGCAGCAGCAAAGGTTGGGTGACGGCCGAGTATTCGATGTTGCCCGGCTCGTCCCCCGAGCGGGTCGAACGTGAAGCCACTCGCGGCCGCCAGTCCGGCAGGACCCAAGAGATCCAGCGGCTCATCGGGCGCAGCCTGAGGGCCGTGACCGACCTCTCGGTCTTGGTGGAGCAGCAAGTCACCCTGGACTGCGACGTGCTCCAAGCCGATGGTGGGACCAGGACCGCCAGCATCGTCGGGGCATGGGTGGCGCTTCACGACGCCTGCTCCCGGATGGTGGCTGTTGGGCGGCTGAGCTCGCACCCGGTCCGTGAAGGCTGCGCGGCGGTGTCTGTCGGGATCGTCCAAGGGATCCCTATGCTCGATCTGGCGTACGGCGAGGACGCCGGCGCTGATGTGGACATGAACGTGGTGATGACTAGCTCGGGCGGGTTGGTGGAAGTTCAAGGCACCGCCGAGGGGACGCCGTTTTCGCGGGCGGACCTGGACCAGATGTTGTCCCTCGCCGATAGCGGGATCCGCAGGTTGTTGGCGGCCCAGACTGAAGTCGTGTCGTCACCACCCCCAGAGCGGGGCACTCGCGGGTCGCCTATCCGTGGATGAGGCGGCAGGCCCGTTCGTGCTGGCTACCACCAACCCGAACAAGGCTCGGGAAATCAAGGAGATCTTCGCTAGCTACGGCCTAACTGCGGATCTCCTTGACCGTCCCGAGCATGTGGCTGAGGTCGCTGAGACCGAGCCCACTTTGCTCGGCAACGCCCGGCTCAAAGCCAAGGCGTTGGTCGAGGCGACCGGCTTGCCCGCGATCGCCGAGGACTCGGGTATCGAGGTGGAGGCGCTGGGAGGAGCGCCGGGTGTGCGTTCCGCGCGCTACGCGGGCGAGCCCGCCGACGACCAGGCCAACGTGGACAAGGTGCTCTCCGAGCTGGCTGGGCTCGCATTGCCCGAACAGCGCCGAGCGCGGTTTGTGACCATGGCCGTGGCGATGTGGCCCAATGGCAGGGAAGTACTAGCCGAGGGCGTCGTCGAGGGTTGGGTCGTCCCCGGAAGGAGAGGGCGCGGGGGCTTCGGCTACGACCCGGTGTTCGTGCCCTTGGAGGGGGATGGGCGGACGTTCGGGGAACTGGCCGAGGCCTCGCCCGAAGCCAAGCACGTCCTGTCCCACCGAGGCCGGGCTTTCCGCGCCCTGGCTGCCTCCCTGGCCTCCTGCCAGGGACACTGAGCGCGCTGTACGGGCTGTTGACCGCGGCGGCGCGAAAATGACCCGATGAGCGCCGGAAATGCAAGCAGCATGGCCGGCGCGCAGGCCGAGAGCGCTGGTCACGCGCACCGCCGTTGGTTCCCCCGGACCGTCCGTCACCTGGCCGAGCTCCTCGTCCTCGGCTTCATCATCGAGTACGTCGTGGTGCCCCAGATCGGCGGTACCCACAAGGCGCTTCACACTCTGGCCGGCGCCAACCCGTTCCTCCCCCTCGCCGGTCTCCTCCTCGAGGTCCTCTCGCTCCTGGCCTATTTCCAGCTGACCCGCTGCCTCATCCCCAAGAGCTCGGACCCCGGGCTGGCCACCGTCGCGCGGGTCCAGTTATCGACCCTGGCCGTGAGCCATTGCGTCCCGGGCGGCAACCTCGTCGGGTACTCCCTGGGGTACGGGTTGTTCACCCGCGCCGGCGTGGCTGGGGCTGATGTCGGTGTCGCCCAGGCGACTCAGGGCCTGGGGTCGGCCCTGGTGTTGAACGCCATTTTCTGGTTGGCGCTCGTGGCGTCGATACCCGTGTACGGGCTTCAGGCCGGCTACTTGGCCCCGGCCGCGGTCGGCGTGGTCCTGATGCTGGCGGTGGGGGCGTTAGCCGTGCTTTTCACCAAGGGCGACGCCCGCGCCGCGGCCCTGCTGCGCACGATTGGCACGAAAGTGCCGTTCCTTCACCCCGAGACCCTGCCGCGGCTGTTCGCCAAGCTGGCGGACAGAGCGAGAGAACTTGCTAAAGACCGGCGCCAGCTGGGCCTCGCGATCGGTTTCGCGTCAGCCAACTGGCTCTTTGACGCCGGCTCACTGTTCTTTTTCGTGGCTGCCTTCGGGCGCTGGGTCGACCCGGCCGCACTGCTGGTGGCTTACGGCCTGGCAAACATCGCCGGAGCGTTGCCGATAACGCCGGGCGGCCTGGGAGTGGTCGAGGGGACGCTCAGCCCGCTGTTGGTCCTGTTTGGGACGCCGCGCGCCATCGCTATCTTGGGGGTGCTCGGTTGGCGGCTGGTCAATTTCTGGTTGCCCATACCCGTGGGCGGTTTGGCCTACTTGTCGTTGCGCGTCCATCCACCCGCCGGGGACCAAGCCGGTCTTGCGGCCCGGCGAGCGGCTTGGAAGGCGCGCTGGCGGTGGTTTACCGAGCTCTTTGAGCGGCCCACGCCCGAGACCGCGATCGACGAGGGGCTGGCTGTGATCGAAGGTGACAACGATGGCACGCCTCCCCAGCCTCAGGCGCTCAAGCCACGCTGAGGCTCATCCTGCTAGGCTGCCCCGTCGGCGGGCAGGCAAGTGAACGAAAGAGGGCCAGTGGATTTCGACCTTGACGTCGTCGTGGTGGGCGGCTGCGGCCATGTAGGGCTGCCTCTGGCCATCGCGTTCGCCGACCGCGGGCTGAGGGTCGGCATTTACGACGTCTCTTCCGAGGCCGTCGCCAGCGTGAGCGCAGGCCGGTTACCTTTCGAGGAGCCTGGTGCCTCCGAGGTCCTCGCTCGAGCCCTGCAGCAGGGGCGCCTTCAGGCGACCAGCGCGCCGGACATCGTTGCCAGAGCCGAGCAGATCGTAGTGGTGGTGGGCACGCCCGTAGACGAGCACCTCAACCCCGACCCGCAAGCGGTCCCCGCGGCGGTAGAAGCGCTCGTGCCTCATCTCCGCGCGGGCCAGTTGCTGGTCCTCCGCAGCACTGTCTACCCGGGAGTCACCGCGCTCGTGGAGCGCTTGGTCACCCGCCTCGGCTTGGCGGTCGACGTGGCTTTCTGCCCTGAGCGGATCGCCGAGGGCAAAGCGCTCCGGGAGCTGTCCGAGCTACCCCAGATCGTTTCTGCCCGCACCGAGCACGCCTTAGCCCGTGCCCGCAAGCTGTTCGAGGTGCTGACAACCGAGACCGTAGAGCTGCGCCCAGAGGAGGCCGAACTGGCCAAGCTCTTTACGAACACCTATCGGTACTTGAAGTTCGCGCTCGCCAACCAGCTCTACATGATGGCTAACGACTTCGGCTTGGACTACGAACGCATCCGCCGTGCCGTGACCTACAACTACCCCCGGGCGGCGGACCTCCCAGCGGCTGGGTTTGCCGCCGGGCCCTGCCTGCTCAAGGACACCATGCAGCTAGCCGCGTTCAACAACAACGATTTCGTCCTCGGCCACGCGGCGATGATGGTCAATGAGGGCCTGCCGCTCTACGTGGTGGACCGTCTCTCCCGTCGCTTCGAGCTCTCCACGATGACGGTCGGTATCCTCGGCATGGCCTTCAAAGGCGAGAGCGACGACACCCGTTCCAGCTTGGCTTACAAGCTGAAACGCATCCTCCGGTTCAAGGCTGACAACGTTTTGTGCGCCGACCCTTTCGTGACCACCGACCCCAGCCTGGTGCCCGAAGAACAACTGCTTCACCGCGCCGACCTCCTCATAATCGGCGCGCCCCACCGGCGTTACGCCGAGCTGGCCACGGTCAAACCGGTGGTGGACATCTGGGGGGTGCGGGGCAACGGGGTGACGGTGTGAGCCTGGGTGGAGCTCAGCCTTCCCGACGGGCGAACTAATGCACCCCCGGGTCTCCGTCGTCGTGACCGCCCGGGACGAGGGCGAGGCGATAATCACGGCATTGTCGCGCATCGCAGAAGCCGTCACGCTGCCCTTCGAAGTCCTGGTGGTGTGCGACTCCGAGCAGGACACCACCGTGCCCTGGGTGGAAAAGTACGCTCGCGAGGACAGCCGGGCCCGCCTAGTGATCAACCGCTACGGGCGGGGGCCGGCGCGCGCCATCAGGGCGGGTTTCGACGCTGCCACCGCCGACGTGGTCGTTGTGACGATGGCCGACGGCTGCGATGACCCACAGCAGATCGACCAACTGACGCGGCTAGTCGAGCGGGGCGTGGTGGTGGCTGCAGCCAGCCGGTACTCCAAGGGAGGTCAGCAGGTCGGAGGCCCGCTCGTAAAGGGCCTCATGTCACGGGCGGCGGGAGCGTCCTTGCGGGTGCTGGCCAGGGTGGGGACCTGGGACCCCACCAACTCCTTCAAGGCCTACGACCGCCGCTTCGTGCAGGAGGTCGGTATCGACAGCGACAAGGGCTTCGAAGTGGGGCTCGAACTGGTCGCCAAAGCAAGACGTCTACGCCGGCCCGTAGCGGAGCAGCCAACCATATGGCTCGACCGGACCTTTGGCGTCTCGCACTTCAAGATAGCCAAATGGCTCCCGGCCTACTTGCGTTGGTACCGCTTTGCCTTCGGAGCCCGGCTGAGCGTCGAGGAGATGCACAAGTTGTTGGGCACTGACCGGGAGAACTGATGACCACAGTTGTAGTAACCGGCTCCGCCGGCTTCATCGGTGGGTACGTGGTGGAGGAGCTGCTCCGGCGAGGTTACGAAGTGGTCGGGGTGGACAATTTTTCCAAGTACGGGCCAGTGAAGCGGACCTACGGCTCCCACCCCTCGTACCGCTTCGTGGAAGGCGACTGCCGTCAGGTTGCCCTCCTGGAGGATCTGCTCTCTGGGGCTGACCATTTCATCGCCGGGGCGGCAATGATCGGCGGGATTTCCTATTTCCATACCTATGCTTACGACCTCCTGGCCACCAACGAGCGCATTATGGCGGCTTCTGTGGACGCCTCCATCGCCGCTCATCGCAGGGGGCGCTTACGGAAGGTCACCTACCTCAGCTCATCGATGGTCTTCGAGTCAACGGACCGGTGGCCTTCGGCCGAAGGGGACGAGCGGAAAGTGCCGCCGCCGCTTTCGTCCTACGGTTTCCAAAAGCTCGCCGTCGAGTATTTTGCCCGAGCTGCCTGGGACCAGTACCAGCTGCCTTACACCATTATCCGCCCGTTCAACTGCGTCGGAGTGGGTGAGGGGCGGGCGATGGGGGACGTGGAGGTCTTGTCCGGCAACGTGAAGTTGGCCATGAGCCACGTCGTGCCAGACCTCGTGCAGAAGGTACTGAAGGGACAGGACCCCGTGCACATCCTGGGTGACGGCACCCAGGTCCGGCACTATACTTACGGCGGGGACCTCGCGCGGGGGATCGTCATAGCGTTGGAGCACGAGGCCGCCATGAACCAGGACTTCAATTTGTCGACGGCAACTTCGACGACAGTCCTCGAGCTGGCACAGCTCATTTGGCGCAAAATCCACGGGCCTGAACGGCCTTTCCGTTACGTCAGCGACCCGCCGTTCGAGCACGATGTGGCCAAGCGAGTGCCGTCTGTGGAAAAAGCTAAGCGGGTGCTCGGCTTTGAAGCATCCACTACGCTCGATGAGATGCTGGACGAGGTCATCCCTTGGGTGGAGGGAGCCATGAAGGAAGGGATCATCTAGGGGGTTTCCCCAGGAGGAAGAGTTTTGGGCGAGCGGCGGGCACTGGGCATGAGCCCGGCTGCCGAGCGGCGGAGGAGGCGGGACGGCACCACAGCTCGGCACGGGGGAGCGGTCGTGGGGTGGCGAGGGCCCTTGAAGGTCGTTTTTGTCGCCGGCACGGCCGGCCTGGCGACCTTGGCTGGAGCGGGCCCGTCGGCTTTGGACCCTGCGGCGGGGGCTCCGACCACAACATCGACGACTAAGCCAACCTCGACTTCCACTTCCAGTTTGCCCACCGGGAGCTCGTCGACCGCTCGGAGCTCCACCTCCAGCGCGTCGAGCACCTCCAGTTCGTCGAGCACCTCCAGTTCGTCGAGCACCTCCAGTTCGTCGAGCACCTCGAGCTCGCCGACGACCTCTACGACCTCCAGCCACGCCACGACCACGGCGACGTCGACGACTGCGACGACTCGTGCGCCCACCCAGCCGTCTCTTGGTTATTGGCTGGTGCGGGGGGACGGCTCTGTCGTCAGTTTCGGGTTGCCCTCGTACGGAGACCTGTCCAAGGTGCACCTGGCTCAGCAGGTGGCCGGTGCGGCGGCGACACCCGGCTCGGGTGGTTACTGGCTGGTCACTACGAGCGGTGGGGTATTCGCGTTTGGTAACGCCAAGTTCTATGGTTCCGCAGAGGGCCTAAAGCTCAACCGGCCTATCGTTGCCATGGCTGCGACGCCAGACGGCGGCGGGTACTGGCTGGTCGCCTCCGACGGAGGCATCTTCGCGTACGGCGATGCCAGGTTCCATGGCTCGACGGGCAGTGAGCACCTGAACAAGCCGATCGTGGGTATCGCTTCTACGCCCGATGGCAAGGGGTACTGGCTGGTCGCCTCCGACGGCGGCATCTTCGCGTACGGCGATGCCAGGTTCCATGGCTCGACGGGCGGTGAACGGCTCAACGAGCCGGTCGTCGCTATGGCGGCGACCCCAGATGGCAAAGGCTATTGGCTGGTGGCATCCGATGGAGGCCTGTTCGCCTACGGCGATGCCGGTTTTCACGGGTCGGCAGGTGGGCAGGAGCAGGCTAGCCCGGTGAGCGCCATGGCGGCGACACCCGATGGGCGAGGGTACTGGCTCGCTGAGTCGAGCGGCGCCGTGCTCGCCTACGGCGACGCGCCGGCCCTTGGCGGCGCCCCGCCTGAAAGCCCGCCCTCCCCGGTCGTGGCCATCTTGCCAGGGACCTACACGGGCCCGCCGCTCCCAACTACGACGGCTCCTCCGACGACGGCCCCTCCGACGACGGCTCCTGCGACGACCGCCACGACGATGGCGCCCACGACAACGGCGCCCACAACGAGCACGACCCGGCCGACGACCACGACCCGGACGACCAAGCCCACCACGACCAGCACGAGCAGGCCCACGACTACTACGACCGTGCCCACCACGACGACCACGTTCCCCGGTACCAGCCCTTCCCACCCCTACGCGCCTGGCAGTACCGGCTACGACGTCTCGTGGCCCGAGTGCTTGCCGCTGGGCAGCGCCAGGGTGGGGCGGCTTCCCGCGTCGCGCTCGTTCACCATCGTCGGGGTCAATAATGGAGTCATCAATGGCTTCAACAGTTGTTTTGGTCCCGAGGCAAACTGGGCGGGCAAGAATATGTCTGTCTACATAATCCTGCAGGCGGCCCCGGGCAATAACCCCCCCCAAGAGGTGACCGGCCCCGAAGCGGCGTGTGCCCGCAACAGCAACCCCTGCCGCGGCTATGACTGGGGCTACAACTACGCCTTAGCTGACTTGACATTCGTGCGGGCGCACGGGCTTTCGCCCAAAGTCTGGTGGCTCGACATCGAACTGGCCGAAAACTGGCCGACGACCAAGCACGACCAGACCGTGAACGCGGCCATTATCCAGGGTGCACTGGACGCCATCAGGAGAGCCGGGGACACAGCCGGCATTTACAGTACGTGGTACCAGTGGGGACAGATCACAGGCTCTTACGTCCCGCCGGGCGGTGGGCCGATCTGGGTTGCCGGCGCCCAGACCCTCACCGGCAACCAGTACAGCGCCACCGCGTACTGCGTGAGGGCAAGCCAGCCGGGAGATCCCGGGACCCTCCAGTCGGCCTCGATCGGGTTCGCTGCCGGGGATCCCTGGCTCGTGCAGTACGGCTACCAGGCGTTGCCCGAGCACATCGACCCGGACTACTCGTGTGGTTAGCCGTGCCGGGCGGAGCCGGTGGTCTGGGCGAGCCCTCTTCGTCGTTGTAGCGGCGGCCTTTGTTCTTATTGCCTCACCCAGGGTGTCAGCCGCTCCCGCGCCGGCGCTGGTGTTGTCTGCTCAGGCCGTCCCAGGCCAGATCCCAGGGCCGGGGGCTACGGTGTGGGTGCGGGGGCTGGTTGCCCATGCGTCCACGTGCCAGCTGGAGGTCCTCTCTTCGCAGTCCTTCCCTGTGGTGTACTCGCACAACCCAAAGAGCTGCACCAATGGCGATTTTTCGGCTCGGGTGACCGTCGGGCCCAACTCGAGCACCGTAGCTCGCACCGTGGCGCTGGCTCTAATCGCCCGCAACGCTGTTTCGGCTTACCTCGGTCGTTTCTACGTCCGCTTGGGGCCGGAGGCGGCCACGGCCGTCCTCTCCGCGCGCGCCACACCCGGCGCCATACCCAGTGCAGGGGCCACCGTGACCGTAAGTGGCCGCCTGGTCAACGCGACTTCGTGCCAACTCGAGCTGCTGTCCAGGCAATCGTTCCCAGTGGTCTTCTCTCATGACCTCAGGAGCTGCCAGGGGGGCACCTTTCTTGCTCACATCGTCGTCGGCCCTAACCCGACGGCACTTCCTCGGACGTTGGCGTTCGAACTGGTGGCTCGTAACCCCGCGTCATGGTATGCCGGTCGCTTTTACGTACGTATGGCGGCGGCGGGTCAAAATGCGCCCAGGCCCGCAGCCAAGCCCGGCGCGCCTCCGGTGCCGCAGGCGTCCATCGTGCCCTCCTCCTCGCTCGCAGTCCCGGTCAACGCGCAGGTGAGCTCCAATTGGTCCGGGTGGGCCGCCTCGGGCGGCCCATTTACAGTGGCGAAGGGCACTTTTACTGCGCCGGCCACCGTGGCTGGGGCCCCTGGCACATCTCAGGTGTCCGAGTGGGTCGGCCTCGACGGCTTGAGCATCGACGGCAGTAATTTCCTCATCCAGGCCGGTGTGGACGCCGTCCCCGACCCTGCCAACCCCCAGGGGTTCGACCTCCAGCCATGGTGGGAAATCCTGCCGGCCCAGGAAACGAATATCGACTCGGTCAACGTCAACCCCGGTGACACGGTGACCGTCACTTTGTGGCGCGTGAGCAGCACGAGCTGGGAGATCAACCTCACCGACGACAGCAATGGCCAGAGCTTCACTTCACCCCCGCAGAGCTATGCCGGGCCCGCTACAAGCGTCGACTGGGTCGTGGAAGCAACAACCCAGTGCGAGGCGTCCTGCAACACAGCTCAACTGGCCAGTTTCAGCCCCCCTATCGATTTCACTGGGCTCGGTATGACGGGGGCTCCCCCCAATTCCCTCTATGAGATCAAAATGGTCCAGAGCGGCCAAGAGGTGTCCACGCCGTCGGACCTTGCGAGGGGGAGCTTTTCTGTTACCTATACGGGCCCTCCGCACTAGTGCGTGCCCTAGTGCCGTCTCCGGGAACCTTGGCCCGCTTGCCTGTTCGGGGAATGCTTGTAGTAGACCATCAACGCTGGGCTGCAAGCGGGCGAAGGTTGCCTGTCCTGGCGCCAGGACGACAGCCCCGCACCTTGGGTTAGGGTGAGCCCGCGTGCAAGCTCGGTCCGGCCCAGCGCGTACAAGTTAGAGTCAACCTGTCGTGGTGGCCAACGTCGTAACTGAGCCCAGGGAGGCGGAGCGGGCAGTGGGGTCACGCCGCCCGTTGGAGCTCTTGGCGAGGGTGGCCGGCAAGTCGTACCAGTACGCGGCTGGCGTCCACTACCTGACGTTAGCGGCCGCTTTGGGGTTTTGGTGCTGGCTCGGGCGGGGCCTGTGGTTCTTTGGCGACGAGTGGGACTTCTTGGTGCGGAGAGGGCTCTTTTACCCGCCCTCGAGCCACCGCGGTATCTGGTTCCCTCACAATGAGCACTGGTCGACTCTGCCCATCCTGCTATGGCGAGGCATCTACAACGTCTTTCATTTGACGAGTTATTGGCCCTACTTGGCTCCCCTCCTGCTCGCACATCTGGCGGTAGTCCATCTCATATGGCGGGTGTCCTTGCGAGCGGGCGCCCATCCTTGGCTTGCGACAGTGGCGGCCGCTTTGTTGGCTTTGCTGGGCGCGGGGGCTTCGGACATATTGGCTGCTTTTCAGATCGGCTTCGTCGGGGCCATGCTTCTCGGGCTTTTGGCCATGCTCCTGATCGAGCTTTCGAGTGGTGGCCGCCAGCAGACCGAAGGCCTGGCCAAACAACTGGCCATGCCGCAGAGGCGGCCTCGGCGTGCCGACGCACTGGTTTCGCTCCTGCTCTTGGGCAGCCTTATGTGCTCGACCGTTGGCGACGCCATGGTGGCCGGCGCAGCGGTGCTCTTGTTCGCCCGCTGGCCGGCGCGAAGGGCCTTGGCTGTGCTCGCGCTGCCGGTGGTGAGCTACGTCGTCTGGTTCGCTGCGCTGGGCCGCCCAAGCATCAGCGGGCCTCGGGACAGCCTTTCGCTCAATGGCTTCACCACCTTGCCCGGGTACCTCTGGAACGAGTTCGCGTCCAACTTGGGCCAGACGTTCAACTTGGTGGACGCCGGCCCGGCCATTTTGGTGGGGTTGTTGGCCTGGTTGACTTGGCGCTTGCGGCCCCTATGGCGCGAAAGCCCCGTTGTGCTCGCCCTAGCTGTTTCGTCCTTGGTTTTCTACGCCCTCGTCGGCATCGGTCGCGACCTCACCGCCGGCGCGTCGAGCCTCATCGTTTCCCGCTACCTCTACGTCGCCATCGCCCTGCTCATCCCCTTCATGGCGAAGTTGCTGAGCTCGGCCACCCCTTGGGCAGCCGCCCGGCTCGTCGTGATCGGGATCCTGGCCCTGACCATCCTGGGCGAGGTGGGCCAAGCCCGGACCTGGTCCCAGACGACCGTGCCCCTGGAGACGAGCACCAAGGACCAGCTCGTCGCCACCGGGCAACTCCTCGCCGAGGGTACCCAGGATGTATCCGGCCCCCAAAGTTCTCCGGTGGGTTACTACCCGTCCCTATCAAGCGCGGCTGTGCTCGACTTGGAGCGCCAAGGCTTGTTGCCCCACCTCAAACCGACCCCCTCGGAGCTCGCCAACGCCCGGGCCGCCCTCGCCGTCGGCACCTGGAACGGGGCCCGTACATCCTTGCTCGCCCGCCCCCTTTTCTCGGGCCGTTTCGCTTTGGCGGGCGTTGTGCGTGGGATTGCCACCTGGCTCGGGAACGGGTGCCTGGAGGTCGGCCCCGAGACCTTGAGCCCGCCGATGCAAGTGTGGCTGCCCCCTGCCTGGGCGAGGGGGAGCCTCTGTGTACCTCAGCGCCGCCCCAGCGCTTCCCAACCTCACCAATTACGTGTACGCGTTGTTAGTGCCGTCTCGGGGACAGGCTTCGACTCAACCAATCGACGTGGAAATGCCCAACGACGGCAACGGATATTTGAGCGACAACTTCCTCGGCGGCGACCTCGTGCTCATGTGGGACATCGGGTCGCCATTGAACTTCTGCGGTTTGGCGCGCTAGCGGGCCCGACGCGGAGGTGCCCCCCGTCAACCGGGGGGCACCTCCTTGTTGGCGACCGGGCAAGGCGCTCGGTGCCTCGCGAAGAGGCGTTAGAGCCTCCGCAACACGGGCAGCCTGTACACGCCGAGGGCGATGGCCTCTATCCGCTTGACGTCGTTGTTGGCTATAGAAAGGTCTTGGTGGGCCTGGCCGAGCTGGTAGGTCCAGGTCTTGATCTGGCTCTGGTTGCCGGGGTAACCGGACGGCGTGAGCGCCAGGGCGTCGGCCGAGACGCCCGAAGTCAACGAAGCGGAGGCGGTCACCTGAGAGGTGATGTCGGCGAGCAAACTGGTGGCGACGGTGTTATTGAGCTCGTTGACCAGCGGTGTGAGCTCGCTCACAAGGCCGGTGTAGCCAGCTTCGGCCACTGTTTCGTTGTCGGCTTGGATAACGAGGTTGACCTGGGCGGTGACGACGACGTAAACGCGCTCGTCAGCGATCATCGCTTCGCGCACAGCCTGGAGCTGCGCTTGCGTCGTGGCGGCGGCGGCGTTGGTGGCGTCGGTGGCGAGCGCGGATTGCTCGTTCGTGATGATCGTGGTGAGCGCAGAGCGGTCAGAGGCGGTGACGTTGGCGGAGTTGGCGAGGGATGTGCCGAGCAGGGCCAACTGGACCTGACGGGCGATTATCTCGTGCTCGACAGCGAGCTGTTCACGCTGGAAAACAGAAGTGCTAACGACGATCGGGGTAGCGGGCGTGGTGGTCGAAGTAGTCGTGGAGGTGGGCTGGGCTTGGGCCGACATGGCGAACATCGGGAAAATGCCGGCGGCGACTAGGGCGATTGCTGCGATGGCTTTGGGGTGGGTTTTCATAC
>Ga0187784_10003107_pt1 | contig 13380 bp, 12 predicted proteins | sample 1015_SJ02_MP15_2_FD_132964 | JGI IMG/M metagenome (GOLD analysis project Ga0187784, IMG submission 132964) | Tropical peat soil microbial communities from peatlands in Department of Meta, Colombia - 1015_SJ02_MP15_20_MG | ecosystem: Environmental > Terrestrial > Soil > Wetlands > Peat | place...
CCCCGTTTCCAAGGCAATATTTTTCTGCTCCGCAAGGACCTGGAAGAGATTACACAGGTCCTTCATCAGATGATCCAGACGAAGGGGAGTCATCTTCAACTCCACCTGGGTGGTGTCAACCTTGGAAAGCAAGATCAGGTCATTGATCATCTGATTCAGGTGGTCAAACTGTTCTATGAAATGGGCCAGCCCTTCCTGATATTCTTCGGCTCTTCTCTCTTTTAGGAGCAAGACCTCGGCTTCTCCCCTCATGGCACAGATAGGAGTCTTCAATTCGTGAGAGGCATCGGCGGTAAATTCCGCCATCCGTTTAAAAGAGCTCTCTAATCTGGCAATCATCTCATTGATCGTCCGGATGAGCATGTCCATCTCATCACCGGTTCCTCTCGGAGTCAATCGCTCGCTAAGGTTTTGCGAGGAAATGTTTTCGGCCTTCGAGGCAATGTACCCGATGGGAGCAAGGGATCTTCTGGCGAGTATCCATCCTCCCAGAGTCCCGAGCACGAGGATGACAGGAAGGGCCGCCAAAATATTATTTCTAAAATGAGACAAATTCTTTCTCACAAAATGAAGATGGGTCCCTAGTTGAATGATTTCAGTTAGTTTCCCATTCTTATAAATTGGCGTACTGATGATATGAAATGCGATTTTCCCACCATAAGAATTAATTTCTTCCAGGGTCTCTTTCCTATTCCTGGCGTTGATCAACACCCTCTCTCGGAGTTCGTACCCGATTTCCCGGAACCCTTCTGAGACATAGAGGGGTTTTCCATTTGGGTCCAAAATTTGGAAAAAGAAAGGGTAATACTTCCGGCCCATCACTTCATCTTCGAATCTCATCAAAAAATAGGTCTCTTTCGGCTCCTTGGACAAAACCCTCTCCATCTCCGTTGTTTCGTCAAGGAGAAATTGATCAATCTCGCTGAGGAGTCGATACCTCAGCCCCAAGTAAAGGACCAGGCAAACCACGAGCGCAGAGACTAAGAAGGTGAGGACATACCAAAGTGTCATCTTAAAGTCTGTCCTCTGGTAAAACTTACCCCCGATCTTCCAGGACATATCCCACCCCTTTCACCGTGTGGAGAAGCTTCGGCTCGAAATCCTTGTCGATCTTATTCCGGAGATGAGAGACGTGGACATCAATGATATTCGTAGAGGTATCGAAGTGATAATCCCAGACTTTCTCGGAGATCATCGTTCGGGTAATGATTTGGCCTGGGTGTCTCATGAAAAATTCAAGAAGGACATATTCTTTCGGAGTGAGCTCGATCTTTGTTTTTTCCCGAAAAACCCGATGGCCATCGGGCTCTAAAATGAGGCTGGCCATTTGTAATCTTGAAGGATAAGTGACAGCCTTATCCCTTCTAATGATGGCTTGGATTCTGGCCAGCAATTCGTTAAAGGAGAAAGGTTTGGTCAGGTAGTCATCCGCTCCTAAATTTAAACCATGAATAATGTCACTCTCGGAATCTTTAGCGGTCAAAAAGATCACGGGGGTTTGAATGTCCATGGATCGGATCTTCTCCAGAACTTCCCTCCCATCCATTTTGGGAAGCATGATATCGAGGACGATCAAATCATATTTCATATGAAGGACCAAGTGAAACCCCTCTTCTCCATCCGCGGCCACATCTACAGAAAATGAATTTTCCGACAGTCCTTGCTTGATGAATCGAGCGATGCCTCTGTCGTCTTCAACCAATAAGATCCTCATCGGATTTTATTCTAACAAATCCCTCCGGAAATTCAAACCCTTCTTGAAAATTGCCATCCTATTGCTTATGATGAAAGCCATGAGAAAAAGGGATACCGTTTTGAGTCTCCTCTCAGGAATTCTTCTGATCCTTTCCTTCCCTCATTTCGATCTTGAATTCTTGGCCTGGTTTGCTCTCGTCCCTCTTTTCTTTTCCATCGAGGGGAAGGGACTGCGTCTTAGTTTTGAGATCGGGTTTCTGACAGGCATCATCACGTTTCTCGGAATTCTTTACTGGATCATTGTGGCGGTCCACACGTATGGAAACATTCCTCTGATTCCGAGCGGACTCATTCTTTTGCTTTTGGTGGCCTACCTAAGCCTCTTCATCGGGGTCTTCACATACTTGACCCGATTCATCCAGATTCGCTCAGGACTTCAAACGATGCTTTTCACCCCTCTCCTCTGGGTGGCCTTGGAATACCTCCGCTCTCACCTTCTGACAGGTTTTCCCTGGGCGAGCCTGGGTTATTCTCAATATCTCAACCTTTCTTTTATTCAGATAGCGGATATCACGGGAGTCTATGGCCCCTCTTTCGTCATCGTTCTGGTCAATGCCACACTTTTTGGGATCCTTCGCCAATGGCCTAAAAAGATTTTTCTCGTTAAAGAGGTGATCTTCACAGGCCTCGTCCTTCTCAGTCTTTTGATCTACGGACATTTAAAGATGGTAGTAGTAGAGCGTCACGTGAACCAAAATTCCCCCCTGAAGATCGGTTTGGTTCAAGGGAACATTGACCAGTCGGTAAAATGGGAGCAATCCCTTCAGATAGAGACCTTACAGATCTACAAGAAGCTCTCTTACACCGTGGCAGAGGAAAAACCGGATCTCATCATCTGGCCTGAAACTGCCACTCCTTTCTTTTTTCAGGATGCCGATGAATACCAGCCTTTTGTCCTGGATATTCCTAAGAAGACAGATGCCTTTCTCCTCTTCGGAGCCCCTTCTTATAAAATCGAGAAAGGGAAAGTGAAAAATTATAACAGTGCTTACCTGGTCTCTCCTTCTGGGGAACTGGTTGGGAAGTATGATAAGATTCACCTCGTCCCTTTTGGTGAGTATATTCCGATGCAACATCTCCTTTTCTTCATCGGATCCTTGGGGGAAGGGATTGGAGACTTTAAACCTGGAAAAGAAATCTTCAATTTTTCCCTGCCTCAGGGTAAATTTGGTGTCCTCATCTGCTTTGAAATTATCTTTCCGGACCTCTGCCGCAGGTTCGTCAAGGGAGACGTAAACTTTCTGGTAACGATCACGAACGATGCCTGGTTTGGGAGAACCTCTGCCCCTTACCAGCATTTCTCCATGGCGACATTCCGGGCCGTTGAAAATCGTGTCTTTGTTGCCAGAGCGGCCAATACCGGAATCACCGGATTCATCGATCCAACAGGAAAGATTTTAAAAGCGGGAAGGATCTTCACGGAGGAGGCGATGAGCGGAACGATCCGACTGTCGGATCTAAAAACCTTCTATACCCTCTATGGAGATATCTTCGCCTGGGTATGCTCGGCCCTTTTCCTTCTCTTACTTGTCAACGCACTGACCAAAAAGCCTCAAAACTCCCCTTCATCACTCCTGAAGGTGTGAAAAAAATTTCCCCTCTTTTGTCCTCGGCCCTTCCAGGATGGCTCTCCTTCCGACCTTTAGGATGCACAACATTCTAATAGGTGCGCAACCATTCGTAGCAGTGAGCACATCAAGAAACTACGATTAGACCGCCAAAAGTTATCGGTAAAAGGTTGCGCCCTGCCCTCGCCGAAGCGGCTCCGTGCAGGCAGGTCTAAAACTCTCCAGGAGAATCATCCTTGCGAGCCTGGTCCTATTTTTATCGGGAAAGGCTAGATTAGAAAGGTGCCGTCCTTCGGATGGAGTGGTGCGGCGTGTATCTCAAGAGTGGCTGTGTCTTACTCAGATTCCGCTAGCCGCTGAGAAGCTGCTTCAGCTTCCACTGATCTTCTTCCACGATGCGGATAATTTTTAGCCCGTATTGATACCCTTTGGAACCGTTGTACGAACGAAGGTCTTTCCGGATGATTTCGGCCGACACTTCGAGGTTCGTTAATTCGAATCCGTTGGCAAACAGGAGGACGATATTCAATTTCAGGCCGACGGGCATATCCTCGACAGAATGAATAAGAAGGCCTCCCTCACTTGCATCGACCACTACCCCTCCATGGGCGTGGGGGAGATCTTTCACCCGATATTCGAAGGGCAGGTTCAGGAGTGCCCGGGGATACTTCCTTTTTTCTTTGAAGCCATTCGAACTTTCCATCGAATCCTCCATATCACCCTCCATTTAGAAGTCAGGATAGGCCCTCCCGTCCTTATTTGTCACTCGCCATCGTTTTCTTAAGGCGCTCTTCCGGGGAAAGATAACGGACGACATTTCTCCTTTCAACGGGTAATATCAGAGAGATAAAGGTCATCGGCTTGTCCTCATAGACCTTATATCTCATCATCCCTTTGTTCTTCTCGATAATCTCTTTGGCTAACCTTAAAATTAATTCAACCGCCTCTTCTTGATGAGCGTTTGGCATTTCAGAGACAACGCCGGTCTCTTCATCCGGCTTCTCGTAACCCGCAGAAACGACCAGAACTTCGAGGTATCTTCCATCCTTTTGTAACTGGTCCCATTCTTGACCCTTCAAGGTTTCCATATTCAACAATCTTGTCAAGAATCCGATACTCCCGTCGGGAGGAACAGAAAGAAGCGCGTATTGAATGACGGAGTTTAAAATATATCTCAGCTGTTCATCCGGAAGAATCGTTTCTGGGAGGTCCTTCTCAAACTGTTTTTTGATGACCTTGATCCTTTTCTCTTCGAATTGCCTTTCATGCTTTTTGATCACTTCCTCGACAAGGGTGTTCACCGTATCCCTTTTCACCACAGGCGTACTGAAATTGATATAATCATTGAAACAGTCTATTAATGAAATCGTCTTTGCAATATCTTCGTTGACAATTTTGTAAAAATGCTCTCCTAATTCCCGATCCTTGAAATTCTCTCGCGAAAGAAAGGCAAAAGCCTGCATGGCGGAGAGGCTGGCTTTGATGCGATTAAACAGCTCAACGAAGTAAACGGGGAGGGAAAGTCGAGTTCTTCCATCAGAAGAGGTTTCGTGTTTGAAGACAGAGCCTTCGTTTTCCTCTTTGGTGAGGAACGAAGACAGAAAGCGTTTGTCATCCTCGGTGATGAAGAAAGTGCTTTCCATTTAGGTGTAAAATTATGCATAATTGATGCCAAGTTATGGAAATTACTGTAACTTACCATTGTCCCCGTGCTTTTTTAAAAGCATATATTTTTGGCAAGGCCAAAAATGACAAATTTTGTCATAATAGCTTAAAATTATTGGCACTCTCGTCACCGATCTTCCTACTCTCAGCCATTCGCCTTATGAAACTCAATTGCTTTTCTTCTGCAATCAGCAGCCACAGCTTTCAGGCTGCCAGTTCATTGCGCTAGAAAGGATCCCCCGCTGCTTTGCCCTGTACACCATGCGGTGCAGGGCTTTTTTCAGAATAGTTCCGGCGGGGTTTGACGCCTCGCCAAAATTTCTGACGGGGTTGACGCATCCTAAAGCCCTCACCCACCATTTCGATTACGAATTATGGACGGATAGGTGAATTTGATCTTTTGCTATATCCCTGTTAGATTAGGTCGAGACTAACGAGGAAATCATGTAGAGTTTATGGACTAATTACACAAGCCTATTCTTGGAAAATGTATTCCTTGATTCAAGAAAATCTCTTAAAGAAAGGACGGCAAGCGATGAAGGTTGTGGCATTTAACGGTAGTTCACGGAAAGATGGCAACACTGCCATCCTTTTGAATCTGGTGCTCGATGAACTGAAAAACGAAGGGATCGGGACAGAGCTGGTTCAATTGGCCGGCGAAATTCTATCCGGCTGTATCGCCTGCTACAAATGTGCGGAAAACAAGGATCAGAAATGCGCGGTGGTAAAAGATCGGCTCAATGAATATATCGCTAAGATGAAAGAAGCCCAAGGGATACTTCTCGGCTCTCCCACTTATAACGCAGATATGACAGCCAATATGAAGGCCCTCATTGAACGGTGCACGATCGTTTCGCGAAATAACGTAGACCTGTTCAGACGCAAGGTGGGAGCAGCCGTTATTGCCGTCCGTCGTGCTGGTTCCACCCATGTCCTTAGTTCGATGAACTATTTTTTCCTGCTCAACCAGATGATTGTCCCTGGTTCTAGTTACTGGAATATGGCCATCGGTCGAAACCCCGGAGAGGTGAAAGACGATGCAGAGGGCATCCAGACAATGAGAACCCTCGGCCAGAACATGGCCTGGCTCATCAAAAAAATCTACAGTTAGGCGTTATAGGTAATCTTCAACCCCTTAGGCTCCTCAGAGATGTTCGTCGCCGCCCTTCCCTGATGGATCTTCTATCTGAAAGCCGGTACTGCGCCCCCATGCGCTTGTCTGCCAATCGTCCGCACGATGCGATTCTATCACCCAGGGGGGAATGGGGATATGCATATGTTGGGAGAGAGAGTAGGCATAGGGCTCATACATTCTTCGAAGCTCTGAGAGTTTTTGCTCAACAGCCCTTCCCTCTCGAAGCTTCATCCCGGCTGTGCTGAGCGTGGACCGGAGGGCCTCCAATTTATCGGGCGGAAGTCTATCTTGCCGTGGCTTACGGGGTTGGCAACTGAATATTTGAGCGAGATCCACAATGGCGTGGCGTGTGATTGCAAAGGTCAGCTGGGCCTGACGTTCGCACGGACCCTCGATGGCAACAGTGACAAAGGCACTTGCATCCAGAATCGCCGTCAGGGCCTCGAGCCAGGACAGATTATCATGCTGGGAACGATAATACGCAAGCACCGGATAAGACAGATGACTTTCGAGCAATTCCGCCGACCATCGCTCCCACTCGTGAAAAAGCTGCCGGAGCTCTTCCATACCTCGGTCATGACTGTGCCGGCGCAACAACTCGCCCGCCGTAGGCGGCGAACCTGCCCGTGCGTCGAGTAACGAAATGTTTACTTCGCGCCGAGAAAAAGACTGATTCAAAACCGGGAGGTAGCCGATCACAAGTGCCAGAAAGCCGAATCCCATCCCCGCCTCGAAGGCGACAAGCCCTCTCCCAAAGGTCGTAATGGGCACCACATCTCCTATCCCGAGGGTAAAGAACGTAGTGCCACTCAAATAAAGATAAGTACCGAAGCTGACCGCCCCATACGGAGACTTGATGATGGAGCCCGACCCCCAGTGAACGAGTCCAAACCCAATGATCAGCCCGGTTGCCCAAAGCATCAACAGGACAATCAACGATAGCGGGCCGTAGAAACTTAAATAGGTCGCCTGCCGCTTACCCGCAAACAGCCAACGAATCATTCGTGCCCAGGACATCCAAGTAAATCGATAATAGATACGGGCGAGACTGACCTGGCGTGTCACGCGTCGGGGAAGAATTATTGTTTCGAAAGCATCCCCCAAAACGATCAGGATAAGAACCACACCAACCGCAGCGGATAGGATTGACATATGGCCTCCATAGGAACTTATCCCCCTTATCTGAAATCAAGCAAAGCCGCTCCTTTAACCATTTCCCCTCGGTGCAAAGCGCCCTTGGTAGATGCCATGAGAAGCTGCAAGGGTAAATCCTGGGGATAAATGTTTTGGGCCGACTGGAACTTTGATAAAGCGGCATCAAAGCGGCCGGCCTTGAAAAGCTCAATCCCCTCTCCGATGAAAGGTTCGATTTGGCTTTTGAGATGTCGCACGCCCGGAGGGTCATGATCGCATACTTCGACGATGCCTACCGGTCCCGAACAGCCTTTCAGAGTAGCCTCCCCAAGCTTCCGTAATTGATGACCGTGTCCGTTGGGAAGCTTACTGGCGACCTGATCCGTAATAAGCATATCGACGCCCAGCAACCTCGTGGCCTCTTCGAGGCGTTTGGCTAAATTAACTGTAAGTCCCATGACCGTAGAGTCCATCCGATCAGAGGCACCGATGGTTCCCAAAATGACCGGGCCTGTATGAAGGCCGATGCCGATCTGGATCGCATGGTCCGCGGATCGACCTTCATCACGATTGAAGGACGCGACGGTAGTCAGCATCCTCGCACCACACGTCACAGCTCTCTCCGCGGAGTCCACTCCTTCGAAAATACATAGGACTGCATCACCGAGGAATTTATCGATCACTCCTTGGCGTTCATCGACCACACGGGTGATCCGCTCGTAGAGCCGATTCACAAAGGCGATCAATTGACTCGGGGTGAACTGTTCGGACAAAGAAGTAAACCCTCTAATATCGCAACAAAGGATCGTTACCCACTGTTGGTCGGCCTCGCCCAAACGTATCGCTCCCAACCCTTTGCTGGCGATACGGCGAAGATAAGCGGGAGGAACGAACCGTTCAAACGTGTTCTTCGCCTCGTGAATCGCCTGCTCCAAAGATCGAAAATGGAGAGCAATGGCAATGGTCAAGAAGATCGAGAGCCAAATGGAGGCAAACCACAGAACGCGTTCCTCTGTTAGAAACGTCATGCCTGCGGCGAGCAGCGAATCATTAAGCCCTCCCAAAAACCAAATCAGCAACCCAATGATGACAGGAATTAAGACCTCTTTCCGCTCCCTAAACCGCGCCGGTCTTGCGATGATGAGTGCGGTGCACAATATACATGCCACCAGACAGAAAGATTGAACAAGGACTTTAAGAAGCCTAGACTGGGGCCTCCAAAAATCGACAGAGATAGGGTCGCGTTCCAGAGGAAGCGCAAAGAACAAGGGTCCTTTCCCCAGAAGGGCCGAAACGGCTAATAGAATACCTACTCCGGTCATGATCCAAGTGAGTGGCCGTGGTCTTTCATTAAAGAGTTCTAAAAAGAACCAGAACCACGTGGCCGGCAAGAGAGCTAAGGAGGCGTAAAGGATTCTATACCCCAAGAGGACGGACTCGGGCGATCTCTGAAGTCCCCAAAAAACCCATCCTAAGAAGGCGAAGGTTATGAAAACATAAAAGAAAAATAGGCTCCGCAGAGGGCGGTAACGGTAGTAGATGATTGAGATGACCAAACACAGAATGGCAAGGATGGCATTAGCGGTTAAGCCACAAAGAGGTCCAATGCTTAGATGGGGGATGAAATCGGGCAGCATATTGGAGCCTCCTGATGGAGAAAAGGGTGTTCGTTCACATCAATAGAAGTTTACTAAATCTGGCTTGGAGGGTCAATAAGAAATCTGTCCTTGCCCTACAGTTCTTGTAGTCTGCCTATAATTTGAGAAGAGTCCCGCCTGGACGAGCTGCTGGAAGAGGCTTCAGGGTCGGGAGAAAGAAGAACGGGGTTGTACGAAGAAATCTATCTCGGATACTTCACAGAAATGTGATGACTACGATCTCGGGTTTGGTATCAATGCGCATGGGAGGTCCCCAGGTGCCCGCGCCGCTGGAGGTATAAACCAAGAGGTCGCCAAACCATTTCAGCCCGTAATCGTAACCCCCGTAGACCTTGGAAGTAATAAACCGGAAGAGGAAGACCTGACCCTGGTGAGTGTGGCCTGAAAGTTGGAGTGAGATCCCCTGCTCCCTGGCAACCTGCAGATGGAGAGGGGTATGTTTCAACAAAATACTGGGCTGATGAGGGTCAATCCTCATCCTTTGTAAAATCGTCCGGAAATCCTTTTCCCTTCTCGAATCCCTGTAATCCACTCCAATAATCTGCAGGCCATCCAGCTCAACCTTTTCGTTATATAAAACATGTATCCCGGCATGGCGGACAGCCTGGAGGTATGGGGTGTTGTCAAAAAACTCTTCATGATTCCCGGTAATAAAATAGGTACCAAAGGGAGCGGAGATTTTCGAAAAGGGTTCGATCGTCTTATTTAGATCGACTGCCACACCGTCATAGAGATCACCGCCAATGAAAACAATGTCCGGATGCAAGTTCTTCACTTCGGCGGCAATCTGTCGGGCAAACCCGTAGTTTCTTACCTGGCCTAAATGCGTGTCGCTCACCCAGACAGCCGTTTTATCTCTCCAATAATCTGGCAAATGACGAAGCTGAATGCTGATTCGCGTAATGCGAACCGTACCCGCGTTGATAAATCCGTACAGGCTTGCCACCAGGGCCAACCCAATCAGAACTTCAATCAATATTTTTTGATCCAGGGGAAGGTGAAATAATTTAGCCAGACCGTAGAAGATCCAGCAAAGAATGGAGGCGAGAATAAAAAGATAGAAAATCCCTAACCAGGATGCCGCAGTCGTGTAAAGGCATCGGACCAAAAAATTAGAATAGCGAAATGCAAGGAAGGAGGTCAGGACAAGGCTCACGGATAGCAGACCCAGGACAACTCTCAAGGTCAAGAGCTTCGCAGGGGCCGCCACTCCGAGAAAGCGCACCAGGGTCCTGTACAAAAACCAGTGTCCCAAAAAAAGGATCGACTGAACAATACTGACAAACAGGACAAAGCGCATAAAAGTCTCAACATTATAATGGATAAAACTCTGATTCGCCATTCATCCTCCTATTGCGAAGTCTTCGAACCGACTTTCAGACCCCCACAAGCTCGAACCGGCATCCCATTGCTATTTCCATTTTTTGAAATATGGTGTATAGAAGTTATAAATTTAGGAGGTTGATGATGAAACTTCACGTGGAATGGTTGATCTTTGCTTCGGCCGTCTTTCTGATAAACCATGCTGCCCAGGCTATTGAAATAGGTGAAATTCCTCCAAAGGTGGAGCTAAAAGAAAAGCTGGGAGGTCGTCTGGATGGAAAGCCTTGGAGCAGCGAAGAGTTACAGGGGAAGGTTTATGTCCTTTTTTACGTCGATCCGGATGAAAAGGATACGAACAATGATGCCAGCGAGGCTCTGGACAGAGAGAACTTTCCAGAAGATAAGTTTCAATCGGTTGGGATCATTAATATGGCCGCCACCTGGCTTCCCAATTTTGCCATTTCTTCTGCCCTTAAAGAGAAACAGAAGCGTTATCCTCGAACCATTTATGTGCGGGATTACAAAAAGGTGTTGGTGAAAGCCTGGAAGCTCGCCGACGACAGCAGTGACGTTCTTGCCTTTGACAAGAAAGGGAGATTGATCTTCAGAAAAGACGGCAAGCTCACTGCGGAAGAGATTCAGACGCTCATCAAGGTCATCCGCGATCATCTGTAATTTTTCGTCCATTTTTGGTTCTCTGTAAATGGTGTGAATGTGGTCCTGTCCATAAAAGAGTTGGCTCTATCGACTAAAGGGAGATGACTGGATAGGGAGATGGGATGCCAATAGAGATTTTAGATTTCAGGTTGCCGCAGGTGAGGGTATGGAGAAGGAGAAAATTAGCCATAGAACCGGTAGCCTAAGAGAGGAATGAGAAAAGAGACCTATGTCGTGGACGATTTTAGGCATCGCCGCCGCGTTGTTGACCATGTTCGGGTTTGTTCCGCAGATCATCAAGATGTGGAAAACCCATTCCGTCAAGGATGTGAGTGGATTAACACTCGTTCAATTTGCCGCAGGGGCCGTGTTATGGATGTTGTACGGCATACATCTCCAAGATTTTATTGTGATTGGTGCAAATGCCATATCTTTATCTATACTCTTAATCGCCTTGGGATTTTATCTGAAGCTAAATCAGGGGATTCAACGCGATTAATCAAGATTGAGGTCCAGATCGATCTTATCGAGGCATCCTCAACCTAATCATTCGATGTAGCGTTCGCGCCATTTTTTCTTTGTTGATCCTTGAGAATTTCGGTTAGCATTCCTGCGTTGGACGAGGCCCAAGGGATTCTTTCCTGCCTGGACAGCGTCAAATCCCAGCAGGGTGAGTTTGAGCTGATCGTCGTCGACGGCGGTAGTATTGATGGCACGGTTGAGGTCGTCCAGCCACATGCCAGGGTGATCCACAGCCCGCAGGGCCGCGCCGTTCAGATGAATTCCGGGGCACGCCAGGCTACCGGTGACGTATTCCTTTTCTTGCACGCCGATTCCTGCCTCCCTCCACGCGCCTTTCCCCTTCTGGAAAGGGCTCTGGCCGATCCCCGGATTGTCGGTGGTACATTTACGTTGAGATTTAACAGCCAAAGACTCCGCCTTCGGGTCATTGCTTTCTTCACCCGGTTTAACTTTCGATATTTCCACTATGGGGACCAGGGGATTTTTGTGAGGAGGTCGGTGTTTGACCACATGAGCGGATTTTCAGAAATACCTTTCATGGAAGACGTCGATTTCCTGCGACGACTGCACAGGACCGGCCGGGTAACACTGCTCAAGCGGCCGATGACGACTTCAGCCAGGCGGTTCTTGGACCGTGGCGTCCTGCGACAGCAACTGATGAACATTGTCCTGGTGATTTTTTATCTTCTGGGAGCCAAGCCGGAAACCCTTAAGAAATGGTACGGGGAATAGGGACGTGATGGCCAAGAACTTGCTTAAAATTAGGAATGGCGAGAACCCGTGAAGAAAGGCTTGACGTCTTTACAGAGTTCCTCCGGAGAGATGACACACAGCACTTCATCGTGAAGTTTTTCGAAATAGCCGATATCGTTGGTATGCCACGGAGGAATGATCATTCTGGGACAAAACCTCCCATAGACCCATGACCGAGCCCCATCGCTATTTCCGGAAAACAGGGAAAGATTGAAGCTGAGGATATGACTTTTCAAATATTGAAAGACCCTGATCAGGCCCTGAGAAAAATCGGTCCAGTCTTCGGTCCTCACCTCATCGACCGTCGATCGATTGGAAAAGAGGATGAGGATCTCTCCAAATATGCCACGGGGTGAAAAAGCCGTTAAGAAATAAACATCCCCTTGATGGCCGATATATCTTTCCCCCCTCTTGATCTCTTCCAGCAGAAAACTCTCCCAGAAAGAAGGAACACCCTCATCCCGATACCGAATGATCCCATCGAGCACCGTTTTGTGTGAACCTGGGGGAACATTCTCAACGAGGATCTGGATATGGGGATGGAACAATCCTGCTCCCGACGAAGGAAGGTAATTCCAGTTGATAGAACTGTATTGAAAATCGGGCTGGCTCTTTACAATCCTTTGGATCCCTTCTTGTGCCGCCAGAAAGCCGTCCCTTAACATCTCAACGGAGAATTGATCGGGATAGAGGAAATGCTCTTCGCAGAGAACAATCACCCAATTGTACCGCGCATAAGGAAATGCATTGGGAAACAACCAGGCCCTTCCTCTGCGGATTCTCCCCTCGGAGGCGATCTCAGGCAAAAGCTTTGGGGTAGATGAAAGGATTTGATCCGCGCAGAAGGGACAGATTTTCTTTGAAGCCTCTAGCATTTCTGTGGAAATGACGACTTCAGGATACTTTCGACGGTAGGGAAGAATCCGAGACCTATGCCCGGTCAGATCATCTCTTCTTATCTCAAGGGAAATCGATTTTCTCGAAAATCCCTCCTTTGGATCAAGGAACCAGGATTGATCTTCTTTTTTGAAAAATTGAATTCCAGCCATCTTTGTCCACCACGATCTTCATTACGAGGTTCCGGGACTGCCCTGGAGCCCTATGGCATCGGCCACTTCCTGCATCCCCTTGATGGTATCCTCAACCAGCTCATCCAACCCCACTCCCAGCATGGATGCCCCTTTTTCGATGATCGACCGATCTACTCCCG
>Ga0187784_10003108_pt1 | contig 13377 bp, 10 predicted proteins | sample 1015_SJ02_MP15_2_FD_132964 | JGI IMG/M metagenome (GOLD analysis project Ga0187784, IMG submission 132964) | Tropical peat soil microbial communities from peatlands in Department of Meta, Colombia - 1015_SJ02_MP15_20_MG | ecosystem: Environmental > Terrestrial > Soil > Wetlands > Peat | place...
ATACTCCTCGAAGGAGCTGACCAAATCAAGCGCATATCACTCGAGCTTGGTGGAAGTGACCCCACCGTTGTATGTGACGACGCTGACCTTGATGAGGCTGTTCAAACCGTCGTGATGGGTAGATACACAAATTGCGGACAAAACTGCACTGCCATAAAGAGGGTCTACGTCTTCGAGAAGATAGCGAGTGAGTTCATCAAGAAATTCACGGAGAAAGTCAATGGCATAAAAGTTGGACCCGGATCAGATCCGAGCACGACCATGGGCCCGCTGCATAACGCCTCGCAACTCGCAAGCGTAGAATCGATGGTTAAAGACGCAGTAGGGAAGGGTGCACGGACGATTACCGGCGGAAAGAAACCTAGCGGGGACCTGTACTCGGACGGTTACTTCTATGAGCCGACGGCACTCACTGATTTGGATGATGCCTCAATAATTTTGACGGACGAATGTTTTGGCCCTGCGTTGCCAATTACATCCGTAAAGAATCTTGACGAAGCAATTGAGAAAGCAAATCGGTCGAATTACGGTTTAGGGTCGTCCATATGGACGAGGAGTGAGTCTAATATGAAGTCCTTCGAACAAAGGATCGAAGCTGGAATGATATGTGTCAATTCCACCTTCATGAGCATCCCAGAAGCATCGTTCCTAGGCGTTAAGGAGAGCGGAGTTGGTATCTCAAACGGTCCATTAGGGTTACTTGAGTATCTAAGGATGAGGTCGGTGAGGAAACCGGTTTCATAAACCGCCAGGATGGAGGATTTGAGAAGTGAAGATCACTCGCGTCGACGTCATGAGCGTTCGTGTCCCTCCGACTAAAATCGCGAAAATTTCGACCTACGGTACCTCCCTAGAGGCCGTGCCTGTACTAACGAAAGTCTACACCGATGATGGCGCTTTTGGCCTCGGAGAGTGCGCACCTATGCCACCGCTGTCTCCAGAACCGCAGGAAGTGATAGTGAATGTTTTGAAGAACTGGATAATTCCCCAGATCTTGGGTGAGGATCCGTTCAACGTAGAAAGAATTTGGGAGAAGATGGACCTTGTGGCGGCTAGATTCCCTTTGGCCAAAGCTCCGATCGACATGGCTCTGTACGATTTGATGGGTAAGGCGCTGAATGTTCCAGTCTTCAAACTCTTGGGAGGCCTGTATGCGCGGAGGTTCCCGATCGTCGCACTCATCGGGATCGGCACGCCGCAAGAGGTTGTTGGTGAAGCAAGGCGGTATGTGGATGAGGGGTATACCGGCTTGAGGCTCAAGATCGGCCCCAAGCGGGACGTGGAAAATGTCCGCGCGATCCGCGAAGCGGTCGGAGGCGACATCACCTTGCGAGTGGACGGGAATCAAGGCTACAGCCCATCGATGGCCGTGAAGGCCATAAAGGCGATGGAGCCATACGACGTCGAATTGGTCGAGCAACCGACTCCTTGGTGGGATTTCAGCGGGTTGGCAACAGTAGCGAAAGCCGTCAACACGCCCATCATGGCTCATGAGTCGCTCTACCTAACCTCCGATCTCAAAGCGCTCTTAGAACTTGGAGCTATGGACGTACTTGGTCTGAAAGTGCTGAGACCCGGCGGCGGAGTTACGAGTGCAAAGAAGATTCTCAGCCTGGCTCACTTGATGAACATCCCCTGCATGATTCATGACGACATCGAGCTGGGAGTCTCCCTCGCAGCATCAACCCATCTCATAGCTGCCAATCTGAGAGATATCCAATTCAAACCCGAACTGTCAGGATACCCAGAATGGCTCATAGACGATGTCGTCAAAGCGCCGCTAAGGATTGGCAAAGGCTTCGCCGAAGTTCCAGAAGGCGTAGGCCTTGGGGTCGAGTTAGATGACGCAAAGATCAAGAAATACTCATCCGGCCCAACGATCACCTGCAAGTGATTTTCATCAAGTGATAGTAGGATGAACGAGGTAGGGATAGTATCGTTCGGCCACTCAAACTATGGAGCTTTCGGGAAAACTGTTCAGGAAATTATCGGTCCGGTCATTGAGCAATGCTTGGGCGGCGTGGACAATGGCCTCGATCCGAAAGACGTTGATCAAGTTATAGTGAGTGCCGTCGATAATCAATTTTCCAATCAACATCAAACCGGCGCACTGGCGTTACGTTTCCTAAAGAATCCCGAAGCAGAAGCATTTCGGGTTGAAGCCGCATGCGCTAGTGGAAGCGTTGCGGCGAACATTGCTTACAAATCAATCAAGTTTGGCATCGCAAGAAATGTCTTGGTTGTCGGTTTTGAAACCATGACGCGTCTCTCGACGCGGGAATCCACTTCCGTTTTGATCAGGGGCGGCTCTCCGGAGGAGAACATGCACGGAATAACGCAACCGGCCGCATATGCAATGATGAGTCAACTCTACTCGGATCGGTATGGCGCCACTGAAGACGACTATGCCTTGGTCTCCGTCAAGAACCACGAAAACGCGATGCGGAACCCTTGGGCGATGTTTCACAAGAAGTTGACCGTGGACGATGTGAAGAAATCGAAAGTAGTGGCTTCTCCAATCAGATTAATGCATTGCAGTCCAATCGCCGATGGCGCCGCGGCTATTCTGCTTAGCGGCGAACCTAGAAAATACACTGACACTCCCGTTTACGTGAAGGGTATCGGAATGGCGCACGACGTCCTCGGCGTCTTCGAGAAGGATGATCCAACTTCCATTAAAGCCACCAAGAAAGCTGCGTCGAAAGCTTACAGGATGGCCGGAATCGACGCGAGCAAGGTAGACATCGCGGAAGTGCATGACGCTTTCACCCCCGTTGAACTCATGATATATGAGGCATTGGGCTTCGCCGAAAGAGGCCAAGGCTTCAAACTCCTCAGGGAGGGCACGGTGATGCATAGCGGCTCACTGCCGGTCAACGTTAGTGGCGGATTGAAGGCAAAAGGCCATCCAGTTGGGGCGACCGGCGTAGGCATGATGGTAGAGCAATTCCGCCAACTGAGAGGAGAGATCGGAGAGAGGCAAGTTCCTGACGTAGAGATTGCACTTGTGGAGAACCACGGCGGGACAGGAGCCACATCGATAGTTACTATTCTAAGCAGGTAGAGTAAATTGGCGAAATTGCTTGCGTTTTCCATCGTAAGAGTAGTGCCGCCACCGTTCAAGACCGCTTATGCCGGAGGAATTGCTGAAAGCGACAGTGGCGAGAGAATGCCGGTCAGGGTTGAAGCCAGATACTTCAGCTGTCTAAAGATTGGGCTGACGGGAGAAGTCGTCAAAAGGAAGACGGATTTCGGCGAACTCAACTACTTTGTCCCAAGCATCTCGCAGGAAGCAAGACGAAAAGTAGCCCTCGTGACTGGTGGAACACGTGGAATCGGCAAAGCTACGACTCTGGAGTTAGCTAAGCGCGGCTTTGACGTTTGCATAACGGATGTTGAACTATCCGATGACGGTAGGCAGCTGCTGGACGAGATCGAAGCGCTCGGGGTAAAGACGAAATTCATCAGGTCGGATGTATCTAACTTTGAGGAAGTGGAGAGAATGGTCAATCAGGTAGGTAGCGAGTTCGGGAGAATTGACGTTCTCGTCAATAATGCAGGTATAAACTTGGACAAGTTGCTTCTTGATATGAGCCCAGAAAACTGGCAGAAAGTCATCGACGTAGATCTTACCGGCGTTTTCAACTGTACGAAAGCGGTCTTGCCTCTAATGATAGATCAGGGTGGAGGAAGAATTGTAAACTTGAGTTCGATGAGTGCCCTAGACGGTGCCGTAGGACAAGCAAACTATGCCGCGGCGAAGGGCGGAGTCATATCATTTACTAAGAATGTGGCTAGGGAGAACGCCCAGTACAATATTCTCTGCAACGCCATCGCTCCCGGCTGCATAAGGACTAGGATGACTGATGCCATGCCGCCAGGTATGCTCAAAGAAAGAATTGCCGCAATACCGTTGGGCCGAAGAGGGGAGCCCGAGGAAGTGGCCAAACTAGTTGCTTTTTTGGCAACAGAAGGGAGCTATATCACTGGTCAGGTGATCAGCATCAACGCCGGTGAGTACATCTAGAACTGCAGCGAATTCAGTGGTCAAAATGGAAATGCTGACAGCGGAGGATGCAGTGAGCCGCATTGAAGATGAATGTACGCTTACCACTGGGGGGCTTACGACCACCAATCTGCCCTTTGAACTTTTCTTGGCCCTGAGGGAAAGGTTTCTCAAGACAGGTAGGCCGAGACAACTCACTGTACTTCAGTCTGCTGGCCAATCCGGGGGAAATCTGGTGGGATTTGACGCGATCGGCGTGGAAGGCCTAATCAGCAAACTGATTTTCTCACACTCGGGCAAGGCACCTTCGATAAGCGAACTGGTGATGAACAACAAAGTGATTGCCTACTGTTTACCGCAAGGCGTTATTTGCCAAATGTTCAGGGATATCGCAGCAAAGAAACCCTGCGTAATCACACACACGGGATTGCACACCTTCGTCGACCCGCGGCTCGAAGGAGGCAAGGTAAATGCGATAACAAAGTCGAAGCCAGATCTGGTAAAACTAATCGAGGTAGACGGAAAGGAATACCTTCGATACAAGACGATGCCCATAGACTTTGCCCTGATTCGAGGAACCACTTCCGACGAGAAAGGGAACATCTCCATGGAAAAAGAAGGAGTAACTCTTGAGAATCTATCAATGGCGCAGGCCACTAAGAACTCGGGGGGAAAAGTCGCTGTCCAAGTCGAGAAGGTTGTATCTGGATTCCTGCCGAGCAGGACAGTTGTAATTCCGGGTATCTTCGTAGATTACGTAATCAGAGCCACGAAGTCCGAGTATGGATGGCAGACCTCACGTATAGATTATAGGCCAGCTATTAGCGGCGCGACAAGAGAGCCGCGCGTTTCGTTTGAGACAAAGCCGCTCGACGAAAGAAAGATCATCGGCAGGAGGGCGCTCATGGAAGTCACCAGAGGCGACATCATAAACTTAGGAATTGGGATGGCTACCGAAGTCGCTAACGTCTCCATGGAGGAGAACATATTCGACCAATTCACGTTAACTGTCGAGTCAGGCCCGATAGGGGGTGTGCCCTTATCGGGCTGCGACTTCGGTTTGGCAATAAATTATGAGGCGTTGATCGACGAGCCTTCTCAGTTTGATTTCTACCAAGGAGGGGGACTGGATTTGGCTTTCCTAGGCATGGCCCAAGTTGACCAGAATGGAAACGTCAACGTGAGCAAATTCAGCGGGAGGTTTGCTGGCTGCGGCGGCTTCATCGACATCAGCCAGAACGCAAAGAAGTTGGTGTTCTGCGGCACGATGACAACGAAGGGCCTTGACGTTGCCATCAACGACGGAAGACTGCAGATAAAGCAAGAAGGATCCGTAAATAAGTTTTTGAAAAATGTCGAGCACATCACATTCAGCGGCGAATATGCTAGGAAGCTAAACAAAGAAGTAATGTACGTGACCGAAAGAGCCGTTTTCAGGCTGAGCCCAGATGGCCCCGTTCTGGAGGAGATCGCTCCAGGAGTAGACTTGGACCAGGATGTGCTGGCAAGAATGGATTTTTCCCCGGCCGTCTCGAAGAAGCTGAAATTTATGGATGAAAAAATCTTCCAAGTCAAAACGATGAACATCGCAACCCAGAGAAGATAAGTGAAAAACGTAACGCCAAGCCTTGGCAGCGTCTTCTCAAGCAAGCTTGAAACAAAACGGTGATCTTCTGTGGGACAGTCACAGCCAAGAGCTAGGAAGAGGAATAGAAGACGGTAATGGCAAATACTAAGGAAAGTGATGCCAAACAAAGCTTGTGAGAAATGTCCATTTAGTGACTTTCAACGGCGAATATGGAAGTCTCGGAAGACTCGCGCTGCACGTAACCGAGAGGTGCATCTTTGTGTTGAACGAAAGGCGGCAGTTCTCAAAGAGATCGCACGCGGTGTAAACTTAAACAGGGTTGACTACCCCTCTGTGTTCGACGATCTGATGGGTCTGAGGATTTTTCGAGAAGGCCCATCGTGCTGAAAGGCTCGTTAGCAAGGAGTCATGAGGAGCGCGACACTACGACCAAACCCTCTGTTCCATTAACATAAACCAAATCTCCAGTTTCAATGATTTCGTCCGGGTTTCGGTCCAGCCTATCTACAATCGGAATCTTGACGTGGTACATTTCATCGGCGAGTAAAGCCCCTGACAAAACTATTGGCTCTGCGTTTCTATTCAGGATGGCCAGTGGAGCAACTCTTCGCCTTGCTGCTTCGAGTAATATGCCACTCCCACCTGTAGAACCTCTACCGTGCGGGAAGACGAATACTTTGCCAGTCAGAGCTTTACCTTTTAGGGGGCTCATGTCATCCACGACGACGCCGCTTTCCGCGTCAATACCCCACAGAAAACCAAAGGGCAGCTTAGAAACGATTGCCTCTCCTTTCACAACGCCGGATATCAACCCACGTCCCCTTAGAGTGAACTCAGTCAAGTTGGAAACTCTCCTTTCACGGCTGCATCGATGCACTGTTTGGTGCTGCCGAATACGACGTCCGACCCTACATTCACCGGGGCATATCGCGCGAACTTGCCGGAGTTCGTGGCCATGAGTTTGAACTTCCAGTTCTTCATAGGTGCATCGTTGCAGCAAGTATCACAGACCAATCTCACGCCTGCGGCGGACAGCTTGTCCGAGTAACCCATTTTATCAGCAAGGCCTTTCGAAAGTCGACTTGTGCACACCCAGCACTCTATCCCCTTCTTGACTCTGCGGCCGTTGAGCAGCCGAACAATCTCCCCAATCTCAAAGACTGAAGCGTGAGGACACCCAAGGCCGACAATGTCAACTTTGCCACCGGCCACTGTGCACATTTTCTCTCGAACTCGCGCCAGCACGGTTCTGTCAACTGTCATCGTCTCCTCGGGCTTGTCTCCTTGGAACGCCTCAGCGCGAGTTCTTGCCTCTGGAGTTAATCCTTCAATATGATACATCGCAAGTGCCCCTGCAGCTGCGCCAGCTGCACCGATACCCTTCAACTGAGTGGCCGACACGTTCCTAGGAAAACCGGTCAGTACTGGGATCTTCTCACCCATTTCGAGCCCGAGATAAGTTCCCAGTACTGGAGAGTCTGAGTCCCCGAAATCTTGAACATCGAGTTTGACGAGCACTCTTCCCCGTCGATTCTCAGTCAAATGTAAGCCAAAATTCGGTACCTTGCCAATAATGGCAGCGAAGAGATCCACGAAAGCCGGGTATCTATTAGTTCGAGCTCCATATACCGAATTCACATAGACTACGGCGTTCGATTCGGACCACGCCACGTTATCCCCGAACTTAGGAACATTAACATCAGCATAGGGCGTGCAATTGAAGGTAGGGACGACGTTCAATCGGTTCAGCAACTCCGCGAGTCTTAGCTGCTTTCTGGCATATTCGTCAGAAACTTTTAGCTCCCTCCAGTTTTCCAAGTCAATTGCGGCAGGATCAGAAGTTGTAAGTACCGAACACTTCGCACCCAAGTTAGCAAGTTTTTCCAAGAGGTCCATGCCCGCATCGCACGCGATCTGATAAGAGCTTTCAACGACATGTGCGCTAGTTATTGGAATTAGCTTGTCGGCACCGAGGCTTTCTCCCAGCCTCGCAAGAACGCGCATTGAAATGCGCCGTGCCTCACCGTTCTCGCCTTTTAGGTCGGCTTCCTCATCCCGGTTCAGAAACACAAAATAGCCCCAAAGAAATGACTGCTCGATCCCTGAAGAGTCTTGTGTTCCGAGAACCATAATTCTATGGTCTAGTCTGAATTGTAAATTCGAAGCATTCAATGGAATGCGGTCACGGCTAGCTACAGCTGTTATCTGCTGGTCACAATCGGAAAGAGGACGTGTTGCTATCCGAATATTACCATACGAAAGCAATCTTGCCAGTCTTGAGGGTATCGAAGAGCTTCAATGCTTCTGACGCCTTTTCAAGGGGGAATCTGTGCGTGACGAAGTTCTCCAGGGAGATGTTGTGCATTAGTAGGAAATTCGTCAACCTTTGGCATGTGTCTATGGGAAAAACAAGGTTGCCCATTATTGTGAGATTTCGCGTAATGACGTACCGTGTCTTGAGTTGAAACCCTTCCGTGTAATCTCGACCAAAACCTACCAGTACTGCTCTCCCCCCAAACCTTAGGCTACTGATGGCATTGCCCGAGGCATTGCCAGAGAAGTCAATTGTTTTGGTAGCACCCTTCTCGTCCGTCAGAGACCTTATTACCTCTACAGGGTCTTGTTTGCCTGCGTTTATGACCTCATCTGCACCAAGTTTTCGAGCGGCATCCAACCGCTCTTCTGACAGATCTACCGCTAGTACTCTTGCCCTCATGACTTTTGCGAATAAGACCCCACACATGCCGAGCGGGCCAATTCCGTAGATCGCGAGAGTGTCGTTTGCCCCGGCATTCAAACGATCAAGTGTATGGTATACGGTCCCCCCCGTACAGGCCATTATCGCTCCATCAATGAAGCTTAGTTCTCCGGGAAGTTTCATGCAACTCACTGCACGAGTCAGCATGAAATCGGACTAAGATCCATCAACGTTTGAGCCTAAAAGCCACAGTTTCTTACACTGTATGTGATTACCACTTAGACACTCAGGGCAGAGGCCACAGCCAGCGATGTGATAAACCCAAACACGATCACCTGCCTGGACGTTCTGAACGCCTTCCCCAATTTTCTCCACGATTCCGGCCGGCTCATGGCCGATAACAATGTTAGAAAAGGGACGGCTAGAGAAACCATCACCGTGACTAACTCCTTCAGGAGTTGCCCGATACTTGTGCATATCACTTCCGCATATTCCGGAAGCTTGCATCCGAACCAAGACTTCGCCCGCTTTAGGTTCTGGAATTTTTCTTTCTTGTATGATGACTCTTCTATCGCCAGGGAATGTCACAGCTTTCACAGAGTTCGCTTCCGACAGCCTGGGCTAGTGATGCAATATAAATTGCTGGTGCACGCAACCAATATAGTATCTATTTCATGTCCTGCCTCGAACACATTCGCACACACCTGCCCGTTCAACGAGTGCGGTATCCGTCGAACTAATCCAGAATGACGGGGCAACGAGTTGGAACGACTCTTGGAAACCCTAGATAGAATTAAAATACCCTTCGAAGTCCTAATCGGACTTCTACCAAAAGCTGACAACAATTGCAGAAGACGAAGATTTTATTCGCTACCGATCTTCACGGCGACACATACTTCCTGAAGATACTCTCCGTGGCCAAGAGTCGAGAAGTGAACGTAGTGATGATGTGCGGCGATCTCACGGGGAAAGCAATAATTCCCATCGTCAAACTCAGTGACGACTTATTTGTTACAAACTTTTTCGGAACTGATTACCGTCTGAAGAAAGATGAACTCCCTAAGATGCAAGATGATATTCGTAAAGTCGGCTACTATTATTACCATTGCAACCGTCCCGAGTATGAGGAGTTACGAGACAAACCGGAACGTATGAATGAACTCTTCGATAAACTGATGCAACAGACGATAGAAAATTGGATGAATAAGGTTGAGGAGGTTCTGCCAAAGGACATCCGAGTAATAATGAACCCGGGCAATGACGACACTTTCGCTATCGATGAAGCGTTGAAGACCTCCAAGCGAGTGGAATATACGCTCGGAAAGTGCGTTAATTTGGATGATACACATTCGGTGGTAAGTTGTGATTGGGTTAATCCGACTCCTTGGAGCTCGCCTCGGGAATGCAATGAAGGGGAGCTAGAGAGGCGTTTGCGTGCCGAATTCCAGAGGGCTTCGTCTGCAGAGAACTTAGTCTGTGATTTTCACGCACCGCCGTACAACACAATGCTGGACATAGCTCCGAAGCTAGATAAGAACCTGCGTCCGAAATACTCGATGGGCCACCCCGAAACTGAACATGTGGGCGCCAGGGCTGTCAGAAAGGTCTTGACAGAGTTTCAACCAAAGCTAGCCTTGCACGGCCACATCCATGAATCAGCCGGTGCATGTAACATCAAACGAACGGTTTGCATCAATCCAGGTTCTCAATACGTGGAAGGGGTGATGCGTGGCTGCCTGGTGACACTTACTCCAGATGGGCTTGAGCATCAGTTGATCTCTGGCGGATAAGGAACAATGGTCGGCTGACGATTCAGTCTTCAATCGCGCAGTTTTCGTTTCGCAACTAACGATTCAAACAATCGATTGGGAACGTAATCTGCCGGACTAGCCCAGTTTTGCGTAAGGAAAAACTGGTGCGCTCGCGCACTGCAGCTCGGAAAGTAACGACATTAAGCTTGTCCCTAAATTCATGCGGAAGTCGCCTGACTAACCGGCGCGGTCACACAATAAAGAACCGCGGCGCGGTAATAACTTTCAAACAAATACTTATCCATATTTACTCTGTACATTCGGTATGAAAGTATGTTCAATAGTTTAATTAAGTTTCGAACAGTCAGAAAAATCTTGGTCTACTTTGACCGAAGAACTAAAAGTACAACCATTTCTGCGCAAATCAACTGGACTCGTCAAGGAAATCGGACCTATCGGTTCATTCGTGATACCATGGGCATCTATGGCTGGCAGCGGAATATCGGTCTATGCCGTTGAAGTCGTGTACAACTACCCTCAAGGAAACGTAGCACTCGCCTTCCTGCTAGTTGGCATTCCTGTGATCTTCAGTGTAGTTACCTTCGCCATGTTGGGAATGACGACACCTAGAGCTGCGGGTGCCTATGTTTGGGCTGCTCGCTTTGTCGACCCATTCGTTGGATGGTTTGGGACGGGATGGATTTATTTCCTCTCGACCTTATTTTCCCTCGGCCTCATAGGCTACATAATGGGAGACCTCTTCCCTGTCATCTTTGCGATGATGGGTCACGCTCTCGGGATCCCTGCACTTACGGCCTTCAGTATTGCGATGGGAACCAATGCCACCATGGAGGATGCCTTGATAATCGCAACAATAGTCATCGTGGGCTTGCTCGCCCTTGTTGAAATCAAGCATTTCATGAAAGTACTGATTGTCGTCTGGGCCCTCAACCTTCTAGGCCTAATCGTTTCCTTTGCGCTATTTGCAGTATATACCCCCTCCACAATACCTGCAGCGTGGAACAGCTTTTGGGGCGCGGGCTCCTACGAAATGATAACGAGCCTGGCTACAAAATACAATCTGGCCGGCTATGTCGCAAGTACAACGCAGGGCTTTTGGAATGACACATTATCAATTGTCGCATACATCTTCTGGGCGCTAGTGGGCTACGAACTCAACGCATACATGGGCGGTGAAGTGAGGAACCCTCGTTCCTCGTTTTTGTACTGGTATACGGCTGGAGCTGTTGCAACAGTTATTTGGTACGTGGTCCTGTCTTGGCTAACGTACAATGCCTACGGCAACTTCATACTGCAGTACAATTACGTCTACAATCTCTTTACCGCAGGGAAACTAGCCGCTAACGAGACAGCAGCTGTCGCACCGTACATGTTGTTACCGTCTATGCCTCTCTTCGCAGCAAGTCTCGGGGGCACCCCTATAGTTGAATTCCTTGCGGCGTGGTGGTTCTTCCCCATAACAGCCCTACTCATAAGCTACATGGGAACAACGAGAACGGCGTTCGGATTGTCATTTGACAGAATGTTCCCAGCAATATTTGGCAAAGTGAGCGATAGGACGCACACACCGATTGAGGCTACGGTCATGGCCATAATCGGCGCAGTCGTAGTGGCTACCTTGGACTTTACGGCCTACGGCTTTTTAGTTAGCGCTGCAAACACGTCATTCTTCATTGCATTCGTGTACCTCATAGTCGCTTTCACTGCGATAATTTTGCCTTACAAGCGACCTGACATATGGGAGAAAGGTCTGAGGAAGAAAATCTTCGGACTTCCAGAGATGACGTTATTCGGTCTCCTTGCTGCCGTGGGCATGTTTTGGATACTAGCGCTAAGCACGGTCGGAATTTCAATACTGGCCTGGAACCTAACAATCCTATACATCCTCATCGGGGTCGTGGTGTTCGCCTTTTTCGTTGTCCGTAACGAGAAGAAAGGTATCAAGTTGATGGACATCTACGGCGAAATTCCACCTCCGTAAACTCCACGCAAAGCCTTAAGCGCAGATTTTCCTCCTTTTTGTTTCAAACGTGAGGTTCTACGTAACGTGACTGAGTCTGACATTCTGAAAGAAGCTGAGCGAATCATTTCGGCTGCGGCCGATGAAGGTATCACACTCCGTCTCCTCGGAGGGACCGCGATAGGCTTCAAATGCCCCAGCGCCAAACGACCTAGCGTCTCACGCAAATACCCAGACATAGACCTAGTCGGTCTCAAGAAACAGTCTCGTCAAATCCGTGAGTTATTCGTCAAACTCGGTTACTCACCGAATGTTGCGTTCAATGCTCTGCATAGCGGAAGCGTGGGCCGCCTAATGTTTTTCGACGTGGAAAGGGAGAGAAGAATCGACATATTTCTAGACTCTTTCGATATGTGTCACAAAATAGATCTTAGAGACAGACTGGCTCTGGAATCATTTACACTCCCTGTCGCGGACCTCTTAGCCACAAAACTCCAAATCTTTCAGACGAACACGAAAGACTTCAAGGATATCGTTGCAATGGTCTTAGACTACGACGTAGCCGAATCTGATAACTTGAACGCAATCAACGGAAGACGGTTAGCGATGCTTGCAGCGGACGACTGGGGGATTTACAAGACTTTCACACTCGTCATCAGCAAGACCGTCGCGACGCTTGATTCGTTGGATTTGAAACCTGAGGACAAAGAGCTCGTTAAGAAGAGACTGGGACGCATCTCAGAACTCATGGAAGCGGAGCCCAAGAGTATGAAGTGGAAGATGCGAGCGAAATTAGGAGAGAAGAAGCAATGGTACATGCTTCCTGACGATATGGCAGATTGATTACGCGACCGTCCGGACTTTCATGTATTATCAAGTAGCTCTCCACTAGATGAGCGGTTCCTCGGCGAGATTAGGGTAGAACTCAAGAAACGATGCAAGAGAAACGAGCATTCTCTTTAGCTCGCTCAAGTTAGTTCTAGTCGTAAACTAATTTTCCGTTTTCTATTACAAGTTCATCATAGAGGCAGTGGGGGGCTAGATAAAAGCACATTGACGTGTATGATTGATTTGAATTTCCTATGACATTCAAGAAACTCCTTGCCGGGCCTCGAGAGTTCAAGGAGCCGGATGTGCTTGACCATCGCATCCAGGTAGTTGAAACCTGGACCCAACGCTCTTATTGACTAAGTCTTTGCCTCGATTCGAGGAGACGCTTACGCCTTCGGAGTCAGATGGTGGGCATAGTAAGCATCCGTTTCTGGACTACGGAATTCTGATTTTGCTCAGTGCCATTTGGGGCTTGGCCTTTGTAGCGATTAGGGTCTTGGATACGGAACTGAGTTTCATTAA
>Ga0187784_10003109_pt1 | contig 13371 bp, 13 predicted proteins | sample 1015_SJ02_MP15_2_FD_132964 | JGI IMG/M metagenome (GOLD analysis project Ga0187784, IMG submission 132964) | Tropical peat soil microbial communities from peatlands in Department of Meta, Colombia - 1015_SJ02_MP15_20_MG | ecosystem: Environmental > Terrestrial > Soil > Wetlands > Peat | place...
GGAGCGGCAGTGGCGGCGCGCGCACCTCGCGGGTCGAAATACCTTGTGGATGGCGAGCCGACCGAGAATAAGCTGGCGCTAGCATCAAAAGGCGTGCTGCGCTATGAAGTCGTGGCCCATGGGAAGATGGCTCATTCGGCCTATCCCCAACTTGGGCAATCGGCGATCGATGCGCTGCTCGACGCGTTGGAAGCGATTCGCCGCGTGCCTCTTCCGAAAGACGACCTGCTCGGCCCGTGCACGATGAATATCGGCACTCTTTCGGGCGGACGCGCGCCCAATGTGATCGCTGATGCAGCGAAAGCCGAAATCCTGGTGCGCCTCGTGAGCAACGCGCAAGAGATTCGAGACGCGTTCACGCGCGCTGTCGGCTCGCGCGCTCAACTGGATGAAATCCTCTCGATTCCGCCGGTGCGGTTTCAGAACGTCGATGGAATGCCGACCACGGTCGTATCCTTTGCGACGGATGTGCCTGTGTTCGGGAAAAGCTGGGGCGAGCCGCTGCTGCTCGGGCCGGGAAACATCCACGTGGCGCATACGGCCGAGGAGCGGATTTCGAAACGGGAACTCGCGGAAGCGGTCACGATGTACGCGGATGTGGTAAAGAAGCTGTTGGCGAAGGGCTGAGAAGGGCTCGGATGAATCTCGCGATTGTCGGATACGGAAAAATGGGAAGGTTGATCGAGCAGCTCGCTCCGCAGTATGGATGCGACGCGAAGCTGCGTCTGGACATCGACAACAATGCGAACTTCGAGGGGTTGACTAAGGAGAACTTTCGCGGCATCGATGCGGCTGTCGAATTCTCCACGCCGACGACTGCTCCGGAAAATATCGAGCGGCTGGCGCAGCTCCGCGTGAACATCGTGGTCGGCACGACGGGATGGTTCGACGAAATGGAGCGCGCGAAGAAGGCGGTCGAGCGCGCGGGGACGGGTTTGGTCTGGAGCCCCAATTTCTCGGTTGGCGTGAGCATCTTTTCGCAGATCGTCGCGGAGGCGGCGCGGCGCATGGCCCGCCAGCAGGAATATGGCGCGTGGGCGTGGGAGATTCACCACGCGACGAAGAAGGATGCGCCTTCCGGCACGCTGCTGACGCTGGTTGAAATGATGAAGCAGAATGGGTACAGCAGACCGATCGACACGAGTGCGAGCCGCGCCGGCGCGCATCCGGGAACGCACGAGATCGGATTCGATTCGGCAGCGGACACGATTACGATCCGGCACACGGCACGTAGCCGCGAGGGATTTGCGCGCGGGGCGCTGCGGGCGGCGTGCTGGATCGCCGGGAAGAAGGGATTCTTCGATTTTCGCGAGATTGTGAACGAACTGGAGTAAGGTCTTTGGAAGGAGGCAGGAAATGTTTACGGGATGCGGCACGGCGCTGGTGACTCCGTTTCGCAAGGATTTGTCGCTCGATGAAGAAGCGCTGCGGCGGCTGGTGCGGCGCCAGATCGATGCGGGGATCAATTTCCTCGTGCCCTGCGGCACGACCGGCGAGAGTCCGACGCTGACGAACGCGGAGCAGCGGCGCGTCGTGGAAATCACGATTGAGGAAGCGCGGCCGCGCAAAGTTCCCGTGGTGGCCGGCGCCGGAGGCAACAATACCGAGCATGTGATCGAGATGGCTCGCGCGTTTCAGTCGCTCGGGGCGAACGGAATTCTTTCGGTGGCGCCGTATTACAACAAGCCGACACAGGAAGGGCTTTACCAGCACTACAAGGCGATTGCCAACGCGATTTCCCTGCCGATCATTCTCTACAACATTCCGGGGCGTACGGGCGTCAACATCGAGCCGACTACCATCGTGCGGCTCGCGCAAATCGACAACATCGTCGGCGTGAAAGAAGCCTCTGGCAACATTTCGCAGATGGCCGTCGTGCTGGACATGGTGCCAGCGAATTTTCTGGTGCTGTCTGGCGATGACGCGATCACGCTGCCGCTGATGGCTCTCGGCGGGAAAGGGCTGATTTCGGTGTCATCGAATGAAATCCCCGCGGAAATGACACGCATCGTGCATCTCGCGCTGGCCGACGATTTCGCCGCAGCGCGTGAGATTCATCGCCGCTACTCGAAACTGATGGACGCAAACTTCATCGAAACGAATCCCGGACCGGTGAAAGCCGCGATGGCGCTGATGGGACTGCTTGAACCGGTCTTCCGCCTGCCGCTCGTCGCGCCGAAGCCGGAAAATCTCGCCAAGATCCGCAACGCGCTCGAAGCGATCGGCCTGGTGCAGCAGGTCTATGCCGCCCGTTGAAATCAGCCGCGAGATCGAGCGGCTGTTCGACGAAAATCCGGCGCACTACACCGAAGAGCACCGGCGCCTGTTTCAGCAATTCAAGGACGCACTGAACGCGGGCGAGATTCGCGCCGCCGAGCCCGATGCAGCGCACGCGACCGGCTGGCGCGTCAACGCGTGGGTGAAGAAAGGCATCCTGCTGGGATTCCGGATGGGCACGATTGTAGACATGTCGGTCGACGCGACGCGCCAGCCATTCTTCGATAAGGCCACATACCCGGTGAAAAGGTTCGGCGCCGAATCGGGCGTGCGGATCGTGCCAGGGGGGTCGAGCATTCGCGACGGCTGTTACATCGCGAAGGGCGTCACGTGCATGCCGCCGATGTACGTCAACGTGGGCGCGTACGTTGACGAAAGCACGATGATCGATTCGCACGCGCTGGTCGGGAGCTGCGCACAGATTGGGAAGAAGTGCCACATTTCGGCGGCGTCGCAGATTGGCGGAGTGCTCGAACCGGTCGGCGCGATGCCCGTGATTATCGAGGACGAAGTGTTGGTCGGCGGGAATTGCGGAGTCTACGAGGGGACGGTTGTGAAGCGTCGCGCTGTGCTGGGCACCGGCACGATTCTCAATCGCTCGACGCCAGTCTATGACATTGTCACAGGCAAAATTTTCAGCGCGACGGACGACGAGCCGCTCGTGATCCCGGAAAATGCCGTCGTTGTGGCCGGTTCGCGAGCCATTTCGCACGGCCGCGGCAAGGATTGGAATCTTTCGCTCTACACGCCCGTCATCGTGAAGTACCGTGACGCCAAAACCGACGCCAAAGTCCAACTCGAAGACTTACTCAGATAAAACACGTCGTAACTTCTTGGATGCTTCGCCGCAGTGCAACCTCCTTGTTGCGTCCAATACTCCTAAAATCTCAGTATGAGCACGCAGAACCCCAGCTTCGGCGTAGCGCCCCGCGCGGCGCGCCTGCCCGGAGGATGGACTGCGCAGGTTGGCCCGTTTGCGATCCTTGCGGGTGTTGGCATCTATCTCCGCTCGCGATGGGATGACATACCCACGCGCTTCCCAGTCCACTGGGGAATCGACGGGCAGCCGAATGGATGGTCCGCTCGCACAGTGGCTGGCGTTTATGGGCCGCTGCTTCTCGGCACGGCGATCATCGCTCTTATCGCGATCAGTTCGTTCGCAATCAGCCGTTTGAGAGGCTCTACCCGTTCCGTGGGTACGAGTTCGGTAGCAAGTGAGTTTGCGCACCGAATCAGCATCTTCTTGCTGATCGTGGAATACTTCCTGGCCGCAATTTTCTCTCTGGTGGGATTTCTTCCGCTCACGGGTAGCCCGGGCGTCATGCCCGTCTTGATCGTGACAGGCGCGTTTCTGCTGGCGTTGATTTTCCTGATGGCATGGTCGGCCAAGGCACAAGGGCAAGGCACAACTAGAGGACCAGCGCCAATCGCCATGCCTAGCGAAAGCAGCGTGCCGGAGAAGCACTGGAAGCTCGGCATCTTCTACTTCAACAAGGATGACTCCGCGCTGCTTGTCGAGAAGCGCTTCGGCGTCGGCTACACACTGAACTTCGCGCATCCCTCCGCGTGGATTTGCATGGCCGTCGTGCTGTTGCTTCCCGTAGCTATACTGCTGCTCGTCCTCCATCAACGCTGAATCCATATTGCGGGACTCCGTGCTTGACAAAGATGGCCGCGTAGCTTAACTTCAAAAGCGTCATGAAACTGCTGCGGGCGCACCATAGCCATCACCATCATCACGTGAAACCGTGCCCGCGGCGGTGTGGCTAGTTCGAGCGACAAGAACTGCACTCATCGGCCCGCTGGCGCGGCAATCGCCAGCGGGCTTTTTGTTTTCAAGAGAGACCCTTCGAACGGCAAGACAATAGAGCGCCGCTCTCAGGGTGACGATCCTCGTCGAATCGTCAGGAGAATGAAATGGAACTCGACTTCGAAAAGGAAAACGGGCTGATTCCGGCGATCGTTCAGGACGCCACCAATGGTGAGGTGTTGATGCTCGGATTCATGAACCGCGAGGCGCTGGCGAAGACGCAGCAGACCGGCTTCGTCACGTTCTTCAGCCGCTCGCGCAAGGAGCTGTGGACCAAGGGCGAAACGAGCGGGCAGAAACTCGTGCTGCGCGAATTGCGCGTCGATTGCGACCGCGACGCGCTGCTGGTGCGCGCGGAGTTGGAAGGCGGCGCCGTCTGCCACGAAGGCTACCGTAGCTGCTTTTTCCGCCGGCTCGCACGCGATGGCGAGGCGATGGTGGTCGAAGAGCGCGTGATCGCGCCGGAAGAACTCTACGGGAAATCCGCCAGCGAGCGGCGAGACGAGGAGACGAAGCAATGAGCTGCTTGAAACTGGGTGTTCCCAAGGGAAGTTTGCAGGATTCCACGATCGAGCTGTTCGCCAAAGCCGGCTGGCGGATTTCCGTCAATTCGCGCAGCTATTATCCCGGCATCGACGATCCTGAGATCGAATGCATGATGGTCCGCGCGCAGGAGATGGCGCGTTACGTGGAAAATGGCGCGCTCGACGCGGGTCTCACCGGCAAAGACTGGATTCAAGAGACGGGTGCTGCGGTCGAGGAGGTGGCGGAGCTCGTATATTCAAAGACGGGCCTGGGCCGCGTGCGCTGGGTGCTCGCCGTCGCCGAAGATTCGTCGATTCAAAGCGTGCGCGACCTTGAAGGGAAAGTGATTGCGACTGAAGCCGTCAAGATGACCGAAAAATATCTCGCGAAACACGGAGTCAAGGCGCGGGTGGAATTTTCCTGGGGCGCGACCGAAGTGAAAGTGCCGCAGCTTGCGGACGCAATTGTGGAGGTGACCGAGACTGGTTCTTCGCTGCGGGCGAATCACCTGCGCGTCGTTGACACCCTGCTCGAATCCGCCACCTGCTTCATTGCCAATCGCGCTGCGTGGAAGGATCCCTGGAAGCGCGAGAAGATCGAAAACATCGTGCTACTGCTCGACGGCGCCATCAAGGCGTACAACCGTGTCGGCCTGATGATGAACGTGCGGCGCGAAGACCTCGACAAAGTGCTGGCGACGCTCCCGGCGCTGCGGAATCCGACCATCGCTCAGCTGAGCGATGCAGGGTGGGTCGCGATCAACACGATCATCGAGGAAAAGACCGTGCGGCAACTGATCCCCAAACTAAAAGGGGCACGCGCCGAGGGAATCGTCGAGTATCCACTCAACAAGGTCGTGTACTGATGCGCGTTCTGCCGCTCACAAGCGCCGTCGAAGAGAAAGTCCTTGCCTCACGCCGCGCGAGCAGCCGCGATGCCGAGCGCGTCGCTGCGCGGATCGTCGCCGATGTGCGCCGCCGTGGCGATGCAGCGCTGTTCGCGTGGACGAAGCGGCTCGACTGCGTCGCACTCAACCCGCGGACTGTATGGGTCTCCCGCGCCGAGCTCGCGTCCGCGCGCAGGCAAGTCTCGAAGCAGTTTCTCGCAGCGATCAACCATGCCACTCGCAATATTCGCGCGGTGGCGCGCGCCCAGAAGCCGCGGGAATGGACCATCGAGGTCGAGCCGGGAGTACGCGCCGGGCAGCGGGTGCGCGCGATCGAGTCTATCGGCTGCTATCTGCCGGGCGGCCGATTCTCGCTTGTCTCGACGCTGCTCATGACCGTGATTCCTGCGCAGGAGGCCGGCGTGCGCGAGATCATCGTTGCAAGCCCGCAGCCGGGTCCGGCGCTGCTGGCCGCCGCGGAGCGGCTAGGCGTGCGGCGCGTCGCGCGAGTGGGTGGCGCACAGGCGATTGCGGCGCTCGCCTATGGCACTCGCTCGATTCCGCGCGTGGACAAAATCTTTGGCCCCGGCAATCGTTTCGTCACCGCCGCAAAGAAAATTGTGAGCAACGACTGCGCCATCGACATGGTAGCCGGGCCGACGGAAGCTCTCGTCTTTGCGACGCGCGGCAACACGCGATTCATCGCGGCGGACCTGATTGCACAAGCCGAACACGATCCGGATGCGATTTCGCTTCTCGTGACGACTTCCGCGTCTCTCGCACACGGCGTGGTCGCCGAAATAGAGCGTCAGCTCTCAGAGTTGCCGAAGACGAATCTGGCGCGCCGTTCTCTCGATAGAAATGGCGCTGCACTCGTAGCGCGCGATCTGGCCGTGGCAGTGCGCTTCGTGAACCGCTTCGCGCCCGAGCATCTGAGTTTGCCCATCGGATCGAACCGCGTGCTCGACCGTATCGATTCGGCTGGCAGCGTTTTCCTGGGCGATTGGAGCGCGCAATCCTTTGGCGACTACGCGAGCGGTACGAATCACGTGCTACCCACGGGCGGAGCGGCCCGCACGCGCGGCGGGCTTTCCGTCTCCGATTTTGTGAAATGTATTAGCGTGCAGGAGGTTTCACGCGCAGGCGTGCGGCGGCTCGCGCCCGTCGTAGAGGAATTTGCGCGCGCCGAGGGTTTGGACGCGCACGCGCGCTCCGTCGAGGTGCGCAAGTGAAAGCGATTCCCGTGCGGCGCGCAGTCGAGCGGATGCGGCCTTACCATCCGCCGCTTGAGGGCCGCACAGACAAGCTGCGCTTGGATTTCAACGAGAATCCGATCGGATGCTCGCCCGCGGTTCGCCGCGCGCTTGCAAGGCTGAGTGCCGCTTCGATTTCGGCCTATCCGGAGCAAGAAACGGTTCGCCGCAAGGCGGCACGCTATTTCGGCGTCCGGCGCAGAGAGCTTCTGCTGACGAATGGCACGGACGAGGCGCTGAGCCTCGTCGTGAACACGTTCGTCGAATCGGGCGATCGAGTGCTTTTCGTCGAGCCAACGTACGCGATGTATCGCTTTTATTCCGAGCTGGCCGGCGCGCGGATCGTCGCGCCTCGTTATGACTGCGAGGTGCATTTTCCGTGGAACGATGTCCTGGCAGCGTTGCGCCAGGGGCCACGCGCCTTCTTCCTCCCGAACCCAAACAGCCCGACAGGAAACCTGCTGTCGTACGATGAGCTGCGGCGCGTTTTGAAAGCGGCCACACGGACGATGGTTATGATCGATGAAGCCTACTTCGAGTTTTCGGGCGTGACCGTAATCCCGTGGATCCGTCGCCACAAGAATCTGATTGTCACGCGCACGTTTTCGAAGACGACTGGACTAGCCGGTCTTCGCCTTGGCTGCATCTTTGTGAATCCCGACATGGCCGCGACCATGCGGAAGGCCCAGTCGCCCTATCCGGTGAGTATCGCGGCGCTTGCCGCTGCGGAGGCTGCAATGCGAGACCGTGCATTCATTGCGCGCACGGTCGGTGAAGTACAGCGCGGGCGACGCGAACTTGGGCGCGGTCTCGAGCGCTTAGGCGTGAAGTGGTTTCCGAGCGCGGGCAACTTCCTGCTGGTCTATTTCGGCGAGCGATCGAAAAGGATCGTGGCGGAGCTTGAACGCCGAGGAATATTGCTCCGCGACCGGTCGAGCGATTTCGGCGGTGAAGGCTACGTTCGAATCACGCTGGGCACTTTGGCTCAGACTCGCCGCCTGCTCCGCGAACTGGGAAACATTCTATGAGACGAGCGAACCTTCACCGCGCGACGAAAGAAACCGATATCCGGTTGCGACTGAATCTTGACGGCCGCGGAAAATCGAAGATTGCCACGGGCATTCGTTTCTTCGATCACATGCTCGAGCAGATTGCGCGCCACGGTGCACTCGATCTTGATATCACGGCGCGCGGCGATCTCGACGTCGATCAGCACCACACGGTCGAAGACGTGGGAATCGCGCTTGGAGAAGCTGTGAAGAAGGCTCTCGGACCGAAACGTGGAATCTTGCGGGCCGGGTATTTCCTGATGCCAATGGACGATTGTCTGGCGGCTGCGGCGCTCGATTTTTCGGGCCGTGCATACTGTGTGTGTGATTTCAAGATTTCGGCGCCGCGGGTGGGCGATTTTCAGACCGAGCTGATGGAAGACTTTTTCCGTGCGTTCGCGCAGGCAGCCGCAGCCAACGTGCATCTGCGGCTCGTGTATGGCCGTTCGTCGCACCATCAGGTCGAGTCTATTTTCAAGGCGTTTGCCAAGGCGCTGCGTTTTGCGGTCACGCGCGACAAGCAACTGCGGCGCGTGCTGCCCTCTACCAAGGGATTGTTATGAGAATCGCGATTGTCGATTACGGCGCTGGCAATCTCCCATCGGTTGAGCGCGCCCTCCAAAAGCTTGGGGCGGAAACTGAGCGTGCCATCGCGCCCGAACAACTTGCTGCAGCCAAGGCAATCGTTCTGCCCGGGGTCGGACACTTTGCTGCTTTCGTCGATGGACTGCGCGAGCGGAACCTCACGTCGTCCTTGCGCGCGGCGTTTGATTCCGGCAAGCCGATGCTCGGAATTTGCCTCGGGCTCCAGGCGATGTTTGCGTCGAGCGAGGAAGCACCCGGGGATCCGGGCCTCGCATTCTTTCCCGAAAAGGTGTGTGCTTTGCCAACCAACGTGAAGTCTCCGCATATCGGCTGGAATCAGGTGCGCCGGGTGCGAGAGAGCAAGCTGCTGGGCGGAATTCCGGAGGACGCTTACTTCTACTTTGCGCACTCCTACGCGGCTCCCGCCTCGGCGGAGTTTAGCGTGGCAGCCTGCGACCACGGCTTTCCGTTCGCGGCGGTGATCGAGCGGCAGAATCTCGCCGCCGTGCAGTTTCATCCGGAAAAATCGGGTGAGACGGGCGCGCAGGTGCTCCGCAATTTCGTGGAGTCCGTGGGATGACGCTCGCTCGCCGCATCATTCCGTGCCTTGATGTGGATGCCGGGCGCGTTGTGAAAGGGATCGAGTTCGAGGGCCTGCGTGACATGGGCGATCCGGCGGACCTCGCAGCGCGCTACAACCGCGAGGGCGCCGATGAACTCGTCATGCTCGATATCAGCGCGACGTTCGAAGGGCGTGCGACGTTTCTCGAAACGATCCGCCGCGTCGCTGAACAGTTGAACATCCCTCTCACCGCGGGTGGCGGCATTCGAACGATGGAGGACGGCCGCGCCGTACTGCGCGCGGGCGCGGACAAAGTGACCGTGAACACCGCTGTGGTGAAGCGGCCGGTGTTGCTCTCCGAGCTTGCGCAACAATTCGGCGCGCAAGCCGTGGTGCTTTCGATCGACGTGAAGCGAAAGGGAAATTCCTGGGAGCCTTACACGCGCGGTGGCCGCGACGCGACGGGTATGGACGCCGCCGAGTGGGCGGCGAAGGCCGTCTCGCTCGGCGCGGGAGAAATCCTGCTGACCTCGATCGACCGCGATGGCACCTGCAGCGGCTTTGATTGCGAACTCACCGCGAAAATTGCGGCCACGGTTCCGGTGCCCGTGATTGCCTCAGGCGGCGCGAATACGTTCGGAGATTTCCTCGCCGTGTTCACGGACGGTAAAGCGGATGCTGCGCTCGCCGCTTCCATTTTTCACATGGAGACGCAGTCGATCGCCGCGCTGAAAAGATTCCTAGCCGAACGGGGCGTGCCCGTGCGGCTGAGTCGGTAGCCGACTCCATGATTATTCCCTGTATCGATCTTCAGGATGGCAAGGCTGTGCAGCTGGTGCGCGGGCGGCGGCGCGCTCTTGCCATCGACGACGTGCTCGGCCTGCTCGACCGATTTTGCGACTACCCGATCCTTCACGTCATTGATCTCGACGCCGCTATGCGACGGGGAAGCAACGCGCATTGGATCAAGCTAATCTGCCGCAATACGAAACGAGAAGTACGCGTCGGAGGCGGGATTCGGACCGTCGCTCGCGCCAAGAAGATCGTCTCGTGGGGCGCGGACAAGATCATCGTTGGCAGCGCGGCCTTCAAGAATGACAAGATTGATGGCAGATTTCTCGGGGCGCTGGCGAAGAGCGTTGGCCGGAAACGCGTAATCGTCGCGCTCGATACGGAACGCGGCAGGATCGTTGTGCGGGGCTGGCGCGAGCGTTTGAAGCTGAGTCCCCGCGACGTGATTTCGGCGCTTGAACCCTTCTGCTCGGGATTTCTGTCCACGTTCGTCGATAACGAAGGGACCATGAGGGGCACCGATCTTTCCTGGTTTCGGACCCTTCGCCGCGCGACATCCCTTCCCATCACCGCCGCGGGCGGGATCCGGACAATGCGCGAAGTGCGCGCCCTGGAGAAGGTCGGCATGGACGCCGCTGTTGGAATGGCGATCTATACAGGAGATCTTGCCGCCGACAAGACCGGCCTCGGCAGACGGTAGAAGCGGCGCCGTTTTCAGTCGAATCGGCCATCCTGCAACCTGCTGACAATAAGGCGTTTCCAGTGAAAGACCTGTACCGGCAGACAGGTCCCCGCCTGAACTTTGGTACCAGTCGATTGTGAGTCTGGCTCTATCGCCCCGATGTCGGGCCGAACAGTACTCTCACCTCGTCGCCGCAAGCGGCGACCCAGCCCAACCCAAGTCCAAGGGGAAGTGAGATGGCTACTGAGGGATTCCGCAAATCTGTACGCAACTTGATGCTTCTGACCGCCTCGGCAGTGTTGGCCCAGCCCGTTTTCGCGCAGCAGGTCTTCAGGGTCCTGCCGCACACGACCGCGGATGACGAGAGTCCGATCACCTTCATGCGGCCTTACTACGCGATTCATGCAGCGGCGGCAAGCAGCCAGTCCGCTCCTCCATCGACTGCCTTTTCGCCCGTGCAAATGCGCCACGCCTACGGCTTCGATCAGGTTAGTAATCAGGGTGCCGGACAGATCATCGGCATCGTGGATGCCTACGACGATCCGAATGCAGAAGCTGATCTTGCGGTCTTCGACGCTCAGTTTGGCCTTCCCGCGTGCACCAGCGCGAACGGTTGCTTCCGCAAAATCTATTCCAATGGAAGCAAACCCGCGACCAACGCCAATTGGGATGTGGAGATCGCGCTGGATGTTGAATGGGCGCACGCCATCGCGCCGAAGGCGACGATTCTGCTTGTCGAGGCGCCAACGAACAGCCTCGGCAACTTGCTTGCGGGAGTGGACGTTGCTGTGCGCAATGGCGCATCGGCCGTGTCGATGAGTTGGACCGTCGGCGAATTTTCCGGTGAAAGCGGCTACGACAATCACTTCGTCGCAAGCGGCGTTACTTTCCTCGCGGCCTCGGGCGACGACGGAACGGGCGTTGCGTACCCGGCTGCGTCGCCCGACGTCATTGGAGTTGGCGGCACGTCTCTGCATCTCAACGCAAGCGGAAACTACCAGAACGAAACGGCTTGGAGCGGAAGTGGCGGAGGCTTGAGCAAGATCGAGCGCGAACCTCTCTTTCAAGCGCAGTTCGCGATTCCCGATGACTCGAAAGGCTATCGCGGCGCGCCCGACGTCGCCTATGATGGCGATCCGGGAACTGGTGTCGCCATCTACGATTCGGTCGGCATCAACGGATACGCCGGCTGGTTTCAAGTCGGTGGAACCAGCGCCGGCACGCCGCAATGGGCCGCGCTGATTGCAATTACGAATTCGCTTCGTGCAGCTGGGCGCAAAGCGAATCTATCGAGCACTGATACGAGCCTCTACTCGCTTGGGGACGCCTCCGCGTCTGATTTCCACGCGATCACGCAAGGAACGAATGGCACCTGCGGAGCACTGTGCACGGCCACCGCCGGATACGATTACGTGACGGGCCTCGGCACGCCTCAAGCTGCTGTCTTGATTGCCGCACTCGCCGCCCGGTAACGCCTAGCTCCGGCCGACCCTCGTCGGCGGCGCCTGCGGTTCGTTTGCCGCGACGACACGAAGCCCCGCCCGTCGCGCGAAAACCTCCCTATGGTGTATAGTTTCGAGAGGCGCAGCCGTCCCGAAAGCCGGATTACTTCGTACTCCAGGCCGCTTCGAATCGCTTGGCGCCTGATCCTCCTGACAAATGAAGAAACCATTGCGAGTGATGAAGTTCGGCGGCACGTCTGTGGGCGATGCGGCGTGCATCGCGCGCGTCGCGCAGATTGTGAAGGACGCCGCCCAGGAAGGCCCGGTCGTCGCCGTCGTCTCGGCAATGGGAGGCGTAACTAACCGCCTGATCGACGCTGCCAAGCGCGCCGAGGCGGGAGATCTGGAGCACGCGCACAGAATCTTCGAAGCGCTGCGAAAACAGCATGATGCAGCGCTCGCTGCGTTGATTCGAGAGGATCAGAAGCGCCAGTGGCTCTCCGCCTCTTTGGGCAAGATTTTCGGCGAGGGCGAGCAACTCTGTAAAGGAACCGCACTGCTTCACGAGTTGACGCCGCGCACGCTCGATACAGTTTCCAGCCTGGGCGAGCGGCTCTCTGCGCCGATGGTCGCGGGCGCACTCCAGGAGCTTGGAGCGCAAAGCGAAGCCGTCGAAGCCACGGAATTGATCGTCACAGACTCCTACCACGGCGGCGCCGATCCCATCATGGAGCGGACACGCGGGCGCTCGCGATCGCGGCTGCGGCCGCTCATCGACCGCGGGATCATTCCCGTGGCCACGGGCTTCATCGGTGCGACCGAAGACGGCGTCCTGACCACACTCGGCCGCGGCGGTTCGGATTATTCCGCCACAATCCTAGGTGCTGCACTGGATGCGGATGAAATCATCATCTGGACGGATGTGGACGGCGTTCTGACGGCCGACCCACGCATAGTCAAAGAGGCGCGCACGATTCCGGAAATCTCATACCGCGAGGCCACCGAACTCGCCTATTTCGGCGCGAAGGTGCTGCACCCGAAGACGCTGCGCGCGGTCGAGCAGGCCGGCATTCCAGTTTGGATTCGCAACAGCTTCGCGCCAGGGCACACCGGCACGAAAATCACGCCTAAGGGCCGCAGCAACGGCGGCGGCGTGAAAGCGCTGACGGCGATTCGAGACGTGGCGCTCATCACCGTTGGCGGGCCGGGAATCGTCGGCTTGCCGGACGTAGTCGGCCGCACATTTTCGACGACGGCTGAGCTGAAAGCGAACGTGCTGCTAATCTCACAGTCATCGTCGCAAAACGACATCTGCTTCATCGTGCCAGCGTCGGATGCCAAGCGTACGGTCGAGGCGCTGCGCAAGGAGTTCGCGCAGGATGTCGCGCACGAAAAGGTCGAGCACATCACGCTCGATCCGAATATCACCATTGTCGCGGTCGTAGGGGAAAACATGCGCGGCACGCCAGGTGTCGCGGCGCGAACATTTAGCGCTGTCGCGCGCCAGA
>Ga0187784_10003110_pt1 | contig 13371 bp, 12 predicted proteins | sample 1015_SJ02_MP15_2_FD_132964 | JGI IMG/M metagenome (GOLD analysis project Ga0187784, IMG submission 132964) | Tropical peat soil microbial communities from peatlands in Department of Meta, Colombia - 1015_SJ02_MP15_20_MG | ecosystem: Environmental > Terrestrial > Soil > Wetlands > Peat | place...
ACCACAGCGCTGCGGCGGGCGTAAGGCTCATGTACTTTGCCGTCCAAGTCGGCATGTAGGTGAGCAGCACGTAGAAGCACACGGTCCAGGCGACGGTGAAGCCGAAGGCGCCAAAATTGAGAAAGTTCACCGGCTTCGGCGCTACCGCCTTGACCACGGCCTCGATCTGCTCGCGCTTGTTGATGCCCGGCGCGTAGAGGCAATCGGCGCCGGCTGCCGCATACGCCTTGAGGCGCCGGATAGCGTCGTCGAGATCGTTGACGCCGCGCACGAAGTTTTCCGCGCGTGCGGTGAACACCACGTCGCCGCCGGCATGGTCGATGGCGGCGCGCGCCGCCTTAACGCGCGTGACGGCGGTATCGAGATCGTAGAGCGGCGTCTTGCCGTCGTTCGGCGAATCCTCGATCGACAAGCCGGAAACGCCGGTCGCGATGCAGCGCGTCACGTTCTCGGCGAGGCCGTCGAGCGTATCGGCGAGGCCGTCCTCGAAGTCGGCGTTAAGCGGCACGTCGATCGCGGCCGCGATCTCGGCGAAATGCGCCAGAACCTGGTCGAGGCTTTGCGCGCCGTCGGCATAGCCCTGCGCGTGGGCGTGACCCGAGCTGGTGGTCGCCAGCGCCTTAAAGCCGAGGCCCTGGAGATAACGCGCGCTGCCGACATTCCACGGGTTGGGAATGACGAAGCAGCCGGACTCGTGCAGCTTGCGGAAGATTTTGCGCTTGTCGGCGGTCGAGGGGCGCGAACTGGTCATGCAAACACCCGGCTATGGCTAAACGCAACAAACAGTCACGAAAGTACGGCGGCGACGCGCTGGAGTGGGGCGGCTACCCGCCTCAATGGTTGTCGCGCGGCACGAAATGCTGCGCGATACGCTGATATTTCGGCGCCGGCTGCAAGACCATGCCGCTGCCGAGTTGATCCACCATGGAGCGCTGGATCTCCTGCCACGGCGTCTGGCTTTGCGGATAGGGGTAACCGCCGTTGTTCTGCAGCGCCGCGCGGCGCTCGGCGAACTCTGCCTGCGAAATCAGGATATCCGCCGTGCCTTTATTCAGATCGATGCGCACGCGGTCGCCGGTCTTGAGCAGCGCCAATCCGCCGCCGGCCGCCGCTTCGGGCGATGCGTTGAGTATCGACGGCGAGCCCGATGTGCCCGATTGCCGCCCATCGCCGATGCAGGCAAGCGAGGTCACGCCTTTTTTGATCAGCGCCGCGGGTGGCTGCATGTTCACGACTTCGGCCGAACCCGGATAGCCGATCGGCCCGGCGCCGCGCATGAACAGAATCGAATGCTCGTCGATTTTGAGCGCGGGATCGTCGATACGATGGTGATAATCCTCGGGCCCGTCGAACACGATGGCGCGGCCCTCGAAGGCGTTGGGATCCTTGGCGTTGCACAGATAGCGCTGCCGGAATTCGTCCGAGATCACGCTGGTCTTCATGATCGCCGAATCGAACAGGTTGCCGTGCAGCACCTTGAAGCCCGCTTGGGCTCTCATCGGTTTGTCGTAAGGCCAAATGACTTTCGAGTTGGTTGCCTTCACATTGGCGACGTTTTCGGCGTAGGTCTTGCCGTTGACGGTAATTGCTTCGCCGCGCAGGCGTCCGGCGGACTGCAGTTCGTGCATGACCGCCGGCGCGATAATAGTCTTCGCCCAGATATTCGCCAGCCGGCTGCATGTTGACGAGTAGCGGCACGTCGTAGCCGATCTTTTCCCAGTCTTCGATGACGAGCGGCACGCCGATGTGGCGCGCGATGGCGTTGAGATGAATCGGCGCGTTGGTCGAACCGCCGATCGCCGAGCAGGCGACGATTGCGTTCTCGAACGCGGCGCGCGTGAGAATGTCGGAAGGCTTGAGGTTTTCCAGGACGATCTCGACGGCGCGAACGCCGGTCTCGTAGGCGATGCGGGCACGTTCGCGGTACGGCGCCGGGATCGCGGCGCAGCCAGGTAGCGACATGCCGAGCGCCTCGGCCATCGCATTCATGGTAGACGCGGTGCCCATCGTGTTGCAGTGGCCGATCGAGGGCGCCGACGAGGCGGCGATATCGATGAACTGATTGTAGTCGATGCGGCCGGCTGCCACGTCCTGGCGTGCCTGCCACAGCACCGTGCCGGAGCCGGCCAGCTTGCCGTTGTGGTAGCCGTCCAACATCGGTCCGCCGGACAGCACGATCGCGGGAATGTTGACGGTGGCTGCCGCCATCAGACAGGCTGGCGTCGTCTTGTCGCAGCCGGTCATCAGCACCACGCCGTCGAGCGGATAGCCGAACAGCACTTCGACGAGTCCCAGATAAGCAAGATTGCGGTCGAGCGCGGCGGTCGGCCGCTTGCCGGTCTCCTGAATCGGATGCACCGGAAATTCCATCGCAATGCCGCCCGCGGTGCGGATACCTTCGCGCACGCGCTCGGCAAGCTGCAAATGATGGCGGTTGCAGGGGCTGAGATCGGAGCCGGTCTGTGCGATGCCGATGATCGGCTTGCCCGAGGTCAGCTCGGCGCGGCTGAGGCCGTAATTGAGGTAGCGCTCCAAATAGAGCGCGGTCATGCCGGGGTTATCCGGATTGTCGAACCACAATTGCGACCGCAGCTGCCGCGGCTTCGAACCTTGCGAACTTTTAATGTTCATCGTTGCTTCTCTCGGAGGCGCATTAATCACGTTTAGATATGCCGATTTAACGACCGCTGCAGCAGCGAAAATGCGCTGTCCCGTGACGGCGCTTAGTCAGCCACGTGCGTCGCGATTCGCAATGCTAGACACTTTTTGTTCGCTCGGCGGCAACTGCATAGCACATTGTTTCCTCTCGTATTGCGGTGCAATAAAAGCGAAATTATCCTGCGTATAAATTTTTCATCAACATGCTGATATTCCGTAACTTTTTTGTGACGACCGGCGATCTTGTGCAGCGCCAAATGCGGCCTAGGTCATGCTGCAAGGGCGACTTGAACAATGAGAGATCACAATGAAATCGCTGAACACCAAACTGCTGCTGTCGGCTCTCGGGATTGCACTGCTAGTGACGCCGGCTTTTGCGCAGCGGCCACAGCACCACGCGCGCTATCCGCAGACCCAATCCCAGGATCCGTCCGTCCAGAGCGGTGGATCCTACACGCAGGGCTATGTTCCCGGTTACGGCAATACCAACGTGGTGCCGAGCGACGAGTGGTAAGCCACGCTGGACGTTGGACCGGAATTTAGCCGTTCCGGTTCGCAATAGACTCTGTTGAAGTCGAGTATTCGGACGGAAAGAGGCTCCGGCTACGGAGCCCCTTTCCCATTTCCGCAGTTGCCGCCCGGTTTGATCGCGTCGGGACTAAGCATATTGGCGTCGGTCGTCTCACGAGCGGTGGATGTTTGCATTCGTCGGCCGGTTGGGCTGAATTACGCCCCGAAGGGTTGAAGTCGGGGGAAATGCCATGCTGAAAACCGTCGCCGCCTTTGATCGCATCGGCGAAGAGAACGCGTTTGCGGTGTTGGCGCGGGCCACACAGCTTGCCGCGGCCGGCCGCGACATTATCAACCTCGGCATCGGCCAGCCCGATTTCCGCACGCCGGATTTCATCGTCGAGGCGGCTGTGAAGGCATTGCGCGACGGACATCATGGCTACACACCGGCGGTCGGCATCTTGCCGCTGCGCGAGGCGGTCGCCGCCGACCTGCATGCGCGCTTCAAGGTCAGCGTCTCGTCCGACGAAGTCATGATCATGCCGGGCGGCAAGCCGACCATGTACATGTCGATCCTGATGTTCGGCGAGCCCGGCGCCGACATTCTCTATCCGGATCCGGGTTTCCCGATCTATCGCTCGATGATCGAATATACCGGCGCGCGGCCGATCCCGGTGCCGATTCGCGAAGAGAACGGCTTCGCCTTCTCGGCCGAGGAAACGCTGAGCCTGATCACGCCGCAGACGCGGCTTCTCATTCTCAATTCACCCGCCAACCCGACGGGCGGCGTGACGCCGAAAGCCGAAGTCGACAAGCTGGTCGCGGGCCTGGAAAGGTTTCCCGACGTCGCCGTCATGTCTGACGAGATCTACGACCACATGGTCTATGACGGCGAGAGCCATGTGTGCCTGCTGTCGTATCCGTCGATCCGCGACCGGCTCATTCTGCTCAACGGCTGGTCCAAGACCTATGCGATGACCGGCTGGCGGCTCGGCTACGCGATATGGCCCGGCAAGCTTTACGACTATGCGCGCAAGCTCGCGGTGAACCTCTATTCCTGCGTCAACGCGCCCACCCAATATGCCGGGCTCGCGGCGCTGACCGGCCCCCAGGACGAAGCCACTCGCATGGTCGCCGAGTTCGACAAGCGGCGCAAAATCGTCGTCGCGGGCCTCAACAAATTGGCCGGAATTTCCTGCACGACGCCGAAGGGCGCGTTTTATGCGTTTCCGAATGTCAAGCGTACCGGCTGGAAGGCGAAGCCGCTTGCCAACGCACTGCTCGACGACGCCGGTGTGGCCCTGATCGGCGGACCGGATTTCGGCATCCTTGGAGAGGGGTATTTGCGCGTCTCCTACGCCAACTCGACCGAGAATATCTTGCGTGCGCTCGACCGCATGGGCAATTTCCTGGCGACCCGCAAAGCGGCGTGACAGATGCCGATCGGGCTCTCCGAAGAACAAAAATTGATGCGGCAATCGTGCCGCGATTTCGTCGATGACGTCGTCATTCCATTCATTCGCGGCAATTGGCAGCGCGAGTGGGTCATGACGCCCGAGGATCGGCTGCCGCCCGAAATTCTGCAAGGCGCCGAGGAGGTCGGCATTCGCACGCTCGGCGTGCCGGAGGAGTTCGGCGGCATCGAGCTTGATCGCGTCAGCGAAGTGCAGACCTTCGCGCTGATTGCCGAGGAGATCGCGCGCGGCGACTCGGGCTTGGCCGACAAGCTGGTGCAGAACTGGAAGGTGGCGGTGCTCTTACGCAATCTGGCGCCGCGACATCTGCAGGAGAAATGGTTCAAGCGGCTGATCGACGATCCGCAGTTTTTGCTGGCGCACTGTCTCACCGAGCCGCGCGGCGCATCCGACCGCTGGCTGCCCTACAACGTGCCCGAAGCTGCGATGCAGACCCGCGCGGTCAAGCAAAACGGCGAGTGGATCATCAACGGGCGCAAGCAGTTCATCTCCAACGGCTACGACGCCGGCCTGTTCGTGGTCTATGCCAACACCAATCCGCAGGTTGGCATGCTGCAGGGCACATCGAGCTTTCTGGTGCCGCGCGGCACGCCGGGGCTGACCATCGCGCGCTGTAACGAGACCATCGGCTGCCGCTTTATGAACAACGGCGAACTCGTGTTCGAGGATATGCGCGTGCCGGAGGACCATCTGTTGGTCGAGGGCGATGCGCTCGGCAAGGCCGCGGTCTATTTCCGGCCGGGCAAGATCATCCAGGCGGCCAAAAATCTCGGCGTCGGCGTGCGCGCCTTCGAGGTCACCTCCGACTATGTGCAGAACTACGTGCAGGGCGGCCGCATCCTGATCAAGCACCAGGCAGTCGCCTTGCGGCTCGCCGACATGGCGACGCGCATCGAGGCGGTGCGGGCGCTGCTCGATCGCGCCTCCCGCGCCGTCGACGACAATGCGCCGGATGCCGACACGCTGTGCAACATGGCCAAGGTGTTCGCCTCGGAGGAAATTCTCAAAGTCGCCCAGCACGCGCTCGAACTGCACGGCGGCAACGGCGCGATGCTCGATTTCGGCGTCGAAAAGCTGTTCCGCGACGCCGCGATTTTCCTGCACATGGACGCGACGGTCGATATCTCGCGGCTGAAGATCGTCAAGTCGATGTTCCCGCACACCGCCGGCAAATACACGGCGCCGGAGTGACGGGCTAGCCTGTCTGCGTCAGCCGGAAGCCGATGACCACGACCGCGAGGCCGATGAGCTGCGGGAGGCTCGGCACCTCGCCCATCGCCAGAAAGCCGACAACGAGCGAGAAGGGTGGCACCAGCGAGGGATAAAGCGCTGCGCGCCCGGCGTCGAGCAGCACAACGGCGCGGGTAAACAGATAGATCGCCGCGGGGCCGGCGAAGATGCCTTGCACGATCGCCTGCAGTAGATTTTCCCAGAACCCGGCCGCAATGAGATTGCCATAGGCAAACAACAAGATCGGCAGGCCAACGAGCGATAGTACGCTGGTCACCGCGGCGGCATGCATCGGCGGCACCCGCCATAGCCGCAGCAGCATGCCGAAAACCGCAAACGAGCTGCCGGCAGCGACAAACAACAGATCGCCAAGGAGCCCCTGTCGGCCCATGGTGCGCAGCGCCTCGGTGCCGATCGCGGCAAGACCGCAAACGATGATCGCGGCGCCGGCGATGCGCCGCCGCGGCAGCGCTTCCTTGACCACGAGCCGCGCCAGGATCAGGCCGCCGACTGCGGCACATGACGGCTGGATGATGGCGCCGTGGCCGAGCGGCACGTAGACGTAGCCAAAATAGCTCCACAGCGCGAGTGGCAGTCCGCCGACCAGCGATATTGCGATACCGCGGCGCCAGCCGAGCCCGCCGAGATTGCCGAGACCATCCCCGGCCAACACGGGAAACAGCGCCAGCCCGGGCCAGATGAAACGATGCAGCGACAACAGTAACGGCGACATGCCAATAAGCACGCCGTGTTTAGCGGCCACGAAGCCAAACGCCCAGAACAAGGCCGAGCCGGCGCCGCACGCTACGCCCAATGCGGTCGCGTGCTTCAGCGGCACGGGCAATGAATGCGAGGTGTCCATCGCCAAGCATAGTCCGCTGCGCTTTGGGCGGACAATACGTCATTGCTCATGCCAAGCTTTGGCGGACGCGAAGTTCCGCCGCATCGACGCTTGACCCGCGCGTGGCTGCGAGGTGCTATCCTCGCCAAGCGGCGGACGACGAGGGGAGGCGAGGGGACGGATGCCCGAGGCGAAGCCGATCGACGGCGAATACGACTATGTGATTGTCGGCGCGGGCTCAGCCGGCTGTCTGCTGGCCAATCGGCTGTCCGCCGACGCGAACAGCCGCGTGCTCGTGCTCGAAGCCGGCGGCTCGGACAATTGGATCTGGTTCCACATTCCGGTCGGTTATCTGTTCGCCATCGGCAATCCGCGCTCGGACTGGTGCTTTAAGACCGAACCCGAGCCAGGCCTCAACGGCCGCGTGCTCAACTATCCGCGCGGCAAAGCGATCGGCGGCTCGTCGTCGATCAACGCCATGATCTACATGCGCGGGCAATCGGCCGACTTCGATCATTGGCGCCAGCTTGGGCTCGCCGGCTGGGGCTGGGATGACGTGCTGCCGTATTTCAAGCGGCACGAGAAACATTTCCTCGGCGATACCGACAAGTACGGCGTCGACGGCGAATTGCGCATCGAGCCGCCGCGCGTGCGCTGGGATTTGCTCGACGCGTTTTGCGCCGCCGCCGCGCAGGCCGGCATCAAATCCATTGCCGACTTCAACACCGGCGATAACGAGGGCTGCGCCGCCTTCCACGTCAACCAGAAGCATGGCCGGCGCTGGTCGGCGGCAAGCGCGTTCCTCAAACCGGCGCTTAAGCGCAGCAACGTCCGGCTCGAAACCGGCTGTCTGGTCGAAAGCGTCGTGTTCGACGGACGGCGCGCCGTTGGCGTGCGCTGGCGCCAAAACGGCGAAATACGCACCGCGCGCTGCCGTGGCGAAGTCATTCTCGCGGCCGGCGCGATCGGCTCGCCGCAGATCATGCTGCTGTCCGGCGTCGGCCCGGCAGAGCATCTGCGCGCGTCCGGCATTCCGGTGGTGGCCGATCGTCCGGGCGTCGGCGCCAATCTGCAGGATCACCTGCAGCTCCGCATGATCTACAAGGTCGACGGCATCTCGACGCTTAACGAACGCTACTACGCGCCGCTCGGGCTCACGCGCATGCTGATCGAATATGCGCTGTTCCGGCGCGGCCCGCTTACCATGGCGCCGTCGCAGCTCGGCCTGTTCACGCGCTCCGACGCGGACCAGGAACGCGCCAATCTGCAGTATCACGTGCAGCCGCTGTCGCTCGACAAGTTCGGCGACCCGCTGCACGCATTCCCCGCCTTTACTGCAAGCGTCGCCAACGTGCGCCCGACCAGTCGCGGCAGCGTGCGGCTGCGCTCGCGGGATGCGGCCGACGCGCCGCTGATCAAGCCGAATTATCTCTCGACCGATCAGGACCGCCGCATCGCCGCCACAGCCATCCGGCTCACCCGTCGCATCGCCGCGCAGCCGGCTCTCAAGCCGTATCATCCGTCCGAATATCTACCCGGTGGGTCCGTGCCAGATAATGACGAGGCGGCGCTGATCAGCGCCGCGGGCGACATCGGCACCACGATCTTTCATCCGGTCGGCACTGCCAAAATGGGGCTGCCCAGCGACCCGATGATGGTGGTCGACGGCGAGCTGCGCGTCGCCGGGCTCGAACGACTGCGCGTCGTCGATGCCTCGGTGATGCCGACGATCACGTCGGGCAACACCAACGCGCCGACCATGATGATCGCCGAAAAGGGCGCGGCTCTGATCCGCGCCGCCGCGTAGCTTGCCGCCATGAAGGGCGTCTGGCGTGTCATCGGCATCCTCACCGATCCGTTCGCCGAATGGGCGCGGATCGAGCATGAGCCGGGCGATTCATTTGCCCTGTTAATCGGTACGGTCGCGCCGCTGGCGCTGGTGCCCGCGGTGGCCGGTTTCGTCGGCGCCTGCGTCATCGGCGTTGTCGTCCCCGGCAAAGGCGAATTGCGCGCCCCGATCCTGGATGGCTTTGCGGCGGCGCTGTTGGGCTACGCGATGAGCTTCGTTGCGGTGCTCGTACTCGGCCTCGTCATCGCCCTTGCGGCGCCGCTGTTTGGCGGCCGGCGCAATTTTGCCCGCGCACTCACCCTCGCGGTCTACTCTGCCAGTCCGGTCTGGCTGGCCGGCGTTTTTCTGCTGCTGCCTGGTTTGCGCTTTCTCATGCTGCTCGGCTGCTACGGCGTCTACGTGCTGATCGCCGGTCTGCCGCCGATGACAAGAGCACCGCGGCAAAATCTGCCCGGCTTCGTTGTGCTGATCGCCATTTTCGCCTGCGCGCTGACGTTCATTGCGTTCAGCGCCGAGCACGCCTTGTTCGGCGCTGCCGTGTAGCCTTTTACGGCGCCTTGACGACGGCGCGGCACGCGGCCGGCAGCGCGGCCAGCGTCATCGCGTGTGCTGGTGCGGATGGCACTTTGGGCGGCGGCGGATGCAGGATGCCCGGTTTGAACCAGTAGTCGAGCGCGTGGCCGCAGCCGTCGCCTGTCGGCACCGGCGGCTGCGATTTGCATTGCGGGCTGTCGGGCGGACACGCGAGCCGCACGTGAAAATGCTCGGCGTGTCCCCACCACGGCCGCAGCTTTGCGAGCCAAGCGCGGTCCGCGCCGGCTTCGGCGCAGGCTTCCTTTTTGATCGCCGCGTTGACGAAGATGCGCGTAACCTTTGGATCTTCGGAGGCGGCCTTGAGCAGCGCGGTGCGTGTCGGCGTCCATAGCTTGTGATCGACGTCGAGCCCGTTCGGATCGACCATGTTGACGGCGCCGTCCATCTCGCGCTCCTCGCGCGACAGCACGTGATCGGGCATCGGCGTCAGCCAGATATCGGCGTCAAGCCCGATCTGATGGCTGGCGTGGCCGGAAATCATCGGCCCGCCGCGCGGCTGTGCCATGTCGCCGATTAACAGCCCGTTCCAGCCAACCTTCTTGGCGCTCGCGCCGAGCCGCTCGATGAACTTGATGAGCTCCGGAGTGCCCCAGTTACGATCGCGCGACAGCCGCATCACCTGCCAGGTCGGCCCGGTGATCGGCAATTGCTCGGCGCCTTCCATGCAGCCGTCCGCGTAACCGCCGATGGCGCGGGCCGGGCCGGCAAACGGCGTCAGCTTACGGGCGAACAATTCCTTGGCGGGAGTGTTTTTGTCGTCCGGATGGGCGAGCGGCGGCAGCGGCTTGGGATTGAGCGTCCCGGGCGGCGTCGTATCGACGGTCGACGCGGCACGGCCGGCATCCGGACCCGAGCCCTGCGCCAGCGCCGGACCGATCCCGGCGGCAAGCACGATCAGCACGGTGCGAAAGAGGCCGGACATCATCTCGTCTCCGCTGCAGCACTCGCCCCCGAGGAAACCGCCTTCGCCCGATACGCAGCCGCACGGGCGCGGCGCCGATACGCTGCCGCGAGTCGGTCGCGCTGTCCAGCGCGAAACAGATCGGCGACCTCGCCGTATTCCGCCAATAGCCGCTGCTCGATGGCGGCGTGCGGTTCGACGGTGCCGTCGTGCAGAATGTGGCCGACGCCAAGCCCGCGCGCGGCGAGCGCGCGCGCCACGAGGAGGCAGCGATGGCAATCGAGCGGTTCGCGTTCGGCGCACATCAGGCAGAGGCGATGCTGTGCCGCGGCGGCAAGCAAGCGGTCGAGGCCGGAATGAAACTCCGGCCGCCTCGCCATCGCCTCGTAATCGGCGATGCCGTCGCGATAGAGGTCAGCATCGCGCGGCCGGCCGCCGAGTGTGTCGCCGAACGGCAGATACAGCATGCCTTCTTGCTGCAGACGGGCCGCGAGGTTCTTTTTGGAGAACCACGGAAAGTGGCGCGACGCCGGCGTAGAACGGATATCGGCGAGGGCATTAACTCCTGCGCCGCGCAGCAAGCCTATGAAATGCTCGGCCGGCATGTTGGAGTGACCGATGGTCAACAGATCGAAGGTCGGCATGGCTTGATTTTAACCAAATAACTCCGGTGATTTGATGACAGTCGAACGGACGACATGTCGCACCCGAAAGGGCACGTCGCATCCAAAAGATGGTGCCGCAGCGCGCTTATTCGATCGGTTCAAACGAACGCTCTGGCGGGATTAACTCTGGCCGTGTTGTTGGCTTTACAATTTTCCGCTGATGAAGCACATGCGTCGGCGGACACGGCGAGGGCATTAGAGGGTTGCAATGCGTCGCTTGCTTTGCGCGGCCGCCAAGTCCGCGCCGTTTATGTCCGCGCCGTTTATGTCCGCGCTGTTTATGTCCGCGCTGTTCGTGTCCTTCCTCGCCACCGATCCTGCCGGCGCCGCAATCGTCGTGCAGATCAACCGTGCGACGCAGACCATGCAGGTCATTGTCGACGGCGTGCCGCGTTACGACTGGCGGGTTTCCACCGGCCGCCGCGGCTTGCCGACGCCGGGCGGCGTCTATCACCCGCAGCGGCTGGCGACGAGCTGGTACTCGCGCAAATACCATAACTCGCCGATGCCGCATTCGATTTTCTTCCGCGGCGGCATCGCCATTCACGGCACCTACGAGACGGCGTGGCTCGGCCGTCCGGTGTCGCACGGCTGCGTGCGGCTGCAGCCGGCCAACGCTGCGGCGCTGTTCGGTCTCATCCAGCGTGAAGGCGTGGGCGCGACGACAATCGTGGTGCATTGAGGCCGCCTATCACTCCGCCGCGATCGCCTTCGCCTTAGCCACGATGCCGGGCGGCGTCGCGTAGAGCGCGCCGATCTCGCGTGTCACCGCCTCGCCGCTCATTGGCGTGACGGTAAGACGCTGCTTTTCGGCGTCGCGCCGGAATGCCGGATCGGCCACCATGGCATCGAACGCGCGGCGCAACGCGGCAACCCGGTCGGCCGGCACGCGCTCCGATGCCATGAACAGCCGGCCGAGTTTTTCCGGCGCCATCAGAAAATTGAAGATCGAGCGCTCCCGTTCGGTCTTGACCAGATCACCCGCATAGGGGGCACTTTTATCCATGCCGGGGACGAGTGTCGGCGACAGCCGCACCACGACGTTGATCTTGTATTCGGTGAGCCAATTGTCTGGCGTCGCGGTCCAGCCGCCGCAACTGCCGTCGACTTCGCCTTTCTCGACCGCGAGCCGCATCTCGGCGCTGCCTGGATAGCCGTTGATCTGCTTGAGATGCACGCCGAACAGGTCGCGCAGCATCGCGGCATCGACATAGCCGGCGGTGCCGGGGGCTGAGGCGGAAAACACCACCTGCTTGCGCGCCAGCAGGTCCTGCCAGTTCCGCACGCCTGTCGTGTGCCACAGATAGCAGATGCGCGCGTCCTCGCTGACATTGCCGATCCAGTTTTGCCGGCGAAAATCGGTGCTGACGTGGCCCGGCGAGGTGATGGCTTCGGTCAACAGCCCGGAGCTGAAGGTCGCGAGCGCGGTGCCGTCATCCGGCAGGGATTCCAGATAAGCCACCGACTTCATGCCGCCGGCGCCAGGCACGTTCTGCACCAGGATCGACGGCGCGCCGGGCAGATGCGTCGGCAGATGACGCTGCACCAGCCGCGCATAGGCGTCGGCGCTGCCGCCGGGCGGCAGGCCGACAATGATACGCAGCGTCTTGCCGGCGAAGAACGAGGCCGTGTCTTCGGCGTGGGCAGGCTGCATGAGCGCCGCGAACGCCAATCCGCTCGTCCCCGCGAAAGCGGGGACCCAGTTAGCCAGAGTCTTTAGCAAGCGACTCCTGGATTCCCGCTTGCGCGGGAATGAGCGGAGTTGACATTCGGTCATGCGTGTTGCCGTTGCGCATTCACTCGGCGGCGGCGCGATAGCCGGCCGGGGGCTGGTACAGCTCTTCGCCCATCTGCGACTTGACGCCTTCCTTCGCCAGCGTCTCCTCGTATTCCTTGCGCAGGAACGGGTCCTCCAGCCAGTACGGAATCGCGGTGCCGCCCTCGGTGACGTCGATCGCGCCTTCGTCGGTGTCCTTCTCGCCCGGCACGCCGGCCTTGTCCTTGCGGTGATTGTTCGGGCCGTACCAGCCGATCAGCCGCAGCGGCTCCTTCGAGATGCCGAAATGGGCGTGGAACCAGTCGCCGCCGTAAGGCGCCGCGGTGACGAGGCCGACCGGTTCGTAATCCTGCCGGTAGATGTTCTGCGTCTTGCCGTCCTTCCACGGCTTCATGCCTTCGGAGCGCGGCCAGGTGTAGGTGTAGCCTCTGCCCTTCAAGCAAACGAGCACCGCCGCGGACATGTGGGCGTGCGCCTTGGAATAGCGTCCGGTCTTGTGCTCGCCGACAAAGCCGTAGAACACGTTGTTGGCCATGTGCGGCTCGACCCGGGTGTAGCCGGGCGAACGCCGGTTATCGAGATAGAGGTCGGCGTTCATGATGTCGGGAATGAAATTTGACTTGCGCAGCGCGAGCCCGCGCAGCGGATCGGGCACGATGTCGTCCTTGGCCTTGAAAAAGTCGGCGGCCCCGTCGAACCGCGACGGGAACGAGTTGGCGCAATTGAAGATCCAGTCGCGGTCGCGGAAGATGTTCATGACGTTGGGCGCGGTCGAGGCGACCAGGATCAGCGCCGGGCTCGACGCCGCATTGATGATGCGGTGATTGGTGTTGAGCGGGATCGAGAACATCGAGCCGCGCTGCCACTCGAA
>Ga0187784_10003111_pt1 | contig 13368 bp, 9 predicted proteins | sample 1015_SJ02_MP15_2_FD_132964 | JGI IMG/M metagenome (GOLD analysis project Ga0187784, IMG submission 132964) | Tropical peat soil microbial communities from peatlands in Department of Meta, Colombia - 1015_SJ02_MP15_20_MG | ecosystem: Environmental > Terrestrial > Soil > Wetlands > Peat | place...
CAGATGCGTCACCAGCGCAATCTGCGCGAAGTGCTCGACGGTTTCCATCTTCATGTAAGCGTGCTCGAGCGTATCGCCATAGGTCACCACGCCATGGTTCGACATCAGAATCGCGTCATAGCCGGGCACATACGGCTCCAGCGTCTGCGTCAGCTCCGAAGTCCCCGGCGTTCCATAGCGCGCCAGCGGAATGCATCCCAGCCCCATGACGACTTCGCACACCAGCGGCTCGGTCAACGCAATCCCGGCCGCCGCAAATCCCGTGGCCGTAGGCGGATGCGCATGCACAATCGCCTGCACATCCGGCCGCATGCGGTAGATCAGCAGGTGCATGCCGATTTCGCTGGTCACATTGCGGTGTCCAGCCATACGCTGCCCTTCCAGATCGACAATCACCATATCGGCGGGCAGCATCGCGCCCTTGCTGAGGCACGTGGGCGTTACCAGGATGCGGTCGCCTTTCAGGCGAACCGAAAGATTTCCGTCCATCGCGGCCACAAATCCGCGCTCGTGCAGCATCCGCCCGTAGCGGACGATCTCTTCCCTAAATTTGCGTTCCGTTGGCATCCACACCCTTGAGGGAGAAGCATTCAGCAGGACTAGCGCCGGCACTCGCATAGTATCAGCACCACATCGCGAGAAACAACCAAAATCAGGCGTCAGACCTCGGACCTCAGGCCTCGGGCTCAGTCCTGCTGAAAAATCGATCGCGCAGCGCCCACTCGCTTTCCGAAAGAACGCCAGAAACTGTTTGCCAAGATCAGCCGAGGTCTGAGGTCTGAGGTCCGCTCTTATAATCACCTTGCGTGCTCGTCTCCGACTTCCACTACGATCTGCCCGAAGATCTGATCGCCCAGCAGCCCCTGCCCGATCGCGCTGCCTCGCGCCTGCTGCATGTTTCTGCCGCCAACAAAACCTTCTCCGACCGCCAATTCCGCGACTTCCCCGATCTTCTTCGCCCCACCGACCTCGTCGTCTTCAACAACACCCGCGTCTTTCCCGCCCGCCTCTACGGCCGCCGCGCCGGCCTCAAGTCCCAGCCCGTCAGCCCGCACAATCCTGCTGCCCGCGACTTTCTCCACGGACGCATCGAGGTCCTCCTCACCCGCCAGCGCAGCCGTGATCCCAACGAGTGGGAATGCCTGGTCCGTCCCGGCCGCAAAATCGCCGTCGGCGAGCACTTATTTTTCGGCAACCACGACGAACTGCAAGCCGAAGTCATCGCCCGCGGCGAATTCGGCGAGCGCCAAATCCGCTTCGCCCCCACCGCAGATTTCTTCAGCAAAGTGGAAGCCATCGGCCACATCCCGCTCCCACCCTACATCTCACGCCCGGATTCCCCCTCCGACCGCGATCGCTATCAAACCGTCTACGCCTGCCAACGCGGCTCGGTTGCCGCACCCACCGCCGGACTCCATTTCACCCCCGAAATCCTCGCCCGCCTGCGCGCCCGCCAAATCGAAACTGCCGAAATCACCCTCCACGTCGGCCTGGGAACGTTTCAGCCAATCCACGCCGCCAACGTCGAAGATCATCATCTCCACCCCGAAACCTACTCGATTTCGAACGAAGCCGCCGCCGCAATCGAGCAAGCCCAAGCTCATTCGCGCCGCATCGTAGCCATCGGCACCACCACGGTCCGCACCCTCGAATTCGCCGCCCAGCAACACACCGGAAGCATCAAAGCCGAATCCGGCGAAGCCAACCTCTTCATTTATCCGGGATACAAATTCCAGGCAGTCAGCGCCCTGCTTACCAATTTTCACCTTCCGCAATCTAGCCTGCTCATGCTGGTCTGCGCCTTCGGCGGCAAAGACACCATCCTCCGGGCCTACGCCCACGCGGTCGCCGAGCGTTACCGCTTCTACTCCTACGGCGACTGCATGTTCGTGGAAACCTAGGGTTGACTATCCGGCGTGCTACAGCTGCGCGGCGCGGTCAATGAGTGCCTGGAGATTGCTCAACGGCTGAGGAAAAAAGCAGGGCTGTAGGCCTTTTCATTTGCCTCCGCTCTCGTTCCAGAGAAAAGCAAGTTCATCGGCGGTATCGTTCACCAGTTGCGCAATCGAAACTCCAGCGCTATGTCCGGCCTGCGTTTCGAAGTGCAGCAGGATGGGACGCTCGCTGCCATTGTCGGCCTGCATGCGGGCCGTCATTTTGCGCGCGTGCAGAGGGTCGACACGAGTATCAGAATCGCCCGTGTTGAACATGACGGCGGGATACTTCGTGCCCTCTTTGACGTTCTGATACGGAGAGTACTTGATCAAATAAGCAAACTGTTCTGCGTTGTCCGATGAGCCGTATTCGGTGGTCCACCACTTTCCCACCAGGAAATTCTGGAAGCGAATCATATCGAGCAAAGGATAGCCGCACCAGATCGCGGCAAACAAATCCGGACGCTGCGTCATGGCCGCGCCCATCAGCAGCCCGCCGTTGGAACGTCCCCGAATCGCCAGACGCGCGCGGGTGGTGTAGCCCTCGGAGATGAGGTACTCGGCGGCGCTATAGAAATCGTCGAATACGTTCTGCTTGTGCTCAAACATTCCCGCCTTGTGCCAATTCTCTCCGTATTCGCCGCCGCCGCGCAGATTGGGTTGAGCATAGTAGCCGCCCTGTTCCATCCACCAGGCGTACTCAGGATTCCAGGCTGGAGGCAGGCTGACATTGAAGCCGCCGTAGGCCCACATCAGCGCCGGGGCGCCGCCATCGCGTGTTACGCCCTTCTTCGACGAGATGAACATCGGAATGCGCGTTCCGTCCTTCGACGCATAAAACACCTGGCGCACTTCGTACTGATCTGAAGAAAAGGGAACTTGCGGCCGGGCAAAGATGTCGGTTTTTCCGGTGACGACATCGTAGTGATAGATGGTCGGCGGGGTGATAAACGATTCGAAACTGTAAAACCCATTCCCCGAAGACTCGCGGCCCGTCATGGTTGAAGCCGAACCAATCCCGGGATAGCTGACTTCGCCGACCGGCGTTCCCTCCAGGTCGTAAATCCGCGTCTGCGTGATGACATCGTGCAGGCCGGTCACGAAAAGTTTTCCGCCCACGATTCTGAAGCTGGAAATCACATCCTTCGCCTCCGGCACGATGGTGCGCCAGTGTTCCGGCCCCGGGTCGCTCAAATTCGTTCTCAGGATGCGGTAGTTCGGAGCCTGGTAATCGGTCAACAGATAGAAATCGTCCCCGTAGTTGGCGGCAGAAATGCGGTTGTCGATGCCGTGAACCAAGGTGCGGATCGGCGACTCGGGCGCGCGCAGATCCTTGACATAGATGTCAACCCGCGTCGCGGGAACGCCATGCCAGACATGGATGAGAAGATAGCGGCCATTCTCCGTGACTTCGGCGCTAATCAGTTGCATGGGGCCGAATCTCTCGTCGTTAAATTTCTTCCCGAAAATCAGCCGGTCGTCGGAAGCTGGCGTTTTGAAGCGATGATAGAAAACCTGCGACCCTGTGGAATCGACTCTGGAATAGTAAAGACCGGTGTGGTCGGGGCCCAGGCTGATGCCGGAATAGCGCGCCTTGGGCAGCGACTCCGGCAGGTCTTGTCGGGCGTTTACGTCAAACACATGCACGGTTAGCTCATCGGCGCCGCCTTCCCGCACCCCATAAACCATCAGGCCGCCATCTTCGGAGAGGTCCGAGATCGCAACCGACGTGTTCTGGTCGGCGCTCAATTTGGTGGCGTCGATCAACCGTTCATCGTCGCCGTGCAAGCCTTTGCGCCGGTAAATCGAAGCCTGATTCTCCTCGGGCAGGCGCTTGCTAAAAAAATAAATCCCATTCCGCTCATGGGGAAAGCCGAAACTCTCCACCCGTTCCAGTTCGGTCAGCCGCTTGACGATCTGCGGACGGATCTTGATCTGCGACAAATAGTTCTCGGTGTAGTTCATCTGCGCGGCGATCCAGGCACGAGTCTCAGGGCTCTTGCCGTCTTCCAGCCAGCGGTAGGGATCGGTCAGAGATTGCCCCGCGACGTTGTCGGTGACCGGCTTCCTCTCGGTCGGAGGCGGCGGCGGCAGTGTGATGCCATTGCCCCCTCTGACTTCGCGCGTTTCCCCGGCCAGCGCGAACAAGCTGATCGCGAGAACACTAACAAAAAGGGTTGAGGTGGTTCGGGCAGCAGGTTCGTGGACCATAGTCCGTAGATTCTATCCCCTTCCGCCCCTCCCCGGCAGCAGGCTGAATACCGCGTGCTTGGGCGGAAGGTGAGATACCCTGTATCCCAGAGGACATCTGCTGGCGAGTACGGAGCATCTAGTGCCACAAAAGCACCCATCCCACAGCACCACTTCGAGGAGCGAATGCGGAGATTGCAAATAGTGCTTCTTTCGGTTGTCTTCTTCAGCCTGCCAATGTTGGCATCGGCTCAATCGGATCAGCTCGAGTTGTTCGGCGGATATTCGCTGGAACGAATCGCACCTGGCTGCGGATCGAACTACAGATGCGGTGGCTCGACCCCCGGCCCGGCCACAAACCTGAGCGGGTGGACCACCTCGCTAACCGGGTTTGTGTACAGATCGTTGGGCATTTCAGCGCAATTTACGGGAAACTATAACGGGACCGCTGCACTGTCATACTCCACTGTCCACCGCTATAGTTATCAGTTCGGACCTATTTACACAATGCGCTGGCAGCGCGCCAGCATTTTTGCGCATGCTCTGTTCGGGGGAGTCACTCAAGGATCGTCGCCTGACCCGACCCTGAGTTACACCAGGTTCCTATGGACTGTGGGAGGAGGTCTGGACTTGCGGGCATCCAGACGAATATCGATTCGTCCTGTGCAACTGGATTACCAGAGGCAAAGCGTTCCGGTAGTTGACACCGGCGGTCCGGCACCCATCCCGCCAATCAGCGTTAATGGATTGCGGTACTCGGCGGGTATCGTCATAAGATTTTGATTGCGCTAGCACTCAAAATCCATGTGGGATCGGTCTCCGGTTCCACTGCATCCCTCAAGTACAAAAGCGGGCACCCTAACGGATGCCCGCTCATCAGTTCGCCAAAACTTCGAAGAAAAACTACGCCCGTGCGCCCACGGCCGCCGTCTCGCCCACGGTCAGGGGTTTCTCTTCCCCATTCGGCTTGGTCTGCGGTTGCGTCTGCGGCTGGCCGCCTTTGCGGATGTCGATGCCGCCCTTGAAGTACGCGCCGTCTTCAATCGAAATGCGCGCCGCAATCACATCGCCGGTCAGCGATCCGTCGCTGCGAATATCCACCCGGTCGCTCGCCGTCAGATTGCCGCGCACCTTGCCCAGCACCACAATCTCGCGCGCATTGATGTTGGCCGCCACCACGCCATTGCGGCCCACCGTCACGCGATTGCCGGACAGATTGATCGACCCTTCCACCCGCCCGTCAATATACAGCGATTCCGATCCCGTCACCTCGCCTTTGATCACCAGCGACTTGCCGATCGTGGCCTGATCCGCCGTGGTCGTCGCCACCGGCCGCGGAGCGGTGGGTTCATTCGTTGCCATCGTCGGCGCGCTCGGAGTCGTCGTCGGGCGTTCCGGCTCGGCTGGCCGGGCAGGGGGCTGAGGTTGATTCGTCGGCTTCCACATTTTTTTCGTTTCCTTTCCTCTTTAGGATTAGGGGTCATTCGCCGCACTTCTGTGACCAAAGCGAATTGTACCCCCTCGTCTCATTTTGAGCGCTGTGGAAATCATTGATTTTGCACGGGAGTTCCTCCAAAGCCACCTGTTTGAGCACATTCTTGGGATTCCGTATTAAGGTGAACAGCCGAGGCGGATTCTGCCCACTCTGCGGAAAGAATTATCCTTGCGCCGAGGGCAACCCCATGCGGTGCTCGATCGACTGAAAAGCCGCTTCCGTGCGGAACCTATCCCAAAGCGGATCGACATTGAGATAGATGAGCCCGGGCTCGTGCACCTGATACGCCTTTTCCAGAGCTCCCAGCGCTTCCTGGCGCCGTCCCAGATGTGCATAGGATGCTGCCGCCGCGAAAAATGACGGGCGCATTCCTGCTACATGATAGGTACCCTGAGTAACGGCGCCCTCCAGCGTTACTTTGTGGAACCCACCTTTCGTATACAGATCACGCAGGATTCGTGAGAATTCGGGATCCGATCTGACTAGTACTTCTCGAAACCACTGGTCTTCTCTTCCCGCGTGCAGATAGTACTGGGCCAAATCGCTATGTACCGGCAAGAAGCTGGGATCCATTGCCAGCACTTTTTGATATTGCGCGAAGGCCTCGTCGTAGCGCCGGGCAAGATAGGATGCGTAGCCAACGTCTGTACTGATAATGAGGGAAAGTGGATCCAGGCTCTGTGCCCGCTTCAGTTCGGCGATCGCTTCTTCGTGCCGCCCCAGAGGCCCCAGCAAAATGTTCCCATACCAGTGATGCGCTGGCGCGTAGTTCGGACTGAGATCGATCGCCCGCTTGAATTCACTCTCCGCCCCCACCCAGTCCCAGTCCAGAAAGATCTTGACCGCAGCAAGAGAGGTGTGAGCTTCGGCCAGATGGTCATCAATCGCCAGGGCCTTGAGGGCCGCAGCCTTGGCCTGCGCCATCTTCTCGGGATCGGGCGAATCCAAAACCATGAGGATGTAACAATCTGCCAAGCCGGCGTAAGCCAGCGCGAAGTCTGGGTCCTTCGCAATCGCCTGGTTAAAATATTCCACCGCTTTCTTGAAACCCGCATCATCTCTACGATTCCAGAAAAATCTGCCCCGCAGATAAGCTTCGTAAGCTTCGGGATTCACTGCGGGCCGCTGCAGCCGGTTGCGTTCCGCAGAGCTCAAATTCAATTTCACTTCGTTGGTAATCGCTTCCGCGACCGATGCCTGCAGCGAAAGAATGTCTTTCATATCGCCTTCGTACGATTTGGCCCAAAGATGAGAATCGGAGTCGGTGCGGATCAATTGCGCGGTAATCCGGACCCGGTTGCCCGAGCGCACCACCGAACCCTCGATCACCGCATCGACACCCAGGTCACGGCCAATTTGCGGTAAGAGTTGGTGAGTTCCCTTGTATTGCATTACAGAGGTTCGGGAAACCACACGCAACTCATGAACCTGAGCCAGGTCCGTAATCAATTCATCCGTCATCCCGTCGGCGAAGTACTCCTGTTCGGCATCGGCCGAGAAGTTCTGCAAAGGGAGAACAGCAATCGAACGTATCGCCACCAAACCGGCCTGGTTTCGCAGGCGAGCGCGCCAGATCGCAAACCATATTCCGGCTAGCACGAGCACGGCCACCCCAAAAACAGCCAGCATCCCTCGAAACCGTCGCGCGCGCCCTGCGAACGCGCTCGCCCCACCCGAACTGGACGGCGCACGCTGCGCAGTTGCGCTCACGGGCTTACTGGGACTGCCTCCTGCCTCATCCTCGGGGTTCTCGACCTCGACCTCGCGCACCGGGGCCACAAAGCGGTAGCCCCGCTTAGGGACCGTCTCGATGTACCGGAAGCCGTCTTCACCGTCTCGCAAAACCTTGCGTAGTAGAGATATCGCCTGGCTCAGGTTGTTCTCTTCCACCACCGCGTCCGGCCAGACCGTCTGCATGAGCCGGTCCTTTTCGACGAGGTTGCCCCGTTCGGCTACCAGCGCGACCAGCGTATCGAAGACGCGCGGGGGCAGATCCATGCGCTCGCTTCCCCGCAGTAGCGCCCGGTCAGACGGATTCAGGCAGAAGGCCCCAAACCGATATGAGGACTCGCCCCTGATATCCATACGTTTTCAAAACTATTCACGAAAAAATCAGAACTTCTAACGACTCCCCAACAGGTCGTGCAGCAAATTGGCAATAGGAGCCAAAGCGCTCCGGGGGACGGCCTTGCAAGGCGCAGTCAACAAGATTTTATCCCACTTCGGTTGGGTCTCGAACAGGAAGCTGCCCCCGTAAAGCCTGTGCAAGAAATTGCAGGCGCTGCCTCGAATTCTTGATGGAGAAATGAGGAAACCCATGCCACACGTCAAATTTTCGCCAATGACAAGCGCCCTCGTTGTGGCGCTGGCCCTCAGCCTAACTGCTCTGTTGTCTGGAGCGCGCGCCCAGGAAACCACCCTCCTCAGCTTTGACGCGAACAACGACAATCCCGCCGTTCCCTATTCGGGCGTGATTTTTGACAAGGAAGGCAACCTCTACGGGACCCTTATGGACGGAGGCGGCAATTACAAGAACTGCGAATATGGCTGCGGGGCGGTTTATGAATTAACGGCGGACGGGACCGAAAATCTTCTCTACCAGTTCCAGGGGATGGGCAATGGATCGTCCGATGGTGCACTTCCCTATGCCAGTCTTGTCCGGGACTCCAAAGGTAATCTTTATGGCACAACCCACGTGGGAGGCACGGACAACTTCGGGACCGTTTTCAAGGTCACACCGGAGGGTGTGGAAACCATTTTGCACAGTTTCACGGGCGGGAGCGATGGCTGTCGGCCAGTGGGCAGCCTGCTTCTCGATGGCGACACCCTGTACGGAACTGCGTCCGACTATGCCTGCGGCAATGGCACGGTATTCAGTATCCCAAAAGGCGGGGGCACATTGACCACCCTCTACACCTTTTGCCAACTTGAGGGTTGCGCCGACGGGCAAGGACCGCAAAGCCAACTGGTGTTGAAGAACAAAATCCTTTACGGCACCACCCAAAGCGGAGGCGCGCACGGGGTTGGCACGGTGTTTCAACTGCCGTTGAGCGGCACCGAGTCGGTCATCTACAGCTTCGCGGGAGGCAACGACGGTGCAGATCCGATTGGCGGCGTGGTGTTCGGCAAGAGCGGAAATCTCTACGGCACGACCTATTCAGGCGGCGGCAGCGCTTGTAACTGTGGGACTCTGTATGAAGTGACGTTAGCGGGTGTGGAGACCCAGTTGCTCGCCTTCAACGGCGGTGGCGACGGTGGCGATGGATCCTATCCTCAGGGGAGCTTGATCAAAGACTCGAAGAACAATCTTTATGGCTTCGCGGAATACGGCGGCACCTATGGCTCGGGCACTGTATATGAGCTTTCTCCTGGCGCGAAAAACACATGGACATTCAACCTGCTCTATAACTTCGATCCCCAGGCTTACACCGGCGACGTTGACGGCAGGGCGCCGCTCTACGGCAGCCTGGTCATGGACGCAAGCGGCAATCTCTACGGCACAACCATCAGCGGCGGCGCCTACAACTACGGCATCGTGTTCAAGATCACGCCGTAAAGAGCGAGATGAAGTTTCATGACCCGGCGTTGGTAGATGTTCGCCGATCCGCGCCGGAGCCCATATTTGCCCCGAGCGAAGTCGAAGGGTCGCGCGCGCCTTTTGACGAGAAGTGGAGATTTCGCCAGCGTCCTTCTACACTCCGGCCCTGCAACTCCGCCCCGCTTCAAACATCTATAATGCAGCGATGCCTGACAAATCGACGCCCGACAGATCCACGCCCGACAAAATCACCAAATCCGCAGCCGAATGGCGCAAACAACTGACTCCTGAGCAGTATCATGTCACCCGCGAAGCCGGCACCGAGCGCGCTTTCACCGGCGAATACTGGAATAACCACGAGACCGGCCAGTACCATTGCGTCTGCTGCGGCGCGCCCCTGTTCAATTCCGATACCAAATTCAACTCCGGCACCGGCTGGCCCAGCTTCTATCAACCGGGCGAGTCCGCCGCCGTCACCGAGCACCACGACAGCGCCTACGGCATGGTCCGCACCGAAGTCCGCTGCGCCCGCTGCGACGCCCACCTCGGCCACGTCTTCGAAGACGGCCCCAAACCCACCGGCCTGCGCTACTGCATGAACTCCGCCGCGCTGGACTTCAAACCCTTAGAGAAGAAGTAGCGGCAGCAAAGAAAATACGGGGAGCCTGCTATGGGCTCCCCGTTGCTGATTTGCAGGTTGACCGCGAGTTACTCCGCCGTTCCTGTTCCTCCGGCAGATGATAAACTCACGAGTCTTACTTGGCCAGCGTAGCCGTGATCGTGTTGTGAGTGATGGTGATCGAGTCGCTGCTGGAGGTTTCTCCACCCACGCACACCTCGAACGTATTGACTCCCTTGACCAGTACGCCGTCGCTGGGCAGCACGATCCATTGAAACGAGAAGGCGAGATAGTCGCCACCCGCCTGGGTGGAGAGATCCGGCACCTCGCGATTTCCGTAGGTGAGCGAACTGCACGGACCTCCGTTCACGCTAAGCCCGGCGAAATACAGATCGGGCACATTGATCGTATAGCCGCCCGCCCAGACAATGATTACCGGCTCCTGGGTGGCTGGTTCACTCAGCGAGACCGACTCGCCGAACGTGCTGGATGCACCGAACTGGCCCGTCACTGTCGTGTTCGTGTTACTGCGATAAACAGGGTCGGTTCCTGCCATCGCCGATCCCGCTCCTGCCAGTATCAGGCAGGCCAGGATCGCCGTGAATACAACGTTCATGTTCATTTTCGAAGCTGCTTTCATTTTGTTTCTCCTTGGTGTTTGGTTTTGTTACAACATCCGAAAACTTGATTCCTTGCTCGTCCCGTCCCATCCACTACCCGTCATGACCGATTCGACCCACTGACTCCAGACAGAGCAGTGCCGATCCATCCGCAGCCTGCGACCAATGCCATCCCCCGCTCTCCATGTCGCCGGGCAGCACAGGCTGCGAAGGCATCCGCGAATCCGGGGCACGCGCCGTAACTCCCCTGTACTCCTCAATCTCGCTGACATTGACCATGTCGACCTCGCGACCACATTGTGCGCACCAGCCTCGTACGGGCCGTCGTCGCCGGATAATCAAGACCTTGTCGGTTTCAATCGTGATTTCCGTGCGATTGCGAGGGTTCGCTAAGCTCTTGGCCCAGCGCCAAAATCGTGCTAGATTGTTCAACACGTTTGTTTTTTCCCCGCAGCGCCACCGTCGTACGGTCGCCATCCTGCCGCTTGTGCGACTTGAAAGTCCTTAGGGCGCGTTTAATAAGTTTTGAATTTGTTTTGAAGAGCGGTTATGGGGAATGAAGTCAAGCACTTGCTCGAATTTGGCCCGTTCCGTTTAGATCCCGATCAACGCCTGCTTCTGCGCGATCAGCAACCGATTTCGCTCTCACCCAAGGCCTTTGATCTTCTTTTATTGCTCTTGCAACGCAGTGGACAGGTAGTGCTGAAGGACGATCTGATGAAAGCCCTCTGGCCCGACACCTTTGTGGAGGAGTCCAATCTTGGCCAGCATGTGTTTCAGATCAGAAAAGCTCTTGGCGACCGGTCTCAAGATTCTTCCTACATCGTCACCGTGCCCGGGCGTGGCTATCGCTTCGCCCATTCCGTCCGAACTCTGAGTGCCGGACTGGAACCAGCCGGGGACGTCGTTCTCGAGAGCCACTCCCGCACTCGCGTCACGGTCGAAGACGGGGTTTTCGACCACGGGCTGAAGCGAGATCCCGGACTCATTTCTGCACTCCCCAGCCGTGAGCTTCGAATGTTGCCCGCCCCGCCGACCCGTGCCCTGCACGGCAAGCATATTTTCGGAGCGCTCCTGTTTGCCGCGGTTGCAGCTCTTTTGCTTTGGATTTTCTTGTGGCCCTCGTCCGCGCCAAGAGTTTTGCGTACCATCCGGCTCACCCACAGCGGCCGAGTCGAGCCTTCGGGACGGGTTCTTTCCGATGGAGCCAGGCTTTACTTCACCGAGAGGCTGGGAGGAACTTGGACTCTGGAACAAATTTCCGCCCAAGGCGGCGAATCCTCGCCGCTGGAGACCTCTGTGCCTCGCATCGCGCTCCACGATATCGACCCCAGCCACTCCCGGCTGCTGGTGGCGGCGCAGGCTCCGGGCGGCGCTTACGAGGATCCCCTTTGGGTAATCCCGACAACCGGCGGCTCTGGACAGCGCTTCGCCGATGCCTTGGCCGGTGATGCCGCCTGGTCGCCCGACGGAAAAAGCGTGGCCTACTGCCGCAAGGCCGAGCTTTTCGTCGCCGATGCCGACGGCCGTCAACCGCGCAAGCTGTTTAGCGGAACCGGAACCATTTTTTCCCCGCACTGGTCCCCGGAGGGACACTTTCTCAGCTTCTCCATTCGAGAACCTGCCCATGGAGTCGTCTCTCTCTGGCAGATCGGAACCGATGGACGTGATCTACATCCGCTTTCTTTCGGCTGGAAAAAACCCCGTGAGGCCTGGAACGAGGGAGAATGCTGTGGCTCGTGGTCGCCCGATCGCAGGTATTTCGTTTTTCGCTCCGTGCGCGACGGCGCGCAAAGTTTGTGGCTGATCCGCTGGAAATCGAGTTGGTTTCACAGGCCGGCGCCGGTGCAGATTTATTCCAGTCCCGACGCGGTCGGCGAACCCAGCTTCAGCCTCGATGGCAGGCGCATTCTGTTCGTCTATTACCAGCAGCGCCGGGAACTCATGCGCTACGACTCCACCCGCAAACTTTTTGTCCCTTATCTCGGCGGAGCTCCCGCTCGTCATTTGAGTTTTTCCCACGATGGACAATGGGTGGCTTACGAAAACGAAGCCGACAAATCGTTGTGGCGTTCCCGCCCCGACGGCACGCAGGCGCTGCGTTTAACTTTTCCTCCGCTCGAAGCCATGCACTCCACCTGGTCGCCCGATGGCAAGCAGATCGTGTTTGGCGCCAACTCAAAGTTGCACCTAATCCCCTCCGATGGCGGCCAGCCAACCCAGTTGTCCTACGGCATAGAACCGAGCTGGTCGCCCGATGGCAAGACGATCCTGCTGGCCCTCAACTACAACGATGCCCCCGGTTGGCATCCTGCCATCTATCAAATGGACTGGGAGACGCGCCAAGTTGCGATGATTCCTGGCTCGGAGGAGTTCGAAGGACCGCAATGGTCCCCCGACGGCCGCTACCTTGCCGCCGCCGATCGAAAAGACGACAAACTTATGCTCTTCGATTTCTCCCGCAAGCAGTGGTCTGCTCTGGCTGATGGCCTTCCTTACGGCTGGGGAATTCGCTGGTCGGCCGACTCCAAGTATGTCTATTACCAGCACCATCACGCCGGAGAAGAGCAGCCCATCTTCCGCGTGAACGTGGCCGACCGTAAGGTTGAGCCCATCACCTCTTCACGCGATTTTCTCCGCGCCGACGTCCTCAGTTATACCCTGACCGGTCTAACCCCGGATAATTCCCCACTGGCGTCTCTTGTTCTGAGAACCTCTGATGTTTACGCGCTCGAACTCGAGATCCCCTAGCCTTCAAGAACGTGATGGCCCCGGAGAACCAAAAAGGGCACGCCAGAGCGTGCCCTTTGCCTCATTCCCCAGACCGCAGGACCACTCAACCCGATCTCACTCGAGACCTGAACCCCGCCCCCGCCTCGGAACCTGCGGCTCGACGTTGCTCGGGACTCAGGACTCGCCTACGCGCTCGCCGTGGCCGCCATCGCCTTGGGCGCTTCCTGCTTCGCCTGCTC
>Ga0187784_10003112_pt1 | contig 13368 bp, 8 predicted proteins | sample 1015_SJ02_MP15_2_FD_132964 | JGI IMG/M metagenome (GOLD analysis project Ga0187784, IMG submission 132964) | Tropical peat soil microbial communities from peatlands in Department of Meta, Colombia - 1015_SJ02_MP15_20_MG | ecosystem: Environmental > Terrestrial > Soil > Wetlands > Peat | place...
CATCGCGCCTTCTGTCGCGCCCGGGATTCCGTGGCTGGGAATCTTTTTGCCCTACGCCCCACTGCAGCACTTGCTCTTTGCCGACCCGCGCGTGAAGGCGCTGGTGATGACCAGCGCGAATCTGAGCGAGGAGCCCATCGCCATCGACAACGACGAGGCGGTGGCGCGGCTCGGGAAGATCGCCGATGCATTCCTGATGCACGACCGCGAAATCTTGCAACGTTGCGACGACTCGGTGATGGCACTGGTCGACGGCGCGCCGCAGGTGATCCGCCGCGCGCGGGGATTTGTGCCGCTCGCCGTGGAGCTGCCTTTCGAAGCACCGCCTCTATTGGCTGTCGGCGGGCACCTGAAAAACGTCTTCACGCTCGCCAAGGGCCGCTTCGCCTACCAGAGCCAGCACTTGGGCGATCTGGAGAACGTGACCAGCCTGGACTTTTTTCGCGAGTCGCTCGCGCACCTGGTGCGCACCTTCGAGATCGAACCGGAGACGGTGGTGCACGATTTACACCCGGGATACTTGTCTACGATCTGGGCGAAGGAGTGGGCGGCCGAGCGCAGCCTGCCGCTCATTGCCGTTCAGCACCACCACGCGCACATCGCAGCGTGCATGGCAGAGCATGGGCTCATAAGGCCGGTGATCGGGCTTTCGCTCGACGGCACAGGCTACGGAAGCGACGGCAAGATTTGGGGCGGGGAAGTGCTGATCTGCCGGCTCGACGGCCCTGATCCCTCCAGCTTCGAGCGATTCGCGCATTTGCAGTATGTGCCGATGCCCGGCGGCGAAGCAGCCATTCGCGAGCCGTGGCGCATGGCCTTGGGCGCCCTGATCGCGGTAGGAATCGACAGTGAATTGGCGGCGAAGCTGACTGGCGCAGCTCCGCAACAAGCGCGCGTAATGGAACTTATGATTGCACGCCGCCTGAACTCGCCGCTGACTTCGAGCCTCGGCCGGCTCTTCGATGCCGTGGCCGCCGTGGTGCTTGGCCGCCGAGTTGTGGACTACGAGGCGCAAGCGGCGATGGAGCTGGAGGGGGTCGCGGATGGCGAACGCGCCGAGCCGGCTCCGGAGAGTTACAGGCTGGCGGTGACGGCCGGCGACTGGACGAAGCGCGAGGCCGCGACGATCGCTACAGAAGCGATGTGGCGCGCGTTGCTGCGCGATCTGGAGCGCGGAGCGGGCAAAGCGGAGATCGCGGCTCGGTTCCACGCTGGCGTTGCAGCGGGATTCATTCGCGCAGCGGTACTGGGCCGCGAGGCGACGGGAATCGCGCAAGTCGCGCTCTCCGGTGGCTGCATGCATAACCGCCGTCTTGCCCGCCTGATACGCGAGGGGCTGGAGAAAGAGGGATTCCAGGTTTGCCATCATCGCAACGTAAGCCCCGGCGACGGCGGCTTGAGCTACGGTCAGGCAGTTGTCGGCGCGGCACTGCTGCAGAAACGCGAATCAGCCGGAGAGCCGCACTAGCTCCTGCGCCTCGTGGCGCGGGCCGAGGATCGACATGCGCGGAATGCGACCGCGCACCATGGCGACCTCGTCGCAGCGATGCAGGCGCGGGCAGGCCTGGCAGTCTTTGAAGATTTTGTCGGGCAGCTCGGACTTGTCTTCCACGGTGCGGAAGCCGTACTTGAAGAAGAAGTCCGCGATGCGCGTAAAAAGGCAGATGGACTGAACGCCGTGCATCTCGGCTTCTTCGATCAGCGCGTTCAAGATTCCGCCGCCGGCGCCCTGGCTTTTCGCTTCGGGCTTGACCACGATAGAACGCACCTCGCAGAGATGCGGGCCGTAAAGGTGGAGCGCACCGCAACCGAGAAACACGCCGCTGTCCGACTCGGCGACAGTGAAGTCGCGAATGTTTTCGCAGATTTCGGCAAACGGCCGGCGCAGCAGCGTTCCATCGCCGGAAAGAGAGTTCACCAGGTCGTAGATGTTGGAGGCATCTTGCAGCAGTGCCTTACGCACCAGCATGAGCAGCCTCCCCCGTAGCGGCGGCCTCCTGGCCGGCTGTACCGGCGGCGTCCTCGCCGCCGGCGCGCGGCCGCCTAGCCGAAGAACTCGCTTCAATGCTCTTGAGCGCCGCGATTCTCTCCGTCGCCTTCCCAAGCGCCTGCCGCACGCGTTCGCGCGCAGTCCCGCCGATCACGTCGTGGCAATCGAGCGTGGCGTCGAGAGAAATGGCAGCGTAGAAATCGTCGCCGAATTCGGCGCCGAACTGGCGCAGCTCAGCAAGCGAGAGATCGCACAGTTCCACGCGTTTATCGAGCGCGAAGCGAACCGCGTTGCCGATTTTCTCGTGCGCGGTGCGAAAGGGCACGCCCTTGCGCACCAGGTAGGTCGCCGCAGCCATCGCATTCAGGCAGCCCGACTGCGCAGCTTCGCGCATGCGCTCTTGATTAAACTGGAGGGCGGCAGTAAACCTGGCGACGAGCCCGAGCATTTGCGGAACAAAGCCGACCGCGAATGCCGGCTCCTGGGTCTCCTGCATGTCTTTATTGTAGGCCAGCGGCAGCCCTTTCAGTTGCATGGCGACGGCCTGCGCCGCGCCGTGAATGCGAGCGACTTTGGCGCGGATGAGCTCGGCGAGGTCGGGATTCTTCTTCTGCGGCATGGCGCTGGAGCCGGTAGAGAACGCCTCGGGCAGCGCAACGAAGCCGTACTCCGCTGTGGCGAAGAGCGTGATCTCCTCGGCAAATCGGCTCAAGTGAAGGCCGACGAAAGTGAGCGCCTGCAGGTATTCGAGGATAAAGTCGCGATCGCTCGTGGCGTCGATGGAGTTGGCAGTCGGCGCGGTAAAGCCAAGCTCGCGCGCCGCGATGGTGCGGTCGAGCGCGAGCGTTGCGCCGGCGGCTGCCCCAGACCCGAGAGGACAATAATTGAGCTGCTCCATGCATTGGCGCAAGCGATTCGCGTCGCGGAGAATCATCTCGACGTAGGCCAACAGCCAATGCGCAACGAGGACTGGTTCCGCGCGTTGCAGGTGGGTGTAGCTGGGCATGACCGCGTCGCCGGCCTTGCGTGCCTGCTCAACAAGAGCGGATGCCCACGTCGCCAGGCCGTCAACTACGAGTCCGATCTGTGCGCGCACGTAGAGGCGCAGGTCGGTGGCGATCTGCTCGTTACGGCTGCGGCCGGTGTGCAGTTTGAGACCGAGTGGGCCGAGCCTTTCTTGAAGCCTGAGTTCGACGAAGTGATGAATGTCCTCGGCGGCGGGGTCGTCGCGCACAAGCGCCTTGCCCGCGTGGGAGGAGTACTCAACGGCGATCGCATCGAGCGCCTTACGGTGTGCCGTCGTCTCAGTCTCGGTCAGGATTCCTGCGGCACAGAGGGCGGACGCGTGCGCCTTGCTGGCGGCCACTTCGTCATCGAGGAGCTGCCAATCAAAGACAATCGAGCGCTGCCACGCCTCGAATTCCCGATCCAGCGGCTCGCGAAAACGGCCAGACCACATCTTTGCGGATTGTTTCTCGTTCGACATTCTTCGTTCCGAATCCTCAGCCTTCAGATTGGCCAGCGCGCTCTTCCGGTGCCGATGAAGAAATTGCGTCAGGATCGCAATCACACCCAATGAGCTGTTCGTGACAACGCGGGTACTCCTCCATATCACAGCCAGGATGATGGTAGTGTCCTGGAAGGGCATCGCAGTCGTGACATCGGTGGCCTTCTGACGGAAGAGTGTACCCCGCCTCGCTCCCGTAAGGAATAGGATCGAGGTCACCGTCTATCGTTTTCACTGGCATCTTCACGCAACCGTCAGCGCCGTTCATTTCGAGTTCGCAGTACTTGCAAATGGCCACGAGGTGTTCCCTTCGCTGGTGCGGCTAGGAGCTATTTCACAACCAGCTCAGTCTCTAGAATCATCCCTCAGGGGCTAAAGCCCTCTGTTTATGCGCCTTCCACGGCACGGCTAAAGCCGTGCCCTTTCAAAACTGGGTTTACGCAACCAGTGCTAGCTCCTAGTCCCTAGTCCCTGCCCCTGAAAGCTTGCCACATTCGCCAGCCCCCCAAGCAAGAGCAGCAGCAGGGCCTTCTGCGCGTGCAGGCGATTCTCCGCCTGGTCGAAGACGACCGACTGCGGGCTGTCGATGACGGCGTCGGTGACTTCTTCGTTGCGCCGCGCCGGCAGGCAGTGCATGAAGACCGCATCCGGCGCGGCCTTGCTCATCAGCGCCTCGTTCACCTGGAACGGCCGGAAGATAGGCGCGCGCTTGGTCGATTCGTGTTCCATGCCCATGCTCACGCACACGTCGGTGTAGATGGCGTCGGCCCCTTCGGTGGCGGCCTGCGGATCTTGCAGCAGCTTGATCTCGCAGCCGTTTTTCTCGGCCATCTCGCGCGCGATGGTGACGATCTCGATGTCGGGCGAGTAGCCGCGCGGCGTGGCTACCGTTACGTTGGCGCCGAGCTGCGCCCCAGTGAGCATCAGCGAGTGGCACACGTTGTTGCCGTCGCCCACATACGTGAAGTTGAGGCCGGCTGCGGTACCGAAGTGCTCCTCGATAGTCATGAAGTCGGCCAGCGCCTGGCAAGGATGCTCGAAGTCGGAGAGCGCGTTGATGACTGGCACGCGCGAGTTGGCGGCCATTTCGGTGATGGTGTCGTGCGCGTAGGTGCGCAGCACGATGACGTCGACCCAGCGCTCCAGGTTCCGCGCCACGTCTGCGATGGTTTCCCGCTCGCCGAGCGGCGAGCTAGTCTGATCGACGAAGATGGCGTTGCCGCCCATGGTGTTGATACCGGTTTCGAAGGCGAGGCGCGTGCGCAGGCTGGCCTTTTCGAACATCAGCACCATCTGCTTGGCATCGAGAGCGTGCCGGTACTCGCGCGGATTGCGCTTGACGTCGTGGCCGAGCTTGAGGATGGCGCGCACCTCTCCGCTGGAGAGATCGGCGATAGAGCACAGGTCCTCGCCGGCCATGCGCGCGGCCGCGGCGAGGACGTCAGGGTCCTTCTGCACGGGAATGTGGGAGCTCTTGCGTTCGAGGGTCGCTCGACTAGCCATGATGGTGTCCTCCTGCGGGCGGTGCAGCGCTGTGCGCCGCCGCGTGTTCGGTAAAGATCTCGTCGAGCGCGGCGATGGCCGTGTCGACGTGGGAGCGCTCGAGAATATACGGCGGCAGAAAGCGCAGCACGGTATCGCTGGTGCAGTTGATGACGATGCGGCGCTTGAGCATCTCGGCGACGGTGAGCTTGGCCAGATCGGCCGAATCGAGCTCGGCGGCCAGCATCAGGCCCTTGCCGCGCACGTCGACGATGGTTTCGTGCCGCGCGGCGAGCCAGCGCAGGCGATCCTGGAAGTAGTTGCCGACTTCGGTGGCATGAGCGAGCAGGCCTTGCTTTTCGATGGCATCGATGACGGCGATGCCAACGGCGCAGGCCAGCGGTCCGCCGCCAAAGGTTGTGCCGTGCATTCCGGCGTGCATCGCGCGCGCTGCTTCCTCCGTGCACAGGATCGCGCCAAGCGGAATGCCGCCCGCCAGCGGTTTGGCAAGCGTGGTGACGTCGGGCTGGATGCCATAGTGCTGAAAAGCGCACCATTTTCCCGTGCGTCCCATACCGGCCTGAATCTCATCGACAATCAGCAGCGCCCCAGTGGAGTTCGCCAAGGCGCGGGCCTCGGCGAAAAACTCCTGCGTCAGTGGACGCACGCCGCCTTCGCCTTGAATCGCCTCAATGAGAATCGCGCAGACCTCGCTCGAGAATTTTGCGCGCAAATCGGCGACATCGTTGAAGCGGACGAATTCGACGCCGGGAACGACGGGCGCGAACGGCTCACGATATTTTTCTTTGTAGGTCGTCGACATCGCCCCATAGGTGCGCCCGTGGAAGCTCTGCTCGAGGGCAAGAAACTTCGTGCCGATGTTTGCGCCCTCGCTGCGCTTGAGGCCGGCGTAAGCGCGCGCGAGTTTGAGTGCGCCCTCCCAGGCTTCCGTGCCCGTGTTGGCGAGGAAGACGCGGTCGAGTCCGGTGCGCTCGGTCAACCGCATCGCGAGCTCGGCTTGACCCTCGTGATAGAAAAGGTTCGAGATGTGGATAAGCGAGCGGCTTTGGCGCGCGATAGTTTCTACGATCGCGGGATGGTTGTAACCGAGCGCGTTGACGCCGATGCCGCTGAGCAGATCGAGATAGCGATCGCCCTTCTCGTCGATGATGTGGACACCCTCGCCGCCGGCGAAGAGGATGGGGCTGCGATCGTAAGTGGAAAGCAGCAGCCTCGCCTCCGCGGCGCGAATTTCTTCCAGTTTCGACATTCCCTGACCTCCTAGGCCACCATGACTTCCGTTCCTTGGGCTACGCGGGTGTTGCACAAATCGGGCAGGACACCGGCAGCCTTGGCGGGCAATATACGCACGCGCTTCACGCCGTTCAACAACGCTTCGCGGCAGGCGCCGAGCTTGGGCAGCATACCGCCGGAAATGATGGCGCTCTTGGCCATCTCGGCAATCTGATCGATAGAGAGCCAGCGCAGCACTTCGCCGTCAGCGCCCCTTACGCCGGGAACGTCGGTAAGGAAAACCAGCGCGTCGGCGCGGCAGGCGATGGCGCACGCGGCGGCCATCTCGTCGGCGTTGATGTTGTAGTACTCGCCGTCGAAGCCGAGCGCCATCGAGCAAATCACCGGCACGCCGGCCAGTTGCCAGATCGATTCAATCCAGCGCGGATCGCTGGCGGCGATCTCGCCTACGAAGCCAAGGTCGGGGGTGGTGCGCTTCTTGCGCGCGCGAAAGAGGAGGCCGTCACCGCCGGAAAGGCCAACTGCGGGCTGGCCGAGGGCGCCGAGAGCCGCAACCAAGCCTTTATTGACTCGGCCGGCGAAGACCATCAGAGCGGCGTCCCGGGTTTCGGCGTCGGTGACGCGCAGTCCGTCGATGAACTCGCTCTGCTTGCCCAGCGCTTTCAGCGTGCGCGTGAGCTGCGCGCCGCCGCCGTGGACGACGGCGACCTGGTTGCCGTCCCGCACCAAGTCGGCAATGGCCCGCATCGAGCCATGCAGCAGGGCCGGAGTTTCCAGGCCGGCGCCGCCGAGTTTGATGACGTATTTCATGCGAGCCCCTCCGATTCGGGCCAACCGAGCATTCCGTTCATGTTCTGCACGGCCTGGCCGGCCGCTCCTTTCAGCAGATTGTCGAGACAACTGACAATGACCGCGCGGCGTCCGCTCGCGTCCAGTTGAAAGCCGATGTCGGCATAGTTGGTGTGCACCGAATACTGAATTTGCGGCAGCGATTTCTCGAAGAGCCGCACCAGCGGGCTGCCCAGAAAGAATTTGCGATAGATTTCCAAGACGCTTTCGTGCGTTTGCGGTTCTTTGAAGCGCACATAAATCGTGGAAAGGATGCCACGCGGAATCGGCAGCAGGTGCGGCGCGAAGACGATTTGGCTCGCGCGGACGGGGATTTGCTCGAGCAGCTCGCCGGTGTGGCGATGCGCAAAGACGCCGTAGGCCGAGAGATTGTCGGCCGCGTACATGAAGTGAGTTTTGGCGGTCGGGGCCTTGCCCGCCCCGCTTACGCCGCTCTTCGCGTCGGCAACGATGCCGTGATCGAGATCGACGATGCCCGCCGCGGCCAGCGGCTTGAGCGCGAGGATAATTGAAGTCGCATAGCAGCCTGGGTTGGCGACCAGGTGAGCGCCGGCGATGCGGTCGCGATAGAGCTCCGGCAGGCCGTAGACGGCTTTTTCCTGGGTTGCAACGGCCAGTGCGGAGCCGTCGTCTTCAAACCCGTACACCTTGCGATTCTCCGCGTTCGTCAAGCGCCAGGCGCCGCTCAGATCGATCACGCGCATCCCGCGCGCGAGCGCTTCAGGCGCCCACTCGCGCGACTGCTCATGGGGCGTGGCGAGAAACAGCATGTCGACGCAGCGCTCCTCCAGCAGCTCCCAAGAAAAGGGCTCCTGCTTCAGATTGCCGAATCCGTTCTGGCCGGCGAAGTGCGGATGAATTTCGGCGAGCGGAATGCCGCCGCGCGCCTGGTCTTTTTCGTCCACGCGGCCGGCAAAAACCGGCGGCTTGCCGTGCAGGCGCGGGTGCCGCAGCAGAAGCTGAGCCAGCTCCGCTCCGGCGTAGCCCGTGACGCCCACCACCGCGGTTTGTATCTTCTGCGTCATGATTCGAGCAGGTTTCTGAGGCGTGCGGCCACCTCGGTTGCATGACGCACATCGGCGCAGATTACCAGCACGGTGTCGTCGCCGGCGATGGTTCCCACCACTTCGGCCCAACCCTCGCGATCCATGGCCGCAGCAACCGGCTGCGCGCCGCCCATCACGGTTCCCACGACGACCTGATTCATTGCCTGCCGCACGCGCAGACCGAAGCTGTCGAGTACCTCCTGGAGGGAGGGCGGCTGATCGTCTTCGGCCGGAAGAGCAGCGCTGCCGGCAGCGCGGCCATTAGGCAGCGAGTAGCCGCCGGGTCCCTTCGAAAGCTGCAGCTCGTGAATGTCGCGGGAAAGCGTCGCCTGCGTGACGTGGATGCCGCGCCGGCGCAACTTGCGGCGCAGCTCGTCCTGGCTGGCCACTCGGGAGCTGGCCAGCACATCGCGGATCACGTTGAGGCGTTGCACCTTCATCTTCGTTCGGCCAGGCCCATTCCGGGCAAAGCAAAGGCGCGGTCCGCCGGGCGGAAACCGCGCTTGAATAAATATACACACATTTTGAATAAGTATGCAAGTGGTTTCTACAGTTTTGCGTCTGAAATCGATCCGGGACGGGTATTTGTTTGTGGTAGCCCGGGTCTCAAAATCGAGATCCTTCGACTGTGCTTAGGACAGGCTTTGGGGCACCGCACCCGGCGGCTTGCATAGGCTGCCCAAATCAGGATGACACCGTCCAGTACACCGCAAACCGCTCCCAGCTCCGGTTGAGCGGCTTGAGCGTGACGTCCCTGGCCTGGCCGCCCACCTCGCCCCCCACTTGGCCCATCGTCCGGAAGGTGAGCGGCTGACCCGGCACCGGCTTGATCCAATCGGCAGGGTCGGCGCCCTTCGCCTGGAGCGTGGGGACGTTGACGGCGGAAGCCTCTTGAATCTGCGGCCCCTGCTCGTGCTGGAATCTCTCGGGAATGTCGCCTCTGGGGAACTGCCCGGCAAGCACGAGGGGACCGTACAAGAACGCCTGCTGCGTGGTGTCGTCGGCGAGCGGCTCGGCGGTGAGCCTCATCGGCAGGGTGAGTTCGATCTGGTCGCCAGCCTTCCAGGAGCGGCGGATCGCGAGGTAGCTGCCCGGTGTTCCATTCATCTCGAGCCGGCGGCCGTTGATGGCAATGCTGTTGTCGCCGGTCGTCCACACCGGGATGCGCAGATGAAGCGCCCACTCGGCAGCCGGAGTTTTCTCGACGATGAGAGATGTGCGGTCGGCCTCGGGGAAGCCGGTCTTCTGTGTGACGCGGATGCCGCGCTCAGTCCAATCCACGGTCGAGGCAAAGTAGAGATTGACGAAGAGCGATTCGGCGTCGTGGTAGTAGATGGTGTCGTTCAGCTTGGCGAACTCCTCGAGCGCCGTGCCGGTGCAGCACCAGAAGGAATCGTCCTCGGTGCAAAGCGTCTTCCAGGCTCCCGGCGAAAGCGAGAGGAAGTAGGTGGTCAGTCCTGTGGTTGGCTCGATCGCGCCCAAGCGGTGGTTGAGCAGATTGCGCTCGTAGTAGTCGATGAGGCGCGGGTCACCGCTCCACGCGTAGAGATGCCGCGCCAGCTTCATCATGTTGTAGCTGCAGCAGCACTCCTGGTGATGCGAGCTGATGCGCATTTCGGCGGCGAGGTGGTTCGGCTCGGTGAGCCAGTGCTCGTTGTTGCTGGAGCCGCCGGTCGCGTAGGTGCGCGCCTCGGAAACGGTCTCGAAGAAGAAGCGCGCAACGTCGCGGAATCGATAGTCCGACGAGAGCTCGTAGCGGCGAGCGGCGCCGATCACCTCCGGCACGTGGGTGTTCATGTGCAGGCCCTTGAGCTCGTCTCTACGCAGCGCGAGCGGCGTGAAAAAGACTCTTTTCGTAAAGCGGTCGCCGGTGCGCGCCCAGCGATCGTCGCCGGTAACGGCCGCGAGGTTGTAGAGGACTTCGTTCATGCCGCCAAACTCGTTCTGCAAAATCTCCTGCATGTGCGCTTCGGTTTTTGCGGCGGTCCACGCGTCCACCCATCCGGCCAGCTTGACTAGCACGTCGAGCGCCTGATCGTTGCCCGCCAGCGTCTTCATGTCGAGCAGGCCGGCCATGATCTTGTGCAAGGTGTAGTACGGCGCCCACACGCGTTCGAGCCGATCGAGGCGGTCGAAGAGCTCCGCGGGGAAGGCGCTCAGGTAACCATTGTCGTTCAGCTTCGCCTGGCAGTCGGCGAGGCCGGCAACGATTTCATCGCCCTTAGCTTTCACGGCCTGCTCTCCGGTGGCCGCGTAGAGCAAGGCGCAAGCCGAAAGGTAATGCCCCACAAAATGGCCGCGGAGTTCACACTTGGGCTCTTCCCAACCGCCGAGCGGCTTTGCGCTGGAGGGCAGGCCGGCGTTCACCCTGAAGTTATGCAGCAGCCGGCCGGCGTCGAGACGGTTGATGTAGGCGCGATTCCACTCGCGCGCCTCAAGGAGCGGGCCGTCGCCGAGCGTAACGTCGCGCAGCGCGAAGGGCTGGAGCTTGGGCTGGATGGGATTGCGCGTAAAGACGAGCGGCTCCGCAAAAGGGGCGGCTTCGTCGATATGAAAAATGTAGTCAGAATTTAATGGCAGGGCCGCTTTCTGCGGCGTTTGTACCGGAGCCTGCGCGGCTACGCCTTTAGCCTGCACCAGAAGGTTTGATGCGGCGGAGAGCGTTACCGGAATGGCGGCGAGGCCTTTGGCGAACTTCCTTCTGCTCAGTTGTTTCATTTCGGCTAACCTTCCTTTGCAGCAAGCGTTCTCCGAACCAGTCGTGAACACCGCTGGGCGCAACGTCATTTCAGATCGCGCCAGTTCAGCCCGAAAGCGAGATCGGCCACCAGCGGAACCTTGAGTTGGACCACGCCTTCCATCTCCGCGCGAACCAGTTTTTCAACTTCGTCGGTTTCATCGAGCGGCACCTCGAAAAGTAGCTCGTCATGAACCTGCAGAACCATGCGCGTTTTCAGGTTGCGCTCGGTGAGCTTGCGGTCGATGGCGATCATAGCCAGCTTGATGAGATCGGCAGCGGTGCCCTGCAGCGGCGTGTTGATGGCGGTGCGCTCGGCGAATCCGCGCTGGTTCGGGTTGCGGCTCGCAATGTCGGGAATAGGCCGCATGCGGCCGAACAGGGTGCGTACGCTACCCTCGGCGCGTGTTTTTTCGAGCGTTTTCTCGATAAAAGCCTTCACGCCCTGGTAGCGCGCGAAGTAGCGCTCGATGTAGGCCTTGGCCTCTGCCTGCAGAATGCCGAGCTGATTGGCGAGTCCAAAAGCGGAGATGCCGTAGACGATGCCGAAATTGACGGCTTTTGCCCGGTTGCGCGTCTCCTTGTCCATCTTGTCTACCGGCACGCCGAAGACCTCGCTCGCGGTGAGGGTGTGAATGTCGATGTTCTCGGCGTAGGCGCGCATCAGCAGCGCATCTTCGCTGAAGTGCGCGAGCAGGCGCAGCTCGATCTGGGAGTAATCGGCCGAGAGCAGTTGAGTGCCGGGCGCGGCGACGAAGGCGGCCCGAATCTCGCGGCCCAGCTCGGTGCGGATGGGAATGTTCTGGAGATTCGGATTGACCGAGGATAGGCGGCCGGTTGCCGTGGCCGCCGCCTGAAATGTGGTATGGACGCGCGATTCGGCGTCGGCGAGCAGCGGCAGCGCGTCGGCATAGTTCGATTTGAGCTTCGCCAAATGACGGTACTCGAGAACCAGCCGAGGCGCTTCATGCTTTTCGGCGAGGGACTCGAGAACATCCACCGCGGTGGAAACGGTTTTGCTTTTGCCGCGAGCGGCGGGCGGCTGCAGCCCCAGGTTCGTGAATAGCACTTGGGCAAGCTGCTTGGGCGAGTTGAGGTTGAAGCGCTGGCCGGCGAGCGAGAAGATGCGCTCGCCGAGACGCGTCAACTCGCCACTGAACTTCTCCGAAAGGCCGCTGAGCGCAGCTCGATCGATGCGCACGCCGGCCTGCTCCATGCGAAAGAGGACGGGGGCGAGAGGCAAATCGATTTCCGTGTAAACGCGCGAAAGGCCGCCCTTCTTCGCCTCGTCGCGCAACAACGGTGTGAGCGCTTGGATGGCCGCAGCGGCAGTGGGAAGGGAAGCCGGCGCCAGCTGATTGTTGCGCGCGGCGACGTCGGCGAGCGCCTGTGTCGTGTGCATGGGGTTGAGCGCGTAGCTCAGCAGCATGGTGTCGTCCACCGGCCCGCGCAGCGTGACGCCGAGGCCGCCGAGTACATGGAGCGCCAGCTTCCAGTCGTGCACGCGCTTGGGAATGGACGCATCTTCAAGGAGGCCGCGCAGTTCCGGCGTGAGCTCAAGGCAGAGAGCACGTGTAGAGTCGGCGCAAACTCCGATGCTGTTCTCGGTCTTGCGTTCGGCGGCCTCGGCGGCGTCGAGAAGCGAAGGCGCTGGCGCCAATGCGTCGTCCGCCTCCTCTTCGAGCGGTTCGGCAGCGTCGAGCGCAAAGGCGAAGCCGTTCTCGCTGGCGGCGGCGTAGAACGCGGAAACCTGCTCGGGCGCCGGCTGCTCGATCAGTTCGATCGCAACGGCAGGCGTGGCTGGCGCGAGGTCGCGGAGCATTGAGGTGAACTCGAGTTCCGTGAAAAGCGCGCGGCAAGCTTCGATGTCGGGCGGCTGCGTCTCCATCGCGGCCAGATCGAGCGGCAAGGGGACGTGGCAGTCGATGGTGACCAGCTCCTTCGAGAGCAGCACGGTCTCGCGATTCTGCTCCAGCGACTCGCGATAGGACTTGCGCCTGACCTCGGCGGCGCGGTCCAGCACCGCTTCCACGCTTCCGAACTCCTGGATCAGCTCCACGCTGCCTTTGTCGCCAATGCCGGGCGCGCCGGGAATGTTGTCGACCGAATCGCCGCGCAGCGCCATCACGTCGATTACCTTTTCCGGCGGCACGCCCAGCGTCTCCGTCACCTTGGCGGCATCGAGAATCAGGTTGTCCTTCTGCGGGTTCAGGACCTTCACGCGGTTCGTGACGAGCTGCATCATGTCCTTGTCGTTCGAGACGATGAAGACCTCGTGCTCGTGGTCGGCGGCTTCGCGCGCGAGGGTGCCGATCACGTCGTCGGCCTCGAAGCCCTCGGCCTGAAGTATCGGAATGCGATATGCCTCGAGCGCGCGCCGGATGTAAGGAATCTGCCGGCGCAAATCTTCGGGCATCGATTCACGCTTGGCCTTGTAGCCGTCGTAGCTCACGTCTTCGAACGACTGCACCTTGCTGTTCCAGCGCCGCAGCGTGGAGATGGA
>Ga0187784_10003113_pt1 | contig 13366 bp, 12 predicted proteins | sample 1015_SJ02_MP15_2_FD_132964 | JGI IMG/M metagenome (GOLD analysis project Ga0187784, IMG submission 132964) | Tropical peat soil microbial communities from peatlands in Department of Meta, Colombia - 1015_SJ02_MP15_20_MG | ecosystem: Environmental > Terrestrial > Soil > Wetlands > Peat | place...
CTAGTCCTATGCTGCGTTTCTATGCGTCGATGGGGCTCCCGATGCCACGAACACAGCTCGATATTCAGTTCCTGCTTCAGGGCGCGATATTCACCCTGCTCGTCGGTGTGGCGCTGTATCGGAGGAACGCGGCAGCGCGAGCTTAGGCAAAACACGACGCTCGCTCCCTGGCGCCGACTGCCCCGCTCCTCCGCAAGTTGTGCGGAGGGCTGGGCCCTTGGCTTTGATCGCCACCCGAAACCGTCAACAACGCACGCCGCCGACCGACGTCCAACGACCGGAGACGTAGCAAGCTACGTCCCTACAGAACGGGCTAAATATCATAGTACAGCGCGAACTCATAGGGATGAGGGCGCAGGCGGACGGCGTCCACTTCCTTTTTGCGTTTGTAGTCGATGAAAGTTTCCAGCACTTCTTCGGTGAAGACGTCTCCTTTGAGCAGGAAGGCGTGATCTTTTTCCAGGGCGGTGAGGGCGTCTTCGAGCGATCCCGGCATGGACGGCACTTTGGCCAGCTCCTCCGGCTCCAACTCGTAAATATCTTTGTCGAGGGGCTGGCCGGGGTCGATTTTGTGCTCGATTCCGTCGAGGCCGGCCATCATCTGGGCGGCAAAGGCCAGATACGGATTGCAGCTTGGGTCGGGCGGGCGGAACTCTACGCGCTTGGCCTTCGGCGACGCGGAATACATGGGAATGCGGCAAGCGGCCGAGCGATTGCGGCGCGAATAGGCCAGATTGACCGGCGCTTCGAATCCCGGAACCAGGCGTTTATAAGAATTCGTCGTCGGCGCAATTAAGGCCGAGAGCGCCGGGCCGTGCTTGATCAATCCGCCGATATAGTGGAGCGCCATTGGCGAGAGGCCCGCATAGCCGTCGCCGGCAAAGAGCGGTTTGCCGGCTTTCCAGAGCGACTGGTGGGTGTGCATGCCGCTGCCGTTGTCGCCGAAGATTGGCTTGGGCATGAAGGTGACGGTTTTGCCGTACTGATTGGCTACGTTCTTGGTGACGTACTTGTAGAGCATCATGTGGTCGGCGGAACGGACCAACGAGTCGTATTTCAAGTCGATTTCGGTTTGTCCGCCGGTGGCCACTTCGTGGTGATGGCACTCGACCTCCATGCCGACTTTCTGCATGGTCAGCACCATTTCGCTGCGCAGGTCCTGGTAATGGTCGGTAGGTGGGACGGGGAAATAGCCTTCCTTGTAGCGCGGGCGGTAGCCGAGATTGTCTTCTTTGCGGCCGGAGTTCCAGCGGCCGTCTTCGGCGTCGATGAAGTAAAAGCCGAGCTGCTCTTTCTGGTCGAAGCGCACACTGTCGAAGATGAAAAACTCGGCCTCGGCGCCGAAATAAGCGGTATCGGCGAGGCCAGTCGAACTCAAATACTTCTCGGCTTTTCTGGCGATGTAGCGCGGGTCGCGGGCGTAGGGCTGCTTGGTCATGGGATCGACTACGTCGCACACCATCACCAGCGTGGGCGCCTCGTAAAAAGGATCGATCAGGTGGGTGTGGGGATCGGGAAAGAGCAGCATGTCGCTTTCGTGAATGGCGGCCCAGCCGCGGATCGACGATCCGTCCATGCCGAAGCCTTCCTGGAACGAAGCCTCGGTCAACTGCTCAATGGGATAAGACACATGATGTTGCAGTCCGGGCAGATCGGTGAAGCGCAGGTCGAGCATCTTGATTGCGTCTTTCTTGACAAATTCCAGAACCGCTTTCGCGTCAGCCATGAAGTCTCCTGTTTGAGGTTAAGATCATGAAATGCGTAGTCTCTCATTTTTTGCGGTTCTTTGCTGTGACTTTCCGTTACCCCGGGATTGTTTGAACCGCGTGAAACCACAAAGGACACTAAGGTACACGAAGGTGCACGAAGGGAAAGCTTGTTACAATCCTTGGCATCGTGGACACAGGGTAGGGTCCCCGGCGGGTGCGAGAAATTGCGCTAGGAAAATTCTGATTAAATTCGAGGAGAGCAAAAGCAGGTTCCCGTTCGACTCGCTGCGCTCGCTCAGGGCAGGTCCTCGACTCCGCAGGATCGCCCGTAAACGAGCGATTCTGCTTCGCTCGAAATGACAGAGATGCGGTTAATCAGAGTTTCCTTAAGGCGGCTGGATTTGCGGCAGATTATGGACTTTGATCAACTGGAAACCTTTCTTGAGGTGGCGCGGCTGCGGAGTTTCTCGCGGGCAGCGGAGAAACGTTTCCGCACGCAGCCGGCAATCTCGTCGCAGATTCGCGCTGTGGAAGAAGAAGCCGGGGCCAAGCTTCTGGATCGCTCCGGGGGCAAGGTTTCCGTCACCGCGTCAGGCAAGCTGTTTCAGAAATTTGCCGAACAGATTCTGGAATCGCGCCGGGCGGTAATCGCTGCTATCGCCGAGACGGAGCGGGTACCGCGCGGCGAGATTGTGGTGGGGGCCAATGAAGGCACCTGCCTGCACATCCTGCCGGAGGTGTTTGCGGAGTTCAAGCGGCAATATCCGGACGTGGCGATCGGAATCAAGCGCGCCGACTACGCCAAGATTCTGGAGTCGGTGATCGACAACTCCGTCGATTTCGGCGTGGTGTCGCTGCCCGTGCACGACAACCGTCTGACGGTGGTGCTGATTCACCGCGATGAATTAGTGGTCATCGCCCCGCCGAAACACCCGCTGGCCAAACTGAAAGCGGCCACGGTGGAGAAAGTGGCGCAGTTTCCGCTGATTATGCCTAAGGCGGGGCACACGCGCGATGCCCTGGAAAACCTCTTCTACGAACGCAAGCTCAAGCCGCGCTACGCCATGGAGCTGGATTCCAGCGAATTGCTGAAGCGCTTTGTGGCGGCCGACGCCGGGGTGGGATTTATCGCCCGCTCGAACGTTCTGGAGGACATTCTTGCCAATGCGCTGGCCGCGATTCCCATGGCGGACGCTAATATCCGGCGCGATCTGGCGCTGGTCTTCCGCAAGGACAAAGCCCTGAGCCGGGCGGCGCTGGCCTTTATCGATATTGCGGTGAAGATCAAGGGAGCGGCGGCGCGTTTGGGGTGAGGAAGCATGACTTTTCGCGGGTTGGATCGTCTTGATAGAAATAAGGAGGAAGATATGAGATCGAGTAAACAGCCCTCGGCGTTAGCGGTGGCACTGATTCTTGGGACGGCACTTCTGTCTCCCTTCGCGTTTGGCGCGAAGGAGCAAACGTTCACCGGGAAGGTGAGCGATGCCATGTGCGGCAAAAAGCACATGATGGAAGGAGATGCTGCGGCCTGCCTGCGAGCCTGCGTGGCCAAGGGCTCCAAGTACGCGCTGGTGGTCGGCGACAAGGTTTACACCCTCGATACCAGTGATAAAGCTGCCCTGGCCATGCTGGACAAGCTGGCCGATCAACAAGCCTCGGTCAAGGGCACGGCCGACGGCGACAGCATCACCGTCAGTTCGGTAAAACCAGCGCAGTAGTCGGCAGCAAAATCCCCGCCCTAACGTCGCAAAAAGCGCGACGTTAGGATGGGGCACCCGCGACCGAAAGGTCGCCGCAAACTTTCTTGCCCAGGTCACTCAATTTTCATATTCCTGTCATATTGCGGTGTGTTAGAGTCTGACGGTCATCTACGCAACTTTAAGGAGACGAAGAATTGGGCAAAGACATGGTCCCCAAGCGCATCTTCTTCACCAAAGGCGTGGGCAAACACCGGGAACGTCTTACATCCTTCGAGTTGGCGCTACGCGACGCCGGCATTGCGGCGCAAAACTTGGTGCGCGTATCCTCGATTTTTCCGCCCAACTGCAAGCTGATTCCGCGCACACAAGGGCTGCAATATCTGAATCCGGGCGAGGTGGTGTTTGCCGTGGTCGCGGAGAACTCCACCCGCGAGCCGCACCGCTTGCTGGCAGCTAGTATTGGGGTGGCCATCCCCGCCGACCGCAACGCATACGGATACCTGAGCGAGCACCATTCCTTCGGCGAGACCGACAACTCGGCCGGCGATTACGCCGAAGAACTGGCCGCCGAAATGCTGGCGACCACGCTGAACGTGGAGTTCGATCCCGACCGCTCCTGGGACGAGAAGAAAGAAATCTACCGCATCTCCAATAAGATCGTGCGCACGGCCAACGTGACCCAGTCGGCGGTGGGCGACAAGCGCGGCCTGTGGACCACGGTGATCGCCGCCGCGATTTTTATCTTCGACTAACGCGAGCTTTGCCGACTGGGCGTGGAGAGCCTGCCCTTTCGTAATGCCACGGCACCCCTGGTTTAACCCGGCATTTACAGCTATGCCTTATCATGGGGGCATCGGGGATCAGTGGCGGACAGCAGCTTTGACCGGCGAAGCGCGCGAACAGAAACAGCAAGCGCGCATGATCGAGCTGGTGGAGAGGAAAATTCGCGCCCGGGCGCAGCAGCTCTACGAAGAGCGCGGGCACGTGGAGGGCTCTGCGGTGGCCGATTGGGTGCAGGCCGAGACGGAAGTTCTGGGAAAGAGCATTTTGGCGCCGCTGTACCGTCGCTCCCGCCAGCAGCCCAAGCAATCTGAGGAGTTCCTTTCGGGCGCCGCACTGGGCGTGCAAAACCCAGCCGAAGCCGCGTTGCATGAATGAAGACCCTGGCCTAAGGCTGGATGGCCGAATCGGTTAGCCAAGGGCTATCTGCCCCGTTACGATTTCCGTACACACCGACTTTCGGTTTGACTTTGGACGCTGCGGGCTATCCCGGCGTGAGACTACTTCCGCCTGCGTCCGCTTTGGCACAGGGGCAAACGGTAAAGCCCAATTATGTTCCCACCTCCTGGAATGGAGTCTAGACACCGAGTTTCGCTGATTTCACCGCGGGACCTATGGGATGGGCTTGGCAGTACTTAACGAGGGCTAAGTCATCCTCCTTGATGTGGTGACGCAGCCAGTCGGCCAGAAAGTTGGACAAGGTAATCGTAAGAACGACCTGCCCCGTCTGATACTTCTGGACAAGCTCTTTGACCTGCTTGATCAGATCCTCATGTTTGCGCTTATGACCGCGTAGTTCGGGGTAGGCAACTTTGACCATTAGACCTTCCTCTGTTCGGAAGTGCTCCACCGTGTACTGAGCCAATTTCTGGAGCGTCGGAGTCAGTATCTCCTTATTTTTGCCCGATATGATGGCGTCGTGCAGGTCATTCACCATTTGGAATAGGTGTTGGTGCTGGGCATCGACCTCCGGATGCCCGGTCTTGTAACTGTCGTCCCACTTCGCTACAGCCATGCATTTGCCTCCATTAAGCCACAAACATTTAATCGGCCGCGGAAGACAAATCTTTAGTGCTTCTTGACCTGGAGTTCTTTGTAAGTGTGGTTTGAGACTATGAACAGAGCATTTATGAAGGGGAGGAAACGGCGGTGACGTGAACGCAACTGTGGCGTCGTTTTGAAGCTCACCCCGCGCCACGGGAAGCAGCAGCGAGCGCGAGGGGCAGCGTCTGCGATTACTTTGCGGTGTTCACAGCGTGCTTGCCGCTCAGCTTTTTTCTCGATTTCCCTAGCCGCTCAAACACCGCGCCCACGATCAGCGGCAGACCGACCGTCGCGTCCAGAAAAACTTCGCCGAAGCGGCCACCTTCGGCGGGCGGCACGAATTTGCCCCAGGAAACGGCCTCACTATACGGACTTCCCGAGAGCCCGCCCCAATAGACCGGCTCCGGACAAATCCTTACGCCATAGTGATAGCGCTTCAGCGGCACATTCTCCCGCAGCCGGCGATGGCGCAGTTCGCAGAACGGCCCGAACTGTTGTGACCAGTTGCGCGGCACACCGCCGCCGATGGTGAAAATCCCCAGCTTCTTTTGCCGCAGAAGCGTAGCCGCGAAGTGCTCAAGGTCCTCAAACGGATCGAAGCGCAGCTTGTGGCGCCCGGTGGATTCGCGCAAGCGATTATTCAAAGCCAGATCAAGACCCAGCTCGGAGTCGGTGAAAGCCGGCACGAAAACGGGAACGCCTTGCTCGTAGGCAGATTTGAGAATTCCTCGCTGCGTCTTTGCGGTCCTCGCCAGATGCGCTCCGATGGCGTGGTTCAGCTTGTAGGAGCAGACCACCTCGTTGTGGTCCCACTGCTCCAGTAGTTCGGACATGACCTCTTCGACGTCGTCGAGGTTTTGCTCCGGCTCCAGGGTGTCATAAACGCGGTTGTAACCCTGTTGGTACAGCTCCTCGTCAGACAGCTCGGGGTTGTGGCGGAAGTGGGAGCGCCCGGTGGCCTCCACCAAACCGTGCGCCATGAGCGCGCCGGTGGAAACGATCGCATTCACGAATCCGCGGTCGATCAGATCGGTGATGACCAGGCTCTGTTTGGCCACGGTCATGGCCCCGGCCAGGGTCATGACCACAAAACATTCCTCGTCCCGCACCATAGCCTCTAGAACATCGGCCGCTTCGCCAACCTGGCGTCCGGTAAAGGCGGTCTTAGCCATCGCCCGCACCAGGTCATCCACGGAGCGCACACGGCTCAGGTCGAGCGACTCCAGAGGAACCAGCTTGTCTTCTATGGGATCGTGCAGCTTGCGGTCGATGCCATTTCCGTCATGCCTGGCCTGCTTCATACCGTGCCTCCCAATCCCCCGCAGAACTACTGTACTAGAACGCAGCAAGGCTCTGCCAGCGGCCGACTGCTATGGAAAACCGCACGCGAGCCGCTGCCCGTGCGAGATCATTGCAGGGCTGACTGAGTGGCTTTGACCAGAGTCGAGCCGGTCTTGGTCGCATAGTAAATGCTCGAGGCTTGAGAGACGCTGCTGTTGTTGTCCACAATGATTCCACTGGTGCCGCCAGTGGCGGCCAGTGCCGTGGTATTCGCATTGACGGTTGGAAAGCCGCTGGTGATGTTCAGGCTCATGACGCAGCCTGCGGTCCCGCCTTGGACGGTTGCAATGCAGTTGTTCGTGACGCCGACGAAGAGGAAGTCCTTGTTGAGCACAGAGTAGTAAAACTCCGATAGCGGAGACGAGTCTGCCGCGCCGGTAGCCAGAGCCGTACTTGAGGTGGGGCTGCTGTTCATCACGCCACTGCCGTTGAAACCGACGCTGTACAAGGTGGGAAGCGTTCCGGTGCCCGTTCCCGCGACGTACATCAGAGGCGTGCCGGATCCCGTGTACCAGGCGTTGTTAAAGTCTGGAGCGTACGGCCCTGTGTAGGTTGTAGTGTCGGTGCCCACGGGCACGGAGACGGTGCTCGTCAGGCTGGTGGGGGCTTGCACCACAACGGCATTGGTACCGTTGGAGTTGAAGGAGGCGTAGACCATTTGATGCGTGCTGTCGACGATTACTGGATTTTCAGAGGTCGAGCCGCTCGCCACGCCCGGCCCATAAACCACTGACCCAGAGCTGCCACTGTCGGTTGCATAGTCAATGCGACCGTTGCTATCGGTGAAAAAGATCTTCTTCGAGACGGAATCGTATACCGGAGTTGACGGAACTGCATTGATGGGCGCGCTCCAAACGAGGGTTGGGGTCGCACTGCCATTGAATACGTTGCTGATCTTGTAGAGGTAGCCGGAGCCAGCGCCGGCGGTGCTATAGGTCGTCACGTAGGCAACATCGTTAGCATCGTTCGTTGTGTAAACCACCCAAGGGGCGTTGGTGGAACCTTGATTTGTGGTTCCGCCGTTCGGTGAAAGCAGCACCCTGTTATCGACCGCGTTGTTGTTGGTGCCCGGCACCGCCGCCGCCGTGGCACTGGTGCCGTTGCTGCCCGTGGTGCCAATGGTCAGAACGTGAAAGTAGGAACTGCCGGCCAGATTCTCGACGTAGGCGATTTGCTGCCCGCTTTGTGAGATGACCACCGAAGCCGGCACCTGTCCGGTGCCTGAAGCGTAGGCGAAGATCACGGTCGGGCCGGTCCCTGAGCAATAACCGTTTCCGCCGGCCGAGCTGTAAAGATTGTTGAGTCCAAGGATGTTGGCTTGAGTGCTCCCGGCAGCCACGGGCAGGCCGATGACCAGGAAGTCGTTGGTGCAACTCGGAGGTTGGGTCGGGTTAAGCACAAATTTCGCGGGGTAAGTCTGCCCCCCACCAGGATCAGGACTAGAAGCGACATTAAAAGTGAAGGAGCCGTTTGCCGTAATATCAATGGGGTAGGTCCCTGCCGCGGAGCCGGTGTAGAAAGAATAATTGCCCGCACTGTTGCCCCAGATGTTGAGCTCCAGACCACCGCCATTGTTAAAGAGAAGGCCATCCCCATCAAGCGTGGGGTTCGAAGAGGGGAAGGCGAGATTGTCATAATAGAACGCGCCGTTTGGACTCGTTGTTTTAGTTGGTCCACCTGGATACAACGGGTACGTGCCAATGTCTTGGGTGCCAGTCACGGTGACGGTGCCGGCGGTGGCGAGGTACTCTCCAGCGCCTTGGGATGTCAAGTTCAGGCTGCCGGACCCTGTCTCGGTACTGATGGTGAAGGTAAATGTAGAGTCGAGCACCGGCTCAAAGTAGGTTGTCCCCAAGGAAACGCTCCAGTCTCTGTGACTATGCTTGCGCGATCCCGCACCGTACAGAGACCACCATGCTTCAGGATGACGGAGATACCAACTCTGCAGCCAGCGAGGATCGTCTCGTAATCTGGCCATCGTTAAAAGGTCGCGCGAATCCGGATAAAGAACATGGTGGTGCGTCCAATCCGAGACCATCCCCAGTGGAACGAGCGGCGAAACCGATTGCGCTGTCACGCTTACTAACGGGATTAGCAACCAGAAGATCGCCGCAGCTACGACCCGCTTGCAAAGGAAATGTGTGCCAGTACTCATGCGTTGCTCCTTCAGTTGCCGGATCACGACCGGGGATGGCAGTCAAGCAAAGCCAGTCCTCAGGGTGCCGAACAACGTCGGTTTGCCATGCCTGCCTCTAGCTGCAAGCCTAATGGCAAATTGGTCAGAAGTTAGTAGGAACGTGGGTTGAATGTACCTAAGTAGTAATTTGTTTTCAGAGTGCTGGTGCCGGGAGGGGGAGTTGAACCCCCAAGGTACCAAGTACTGGGGGGTTGAGGTCACTATCGAGGATCGCACGTTATAGTGACGCCTTGGTGGCAAGCACGCAACGGTCGAGAAAAGAATTGTCATTCCGAGCGCCCGGTTTTGGCGCGAGGAATCTGCAGTCTTGCCACCGGCCGAACTGCAGATCCCTCGCTTCGCTCGGGATGACAAGGCTGAAAAGTGTCACTATATGTGCGATGCTCAATAGTCAGGTCTGATCCACTGGACCAGCCTATTGAGGATTGAACAATAGAGTGACAAGCCAGAGGCCTTCCCGGCGCGTGAGGCTTTCCTTTGTGATCCTTAGTGTCCGTTTGTCACTGTATTGTGCATTACTCAGTAGTTAGTGCGTTCGCTGGCCTCCAGGTCACGCCCTATGCACTTCCCCGCTCTGCGTCAAGTTGAAGCTCGCGCCGCAGGAGGCATTGCCCTGCTCCGGTTTCACCGAGGTATCTCCGAACAATTTGGCTGGTGGCGGAAGCTGGTATGCTATGCTTCACGCTTTGCGGAGGAACCTCTTTGCCGCCGAAAAAATTCAAGATCGGACTCATCCAGATGGCGATGACGCCCGACCCCGAGAAGAACTTGCTGCATGCCATTGAGATGGTGCGCGACGCCGCCAGCCGGGGGGCCCAAATCGTCAGCTTGCCGGAGCTTTTTTTGACCCAGTACTTTTGCCAGCGCGAAGACGCCGCCTTGTTCGATCTGGCAGAGCCGATCCCGGGACCAACCTCGGCCCGGCTTTCGGAGTTGGCAGGGCAGTTGGGCATCGTGCTGGTGGCCTCGCTGTTTGAGCGGCGCGCGCTCGGCGTCTACCACAATACCGCCGCGATTTTTGAGACCGACGGCACGCTTTGCGGCCTGTACCGCAAAATGCATATTCCTGATGATCCCCTCTACTACGAGAAATATTATTTCGCCCCCGGCGACCTGGGATTCTGCGCCTTCGACACGGGCGTGGGCCGGGTGGGCACGCTGGTCTGCTGGGACCAGTGGTATCCCGAAGGAGCAAGGCTTACGGCACTGCAAGGCGCCGAGGTGCTGTTCTATCCCACAGCCATTGGCTGGCATAGGAAGGAAAAGGCCAAGTTCGGAGTAGCCCAGCACGACGCCTGGCGGACCATCCAGCGGGCCCATGCCATTGCCAACGGAGTGTACGTGGCGGTGGTCAACCGCGTTGGCTTCGAAACGGGAAATGTTCTCGGCCACGCGGTCGCGGGAGCGGGGCTGGAGTTTTGGGGTGGGTCGTTCCTGTGCGATCCCTTTGGCCGTGTGATCGCCGAAGGCTCACAGGAGGATGAGCAGATCGTGGAGGGCGAAGTCGATGGGCGGCTGATCGAAGAGACGCGGCGCAACTGGCCCTTTTTGCGCGACCGCCGGATCGACGCCTACGCGGCAATTACGCAGCGCTGGATCGACTGAGCGTCTTTTGGGGATAAGTGTTCTCGATCGCTTTCGCAGGAAGCCGAGAGAAGCTGTACGCATGAAGCGCGCCGCAAATCGCTCGCCATCCCCTTGCCACATGCAGGCGGAGTGGGAGCCGCACGCCGCCACCTGGCTGGCGTGGCCGCATTTCAAAGACGACTGGCCGGGAAAGTTCGAGCCGATCCCGTGGGTGTACGCCGAGATCATCCGCCACCTGGCGCGGCATGAGCGGGTGGAATTAGTGGTGAACGATGCAGAGGCGGAAAGACGCGCTCAAAAAGTTCTGGATCGCGTCAATGCGCTCAGTGACAACGTATGCTTTCACCGCTGGCCAACGAACCGGGTGTGGACGCGCGATTCGGGCTGCACGTTTGTGAACTGCTCCGAGACGGAGGCAGACGGCTCTTCCGCGGGCGGGAAAGGCAGCAAACGATCTAGAACTGGTCTCACAAGTGCGCCGCGAGGGGTGCCGGGAAAAACCACAGGGGCTAAAGCCCGGTCTGTAGGGGCTACGTACGGCACGACTGAAGTCGTGCCCTTCCACAAAACCGTTGACGGGAAAAGTTCAAACCTTGCTGCCATCTCCTGGCGCTTCAACGGGTGGGCGAAGTATTCCGACTACCAGCATGACGAAAAACTGGGAGCCCGCATGGCTGAAGCCGCCGGCGCCCGCATCGTTCAGCCCACTTTCAAGAACGAGCGCGTGGTTCTTGAAGGCGGATCCATTGATGTCAATGGCAGGGGCACGCTGCTTACCACCGAAGAATGTTTGCTGAGCAAGGTCCAGCAGCGCAACCCCACCATGACCCGCAAGGACTACGAGCAGGTGTTCGCCGAATATCTTGGGATCAGCAATGTGATTTGGCTCGGTTCCGGCATCGCTGGCGACGACACGCACGGCCATGTCGATGACATCACCCGCTTCGTTGCGCCGGGTACGGTGGCCAGCGTGGTCGAAGCAAATCCTGATCACCCCAACTACGAGCCGCTACGGGAGAACCTCCGCCGCCTGCGGGCCGCCGGCGACGAAAACGGAAATGAGTTGGCGATTGTCGAGCTGCCCATGCCGGCCCCGGTCATCTTTGAAGGGCGCCGCCTGCCCGCCAGCTATGCCAACTTTTATATTGCCAACGGCCTCGTGCTCGTCCCGGTGTTCAACGATGCGAACGATCGCATCGCGCTGGACGTGCTGGCAGATGTCTTTCCTGATCGCGAGGTCGTGGGAATCTATTCTGGCGATTTGATTTGGGGATTCGGGGCTCTGCACTGCATGACGCAGCAGCAGCCGGAATGAGCCGGCCGCCGCAAGCGAGCTGAGCAGCGCACATGGAATGCTCCCCCTAGATCGCGCGACTTGCGTAGCTTACGGCGTGATTTCGAAGGCGACGCCGAGGTTGTACTTACCGCCCTGCATCGTGGTGCCGAAGATGTCGCCTTTATCATCGAGGACGACGCCGTACGGGAAAGCGCCGTCGTTGCCATTGAGCTTGTGAACTACGCTGTATTTCCAGGCGCCATTCTTCTGTGGGGCGAGCTTGAACACTACGCCGCAGCCGATCCCTTCGCAGTCCAAGCCGCCGGCAGCGGAACCACAGATGTTCCCGGCTTTGTCAGCCACCAGGGTGAAGGCCGGCACACAGCCCTCATTACAGTTAGGAAACTCGTACAGGATAGTTTCCTTCCACGGGCCGCTCTTGGTGGGTGTCAGCTTGAAGAACGTGCCGGTACCGTACTTGCCGCCGGCCGAGGTGACGCCATAGGCGTTACCAGCGGCATCGACGGTCAGGCCGGCGTACGGATAATAGCCGTCGGTCTTGGAGGCCGCGAAGCGGTGCAGGACGTTGTACGTCCAGGTGCCATCACCCTTGGGAGTCATGCGGAAGGCCACGCCGCAGCCGGCGCTGCCGTGGCACTTAGGGGGCACATTGCCGCCAAAAAGCATAGTGCCATAGAGGTTGCCATGCCCGTCCCAGCTCAGCGGGGCCTCCGGAATGTTGCCGTCACGGCACGGTCCCCCGCAGCCGTCGTAGAGGGCAGTGTACGTCCAGCCGCTGGAGCTGGGCGACAGCTCGCCAATCACGCCCGGGCCGATGCAGCCGTAGAGGTCGCCCGCCTGATCGAAGACCAGGCAGTAGCCCCCCTGGTCATAGATCGGATCGAAGTTCCACTGTCCCTCTCTGGGCGTCAGCTCGAATATGTAGGCTGGACCGCCCACTTTGATGCTAGCGACGGTGGCGCCAAATAGGTTCTCTTTACTGTCAAAGAGCAAGGGTTGCCTGATTGCTCCGCCTGTGGCTTCGCCGAAGTTGAACAGCACGCTCTCTTTCCACTCTCCGTCGCCCTTCGGCGTCAGTTCGTACGCGACGCCGCAGCAGTAGTCCTCGCAATCCTTGCTGGTGCCGCCCCACGCTGTGGTGCCGTACAGGTTACCGGAACCGTCGAGTGCCGGAGTAGTAGCTACCAGCCCGCCGTCGAGGCCGCCGGTGAAGCTATGCAGGACCTTGTATTTGGCCTCGCACCACGAAGCCGGTGCGAGGACGAGGCATACCGCCAGCACCTGGCCTAATGCGGGGTTGAATTTGGGTCTCACTTGGCACCGCCTTTCGAGCCGTATGGCCGTTAAAACGGGACAGCGTAAAAGGGAGGCTCCGGATTGCACGCTGAATTTAGCGGAACGGCGGGGGATTCTCAGTGAGCCGGATCACCAGAGCTTGTGCGGCGCGGGCGAAGACTTATACCGCCGCCTCCGCCGCCTCATCGGACACCTCCTGCAACATTTCCTCCGGCTTTTCTTCCAGCATGAACGCCAGCAACTCCTGGGACGCGGAATTGCTCCATACCGGCGCGAACGATTGCCGGTGCAGCGGCGACGGGCCATGTTCGCGTAGCGCGGCGAGGTGATGCGGCGTGCTGTATCCCTTGTTCGACGCCAGACCGTAGGCTGTAAAAACCGGGTTCCATTCGCAGAGCATGCGGTCGCGTTCGAC
>Ga0187784_10003114_pt1 | contig 13364 bp, 10 predicted proteins | sample 1015_SJ02_MP15_2_FD_132964 | JGI IMG/M metagenome (GOLD analysis project Ga0187784, IMG submission 132964) | Tropical peat soil microbial communities from peatlands in Department of Meta, Colombia - 1015_SJ02_MP15_20_MG | ecosystem: Environmental > Terrestrial > Soil > Wetlands > Peat | place...
CCGGCCCCGCCTTATTGCAGTGCCGGCGCGGCGCGTTCGACAATGGCCCGCACATCGACACCGGCGGGCAGCATGCCGAATGCGCCGCCGCGCTCCTCGCCAAGCCGCGCGGCGCAGAAGGCATCCGCCAGCGCGGCCGGCGCATGGCGCACCAGGAGCGCGCCCTGCAGCGCCAGTACGAGGTCGCGCGCCAAGGCGCGGGTCTGCGCTTCGCCGGCCAGCACCGGTTTCACCAGGCGCGCGGCGAGCGTCGCGGCGAAGGCGGCAAGCCGGCGGTCGGCGGTCGCGGCGTCGGCAATCTCCTCGAGCACCGTTTCGCCGGCCCGCGGTTCGCGCTCGATCGCGCGCAAGACATCGAGGCACATGACGTTGCCGGAGCCTTCCCAGATCGAATTGACCGGCAGCTCGCGATAGATGCGCGGCAGCACGCAGTCCTCGACATAACCGTTGCCGCCCAGCACCTCCATGGCCTCGAACGCCAGCGCCGGCGCACGCTTGCAGATCCAAAACTTCGCCGCCGGCGTCACCACGCGGCGAAACGCCTGCGCGGCTTCGCCGGTCTCGTCGTAGGAACGCGCCAGGCGGAACGTGAGGGCAAGCGCCGCCTCGGCCTCGAGCGCGAGATCGGCAAGCACGTTGGTCATGAGCGGCTGGTCGATGAGCTTCTTCTGGAATGCAACACGATAGCGGGCATGATGGATCGCTTGCGCCACGGCTTGGCGCATCAGCCCCGACGAGCCGATGGCACAATCGAGCCGCGTATAGGTGCTCATCTCGATAATGGTGGGGATGCCGCGGCCTTCCTCGCCGACCAGTTCGGCATAAGCGTCGAAAAATTCGACTTCGCTCGAGGCGTTGGAGCGGTTGCCGAGCTTGTTCTTCAGCCGGTTGATGCGGATCGCGTTGCGCTCGCCGTCGGGCGCAAAGCGCGGCAGCAGAAAGCAGCTCGGACCGCGCTCGGTCTGCGCCAGCACCAGAAAGGCGTCGCACATCGGCGCCGACATGAACCACTTGTGGCCGCTCAGCCGAAAGCCGCGGCGGTCGCCGCAATCCGGCAGCGCCACGGCGCGAGTGACATTGGTGCGCAGATCCGAGCCGCCCTGGTTCTCGGTCATCGCCATGCCGAGCAGGTTCGTTGTCTTCTCCGCCGCCGGCACGGAACGTGGATCGTATTGCGTTGCGAACACCCGAGGCAGCCACTCGCGCGCCAGCGCCGCATTGTGCCGCAATGTCGGCACGCAGCCGTAGGTCATGGCGATCGGACAATAGACGCCGCTCTCGATCTGGGTGAGCATGTAGGCGCCGGCGGCGCGCGCGACATGCGCACCGCGGCGCGGCGCCGCCCATGGACTGCTGTGCAGCCCGGCGCCGACCGCAAGGCGCATCAGCGCATGCCAGGCGGGATGGAAGTCGACCTCGTCGAGGCGATGGCCGAAGCGGTCGTAAGAGCGCAGCAGCGGCGGGTTCTCGTTGGCGGCAAAGCCGAGCGCGACCGTTTCCGCGGCGCCGAATTTCGCACCCAGCGCGTCAAGCTGCGCCAGCGCCCAATCGGCGCCTTCGCGAGCGACGGCGTGGCGAAGCGCCAGGTCGCTGGCGAAAAGATTATATGGTTCGAGCGGCGGCGGTTGGTTGGTGACCTCGAACATCAGCGGTCCTCCGCGGGCGCCGCCGCACGCAGCATCCGCCGCGGCTTAAAGCCGAACTATGGCAGGCCGCCGCGCGCGGCGGCGCGTTCAGCCGCGCTTGGCCATCGGCACGACATTGTGCAGCAGCTCCGCGCCCGTCTCAAAAAAGCGCCGGATGTTGCGCGCGGCCTGGCGGATGCGCTGTTCGTTCTCGACCAGCGCGATGCGCACATGACCCTCGCCGTGCTCGCCGAAGCCGGCGCCGGGCGACACCGCAACGCCGGCTTTTTCGACCAATAGCGTGGAGAATTCGACGCTGCCGAGCGGACGGAACATTTCCGGAATCGGCGCCCAGGCGAACATCGAGGCGCCTGGCGGCGGCACCTGCCAGCCGGCTCTGCCGAACGACTCGACGAGCGCGTCGCGGCGACGCTTGTATGTGGCGCGCATCTCATGGATGCAGTCGTCGGGCCCGTTGAGCGCCGCCGTCGCCGCCACTTGAATCGGGGTGAACGCGCCATAATCGAGGTAGGATTTGACCCGGCCGAGCGCGGCGATGATGCGCTCGTTGCCGACCGCAAATCCGATGCGCCAGCCCGGCATCGAATAGGTTTTCGACATCGAGGTGAATTCGACCGCCACCTCGATCGCACCCGGCACCTGCAACACCGAGGGCGGCGGATTGTTGTCGAAATAGACCTCGGCATAGGCCAGATCGGACAGCACCAGAAGCGAATGCTTTTTCGCAAAAGCGATCAGATCGCGATAGAAATCCAGGCTGGCGACGCAGGCCGTCGGATTCGACGGATAGCAGACCACGACCGCGATCGGCTTGGGGATCGAGAACAGCACCGCGCGTTCGAGCGCGCCGAAGAACGCCTCGTTCGCCTCGACCGGCACCGCGCGGATGGCGCCGCCGGCCATCAGGAAGCCGAACACGTGGATCGGATAAGTGGGATTGGGAACGATGATAATATCGCCCGGCGCGGTGATCGCCTGGGCGACATTGGCGAAGCCCTCCTTCGAGCCCAGCGTGGTGATGACTTGCGTCTCCGGATTGAGCTTCACGCCGAAGCGCCGCGCGTAATAGGCCGCCTGGGCGCGGCGTAGCCCGGCGATGCCTCGGGATGCCGAATAGCGGTCGGTGCGCGGCTTGCCGACCGTCTCCTTCAGTTTTTCCACCACATGGGCCGGCGTCGGCAGGTCGGGGTTGCCCATGCCGAGGTCGATGATGTCGGCGCCGCCGTTACGCGCCGCGGCCTTGGCGCGGTTGACCTGTTCGAACACATAAGGCGGCAGGCGGCGGATGCGATAAAATTCTTCCATAGGTGCCCCGGCGGGTCGCTTTGCTAGCCTGAGAAACGGACTCTTATCACGGCTTGGCCTGGGCGGCAGCGGCGGGCGTATCGGCCGCGCCAGCCGTGCCCGGCGCGGCGGTGGCCGCGGCGGTCGAGGTGGCGGCGGATCCGGATCGGGCGGCAGCCGCGGGCGGCTTTTTCGCCGTCGTCGAGCTGGCCGGGGCCTTGGTCTTGTCCTGCGCGGCCGCCTGCGCTTCGGCGCTCAAGCGGTTGCGCTCGGAAATCAGCGTCTCGGTGGCCTGCTGGATCTGGTCGGCATCCATGGTGGTATCGGTGCGCGGCGGCGGCATGTCGTGGACGGCCGGAAACAGCGACGGATAATCCATGCCGGGCGAGCAGCCGGCGAGCGCAACCGTGGCGATGACCGCCGCAGCCGCAAGCAAACGCTTCGTCACCCTGTGCCGGCGCACTATTGTCTCCGAACCGCCCTGGCGAGACTATCGGCTTCGGCCGCTTGCCTCCGAAGCTCCTGCCCCGCCACCCCTCACTACTTCAGAAATCCCTAACGTGGCAATAACTTACGCTAATCGGCACATCCTGCGCACCAGGCCGCAAGCTAAGCTGCTAATATGTCGAAAGCGGGACGGGCTTTGGCGCGGCGCGCCGCGCCCGAACCCGGCATCGCAAGACGCACGACTTGTGCGCGGGAGCCGAGCAAGCCATTTCAGGCGAAACCTCGGCCATTAGGGAACGCTCGTGCGGGCACCATCGCAAGATCCGCCGGTCAAACCGGCGTCGCCAAGCCCGATCTCGTCAAGCCCGATGAAGATCGGGTCGGTCGACGTCGAGCAATTTTCGCACAATCTGGCACGGCTCGTCGAGGAAGGCGGCCGGGCGCTCGCCGCCTATCTGAAACCGCGCGAGGGCGGCCGCGGCGACAACGAATTGACCGACGAGCTGACCGAAGTCGTCAAGACGCTCGGTCAGGTCGCCGAATACTGGCTGGCCGACCCGCAACGCACCGTCGAACTGCAGAACCGGCTCGGCAAGGCCTATCTCGATCTGTGGGCGTCGGCGGTCAAACGGCTGGCCGGCGAGAAAACCGCCCCCGTCGCCACACCGGCGCCGACCGACAGACGCTTCACCGATCCGGAATGGTCGCAAAACCAGTTCTTCGATTTCCTCAAGCAGGCCTACCTGCTCACCGCGCAGTGGGCCGATAAGCTGGTCGCCGATGCCGCCGACTTGAGCCCGCACACCAAGCAGAAGGCCGAGTTCTATGTGCGGCAGATCGCCAATGCGCTCTCTCCGACCAATTTCGTCCTGACCAATCCCGAACTCTTGCGCGAAACGCTGACCTCCAACGCCGACAATCTGGTGCGCGGCATGCATATGCTCGCCGAAGACATCGAACGCGGCGGCGGGCATCTGAAAATCCGGCAGTCCGACGCCGCGATGTTCGAGGTCGGGCGCAACCTCGCCACCACGCCGGGCAAAGTCATCTTCCAGAACGAGCTGATGCAGCTCATCCAATACGCGCCGACCACCGAGACGGTGCTCAAGCGTCCGCTGCTCATCGTGCCGCCGTGGATCAACAAGTTTTACGTGCTCGACCTGACCCCGGAAAAATCCTTCATCAAATGGTGCCTCGACCAGGGGCTCACCGTGTTTTGCATCTCCTGGGCCAACCCGGACTCCCGCCTGGCGCAGAAGACCTTCGAGGACTACGTGCGCGACGGGCCGCTGGCGGCGCTCGACGCCATTAAGCTCGCGACCGGCGAGGACAAGGTGCATGCCGTGGGCTATTGCGTCGGCGGCACGCTGCTTGCGGTCACGCTTGCCGCCATGGCGGCGCGCCACGACGAGCGCATCGTCTCGGCGACGCTGTTCGCCGCCCAGGTCGACTTCACCTATGCCGGCGACCTCAAAGTGTTCGTCGACGAAGAGCAAGTCGCGGCGCTGGAGCGGCGGATGGCGGAGCGCGGCTATCTCGACAGCAAATCGATGGTGACGGTGTTCAACCTGTTGCGCTCCAACGACCTGTTGTGGCCCTACATCATCAACAATTACCTCAAGGGCAGGGCGCCGTTTCCGTTCGACCTGTTGTACTGGAATGCCGACGCCACGCGCCTGCCGGCCGCCAATCACTCCTTCTATCTGCGCAACTGCTACCTCGAGAACAAGCTCGCCAAGGGCAAGATGATGCTCGGCGACACCCGGATCGATCTCAAGACGATCAAGGTGCCGATCTACAATCTGGCCACCCGCGAAGATCACATCGCGCCGGTCAAGTCGGTGATGTTCGGCTCGAAATTTTTCGGCGGCCCGGTCAAATTCGTGGTCGCCGGCTCCGGCCATATCGCCGGCGTCGTCAACCCGCCGGCCAAGCGCAAATATCAGTTCTGGACCGGGCCGAAGCCGCGCAACGCCGACATCGAAAGCTGGCTCGGCAAGGCCAAGGAAAATCCCGGCTCGTGGTGGCCGGATTGGCTGCTTTGGCTCACCCGGCAAGGCCCGACCGAGGTGCCGGCGCGCATTCCCGGCGCCGGCGCGCTTAAAGTCATCGAGGACGCGCCGGGAAGCTACGTCAAAGTGCGGGATTAAAGCGCCGCGCGCAGACGGTGGCGAATGAGCCGCGGGCGTGCTATATGACCATGGTCACTGACCATGGTCATGAGGCTTATGATGTCCCGTATGATCAAGGCATCCGAATTCAAATCCAAGTGCCTGGCTTTGCTCGATGAGGTCGAGCGAACAGGCGGTCGTCTGGTCGTTACGAAAAAAGGCCGACCGGTGGCCGATATCGTACCCCATAAGCGGGAAAAGGGCGGACTTCTTGGCCTGTACAAGGGACGAATGGAAATTTTGGGAGATATCATTTCGCCCATCGACGTGGAGTGGGAAGCGCTCAAGTGATCCTCCTGGACACCCATGTCGCGCTGTGGCTGACGGCGGACAGCAGTTCCTTAGGAAAACGAAGCCGGCGGATCGCCGCACACGCTGCGGCAAGCGATCAACTCGCAATAAGCGCGGTTAGTTTTTGGGAAATAGCTCTGCTGATAGCGAAAGGCCGTCTGCGGCCACCTGAAACAGCACAAGAGATGCGTCGGCGAATTTTACGCGAAGGCGCCATAGAGCTGCCGCTCACCGGCGAAATTGCCATTCTCGCGGCCGAGCTGGGGGGGCTTCACGCCGATCCGGCAGATCGATTTATTGCTGCGACCGCGATCATCCACGACGCGACATTAATAACTGCCGACGAAAGACTTCTGAAGTCGCGCCACATACCGCGCAAACAAAACGCCGAAACGTGACCTTTTGCACGACTGGCGAAAGTAGCGCCGCTTTGCGCCAAGCCCATCGAAGTGCCGTGCTCGCGCAGCCTTCACGGCGCCGTTCGCAGCAAGGGAATAGCCTCACGGCCAAATAGTTCGTGGGCGTGGGCAACCTCTGCGAACGGCGCGCTCCAGTTGAGGACCGTCAAAAAATTTCCAGCGCCGACGGCTCGGCACTGCTCGATGATGTTTTGCGCGACGTCCTTTGGCGTGCCGGTGATGAATTCGTCCTCGCTCAACGTAAACCCGCCGGATGGCGCCGGCGCGTCGGGCACGTTGGCGCTTAAGCGTTCGTCCTCGGCGACAAAGCTCTTCAGGCGCTCGGCCACGGCTTGCGCATAAACGCGCGCTTGATCGGCAGTCGGCGCTACCGTCACACGACGCCGCAGCGCGAAATAGTCAGGGGTTGCTTGAAATCCCGCCGTATCCGCTTCCTCGCGATAGGCATCGAAGATGCGCTTGATTGTTTGCGTCAAATTAAAGCCGGTACTGATCTTGATTCGGCGTCGGGCGGCCCGTCGCGCCGACTCTGCGCTCACCACGGTCGTCCATCTCGGCGGCGAAGGTTGCTGTAACGGACGCGGCAGAAGGCGCAGATCGGAAAACGAAAAATACTTCCCGTGGTGGGAAACAACGCGATTAGCCAATGCCGCATCGAGGACCGTAACGATCTCGTCGTTGCGTTCGCGAGCCTCAACCATGGTCATATTCAGGCGAGCGAGTTCCTGCGGAACGCCTATGGCAGTGCCGATTTCCAGCCGTCCGCCGGTCAAGTGGTCCAGCATGCCGATTTCCTCCACCACCCGGGCCGGGTGGTAGTAGGGCAGTACGACCCCCATGACGCCGAGACGAAGTCTTTTCGTTCGCGGGCCAAGCGCGGCAATCAGCAGGTTGGGCGACGGGGAGTATGATCGACCAAAATGGTGCTCGCTAAAAAATATGCCCTCGAAGCCAAGCGCCTCATCATGAACCCATAGATCGAGATAGCGGGCGAACAGTGTCGCTACATCGTGAGGATCGGGCTCCATGCTTGGGCTACCCAATTCAGGCAGAAATTCGAACACCCAGGGTTTGATCATTGCGAGCTCATGGAAACAGCGCGACTTGGTCGAGCCCCATGGTTTCGGCAAAGCCGAGCATGACGTTCATGTTCTGCACCGCCTGGCCGGAGGCGCCCTTGGTCAGGTTGTCGAGCGCAGCGGCGATGATGGCGCGGCCGGCGACGCGGTCGGCGGCGACCCCGATGAAGGTCATGTTGGAGCCGCGCACATGCCGGGTCTGCGGGGTTGCCCCGAACGGCAGCACATGGACGAACGGCTCCTTCGCGTAAGACTTTAAAAGTAACGCGTGAAGGTCTTGCGGCGACCCATTGAGACCGCGGACATAAATCGTTGAAAATATGCCGCGATTCATCGGCACCAAATGCGGCGTGAAGCTCACCACTACCTCGCGGCCGGTAGCGCTGGAAAATTCCTGGTCGAGTTCGGCCATGTGGCGGTGGTGGCCCACCCCGTAGGCGTGAAAGCCTTCCGATACTTCCGAAAACAGCATGTCCTCCTTCGCCGCCCTGCCCGCCCCGGTCATGCCCGACTTGGCGTCGATCACGATCTCGTCCGGATCGATGGCTTTGGCCCGCAAAAGCGGAATGAGCGGCAGCTGCGCGCAGGTGGTGTAGCAGCCGGGATTGGCGACCAGCCGCGCCGGCTTGATCTTGGCGCGATAGATTTCGGTAAGCCCGTAGACCGCGCCCTTTTGCAGCTCCGGTGCGGCATGGGCGTGGCCGTACCAACGCGCGTAAGCCGCCGGGTCGGCCAGGCGAAAATCGGCCGACAAGTCGACGACCCTGGTTGCCGGCGCGCGCGTCATTAGCTCCTTGACCACCTTTTGCGTGGTGCCGTGCGGCAGCGCACAGAACGCCAGATCGAGCGCCCGCCAATCGGCATCCTCGACCGCCGTCAGCCTGGGCAGCGCATAAGGAGAAAATTGCGGGAACACGTCGGCCATGGCCTTGCCGGCACGGCGCTCGGCGGTGAGCACCACGATCTCCACCCGCGGATGGCGGATCAGCAGGCGCAGCAATTCCGCGCCGGTGTAACCGGAGGCGCCGAGCACGCCGATTTTGGCTTTGGCAGGCATAGCAGGACCCATGGCAACACCCTTGGCTTGAGGAGAACTCAGGCCGGTTGCGCGGGCAGGATATCAGGGGACGGGTGCCGCGAAACCGGCGGCACGGCGGCTAATTACGCGCGCAGGCGCGGCCGTGCCGTGGTGCGGGCACGGCGGCGGCAAGGCAAAGCAAGAGCCGCTAACGGGCTGGTCATGGCCGGCGATATAGAGCGCGCGCCGCGACGCGTCAATGCGGGCAAAGCCGCTCATGGTTTTGCCACCCAGATGGCATACATGTCGGCACGGTCGGGATTGATTCGTCCTCCTCTCTTGGGTTGCGAATCTTGGGTTGCGGAAATCGGAAGCTCTCCAGAACCATGGGAAAAACTGCGAAATCGTCCAAGCCCGGCAAGCCGCCGAAAGCGGCGTCGAAAACGCCCGATCTGTTTGCCGGCCTCGCCGAGCCGCGGCGCGGCGGCCGCCGCAGCGGCGCGCGCGGCGAGACCGGCTATACCGCCAAACATATCGAGGTTCTGGAGGGGCTCGAGCCGGTGCGCCGCCGCCCCGGCATGTATATCGGCGGCACCGACGAAAAAGCGCTGCACCACCTGTTCGCCGAAGTCATCGACAACGCCATGGACGAGGCGCTGGCCGGCCACGCCGACTGGATCGAGGTCGAGATGCAGGCCGACGGTTTTGTCACCGTCACCGACAACGGCCGCGGCATCCCGGTCGATCCGCATCCCAAATTTCCGAAGAAATCGGCGCTCGAAGTGATCATGTGCATGCTGCACGCCGGCGGCAAATTCGACTCCAAGGTCTATGAGACCTCGGGCGGCCTGCACGGCGTCGGCGTCTCGGTGGCCAACGCGCTGTCCGAGCGCATGGAGGTCGACGTCTGGCGCGAGCAGCAGCATCACCACATGGCGTTCGAGCGCGGCAAGCCGAAGGGCAAGCTGCAGAAGCTCGGCCGCGCGCCCAACAAACGCGGCACCCGCGTGCGCTTTATGCCCGATCCGCAGATTTTCGGCGACAAGGCGCAGTTCAAGCCGGAGCGCGTGTTCAAGATGACCCGCTCGAAGGCTTACCTGTTCGGCGGCGTCGAGATCCGCTGGGCGTGCGCCAAGGAGCTTTTGCGCGGCATCGCCGACGTGCCGGAAAAGGCGACGTTTCATTTCGCCGACGGGCTGAAGGATTATCTGTCGGATACGCTGGCGGCGGCCACGCTGGTGCATCCGGATATTTTCACCGGCAGCTCGGGCAAGGTCGGCGCGCACGGCGCGGTGCAATGGGCGGTGGCGTGGACCGCCGACGCCGACGGCTTTCTCAATTCTTATTGCAACACCATTCCGACGCCGGACGGCGGCACCCACGAATCCGGGCTGCGCACCGCGCTCACGCGCGGCCTGAAAGATCACGCCGAGCGGGTCGGCCAAGGCAAGCGCGCCGCCGCCATCACCTCCGACGACGTCATGATCGGGGCGGCCGCCATGCTGTCGGTGTTCATCCGCGAGCCGGAATTCCAGGGCCAGACCAAGGACCGGCTCGCCACCGCGGAGGCGCAGCGCACGGTGGAAGGCGCCATCAAGGATCCGTTCGACCATTGGCTCGCCGGCAATCCGCTTGCCGCCAACAAGCTTCTGGATTTCGTCGCCGAGCGCGCCGAGGAGCGCATCCGCCGCCGCCAGGAGAAGGACATCGCCCGCAAGAGCGCGGTGCGCAAGCTGCGGCTGCCGGGCAAGCTCGCCGATTGCACCAATAGCGCGGCCGCCGGCGCCGAGCTGTTCGTGGTCGAAGGCGACAGCGCCGGCGGCTCGGCCAAGCAAGCGCGCGACCGGACCAACCAGGCGGTGCTGCCGCTGCGCGGCAAGATCCTCAACGTCGCCTCGGCCGGCAAGGATAAGCTGGCGCAGAACCAGCAGCTCGCCGATCTCGTTCAGGCGCTCGGCTGCGGCACCGGCGCGCACTATCGCGACGAGGACTTGCGCTACGGCCGCGTCATCGTCATGACCGACGCCGACGTCGACGGCGCCCATATCGCGTCGCTGCTCATCACCTTCTTCTACCGGCAGATGCCGCAGCTCATCGACCACGGCCATCTTTATCTCGCCGTGCCGCCGCTCTACCGGCTCGCCCACGGCGGCAGGATTTTCTATGCCCGCGACGACAGGCATCGCGACCAGATCTTGAAGAAGGAATTTAACGCCAACGCCAAGGTCGAGGTCAGCCGCTTCAAGGGCTTGGGCGAGATGATGGCGGCGCAATTGAAGGAAACCACCATGGACCCGAAGCGGCGCACGCTGCTTCGCGTCGTGCTCCTCGCCGACGACCGCAAGGCGACCGAGAAATCGGTCGAGCGGCTGATGGGCGCCAGGGCCGAAGCGCGCTTCGAATTCATCCAGGAGCGCGCCGAATTCGCCGACGAGGCGGCGTTGGACGTGTAGGTCGCCGCTCCTGCCCTACGCAAACGGCGACCGCGGGGAGAGGTAGTTCTATTCCCCCCGGAACACCTGATCGGTCGCGGTGATCAGGGATGCGTCGGGATGGGCGGCGCAGTAGTCGCCGAGCTTCTTGGCATTGGCGACGAACTCCTCGGTATCGATCACCGGCGGATCGTCCTCGCCTCTGTAATAGCCGTCGAGCCAGGCGAGGATGATGCCGATGTCTTCCTTGCCGGCGGATTGGAATTCCCGGCAGGTCCAGGCCGACAGATCGATTTCATGGGCATGCGCGGCACACGCCGCCCAGAGCCCGCCGCTCAGCGCACCGGCGCAGAGCATCATTGCGATGGCTCGCGCGGGCAGTGGCCGCTCGCGTGTTGGCATCAGTCCTCGAATTTCAGGTTGGCGGCTTTGACCACGCCGGCGAATTTGGCGATGTCCTTGGTGATGACGGCCTTGAACTCATTGGGCGCGGCGCCGCCCGGGTCGACCGCCATGGCCTTGAGCTTATCCGCGACGCTCGGATCGGCGATCGTCTCGCCGAGCGCCTTTTGCAGCTTGGCGACAATCGGGGCCGGCGTCGCCGCGGGCGCGAAAATGCCGCTCCACAAATGCACGTCGACCTCCGGATAGCCGGCCTCGGCCATGCTCGGCACATCGGGCAGCAGCGGCGAGCGCTCGGCGCCGGTTACCGCCAGCGCCTTGACTTTGCCGGCCTTGACCTGCGGCACGGTCGGCGGGCCGTCGGCGATGGCGAGCGCGGTCTGGCCCTGCATCACGCTCAAGACCATTTCGTTGCTGCCCTTGTACGGGATCATCACGCCCGGCATGCCCGATTTCAGCTTGAGGAGCTCGACCGTGATGGTGAAGGCCGGCGACGAACTGCCGTAATTGGCCTTGTCCGGATGCTGTTTCGCCCAGGCCACGAATTCCTTGACGTTGTTTGCCGGATTGTCGGCGGCCACCACCATGATCAGCGGGAAATGCGCGATCATGGCGAGCGGCACGAAATCCCGGGTCGGCGAATATTTGAGGTCGGAATAGATCGCCGCCGCTATCGCCATGGCGCCGCTCGGCCCGACGAACAAAGTGTAGCCGTCGGCCGGCTGCTGCAGCACGTATTCGGGCGCGAGCCGGCCGCCCGCGCCGGGCTTGTTCTCGACGATGACCGAGGCATTGAGAAGCTGCGAGGCCTTCTCCGCGATCAGGCGGGCAAAAATATCGTTGCCGCCGCCGGCGGCGAAGCCGACGACGAGCTTGATCGGCCGGTTCGGGTATTCGCTCTGCGCGAATGCGGGCGTTGCCGCCGCCGCGGCAAAGCCGGCGAGGCTCGTCACCATCTGCCGGCGCGAGAAACGATTGACGCTCATTCGGTTTTCTCCGTTGCCGATCGGCCGCTGTGTAGCACAGCCGGCGGGCCGGTGCCCGCCCTCAGTGTCTGCGGCGGCGGCCATAAGGGAGCTGCGCCGTCCGCCAAAAACGAAGGAATCCATTTAACTTACCGACGCGGCGGCTCCCCGCCCAGGTTGACTTTCGGCCAATCGACCCTATGTTCCGCGCAAACGCCGGTGCGGCAGATTCGAATGCGCCTTAAGCAGTCGCCGCCGCTTCCGACCGCAAGGGTGTCGCCGGCAGTTCCCGAACGAGGGTCGTTCCGAACCGAGGATTCATGTCGTTTTCCCATCTCGGCTTGTCCGAAAAAGTTCTCGCCGCCGTAGCGGCAAGCGGTTACCAAACTCCCACCCCCATCCAAGATCAGGCTATTCCGCAGGTGCTGGCGCGGCGCGACGTGCTCGGCATCGCGCAGACCGGCACCGGCAAGACCGCAGCCTTCGTGCTGCCGATGCTGACCATGCTGGAAAGCGGCCGGGCCCGCGCCCGCATGCCGCGCACGCTCATTCTCGAGCCGACCCGCGAACTCGCCGCGCAGGTCCAAGAGAGCTTCGCCAGATACGGCGTCAACCATAAGCTCAACGTCGCGCTCTTGATCGGCGGCGTGTCGTTCGACGACCAGGACGTCAAGCTGACCCGCGGCGTCGACGTCTTGATCGCCACACCCGGCCGGCTGCTTGACCATTTCGAGCGCGGCCGGCTCCTGCTCAGCGGCGTCGAGTTACTGGTGATCGACGAGGCCGACCGCATGCTCGACATGGGTTTCATCCCCGACATCGAGCGCATCTGCAAACTCGTTCCGTTCACCCGCCAGACGCTGTTCTTCACCGCCACCATGCCGCCGGAAATCCGGCGCATCACCGAACAATTCCTGCACAATCCGGTGCGCGTCGAGGTCGCCCGCCCGGCCACCACGGTCGCCACCACCACCCAGCTCCTCGCCCGCGCCGGGCGCGAGGCGCCCGACAAGCGCGAGGCGCTGCGCCGGCTGATCCGCTCCGCCGAGGGCTTGAAGAACGCCATCATCTTCTGCAACCGCAAGCGCGACGTCGCCACGCTGTACCGGTCGTTGCTGCGGCACGGCTTTTCCGTACAAGCGCTGCACGGCGACATGGACCAGCCGGCGCGCATGGCGGCGCTGGAGCAATTCCGCAAGGGCGAAGTGAC
>Ga0187784_10003115_pt1 | contig 13363 bp, 14 predicted proteins | sample 1015_SJ02_MP15_2_FD_132964 | JGI IMG/M metagenome (GOLD analysis project Ga0187784, IMG submission 132964) | Tropical peat soil microbial communities from peatlands in Department of Meta, Colombia - 1015_SJ02_MP15_20_MG | ecosystem: Environmental > Terrestrial > Soil > Wetlands > Peat | place...
AAGCGGCCATTTCCATCAGCAGGATACGGGGGATTCCGGCGGGGTGAAACTAAACGGAACGTGCGCGGTATTACCCTCGTAAACTATCGCAAAGGAGTTGGACTTATGCGCGCACGCGGCGTATGTTTGATCGCGTCAATGGTTTTGCTCGCCGGCTGCGAGGATTTCGACCTCGGCGGACTCAATGACCGCTATCGGGAGGATTTTCACCTCAGCTATCCTCTGGCCGAGGGCGGTAGCATCGAGCTCGAAAATCTCAACGGGTCCGTCGAAATCAGCGGCTGGGATAAGAACACGGTGGATGTCGACGGCACTAAGTACGCCAACACCGAAACCCGGCTTCACGAAATGAAGATCGACGTGCAAGTCACGGCCGGTTCCGTGATGATCCGGACGGTTCCCCCCATCGACCGGCGCGGCAACGCGGGTGCGCGCTACGTGCTGCACGTTCCCCGGCACGCCGAATTGTCGAACATCGTCACCTCCAACGCGCCCATTCGAGTGACGGACATGGACGGCGCTGCGCATTTGCGAACCAGCAACGGCTCCGTGCGGGTGAGCGACATTCGCGGTATGGTGGACGCGCGAACCTCCAATGGCCCGGTGGAGCTGGCCGGCGTCACGGGCGATGCGACGCTGCACACCAGCAACGGCTCCATTCATGCCGACGTGAAGAAGGGGCGATTTGAAGCCACCACGTCCAACGGCAGCATCACGGCCCGATTGATCGAGACCGATCCGAGCCCGGTGCGCCTGGAAAGCTCCAATGGCCATATCGATTTGACCATGGAGGCGCCGCGCGAAGTTCATGCGCGGACATCGAACTCCTCCATTACGGTTCATATGCCGTCGTCGGCGGGCGCGATGGTGCGCGCGCACACCACCAACTCATCCGTTTCTTCGGACTTCGACGTCAGCGTGCACGGCGGCCTTCTTTCCAGGCATCAGCTCGAGGGCACAATCGGCGCGGGCGGACCGCTGCTCGATCTGAACACGTCGAATGGCGCCATTACGCTGACGCGTCTTTAGTAGTGCGATGGCGCAGCGGGATCTTCAGCCGCAAGATCACGCCCTGGCGCCCGGACCGGATCACCAGGCGTCCTTTCAACTGCCGCGCGCGCTCATGCATGGCCGCGAGCGCTACGGAATCGCTCGCGCGCATCGGAGAAGGATGAATCAGCTCCAGCGTCACTCGCGACGGATCGCATTCCACCCGGAGCGACGCCGGCTTTTGCGAATGAAGGTTGGCGAGCGCATCCTGCACGATTCGAAATATCCCAATTTCCACTTCGTGGGGCAGCCGGCCGAGGGACTTCGGCAGGTCCACCTCCACGACGCCGCCGGTGCGCTGGGCATATTCCTCCGCGAAGGCGCGCAGCGCGGCGGTTAACCCAAAGTCTTCGAGCAGCGGAGGGTGCAACCGGTAGGACACCGCGCGAATTTCCCGCGCACACGCTCGAACCAGGTCGGCGCTGTCGACGAGCGCGGCCCGGGCGCGCGGGTCCAGTGCACCGGCGGATTGCGCCACCAGCGCCAGGTTCAACTGGAGCGCGGCCAGGTGCTGCTCGGCCGTCGAATGAAGCTCCCGGGCAATGCGCCTGCGTTCCTCATCCTGCATGCGAAGCAGGTTGGCCCCGAACCGGGAATGCGCCCTTGAAGATTTCACGTCGCCGCTCTCACGTTCCCCGCGATTCTATCGCTCAAATTGCACAGGGACTGCATGATGAAACGAATTTGTCGCCATAAAGGTTACCGCCGGCATTTTAAAGAAATACGCCGGGCAACCAAAACATGTATTTGATTTGTGTTTCAAGAAGCATGATAATAAAGCCTCTTTATAAGGAGGATTCTCATGACTCGCGTCGTCCGTTGCGCGCTGATTCAGGCCGCCAATGTCGCACCGGCCGATAGCCCGCTCGATGGGGTGAAAAGCGCGATGCTCGAAAAGCACGAGGCTTATATCGCGCAGGCGGCCGGGTCCGGCGCGCAGATCACCTGCCTTCAGGAAATCTTTTACGGTCCCTATTTCTGCGCCGAGCAGCAGCCCCGCTGGTACGATTTCACCGAGCCGATTCCCAATGGCCCCACCGTGAAACGCATGCAGGAGCTGGCTCGCCGGCACCAGATGGCGCTGATCGTGCCGATCTACGAAGTGGAGCAGGACGGCGTGTATTACAACACCGCGGCGGTAATCGATCGCCTCGGGAATTATCTCGGCAAGTACCGCAAGACCCACATCCCGCACGTCGCGCCGGGATTCTGGGAGAAATTTTATTTCCGTCCGGGCAACCTCGGGTACCCGGTCTTCGATCTCGGTTTCGCTCACATAGGCGTATACATCTGCTACGACCGTCATTTTCCGGAAGGCGCGCGCGCTCTGGGATTGAACGGCGCGGAAATCGTGTTCAATCCGTCGGCGACGGTGGCCGGTTTGAGCGAATATCTCTGGAAGCTCGAACAGCCCGCGCACGCCGTCGCCAATGGGTACTTCATCGGAGCGATCAATCGCGTGGGCGTCGAAGCGCCGTGGAATATCGGCGAATTTTACGGGTCCAGTTATTTCTGCAATCCGCGCGGGCAGATCATCGCGCAGGCCGCGCGCGATAAAGACGAGGTCTTGGTGGCCGATCTCGACCTCGATGAAATCAAGCAGGTGCGCCAGACCTGGCAGTTCTTTCGCGACCGCCGGCCGGACTTGTACCATGATCTAGTGAAAGCCTGACTTCATGCCGAATCCGGTTCCGCCGCTGACGCCCGAAGAATTTTCCGCGCGGTTTGCGGATCTCCATCCGCCCTTGGCGCCGCAAGCCGCCGCGATCGAAGCATCGCGATGCCTGAACTGTTTCGACGCGCCGTGCACCGCCGCGTGCCCCACGCATATCGACGTTCCGAAATTTATCAAGAAAATCTCCAACGGAAACCCGCGGGGCTCCGCCGCGGCGATTCTCGATTCCAACATTTTGGGCTTGAGTTGCTCGCGCGTGTGCCCGGTGGACGTGCTGTGCGAAGGCGCCTGCGTGATGCATCGCTACCATCGGCAACCGATCGAGATCGGGCGGCTGCAGCGCCACGCGATGGACTGGTTTTATGCGCATTCGCCGTCGCTTCCGGTGGCGCCCGATCGCGGGAAACGGGTGGCGTGCATCGGAGCCGGCCCGGCTTCGCTCGCCTGCGCGGCCCAGCTGCGCCGCGAAGGATTCGCCGTCACTATTTTCGATCGCCAGCCAATGGCCGGCGGTCTCAATACCTACGGCGTTGCCGAATACAAGCTGCGTCCCGCCGACAGCATGAAGGAGGTCGAGCTGCTCCAATCGATGGGCGTGGAATTTCGTCTGGAAGTCGAGGTCGGCGCGAATATCGACGAACTCGAGCGCGATTTCGACGCGATTTTTCTGGGCGTAGGATTAGGCCCGACGCATCGTCTCGGAATTCCGGGCGAAAATCTGCCGGGCGTGATCGATGCGCTGCGTTTCATCGCCGACTACAAGACTGCCGATTACAGGACCGGCGACGTTGCGATCGGCCGTCGTGTGGCCGTCATCGGAGCGGGAAATACGGCCATCGATGCGGCGACGGCCGCGCGGCGGCTCGGCGCGAGCGAGGTTCACATTCTCTATCGCCGCGGCGAAACCGAAATGCCCGCGTTTGAGTATGAGTACGAAATCGCCAAGCTCGACGGCATCCGGTTTCATTGGTGGACGCGGCCGGTGCGGATTCAGGGCGCGGCGAGCGTCGAAGGCATCGAGTGCTTGAATCACGAGGGCCGCTATTTTCACCTCGAATGCGACATGGTGATTCCGTCGATCGGGCAGTCGCGACTGGTCGACTTTCTCGCGAGTGTCCGCGGCGTTCGAACGGACGGCGGGCGCGTCGTCGTGAATCGCGAAACCGGCCAGACGGCGAATCCAAAATATTTCGCCGGAGGCGACTGCGTGAACGGCGGACGCGAAGTGGTGGATGCGGTCGCCGACGGAAAGCGCGCCGGGATCGGAATGGCACGATGGCTGATTTAACCACAGTGTTCGCGGGGAAAATCCGCTGCCCGAATCCGTTCTGGCTCGCGTCGGGACCTCCCGCCAATTCGGGCGATCAGGTTATGCGCGCCTTCGATGCGGGATGGGGCGGCGCGGTTTGGAAAACGCTGGGCGAGCCGATTACGAACACCTCTTCGCGCTACAGTTCCATCGATTGGAACGGCCAGCGCATGATGGGCCTGAACAATATCGAGCTGATTACGGACCGTCCGCTCGAAGTGAACCTGCGCGAGATCGCGGAGGTGAAGAAGCGCTATCCGCATCACGCCGTGATTGGGTCGCTGATGGTCGAATCGAAGCGCGAGGCGTGGCACGAGATCGTCCGGCGATCGGAAGACGCCGGCTGCGACGGACTCGAATTGAATTTCGGCTGCCCACACGGGATGAGCGAGCGCGGCATGGGCAGCGCGGTCGGCCAGGTTCCGGAATACTGCACGATGATCACCGGGTGGGTGAAGGAAATCGCGCGGACGCCGGTGCTGGTGAAGCTGACGCCGAACGTCACCGACATCCGCCGCATGGCGCGCGCGGCGCGAATGGGCGGCGCAGACGGACTCTCCGCCATCAACACGATCAATTCCATCACCGGGATCGATCTCGATACGCTCATTCCTCGCCCGAACGTGGATGGAGCGTCGGCGCACGGCGGCTACTGCGGTCCGGCAGTGAAGCCCATCGCGCTGCACATGGTCCAGCAGATCGCGAGCGACCCCGAGGTGCCCTTGCCCGTGTCCGCGATCGGCGGCGTTTCGGGTTGGCGCGACGCGGCCGAATTCATTCTGCTCGGCGCGCACAGCGTGCAGGCCTGCACCGCGCCGATGCATTGGGGATTTCGCATCGTCGAAGACATGATCGACGGATTGAAAAACTGGATGGACGAAAAAGGATTCGCGACCATCGACGATTTTCGCGGAGCGAGCCTTCCCCGCATGAAGGATTGGAGGCAGCTCAATCTGAATTACCGGATCGTAGCGCGGATCGATGCGGAAAAATGCATCGGCTGCGATCTGTGCTACATCGCGTGCTGGGACGGCGCGCATCAGTGCATTCATGTGGACGGCCACGCTCGTCCGACCGAGTTAATCGAAGCGACGCGCCGCTCGATCGCGGTCACGCCGATCCCGAAACTGGACGGCGCGGCTTCGAGCGGCGAGCGCAAACGTGTTCCGGTGGTTGACGAAGACGAGTGCGTCGGATGCAACCTGTGCTGGCTGGTCTGTCCCGTCGAGGGCTGCATCACTATGACCAAAATCGAAAACGGCTTGCCCGCCGAGTCGTGGGAACAGCGCACGGGAGCCAAATGAGCAGAAAATTGATTCGCAACGGAACGGTGGTGACCGCGGCCGAGACTCGCCAGGCCGATATCTTGATCGAAGGCGAACGGATTAAAGAAATCAGCGCTGCTATTCCCGTCAGCGCGGCGGAAGAAATCGTCGACGCGAGCCGGATGCTGCTATTGCCCGGTGGCATCGATGTGCATACGCATCTCGACATGCCGTTCGGCGGAACCACTTCAAGCGACGATTTCGAAACGGGCACCAAAGCCGCGGCGTTCGGCGGCACGACGACGCTGATCGATTTCGCGATCCAGCCGAAGGGCACGCGTATGCGCGATGCGCTCGATACGTGGTGGAAGAAAGCAGAAAATCGCGCGTCGATTGATTACGGGCTACACATGATCGTCACCGATCTTGGCGAAGCCGGCCTCGACGACATGGACGAGATGGTTCGCGAAGGCGTCGCCAGCTTCAAGTTGTTCATGGCCTACCCGGGCGTGCTGATGGTGGACGACGCGACCATTTTTCAGGCGCTGAAGCGAACCGCCCACAACGGCGCGCTGATTTGTTTGCACGCCGAAAACGGCGGAATCATCGACGTGATCGTGAAAAACGCAATCGCCGAGGGAAAAACCGCACCCATTTATCATGCGCTGACGCGCCCGGTCGCGGCGGAAGCCGAAGCGGTGCATCGCGCGGTGGCGATGTCGGAAATTTCGGGCGCGCCGGTCTACATCGTGCACCTCTCATCGGAAGAAGCTTTGAACGAAGTGCGCGAAGCGCGCGATCGCGGCGTTCCGATTTTCGCCGAAACCTGCCCGCAGTATCTGCTGCTTTCGATCGACGACCTGGCGCGGCCCGGATTTGAAGGCGCCAAGTATGTGTTCACTCCGCCGCTGCGCGAAAAAAGACATCCGCCGAAATTGTGGGACGGTTTGAAGCACGACCATCTGCAAGTGGTCTCCACCGATCATTGCCCGTTCTGTTTCGAGGATCAAAAGATTCTTGGGCAAAACGACTTCAGCAAAATTCCGAACGGCGGTCCGGGCGTCGAGAATCGTTTGCAGCTTCTGTATCATCACGGTGTCAACGCGGGCAAGTTGACGTTGAATCGCTTCGTGGAGCTGGTTTCGACCACGCCCGCGCGTCTGTTCGGCCTCTATCCGCGCAAAGGCGAGCTTGCGCCGGGAAGCGATGCGGATATCGTGGTGTGGGATCCCGAAGCCGGGTACGAGATCAGCGCGAAGACCCATCACATGCGCGTCGATTATTCCATGTTCGAAGGCTTTCGCGTGAAGGGCAACGCGCGCACCGTGTTCTCGCGCGGCGAAAAGATCGTCGACAACGGCAGTTTTCTTGGCCGGACCGGCCGGGGTGCATTTCTGAAACGCGACGCTCGCGGAGGAGCGTGGAAGTAAATAAAGGCGCGATGCTCATGGAACGCGGCCGAGCCAAGGTCCGCCTTCCGAATCCTGATTCGGGCGACATCGGCAAACCGGCGTTGGCCAAAATTCTACGCGATGGATTCATCACGCGCGAGGAATGGGAAAAACTGTGAGCGTCGACCCCACCCTGTACAACCAAGACCTCGCGCCCATCCCCATTGCGCGCCGCACCTGGGGACTTTACAACTACGCCTCGCTGTGGGTCGCAATGAGCGTCTGCATCCCGACCTACATGCTCGCCTCGGGATTGATCGCCGGCGGCATGAGCTGGTGGCAGGCCATCGGCACGATTCTGCTCGGCAACCTGATCGTGCTGGTCCCTATGCTGCTCAACGCGCACGCCGGCGCCCAGTACGGCATCCCGTTTCCGGTATTCGTTCGCGCATCGTTCGGAGTGCGCGGGGCCAACGTGCCGGCGGTGTTGCGCGCTCTGGTCGCCTGCGGATGGTTCGGAATCCAGACGTGGATCGGAGGGCAGGCGATCTTTGCCATGTTGCGCATTCTATCGCCTTCGCTGGGGAGTTCGCGCTACGGAATCTGGGTGTGCTTTTTTGCATTCTGGGCCCTGAACATTTGCGTGATTTTGCGGGGCATCGAAACCATCAAGTTCCTGGAGGGAATCGCCGCGCCGTTCATGCTCGCGATCGGCCTGCTGCTGTTGTGGTGGATCACCAACCTCGCGGGCGGGCTCGGTCCCGTGTTGAGCGCGCCGAGCAAATTCAAATCGGCCGGCGAGTTCGTGCGCTTCTTCATCCCATCTTTGACCGGCATGGTGGGATTCTGGGCCACGGTGGCGCTCAACATCCCGGATTTTACCCGTTACGCGAAATCGCAGCGCGATCAGATGCTCGGCCAGGCGATGGGATTGCCGGCGGCGATGACGCTGTACTCCTTCATCGGCGTCGCGGTCACGTCGGCGTCCATGGTGATTTTTGGCGCGGCGATTTGGGATCCCGTGGTGCTGCTCGGCAAGTTCAACCGGCCCCTGGTCGCCTTGATCGCGCTGATCGCGCTGTTGACGGCGACTCTCAATACCAACGTTGCGGCCAACGTCGTCTCGCCGTCGAACGATTTTTCGAATCTGAATCCGCGGCGCATTTCGTTCCGCACCGGCGGAATCATCACCGGCGTGATCGGCGTGCTGCTGATGCCGTGGAAGCTTCTTGGCGATTTTAGCGCGTACATTTTCGGATGGCTGGTGGGATATTCGGGCTTGCTCGGACCGATCGCGGGAATCATGATCGCGGATTATTTCCTGCTGCGGAAATGCAATCTGGATGTGGACGCCTTGTATCACAGCCACGGCGCCTATGCGTATTCGCGCGGAGTGAACTGGCGGGCGATGGGCGCGCTGGCTGCGGGCATTGTGGTGGCGCTGTGCGGCCTCGTATTTCCGCCCTTGCGCTGGCTGTATGATTACGCGTGGTTCGTCGGATTCTTGGTCGCCGGCGCGGCGTACCTGGCGCTTTCTAAATGAACGCCATGGTCTTGATGCCGGAAACTTCGAAACGTTTCCGGCAGCGGATGTTTTTGCAGACCGCCTTGTCGTCCACCAGGACCATGTAGCTCAGAAATTTCGCGAACCGTGCGCGATCGCGCTCGTCGGCGCCGCGCGGAAGCTGGTCGATTTTCTTGCGCACCATCCAGCGCAGCTCGTAGGTATCCGAGGTTCGGCAGAACGGGCAGTTGAGCGTCGCGGGTTTGGTGGTCGGCGATTCGCGGTAAAACGCCTTTTCTTCGAGAGGCATTTGGAATCAGCGAGCCGCGCGCGCCATATGCGCCGCCGAAACCTGCGTCAGGCTCGCCTCCATCCGCACGGCGAACTCATCGACGTCGGATTTGGCGATGTTCATCGGCGGCGAGATGCGGATTACGTTGCCGTAAGTTCCGCCTTTGCCGATCATGACGCGATTCTCGCGCGCGGCTTCGAGGAGCGCGTTGGTGGCGGCCGCCGCCGGCTTCTTCGACTCGCGGTCCTCCACCAGTTCGATCGCCTGCAACAGGCCCATGCCGCGCACGTCGCCGACGATCGGGAATTTCGCCTTCATCTCGTTCAGCTTTGCGTGTAGATAATCGCCGACCTCGGCGCAGTTGATCATCAGCTTGTGTTCGTCGATGTAATCGATCACCGCTTTGGCCTGCGTCGCCGTAACCGGATTTCCGCCGAAGGTCGAAATGGTCAGGCCTTTCATCGCGTCGGCGACCTCGGGCCGCGCCACAGTTAGCCCCACCGGCGCGCCGTTGCCGAGGCTCTTGGCGCTGGTAATAATGTCCGGCGTCACGCCCCATTTTTCGATGCCGAACCATTTGCCGCCGAGCCGTCCCCATCCGGTCTGCACCTCGTCGCTGATGAACAGGCCGCCGAATTTCTTGACGATTCCGTGAATGATCTCGAAATATTCCCGGGGCGGCGTGATGAATCCGCCGACGCCCTGGATCGGCTCCGCGATGAACGCCGCGATGCGGCCGGAGGTCGACGTGCGGATCATCTCTTCCAGGTCGCTCGCGCAGCGCACCTTGCAGCTCGGATATTCCAGGCCGAACGGGCAGCGGTAGCAGTACGCGTTGATCGCGTGAACGAAGCCGGTGACCGAAGGCGGGCCCAGCCGCCATCCGGCGTTTCCGGTCGCGGCCATCGCTACGGCGGATCGCCCATGATAACTGTGCCGCAGCGCGACAATCTCGTGGTTGCCGGTGTAGCAGCGCGCCGTGACGAACGCGGTTTCGTTCGCCTCCGTGCCGCTGTTGGTGAAAAAGCTCTTGGTGAGTTTGCCGCCGGGCGTCACTTCGGCGACGCGCTTGGCGAGCGCAGCCTGCGGCTCGTTCGCGAACACGGTGGAAACGTGTTGCAGCTTGTCGATCTGCGCGTGAACCTTCCGGTTCACTTCATCATTGCAATGCCCGACGCCGATGGTCACGATGCCGCCGAAGAAGTCCAGGTATTCGTTGCCGTCGATATCCCAAACGTGCTGATCCTTGGCGCGCGTAATTACCAGCGGCTCTTTGAAGTAGTGGAACACGCTCGGAAAAAGATACTGCTGATTGGCAAGGGTGATTTCCTGTTTGGTCATGGTCGTAATTTATATCATATCGGCCCGCGTACACTGATGGAAGGTATCCGCGATGCAGCCGGAAGAATTCGACAAGGTCGTAGAGCGGGCGCTCGAGCGCATTCCGCCCGCCTTTCGAAAGCGCATCGAAAATGTCGCGATCGTCGTCGAGCCGGAACCTCCGCGGCGCGGATTGCTCGGCCTGTATCAAGGCGTCCCGCTGACCGCGCGAAGCGTCTACGACGGATTCCGCATGCCCGACCGGATCACGATTTATCAGGGTCCGCATGAGCGCATGGCGCGCAATCCCGAACAACTGGAACAAATGGTCGCGGAAACCGTGTGGCATGAGATCGCCCACTATTTCGGGATGGATGAAAGGCGAGTGCGGCGCGCCGAACGCCGGCATTTTCATTGATGAGATACTGCATCACCGATCGCCGCCTCATCGGAGTGGAGCGCGCCATGGCGAACGGCGTGGATTTCGTGCAGATTCGCGAGAAGGAGTTTTCCGCGCGCGAATTGCTCGCTCTGACCCGCGCGGTGCTCGCGCTGCCGAATCCGCACGCGACGAAGATCGTCGTGAACACCCGCATGGACGTCGCGCTGGCGGCTAACGCGGGCGGTTTGCATCTTCCTTCGGGATCGATTCCGCCGCGCGAGTGGCGCGCGATCGCTCCGCCGCGATTCCTGATCGGAGTTTCGTGCCATTCGACCGGCGAAGTGCGTGAAGCGGAGCGCGACGGCGCCGATTATGTCGTGTTCGGGCCGGTGTTCGCGCCCATTTCGAAATCGTCGGATCTGGCGCCGCGCGGATTGCCTGGATTATCGGAAGCGTCGCGTGCCGTGCGGATTCCGGTGTTCGCACTGGGCGGCGTCACCGACGCGAACGCGGCTGCCTGCATCGAGGCCGGCGCCGCCGGCGTCGCGGGCATTTCGTTGTTCGAGCGCCGCTGATGTTAAAATTTGATCCGTGGCCAGTGCCGCCGCGAAACAGGCGTATACACGTTCCCAGTTGCGTCGACTGCTGGGCATTTCCGAGCGGCAGTTGGCCCGTTGGGAACAGCAGAAGCTCGTCGCGACGGGCGTTTCCTACGGCTTCAAGGAACTCCTCGGGTTCAGGACGCTGATCCAGCTGCGCAAGAATGGCGTGCCGATCTCGCAGATTCGCCGCGCCCTGGCCGCGCTGCGCACCACGCTCCGCCACATCGACAATCCGCTGATCGAGCTGAAGCTCTACGCCGATGGGAAACGAATCCGCGTCGAGCTCGATGGCGGCGCGATGGAGGCCGAATCGGGCCAGCTCCTTCTGAATTTCGAACAGAGCGAGCTAAGCCGCCTGCTCGAATTCCCGGTGAAAAGCCGCGCGGCCGAGGAGCGCGACCGGCGCTTGGCGGCGGAGCGGTGGTTTCAGAGCGGTCTCGATCTGGAACAATCCGGCGCTCCCGTCGAGGAAGTGATCGAGGCCTATCGCAAGGCTATCGAGTTCGATCCGAAATCGGCCGGTGCGCTCGTAAACCTCGGAACCATTTTTTTCAACCTGCGCAAATTTGCCGAGGCGGAGCGCCATTATCGCCAGGCGCTCGAAGTGGACCCGGAATATGCGCTGGCGCATTTCGATCTCGCGAATCTTTACGACGAGCGCGGGGATCGCACCATGGCGCTGGCGCATTACGAGGCCGCGTTGAAGATCGCACCCAACTACGCCGACGCGCACTACAACGTCGCGCTGCTGTATCAGGGTTCGAATCAGCCCATGAAAGCGGTGCGCCACTGGCGAACCTATTTGAAGCTGGACCCGTCCAGCCACTGGGCCAAAGTCGCGCGCCGCGAGTTGGAAAAACTCCGCGAAGCGACCGTGCTGCCCGGCCGCGGCTAACCGAGCCGCGCGGCGAATCACGCGGCGGCTAAAATAGAACAAGGCAATCGCCCCCACGAATTCGCACCGAGGCAAAACTTGAACAGAATTACTCTCGCGTTCCGCAGTTTTTTCAGCATCCTGTTTCGAGGCGCGCTGCCCTCCGACGTCGCGCAGGCGTTCGGATACTCGAAGGTGGTGCCGATCAAGCCGGCCGCGCCGCAGGTGAGCGCGGGCCCGGCCGACGGTGCGGTGCAGATCCTTTCCATCCTGCAACGCGATGCCCGGCTGATCGATTTTCTGATGGAGGACGTTTCCGCATACTCGGATGAGCAGGTGGGCGCCGCCGTGCGCGACGTGCAGGAGCAGGCTCGCAAATCGCTCGAACGCTATCTGACGCTGCAGCCCGTGATCGACGGGGTCGAAGGGACCTTCACTAAAGTTGACGATCCTTCGGCAGTGAAGCTGGTCGGCAACGTTCCGGCGAGCGGCAAAGCTCCCGGCGGCACGCTGCGCCACAAGGGCTGGAAAGCCGAAAAAGTGGATCTGCCCAAAACTACGCCAGGGAAAATTCTCGCGCTCGCCGAGATCGAAATCGAATAATTCCCCGTGAACATAGGAATCGATCTCGGCACCACTAATTCCGCGCTCGCTTACATCGATCCGCGCGAAGCGGCCGAAACGGATTTTCCGTCGATCCAGGTACTCGACGTTCCGCAATACGTCGCGCCGGCGCGCATCGAGACGCGGCGCACTCTGCCGTCGTTCTTGTATCTCGGCGATCAGGAATACGTCGGCGTCTACGCGCGCGAACAGGGCGCGCTGGTGCCCACGAAGAGCGTGCATTCGGCCAAGAGCTGGCTGTCGAATCCGGAAGTCGACCGGACCGCGAAAATTTTGCCCTGGGATGCGCAGACCGAAGGCCGCGTCATGTCTCCCGTGGAAGTATCGGCCCACATCATCAGACATCTCGCGCACGCTTGGGAGAAACAGCACGGCTCGCCGATCGGCCAACACGACGTCGTGTTGACCGTCCCGGCGAGTTTCGATGAAGAAGCGCGTGAGCTGACCGTGAGCGCGGCGCGCGAAGCGGCGATCGAGAAGCTCACGCTGCTCGAAGAGCCGGCCGCGGCGTTTTATTCCTGGATTGCGAACGATCTGACGCGGTCGCAGAAAAATTTGTTCGACGGCCAGACCGTGCTCGTATGCGACGTCGGCGGCGGCACCAGCGATTTCACCCTGATCCGCGTCGCGCGCCAGGGTGATCGCATCGATTTCACGCGCACCGCCGTCGGCCGCCATCTGCTGCTCGGCGGCGACAATCTCGATTTGACGCTCACCTGGCTGGTGGAGGCGAAACTCGGCAAGTCGCTCTCGATTCGCCAGCGCAGCGGATTGCGCCGCCAGTGCGCGGCGGCCAAGGAGCAGCTTCTTTCCGATCCGGATTTGCAAAGCGTCGAGGTTACGGTGCTCGGCGCCGGATCGGCGCTGGTGGGCGGAACGCTGCGCACCGAAATTCTGCGCGAGGAAGTGCTGGAGCTGGCGCTCGACGGATTCCTGCCGGTCTCAGAGCTCGCGGACCGGCCGAAAGAAGAAGAGAAAAGTCTGTTCCGCGAGCTCGGCCTGCCCTACGTCGCCGATCCCGCGATCACGCGTCATCTGGCCGCGTTTCTGGCGGCCGCGGGCGACGCCCGGCCCG
>Ga0187784_10003116_pt1 | contig 13362 bp, 13 predicted proteins | sample 1015_SJ02_MP15_2_FD_132964 | JGI IMG/M metagenome (GOLD analysis project Ga0187784, IMG submission 132964) | Tropical peat soil microbial communities from peatlands in Department of Meta, Colombia - 1015_SJ02_MP15_20_MG | ecosystem: Environmental > Terrestrial > Soil > Wetlands > Peat | place...
CGCCGCCAGGCGCAGGCCCGGCGAGGCGCCGCGCGGAACCCAAGGAAGGTCGCATGCTTCAGTCGTCGGAGAACTCGTTCAGCTTGAAGTCGGCAATCCCGGCTTCCAACCCCAACTCTTTCAACCAAGTCAAAACCGTAACCGCGCCCGTGGACCAGGCCACCATCGGCCGCACTTTGGTCATCAAGGGCGAAGTCACCGGCTCGGAAGCGCTTTACATCGATGGCCGCATCGAGGGCAAGATCATCATGCCCGAGAGCCGCGTCACCATCGGCCGCAACGGCAAAGTCGACGCCAGCATCCATGCCCGCGAAGTCGTCATCATGGGCAAGGTCACTGGCAACATAGAATGCAGCGACCGCGTGGATATCCGCGCCGAGGGTTCGGTCAGCGGTGATATCTCGACCGCGCGCATCAGCGTCGAAGACGGCGCCGCTCTCAAGGGCGGAATCCAGGTGCTCGCTGAGCCGCGCAAGCAGAGTCAAGCCAAACCGGCCGAGTCGGCCAAGGCTCTGGCCGCCACCGCCAGCGCATAATTGGCGGGAAGAATATTACGGAGTAAATGAAGGGGCACGCTTGCGCGTGCCCTTCTTGTTCCATTGTCATCTCGACCGGAGCGTTCTCTTCCCCTTGGGGAAGTGAACGTGCAGCGGAGAGACCTGCTCTTTCCTGTTTCCTACTTCTTCTCCGCCCGCCTGAAATCTAGCGCCGCCGAGTTCATGCAATAGCGCAGGCCGGTCGGCGCCGGGCCATCCTCAAACACGTGTCCCAAATGCGCGTCGCAGCGGGCGCAGCGCACTTCTGTCCGCACCATCCCGTACTTCGTATCCCGGTGTTCGACCACGCCTCCGTCTTCGACCGGCTGCTTAAAGCTGGGCCAGCCCGTTCCCGAGTTGAATTTGGTGTTGGAGTCGAACAGCGGCGCGCCGCAACAGACGCAGTGGTACATCCCGGGCTCGTGATTGTTCCAGTACGCGCCGGTGAAGGCGCATTCCGTGCCGGCCTCGCGCGTCACGTGATACTGCTCGGGCGTAAGCTTCTGCTTCCACTCGGCGTCGGTCTTGTCGATCTTGTCGGTGGTCTTTTCGGTCATAGGAATTCGATCTCCGTTCTTCTCACTGATTGTTAGATGGTTGAGAACTCAAAAAGTGGCGAGCCGCCTGACTCGAATTCGCCAGAGCCTGAAGGGGCCAACCCTCAATCCAGCCGATGTCATTCCGAACCGGGCCATAAGCCCGGTGAGGAACCTGCTTTTCAGCTCCACGAACGCAAACAGCCGGTTCCTCACCGGCTCTCCGACTCGGTTCGGAATGACATCACAAACCGTCGGCCCGATCCCAACCCTAGATGCCCTCTCCCACCCTCCGGTACTTTCCCCGGAAAAACAGCAGCGGATCGCCGTCCCGCACCACCACGTCCTCAACTTCGGCAATAAAGATGGTGTGGTCGCCGGCCTCTTCGGCCGAATGCAGACGGCATTCCAGATAGGCCAGCGATCCGTACAGCATGGGCGTTCCCTGGCTGGTGCGAACGAAGCGGGCTCCCGCCTCGGTTTCGGCGTGCTCGTGGCTGCGGTCGGGGCGCGCATAGTACTCCGAGATGACCTGCTGATTTTCGCCCAGCACGTTGACGCCGAAACGCTTCTTGGCGTGCAGATGCGCGTGCGTGCGCGTCGAGTGATCCACGCAAACCAGCACCAGCATGGGATCGAGCGACACCGAGGCGAAAGCATTGGCAGTCATGCCATGGACCCTGCCCTCCAGGTCGACCGTAATGATCGTCACCCCGGTGGCGAAACATCCCATGGCTTTGCGGAATTCAGACGGATTCAGGGGCATTTCCGCCTACATTACCATGTCCCGCCGTTGTATCATCTCGATTCAGCCGTGACCTTGATTGTCAACCCGTCGGCGCAATCTGGGGTGCCCGCAGTCTCGCCCAGGGTCTCGCCGCAAGACGTCTCGCCGCTTTTGCCAGACCTGGCCGCCGCCGGCGAACCGATCTCGCGCCAAGCGGCGCTGCAACTGATCCGCTGCTCCGACGGCGATCTGCCTGCTCTCCTCACCGCCGCTCGCGCCGCCAAGGAGCGCTTCAAACCGGACGTGATCACATATTCACGAAAGGTCTTCATCCCGTTAACCAATCTCTGCCGCGATTATTGCGGATACTGCACCTTCCGCCGCGGTCCCGGCGATCCCGGCGCCCACACCATGACGCCGGACGAAGTCCTCGCCGTCGCTCGCGCCGGGGAGAAACTGGGATGCACCGAGGTTCTGTTCAGCCTGGGCGACAAGCCGGAATTGCTTTTTCCCGAAATGCGCGAGACGTTGCGCTTCCTCGGCTACAAGTCGACGCTGCATTATCTCGAAGCCATGTGCGAACTGGTGCTGCGCGAAACCAGCCTGCTGCCGCATCCCAATCCCGGCCTCCTCAGCGAGGAGTGGATCAGCCGCCTCGCCGCCGTTTCTCCCAGCATGGGCCTGATGCTCGAAACCACCAGCACTGCTCTGCTGGCCCCGGGCGCAGCCCACCACAACGCTCCCGATAAAGTTCCCACCCGGCGTTTGCGCACCATCGAAGATGCCGGCAAACAGAACGTTCCCTTCACCACCGGCGTGCTGATTGGCATTGGCGAATCGGCCGAAGATCGCGTCGAGACCCTCATCGCCATTCGCGATCTCCACCAGCGCCACGGCCATATCCAGGAAGTGATCGTGCAAAATTTCCGCGTAAAGCCCGCCATCCCCATGGCGCGCTGGCCCGAGCCCAGCCGCGGCGAGATGCTGCGCGCGGTGGCGGTAGCTCGCTTGTTACTCCCCCGGATGAATATTCAGGCGCCGCCTAATCTTTCCGCGCCTTACTATGAAGAGTTGGTGGATGCCGGCATCAACGATTGGGGAGGTGTGTCGCCGCTGACCCCTGACTACATCAATCCGGAAAAACCCTGGCCCCATCTGGAGCAGCTGCGCCTGCGCACCCAGGCCAGGGGATGCAGCCTGCGCCAGCGCTTGCCGGTGTATCCCGAATTTGTGAACGCCGCGGCCGCGAAGAGCCGGCTGCTGGCGGAAAAATTGCGCGCCGCCGCCGATGATCACGGCCTCGCGCGAATTGAGAGGGCCCCATGATCTGCGTGCTCAGCGGCGGCACCGGCGGCGCGAAATTTGTTGACGGCCTGCGCCTGGTCATGCCCGCCGAGGATCTGACCATCATCGTCAACACCGGCGATGACCTCATGTGGTGGGGCCTCTACGTTTCTCCCGATATTGATTCCATCACCTACGTGCTCTCTGGCATGTTGAGCCGCGAGCGCGGATGGGGCGTGAAGGGCGATACCTTCCTGTGCCTGCAAGCCATGGGGCAGCTGGGCGAGCCCACCTGGTTTCACGCCGGGGACCGCGACCTCGCCGTGCACTTGCTGCGCTCGCGGCTGCTGGCGGAAGGCAAAACCCTGTCCGAAGCGACCACCGCCATCTGTCGCAAGCTGGGCGTCAAGGCGCGCATTCTCCCCATGACCAACTCGCGGGTTGAGACCCGCGTCGATACTCCCGCCGGCGAGCTGAGTTTCGAAGAATATTTTGTGCAGCGCTGGTATCAGGATCCGGTAAAGTCGGTGCGCTTTGCCGGCGCCTCCGATGCCGAGGCCGCGCCCGGCGTCATTGATGCCATCACTTCCGCCGACGCCGTTTTGATTGCCCCCAGCAACCCCATCACCAGCATTGGCCCGATTCTGGCTGTGCCCGGCATTCGCGACGCCTTGCTGCGCGCCCGCGGCAAGATTGCCGCCGTCAGCCCCATCGTTGGCAGCACGGCGGTGGCCGGCCCGGCCGGAATTCTGATGACCGCCCAGGGGCTGCCCTGTTCCATTGCCGGCGTCGCCCAGACCTATGAAGATTTTCTCGATGTGCTGATCTGCGATACCCGCGATGCCCGCGCCGCCGATGACCTTCGCGCCAAGGGCCTGCATGTCGAGTGCACCCAGACCATCATGCGCAGCGCCGACGACAAAGTTGCTCTGGTGCGCGCGGTGTTGGCGTCCGTTCAGGCTCTGCTGCGCGACGAACCCATCGGCACCGCCTTCCGGCGCCTGGATCAATCTTGACCAAATCAGCCTCGAAAAAAGCAGCCCGGGCATGGTCAGCTGTCATTCTCGTTCCGGTGAAGAATTCGGCAACGGCGAAACAGCGGCTGGCTGCCGTGCTCGATCAGCCCTCCCGCACCAGGCTGGCCCAGGCCATGCTGTACGATGTGCTGGCGGCGCTGCATGGCTGGAAATCCCGGCCTCAGGTTGCGCTGGTTACCGGCGATCCCTACGCCGCGGAACTGGCGCGGAAGTATCGTTTCGAAGTCATTGCCGATCCTGAGAATCCTGGGGAGACCGGCGCCATTGAAATGGCCACTCGCGTTTCCCTCGACCGTGGCGCGGCAAGCACCCTGGTGATTCCTGCCGATATTCCCCTGGTCCAGGCCTGGGAACTCGAGGAAATCATGAAGCACGCGCCGCCGGAAGGCAGCGTCCTCGTCCCTGCCGCTGATGGACGCGGCACCAACGCGGCTTTCCGGCGTCCGGCAAATCTCTTTCCTTTGCGCTTCGGCAATGACAGCTTCCAGCCCCATCACGCGGCGGCCGAGGCCACCGGCAAGCCCTCCGTTGTTCTGAAGCTGCCGGGAATTGCCCTGGATGTCGATAATCCCGCCGACCTCCAGCAACTCATTTCCCTCCCCGGCCAAACCCGTGCCCAGCGCCTGGCCCGCCAGTATGCCCGTGTGCGGAAGGGCTTGGCGCCCCTCTAGTCGCGAAATGGCGCTGTCTAGTCTCAGCCGTGCCGCCCGGATAATATTGCTGCATGGGCAAGTTTCACGCAGGCATAACGGCTCCAGCCGCGACGCGGCGAAAGAGTGCAGCCCACGGCGCCAGCCGCGGGTCAGCTGCGAAAAAATCGCCAGCCGCGAAGCGGCGAAACGGGAAAGCCCGGCACGGCAGTGCCGGGTCACGGGCGCAACTCGATTACAAGTCCCGTAGGGACGGCACAAACGCTGCGCCGAACCCGTCTCTGCCTTCGCTCCGGCGACATCCTTTAATATTGCTCGATGGGCAAGTTCAACGCAGACACAGCGGCTCCAGGCGCGAAGCGGCGAAACGGGAAAGCCCGGCACGGCAGTGCCGGGTCACGGGCGCAATTCGATTACAAGTCCCGTAGAGACGGCACAAATGCCGCCCCCGATCTCCGCATTATCCCCATCCGGCTCGCCGACGAAATCCATCCCGGCGACTCGCTCCCTGACATACTTCTGGCATCCCTGCGCCGAAACCGGATTCGCCTCCAGGCCGGCGACATCCTCATCGTGAAACACAAGATCGTCTCCAAGGCCGAAAGCCGCCTGGTTGATCTGGCGAGCATCGCGCCTTCCGCGGAATCGCTGGCCTGGGCGAAGCGCTACCACCACCTCAACCCCCGCGTGATCGAACTCGCTCTGCGCCAGGCCCGCTCCGTCATTCGCCGCCAGAACGGCGTTCTCATCACCGAGACCCACCACGGCTTCCTCTGCGCCAACAGCGGCGTCGATGTTTCGAACGTCGACGGCGGCGGGCACGCGCTGTTGCTTCCGGAAGATTCTGACCGCTCTGCCGCCAGCCTGCGCCGCGAAATCAAAAAGCGCACGGGCCTCACCATTCCCGTGATCATTACCGACAGCTTTGGCCGCCCCTGGCGCGAAGGGTTGACCGAAGTCGCGATCGGCATTGCCGGCATGAAGCCACTGCGCGATGAGCGTGGACGCCGCGACCCTCACGGCTACAAATTGCGCGCCAGCGTTGAGGCTGTAGCCGACGAACTGGCTTGCGCTGCCGGACTGGTCTCAGGCAAACTCAACCGCACCCCGGCCTGCATCATCCGCGGGTTTGAGTATGAGGCGGGCGCGGGCGGAGTTCGCCAACTGCTTCGCCCTGCGGCGAATGATCTGTTTCGGTAAACTAGTTCTTGCGCTGAGGTCATGATGCCCCGCCAACTCACACCTTCGGAACTCGAATTCTTCCCTTCACTCGACTGGTCCGACGTCGCGCCGCGCCTGGCGCCCGCGTTTCGTGCTTCCATCGAAAAAGTCCTGGCCACCGAAAACGGCGGGGACTTGTCGCTCGAAGAATCCTGCGCCCTGGCCGCGGCCGAAGGCGACGATCTGCTGGGCCTGCTTGTATGCGCCAACTTGCTTCGCGCCGAACTCGCCGGCAACATCGTGACCTATGTCGTCAACCGCAACATCAACTTCACCAACATCTGTTTCGTCGGATGCAAGTTCTGCGCCTTCAGCCGCGGCCCGCGCGAAGCCGACACGTACTTTCTCAGCCTCGATCAGGTTGCCAAAAAGGCGGTCGAGGCCTGGCAGATCGGCGCCACCGAAGTCTGCATTCAGGGCGGCTTGCCCCGCGATCTTCCCCCGTTCTACTACCGCGACATTCTGCGCGCGGTGAAGCGCGCCGTCCCCGGCATGCACATCCACGCCTTCTCGCCCATGGAGATTGTCTATGGCGTCGAACTCACCGGCATGCCCCTGCCCGACTATCTTTCCATGCTGCGCGAGAACGGCCTCGATACCTTGCCCGGCACCGCCGCGGAAATTCTCGACGACGAAGTCCGCCACATTCTCTCCGCCAACAAGCTCTCCACCGCGCAGTGGGTGGAAGTCATCCGTACCGCCCATCGTTGCGGCATTCGCACTACCTCGACGCTCATGTATGGCCACGCCGAAACCCCCGCCCACTGGGTGCGCCAGATGCGCCTCTTGCGCCAGATTCAGGCCGAAACGGGAGGTTTCACCGAATTCGTTCCGCTGGGCTTCGTGCACCAGAACACGCTGCTGTTTCAGCAGGGGTTAGCGCGCAGCGGCCCCACGTTGGCTGAGCATCTCAAAGTGCATGCCCTAGCCCGGCTGCTGCTGGCGGGCGCGATCAACAACATCCAGGTTTCCTGGGTGAAGCTGAACCGGTGCCTGTCCCAGCTTTGCCTCCACTCCGGGGCCAACGATTACGGCGGCACCTTGATGGAAGAAAATATCTCGCGTGAAGCCGGCGCCACCGCCGGCCAGTACACCAGCCCGGAAGATTTTCAATCGCTGATTTTGGAGATCGGTCGCATTCCCGCCGAGCGTAACACCACTTATTCCCGCATCAAGGTCAAGCTTCGGCTCGACGAATTCACCGCCGAGCAGGCCATGGAGGCCGAGTTCGCATGAGCGCGGAAACAGCGGGCGGAGCGCCGGTGCGGCCGATCGCAGTCATCGGCGGCACCGGCCCGGCTGGCATGGGACTCGCTCTGCGCTGGGCCCGCTCCGGGGAAACCATCATCATCGGCTCGCGCGATGCCGAGCGAGCCCGGCAAGCCGCCGCCGCCATTCAATTGCGGGCCGGTCCTCAGGCCAGAGTCTCCGGCTTGGAAAACCCCGCCGCCTGCGCCGCCGCCGACATTCTCATGCTCACCGTCCCCTTCGAAGGGCAAGCTTCCCTGCTCAAGCAACTCAAGCCGGCCATGACCGCGGGCAGCATCCTGATTGACGCCACCGTTCCCCTCGCCGCTGGGGTGGGCGGCCGCGCTTCGCGCACTCTGGGCGTCTGGCAAGGCTCCGCGGCTCAGCAGGCCGACGAGATCGTGCCCGAGGAAGTCAGCGTGGTCTCCGCCTTTCACAGTCTTTCCGCGGAATTGCTCTGGGGAGACTTGCCTCTCGACTCTGACGTCATCGTCTGCAGTGACGATCCCGACGCGGCTCAACTCACCCGCGACCTGGCGGCGAAGATTCCCGGCGTTCGTCCCATTAACGGCGGTCCGCTCGAAAATGCCCGCATCGTTGAGCAGATCACCGCCCTGCTCATCGGATTGAACATCCGCCACAAAGGACACGCCGGAATCCGCATCACCGGCTTACCGCCCCAAGCCTATCGCTAGGAGACTCTGATTAAACCCAATTCTGTCACTCCGAGGGAAGCCAAGGACCTATGTCACGCCGTGGAAGAGCGCTTCAGCGCCGCGTAAAGAACGCGAAATGAATGGGGCCTTAGCCCCCGAAGCCTCACCAGAGCGCTTTGTCATCCTGAGCGCAGCGAAGGATCTATGCATTTCTCTGTGTTCTCTGTGCCCTCTGTGGTTCAAGGTTTTCCTCAACCGTCACCGCATCGACGGGCGGGGAAAGGCTCGGCATCACCGTGGAAGAGCGGCGCTTCAGCGCCGCGTAACGAACCCAAAATGAACGGGGCTTCAGCCGCGAACGATCTAATCCTCCCCCACCGGCGCCGTCAGCCCTGCGGCCGGCTCACCTGCGGCCATCTGCTGCGCCCGGATCAGCCGCCGCGCCTCGACCCGAATCTTGGGCAAATGCATCCCGAACCAAATCGCCCCGGCAACCGACGCCAGTCCCCCGATGGCCACCGTCAGCGGCGCCCCCAGCCGGTCCGATAGCGCTCCGCCCAGCAGCGCTCCCAACGGCGCCATGCCCATGAACATCATGGAGTAAACCGCCATCACCCGCCCGCGCAGTTCATCGGGAACCATCACCTGAATCAGCGTGTTCGACGACGCCATCTGCAGCATGATGAAATATCCCACCGGCAGCAGCAGCAGCACCGACAGCCAGAACCACTTCGACAGCGCAAACAGGATCAGGCTCACGCCAAAACCTGCGCAGCAGAAGGCAACCCACCGGTTCAGCCCTTTCACCCCCGAGCGCACCGCCAGAGTCAGAGCGCCCAGCAGCGCCCCCACCCCGGTCGCGCCCATCAGGATGCCCAGCCGCACCGCGCCCAGATCGTGCGACCCGATCAGGGTGGCGAACTCCTGCCCGCCGCGGTGCAGGATTTTCGCCGCGAAAATCGGCATCAGCACCACGTACGGCATGCCCACGATGCTCACCAGCCCCAGCAGCAGCAGCAGTGCCCGGATCGGCGCCGTATGGCGCACAAAGCGGAATCCTTCCACAATATGTTCCACCGGCGAGGTCTTGGCTGAAACTCGCCCTGGGGCATGCACATTCATCATCATCAATCCAACGATCACCGCGATGTAGCTCACCCCGTTGGCGAAAAAGCACCAGCCCTCGCCCAGCCTCGCCACCAGAACTCCCGCCACGGCCGGTCCGATGACGCGTGCCCCGTTGAACATGGACGAGTTCAGCGCGATGGCATTCATCAGATCGTCTTTGCCCACCATGTCCACCAGGAACGACTGGCGCCCGGGGATGTCGAATGCGTTCACCACTCCTAACATCGCCGCCAGCACAAAAATCAGCCACACCCGATGATCGATCACATGCGTGAGCGTGAGCGCCGCCAGAATAAACGCCAGCACCATCGACGCGGTTTGGGTCGCGATCACGATGCGCTGCCGGTTCATTCGATCGGCGGTGATGCCCCCGATGGTCGCAAACAAAAATACCGGTATCTGGCCGGCGAAGCCCACCGACCCCAGCAGCAGCCCCGAACCGGTAAGTCGGTACACCAGCCACGATTGCGCCACCGTCTGCATCCACGTGCCGATGAGCGAGATCAGCTGTCCGCCGAAGAAAAGCTGGAAGTTGCGATGGCGCAGGGCCCGCCCCACGGCCTGCCAACGCGGTCTGCCCACGGCGTCGGTCAGCGTTCCGTTCGCTGCCACATTTTCCTGCGTGGGATGCTTCGGCTCAAAATGGTTCGACTCAGCCACAGTTTTTCGTCTTGAATCCCGCCGGGTTGCTCCACCCTTGTCGCGTTTTGTGCGACAGCGTGGGCGTTCCGGAATCGCGCCGCACTGCGCAACCCACCAGTATATCGTCGCGCAGAATCAGGTCCCGGCATGGGTGGTGGGGTCACACAAAAGCCGCTCTACTCCCGGCATGAGACATCCCCAACGGACCGTGGTGTAAGTGAGATTCGTATCAGGGCACGCCTTCAGGCGTGCCGCAAGTGCGCTGTTATCAACGTGCCTTCAGGCGCTGCATTTCGGAATTCGAGTTTCACCACAGGCGCTAACTCAACCCTCCTGAACCACTCCACTGCGCTCAATTTTTCCACAGGTGCGCCTGCCTGACGAAGGCGAGGCGATCTCTCGGGCAGCGCCCAAGTGCAAGCGAATGACCAATTTGGGAATCATTTATTGGATGTAACTAACTGGTAACTTCTCCTTCCGTCCGGTATGCGCTAGAGTAGCGCCTAACGCTCCCCCCGGCGATTCGGTAAGGAAGGAAGTACCGCCACTTTATGACCACTCCTCCAGTTCGGGTGGAACGCCGCGTGGGGCAGCGGTTTCCCTATCTGCTCCCGCTTTCTCTTCGCCTGGCCGCAACCTCCACCGAAAGTCTGGGCTTCACCCAGGATCTCAGCTCACGGGGGGTCTTCTTTTTCACCGACGCGCCCCTCGCGGTCGGCGCCGAAATCGAGCTCACCCTCCGTATGCCCTCCGAGATCACCTTAGGAGAAAGCATGCCGGTCCGTTGCCGGGGCCGCATCCTGCGGGTCGTCAGACCGGCGGCATCGCCGGACGATTCGCCGTCGCGCAGCCGCGCCGAGACCAGGATCGGAGCGGCAGTTCGTTTCGACGGTTACGAATACCTGACCGAATCGGCGGAGTCGTCCTCCGCTTTCGCGCGCCTCGCGGCTCTGCACCCGCAGCAGGAAGAGAAACATCCTGTCGCCCACCCTTCGGCTCGGCCCATGTTGGGCTGAAATGCCGGGCTGAAATGATGAGCTGATGGCACCGCAGCTTCTTCGGCAGCAGAACTCGCAGCCGATGCGCCATTCCCGCTGGCACCATGGGTTCATGCCCATGGCCCGACGGTGACCTTCCCAATCTCGCCGTCTTCGCTTACAATTCCATCCATTAGAGGCGAAGTGTCTCGGAGTCTACTCTACGCTGTGTGCTCCCCCGAACCGGCCATCATAAGGGTGTTGCGTCTTGAAATTTCTTGCGGAACAGTACCAGTGTGGCAGCGGTTGGTTACCTAGGTCACTTGGCGGACAGTAGGCTCTCTTTCTAACATGCAGACACCGAGAGAAATCAGCGAGAACCGCGTTATGCATGGGATCGCCGTTGCCCTCCTGAGCGAGGACCGGGAACACGTATCGGCGCTGCAGAGCCGTCTGGAAGCGACCCAGCTGGGAAGAGCGGTATTCAGCCAGGTCGGATTTCCGGTCGGCCCCACCGACCCGATTTTGCGCCAACTCCAGGAGTCGCGCGCGGAAGTCGTCATCGTTGATGTTCCCGCGCAAAACGCCGAGCGCGCCATCCGTGCCATCGAACTCGTCCGCGCCACCACTCAGATTGCCATCTTCGCCAACGGAGAAATGACCCAGCCGGCCAATATTGTCGCCAGCATGCGGGCCGGGGCGGGCGAATACGTTGACCAGTCTGCCGGAGCGGAGGCCCTGCTCGAAGCCCTGACCCGCTTCAGCACCACCCGTAGCCGCGCTTCTAGCGGCGCCGGCAAAGCGCGGGTTTTCACCTTCCTCGGAGCCAAGGGAGGGGCCGGCTGCACCACCACCGCGGTCAACACCGCCGTGGCCCTGCAGAAGTCTCACGGAAACGTGGTGCTGGTGGATTTCGCGCTCATCGGCCATGCCGCGCTCCATCTCAACCTCCGGCCGCAGTTTGGCGTGAGCGACGCTTTACAGAATCTGCACCGCATGGACGTTTCCCTGCTCGACGGCCTGATGACTCCCACCGACGAGGGCCTGCATCTCCTTGCCGGACCGCAGCAGCCTTATCCCACCGAACCCACTCCCGGCGAACTGGCCCGCCTCTTCGACCTGTTGGTCAATCATTACCGCTTCGTTGTGGTGGATGCCTCCAGCCGTCTCGACCCGACCACGCGCCTGCTCTCTGATCTTTCCAACGCCGTGCTGGTGGTGGCGCAAAGTGACGTAGTTTCGCTCTGGAGCGCCGGGCGCATTTACGCTTTCCTTGAAGAAGGCAGGGGACGCGATCGTCTGCGGGTGGTCATCAACCGCTACAAGAAGATTCCTGGATTCACCGACGAAGACGTCAAGCACGCAACCAATTGCAAGGTTCTGTGGAAGATTCCCAATGCCTTCCACACGGTGGGCCCAGCCATCGATCACGGCAAGCCGGTCGTGCTGCAGGAAGGTCCCGAGATTAGCCGCTCCTTCCGCGGCCTGGCGGCCACCTTGGCCGAAGCTTCCCCCCACTCCGATGGTGGACCTGATCTGGTTTTCGGTCAGGAACGGGCCGTGAGCAAGAAGCCGGCACCGGGCCGCCTGAATCTCTCGCCCATGCGTGCCGGAGAATAGGCGCCCTGGAAGAGCGGCGCTTTAGCGCCGCGTAAAGCGTACAAAATGAACGGGGCTTTAGCCCCGGCGATGTTCACAGAGCGCTCTGTCATCCTGAGCGCAGCGAAGGATCTAGAGCTGGTTTCATAAACAAGGTTTTGGGAAGGGCACGGCTTCAGCCGTGCCGCTAGGACCACATAAGACGCGGGCTTTAGCCCCTGAGGGCCTAGCCTTCACCCCCGCAAGAGCATTTATGAAACCAGTTCCATGCACTTCCCCGCGTCCTCCGCGCCTCTGTGGTTCAAGGTTTTTCCTCAACCGTCACCGGATGGATGGGCGGGGAAGAGGCTCAGCATCGCCGTGGAAGAGCGGCGCTTCAGCGCCGCGTATCCTACTTCCTCGGCTCCGGAGTGGGCGAGGCGTCTTGCGGGAACATGTTGAACGCGACTTCCTGCGAATGGGACGTCACTTTCTTGTTCACGTCGCTCGTGTTCTCGGTCAGCGTGCCTTTGAGAACGAAATAGGCTTCATCGCCGGGACTTTTCCCTTCGCCGCGCTCGATGGTTCCCTTAAAGTCAAATGACACGCCGTGGACGATTTCCGTCGTGAAGCTCAGTTTGTTGCCCTCGAGCTTGCCGGTCTTGAAGAACTGATCGAGGAATGCTCTCTTGTCGCTGGTGCCGTCGCCGTAGCGCGAAACGAAGCCCGTGATGCTGCCGTCGTCCTCCACCGTCAATTGCACGAATTCCCCTTCCTTCAGGAAGGTGTACATCCCCGAGTAAGCGTGAGGGATACTCGTCATTCTGTCCACTGCCGTCTGCTCCGCGGACTTGGCCGGTGGCGCGGCTGGCTGCGCCGCCCCTCTCGCCGAAACAACTGCCGCTCCAACCACCATTGCCAGAACCAGATCCAGTGTCCTCATGACGCTCACCTGCCTGGCCTCATCCTACTACGCTCTGTCATCTTGAGGCTTTGTCATCCTGAGCGGAGCGAAGGATCTATGTGTGAGATTTCAACACGTTGTTCCCTGGAAGGAAATAGTCCATTCGAGGAAAACCGGAGAAGCTGATTGTGTCGAAGCAATCTCTTCGCCCGGAGAACTCGAATGGACCTCCACCAGA
>Ga0187784_10003118_pt1 | contig 13359 bp, 12 predicted proteins | sample 1015_SJ02_MP15_2_FD_132964 | JGI IMG/M metagenome (GOLD analysis project Ga0187784, IMG submission 132964) | Tropical peat soil microbial communities from peatlands in Department of Meta, Colombia - 1015_SJ02_MP15_20_MG | ecosystem: Environmental > Terrestrial > Soil > Wetlands > Peat | place...
CAGCTCTCGGTGAGCGAGCTGCACACCACCGTGCCCAAAATTTTCGCCGCACTCCGCGAGCAGGGCCTGCACTTGAGCGAGTTCCGCACCCACTCCGCTTCGCTCGATGACGTTTTCGTCCACCTCACCGGAAGGAATCTGCGCGATGAGTAGCCTTGAAAGCAGCAGTCTCTACCAGCTCACGCTCACGCGCCTCAAGCTGACTCTGCGCGAGCCAGAGGCCATCTTCTGGATCTTCATCTTTCCCATCCTGCTCGCCGTGGGCCTCGGCATCGCTTTCCGCAACCGCCCCGCCGACGTCCTTCCCGTGGCCGCCACCACGCCGCAGCTCGCGCAGGCGCTCGCTGCCGATAAGGGCCTCAATGCCTCGGTGCTGGATGAAGTCCAAGGTCGCCACGCGCTCGCCGTCGGCGCGATTCTTCTCCTCGCCGAGCAAGGCCCCGGCGGCGTGATCTACCGCTACGACAACACCAACCCCGACGCCCGCACCGCGCGCATGATCGCCGACCGCGCCATCCAGATCGCCGCCGGCCGCCGCGACCCGGTCGCCGCGCAAAACTCGCTTATCCACGAAACCGGCTCGCGCTACATCGACTTCGTCATTCCGGGCCTGCTCGGCATGAACCTGATGGGCTCGGCGATGTGGGGCCTTGGCTTCTCCATCGTCGAAGGCCGCCAGAAAAAGCTGCTCAAGCGCATGGTGGCCTCGCCCATGCCGCGCTGGCAATACCTGATGGCCTATCTGCTCTCGCGCCTGGTCATGCTGGTCATTGAGGTGGTCGTTTTCCTCGGCTTCGCTCGCGTTGTCTTCGGGGTGCCGTTTCGCGGCCCGCTCGCCGAGCTGGGCCTCATCTGTATCCTGACCTCGCTGGTTTTTTCGGCGCTCGGCCTGCTGGTCGCCAGCCGCGCCCGCACCATGGAAGCCGTCAGCGGCCTCATGAACCTGGTTATGCTCCCCATGTGGATTCTCTCGGGAGTCTTCTTTTCGGCCTCGCGCTTCCCCGCATTCATGCAGCCGCTGGTCAAGGCGCTGCCGCTCACCGCATCCATCGACGCCATGCGCGGAAACATGCTGCAGGGCGTCCCGCTCGGCCAGATGCTCGCGCCCATGGGAATCCTGCTCTTCTGGTTCGCCGTCCCCTTCGCCGTCTCCCTCCGCATCTTCCGCTGGCGGTGAAGAAGACAGGGGGCAAGGGGACGAGGGACTAAGGGACTGAGGGACTGAGGGAGGAAGGTGCGAGGCGGCGATGCCGGTGATTTCGATGGAGTTCGGGCCGGTGGGTGCGACTTTGGCGCCGCGGAATGCGAACCTCGCCAAAGGCAACCGTAGATCCCTCGACTTCGCTCGGGATGACAATCGCTCTCGCGGTTGTTCGTGAATCACCGGCAACGGAGGCCGGACACATTCTTTGCGGATGCGAAGGGCGGCAGAAGCAACCGCAGATCCTTCGACTCGCTTTGGCGCGCGAAGCGCGCCAAGCCTCGCTCAGGATGACAGGCTTCTGTTCGTTTTCGCCTGGCCACTGATCACTGATCACTGTTTTTACCTCACGCGGAGGGCAATGATGGTGTCGTCCTCGAAGCGGTTGTAGATGCCGCAGAGCCCCTGTGCTGGCCGCGGGCCTTGGCTGGCTCGATTGCCTCTAGAATCGAAGGAGAAGACGCCAAATGTATACTCAAATATAGAATTCCTGAACGGAAGCGAACGACGCATGAGCGATGCTGGCATCGGGACCATGCCGCGGCTATGGCAGCGGGCGATGATCTGGCTCGCGTGCAACAAGAATCTGGCGAGATTTATGCAGGCCAATCCCCTGACCTGCAATCTGGCTCGCCGCTACGTCGGCGGAGCTGACCGCGCAGAGGCGCTGGCATGCGTCGGCCGGCTGAGAGAAAAAGGGGTGTGCGCGTCGCTCTACTACCTCGGCGAGTACGTAGATACTTTCGCGCTTGTCGAGCAAAACGTCGAAGAGATTCTCGCCTCGCTCGCAACTTTCAATGGGGTCACGCCGTCAATTTTCTTCTCCGTCGATCCTACGCAGATTGGCTATAGCGTCTCGCAAGCGCTCGGCCGCGGCAATGCAGCGCGCATTGCCGCCGAAAGTGCAAAGCACCCAGGCATTGCCTTCATCATGCTGGACATGGAAGATCCCTTGTGTGTGGAACCGACCATAGCTCTTTATCAGGAGTTGCGAGCGACTGGCGCTGCCGTCGCCGTCACGCTGCAAGCCTGTCTTCGCCGCACCGAGCAGGATTTCGAGCGCTTGGCGAAGCTGGAGGCCAGAATTCGACTGGTGAAGGGCGCATTCGTTGCCGGCAAAGATATTGCCTGGACCAGGAAACGGGATATCGACGCGGCTTACGACAGCCTGGCCCAGCGCGCCCTGTCGCAGGAAATGAAGAGCTCCGGTTTGTATCCGATTTTTGCCACGCATGACGATCGAATTCTCGACCGGCTAAAGCCGATTCTTAAAGCGAATGGCTGGCAGCCGCACCAGTACGAAATCGAAATGCTGCTCGGTGTGCGGGAACCGCTGCAGGCGAGCCTGGCGTGTGAAGGTCATACCGTGCGCGTCTACGTTCCATTTGGCACAGAGTGGTGGGCTTATACCGCGCGCCGTATCGGCGAGAATCCGGCAAACGCGCGCTTCGTGCTGCAAGCACTCTTGGGAATGTGAATAACCCGCTTCTTTTCGTCCCCGTCTGACCACTGATCACTGACCACTAACCACTGTCTTTACCGGACGCGGAGGACGATAATCGTTTCGTCGTCGAAGCGGTCATGGGCGCCTTGGAAGCGGGTGACGTCGGCGAGGATGGCGTCGGCGATTTCGCGGGCGGCGAGATCGCGGCTGGCGCAGAGGAGCGCAGAGAGGCGTTCCTGGCCGTACATTTCCTCGCTTGCGTTTTCGGCGTCGAGAATGCCGTCGGAGACAAAGACAATCGCGTCGCCGGGCTGCGTGGCGACGCTGAACTCCTCATAGGTGACGCCGGGAAACATGGCCAGCGGAAAGCCTTCGGCTTTGACGGGAACCGACTCGCCGGCGCGGCAGAAGACGGGCTGCACGGCGCCGGAGTTGGCGACCTGCAGGGTTTGCGTATCGTCGTTCCACAGCGCAAAGAGCATGGTGACGTATTGCGATTCGAGCTTGCGCTCCTGCAGCGCGTCGTTAAGCAGGGCGAGCATCGCGGCCGGATCGGGCCGGTGCGCGGCAGCGGCGCGCATGATGCCGCTGACCAATGCCGCGAAAAGTGCGGCGGGCGCGGCTTTTCCGCTCACGTCGCCGAGAACGATGGCGGTGCGGCCGGGGCCGTAGTCGAGGAAGTCGTAGAGGTCGCCGCCGATAGTGCGGGCGGGCAGAAAGCGGACGGCCATCTCGGCGTGGGGATGCGAGGGCGCCTCGGCGGGCAGCAGGCGGAGCTGGACTTCGCGCGCCATGGCGACGTCGCGTTCGAGTTGCCGTTCCTGGCGGCGGACGGCCTGATAGAGGCGCGCGTTCTCAATGGCGATGGCGATCTGCGAGCCAAGCGTGGTCAACATGCGCTCGTGCTCTTCGTTGAAGAAGTTGGGGCGCGTGTGTTCCAGATCGAGCACGCCGATGATGCGCGCCTTGTAGAAGAGCGGCACGATCAGCTCGGAGCGGGTCTCGGGATTCATGGGGATGTAGCGCGGGTCCTTGCTCACGTCGGGAACGTTGATGGCGCGCCACTCGCGCACCGCGGCGCCGACCAGGCCGCTGCTGATGGGAATGCGGCGCATGGGCGCGTGCGCGTAGCCGAAGCGCCAGGCGTAGCGGGTGATGAGGGTTTCGCCTTTCTCGTCGAGTAGCAAGATGGAGAACATCTGGTAATCGATGAGCCGGCGCAGGAGCTGGCCGATGCGCTCGAGGAGGGGGTTGAGGTCGAGGATCGAGGCGAGCTCGACGGCGATCTCGTTGAGCACCTCGAGGGTTTGGGCCTGGCGCGAGACGCGCGCGTAGAGACGGGCGTTTTCGATGGCCTGCGCGATGCGCGAGGCGGTGAGGGTGAGCACGTGAAGATGCTCGGGACGGAAGAAGCCAAGCTGCTCGCTTTCGAGGTCCATCACGCCGATGAGGCGATTCTTGGCGATGAGCGGGACGGCGAGCTCGGAGCGCACGTCGGGATTAGCGGAGATGTAGTAGTCGGCTTGCGAAACGTCGTTGAGGAGCAGCGGCTGGCGGGTGAGCGCGACCTGGCCGACGACGCCCTTGCCGACGGGGACGCGCGTGCGCTCGACCTGCGGCGTGTGGCCGATTTGGAAGCGCATGCGCAAGTCGCTGGTGCGCTCGTTGAGAAGGAAGATGGCGAAGATGCGGTAGGGGATGAGTGCGCGCACCAGCTCCGAGGTGCGGGCGAGGAGAGTTTGCAGATCGAGCGTGGTATTGAGCGCGTCGGTCATGCGCATCAGGTAGGCGACGTCGGCCGGCTCGATGCGCGCGTTGATGGGATCGAGAAGGGCGCTGGAGTCCGCCGGGCGGTAGTCGCCCTCGAATTCGTGGTGCGGCGGCTGCGATGGTGGACTATCGGCCATTGGGATCGAAGGAATGATACAGCAGGGACTAAGGGAACAAGCGACCAAGGGAACGAGAAAGCGGCGACTAGGGACTGAGGACTAAGAGACCGGGGGAGCGAAGGAGCGTGGGAGCAAGGCAGCAAGGGATGCGACGCCGGAAAACTCAATCGCCCACCGGCAAATCTGACATCTCAGCGGGCGTGCTTAGCCAGCATATTGTCGGTGAGCGTCGCCGACGCTTCAGCTTGGCTCTGATCGGTCCCGTACTTGTAGGAAAGCTCGAATGTCGTGGCAGAATCCGACCACTCCAATTCACGAGAATCGAGTTGGCCGGCCTTCGAAAGCGAGTCTCTCGATGGATTGCCGAGAAGGTGCGTGTAGTCGTCAATCTGAGCTTTCATGGCGTCAGCGGAAATGATGCCATAGTAGAACTGGAATTGGTAAATCAACCCCGATCCGGTCCTGGACAGTGACATTGTTTCAGCGCCGGCAAATGTGCCTCCCTTGAGTGCGCAGGTCGCCCCGCTCCAATTGCAGAAATCTGAAGTTGGCGGCACTTTGTCGCCAAGTCTTAGAATCGTGCCTCTTTCAATTTTGATCTTACGTAGAACGTCAAGTGTTCCTGTGGCCTTTGTTGACCGACACCCGGCGAAGACTATCACTCTGAGTGCGAACAGAGTGGCTGGTCGCATCGCCGCAATCCATTTTTTCATTTCCTACGCCCTCGGTGTCTAGCTCCCTTGCTTCCTCGCTCCCTGCCTTACTCCGCGCCCAGCTCCCGCACAATCGCCACGGAGGCGGAGGAGCCGATGCGGTTGGCGCCGGCTTCGAGGAGGGCGCGGACCTGGGCGACGGTGCGGATGCGGCCGGCGGCTTTGACGCCGCAGCGGGCTCCGGCGACGCCGCGGATAAGAGCGACATCGGCGGGAGTGGCGCCGCCGGAGGCGAAACCGGTGGCGGTCGAGATGAAATCGGCGCCGGCCTGAATGGCGATCTCGGAGGCGCGAAGCTTCTCCTGCACGGTGAGCAGGCAAGTTTCCAAATTCACTTTGAGAATGGCGCCATGATGGTGGGCCACGTGGACGGCAGCGCCAATGGCGTGCTCGACGGCTTGCTGATTGCCGCTTTTGAGCTGGCCGATGGGCAGGACCATGCCCAGCTCGCGCACGCCGAGACGGATGAGCGCAGCGGCCTCCTGGCGGAGCGTGGAGACGAGCGAGGCGCCGAGAGGAAAGCCGACGGGAGCGCCGACGGGAATGCCGGTTCCGGCCAGAAGCCCGACCGCAGTGGAGGCCCAGACGGGATTGACCATTACGCCGGCAAAGCGGTAGCGCACCGCTTCGTTGCAGAGGTCTTCGACCTGGCGGCGCGTGGCCTCCGGCTTCAGCAAGCTGTGATCGATGATGGCGGCCAAAGATTGCCAATCGGCGAGGCTTTGCGCGGTGAACTTCGCGGTGTCGAAGGTGCCGTAATCAAAGTCCAGGTCGGATTCGCGGGCGGATTCGCCGATGGGGATGGAAGCAGCCATGGGGGTGAATGCTCCTGGTGTTCAGACCACGTGATTTCGATAACCACTTTCGGATAGGTGCGGGCCAGGAGGCCCACACAACAGCCGGTCAGGAGACCGGCGGTACCCTCCGATCGCTTCCCTGGGCAGTCCTGGGCCCTCCCCGGAAGATGAGTATACGGCTTGCCAGGGCTGCGGGCCAAGTTGCGGGCCAAATGGATAGACGCGGAACGAGGTCGGCGCGTTGTCACTACAGAATGGTGAGGCTCAACGGCGTTTCGTTACTCGGGATGGTCCGGGGGCATGAGACAGATGTCGGGGAGATTGCGGTAGCGCTCGGCGTAGTCCATGCCGTAGCCGATGACAAATAGGTTGGGGATGGAGAAGCCGACGTAATCGGCCTCGATCTTTTCGATCCGGCGCGAGGGTTTGTCGAGAAGCGCGGCGATGCGCAGCGATTTGGGATGCTGCTGCAGGAAGAGCTTGCGCAGATAGGCGAGGGTGAGGCCGGTGTCGAGGATGTCTTCGACGATGAGAACGTTCTTGCCCTCGATGGGCTGGTCGAGGTCCTTGATGAGCTTGACGGCGCCGGAGGAACGCTGGCCCTTGCCGTAGCTGGAGACGGCGACGAAGTCGAAGGTGGCGTCGGCTTGGATGGCGCGCGACAAATCGACAAGGAAAAACGCCGCGCCCTTGAGCACGCCGACCATGACGAGCTTTTCACCGTTGAGGTCGCGGGTGATCTGCGCGCCCATCTCCGCCACGCGCTCGGCGATCTGCTGGCGAGAGTAGAGGACATCGAGGCCCTGGTGGATTGTGGCCGCCATGGAGACAGTATCGCAGAGGACAGGGACTAGGGAATAGGGAGTCGGGACTGAGGGACTAAGGGACTAAGGGACTAAGGGACTAAGGGACTTGCAGCGGCTCAGAATTGAAAACTGTCGCGCAGGGAGCGCGACGCGGGCGCGTCTATACTGGAGGAGTCATGCTTCCGTACATTCCGCTTCCGTTCTGGCCGCACCAATTGCCGACATTCGGGCTAATGCTTTGGTTTGCGGCCGTAGCGGCCGCGTTGGTCGTGGACCGCGCGTTCCGGCGGGCGGAAATCGATGCCGACGCAGTGGGGATGGTCGCCGTCGCGGTTGTCGCGGGCATCGTTGGCGCGAAGCTATGGCACGTGCTCGATTCTCCGGATGAGTTCCGCACGCTGGGCTGGGGCGTGCTCTGGGACACAGCGGGATTTGCCTGGTACGGCGCGCTCGTCTTGGGCATCACGGCGCTTGTCGTGCAAGGAGTGCGGGCGAAGATCGGCGGGCTGCGCATGCTGGATTTGTGCGCTCCGGCGGCGGCGATCGGATACGGGCTTGGCCGCATCGGGTGCTTTCTTTCGGGCGACGGCTGCTATGGGATCGAAATCAAGCCGGTGCATTTGCTCGGCTTCACCTTCCGGCCGTGGGGAATGGCCTTTCCGCACGGATTGCAGCCGATATGGGTTCCCGTGTATCCCACGCCGCTGTATGAGCTGGGTGCGGGACTGCTGATCGGCTGGTGGCTGTGGGTCCGGCTGGGCAAGCCGCATGCTGCGGGCGCGATCCTGGGCCAGTATCTGGCGCTCACTGGAATTGCTCGCTTTCTGGTTGAATTTATCCGGCGCAACCCCAAGGTATTGTGGGGCTTGTCGAACGCGCAACTGGCGGGTGCCGGGGCGGTGCTGGCGGGGGTCGCGCTCACCTGGTGGGCGGCGACGCGGCCCGCAGCGGGAGCGAAGAAGACGCGAGCGGCGGTGGAGAAGACGGCGTAGAGCTGGGCGACCCCGACGAGTGCTTACGCGTTTGCGTCCCAAGGATTCACGACAACCAAATTGCAGTGGGCGAAATCCTCGACGTTTCTGGTCGCCAGTGTCGCGCTGTGAACGCGGGCAATGGCAGCGATCTGCGCATCCAATTCGCGAATCGGTCGGCCTAATCTCCTGCGCGAGGCGAGGATCTGCGCGTAGAGGCGCGCGGCGGGCAGGTTGAATGTCAGAACCTGACCGCGAAAATCCTCGGCGAGCATCCCTTCCACGGCTTCGCGAAGGGCTTTTTGTTTGCGTCCCGAAACCATCGATTCGATCCCGGCGAGCAATTCTGCGATGACAACCGAAGCGGTCAAGAGCTCTTCTTCAGGCTGCTCATCCATCCACGCCGACACCATCGGGTCCGGCCGCTCGCGCATGATCTCAGAGATGACGTTGGTATCGAGCAGAAACATCAGTCGAACTTAGGAAGTGGCCGGGTGGAAAACGTGCGGGGCGGAATTTCAATATCTACGCCTCCGAGAGCGGCAAATCGCTCGTGAAGCCTGGTTCCGAACCCCACTCGCTTTGAACTTGCGCGCTTTTGCCGCTGGCCGTTTTGGGTACGCTTCTTTGTCGTTGTGGGAGGCGTGGCTCTCTCGATTACTTCCCCCAGCACCTCGCGCGCCTCGGCTTCCATGGAGCGGCCATTGAGGGCGGCGCGCACCTGGAGCCTGCGCTTGACGGCGGGGTCGAGATTGCGGATGACGATGGTTGCCATGAAGAGATGGTAGCGCGAATGTGCTAGCAATGCAAGCAGTGCTAGCAATGCTAGCTGAGGCCCCTTGCACACGCTAAACGGGTTGTTAACAGGTCATTGCCCCGGGGCACAGCCGTTATCGGCTATTTATGGTTGTTCCCACTCAGTTCTTCTCTCGGAGAGGATCAGCGTGATGGAAAGGGACGCGTCTTCAGCATCAAACTGCTTTGGCAAAGAGGCCGCGACTTGAGGAGTTGCGCTTTGACCTGGCACGGTGAGCCATTTCTTGGCTTCAATCACGCAACTCTTCGCCGCGAAGCATCGAACCGATGCTGATCCGTCCCTTTTTGTTGTCTCAATGTCAGTAACGCCATCCGTTGTCTCGTCAGTGGTCACTGAGACACCTCTTCCTGCACTGCGGCCGTCTGTCCACTTTACTTGCACGTGAACAGTGCGGAAGTGGAGGCGCGGCGGGATCTGTATGCGAATATTCGAGAGCTTCTGGCCCGGCGCAAGGTGAAGTATCTGCGCGTGCGCCCGGTCCGGAACTCCCGGCGCGTAAGTTCGCGCATACGGAGTATCGACATTCGGCGGCGAACTTAGGTTGACCCCGATCAGGTAGTCACCGGCTGGCATTGCTTCGTAACGGAAGACGCCGCGCGCAGTTGTTGTCTCATGACGAATAAATCTCTCCTCGCTACCGAGCAGACCCAAGAGATCCAGTTCCAAACGAGGGACCGCCTTGCCACTTTCATCAGTGACCGTTCCCGAGAAAGCCCCGGACGCGCCCATGAAGAGTCTTGTATAACCGCAAGAGTGCTCCACAACCTCGACTTCTTGTTTCCACGGCGGATCATATGTTGCAAGCGTTGCGTTCAGTGCATATTTTCCCGGCTGAACCGGCCCAATCGAAAAAGATCCCGCCGCATCAGATGTGGCTTCCGTATTTCCGTTAAGACCGCTCGCCGTCACCTTTGCGCCAGATATCGGCCAATCAAGATCGGCAAGGACCAGTCCCTGGATAGTGGTCGGCGAAAGGCCCTTCTTCCACAAACGAAGCCACGCGATGTCGTCTGCCGCAGCGGCAGCGTCACGTGTGCCGGTGCATTCCGGTGCATAGTACACGGGCATCTTTGGATCGAACCCTGGGGGGAGCGGCTTTGGCTTGCCGCCGCGTTTGGCAACTGTCATCGCAGCAGTGTCAACCGGAATGGACGCGCCTTCCGACGCGAACACAAGTAGCTGCTTTCCGATCTCATACTCGGCGTAACAACTTGTGAAGCTGCCAGGATCGATCCAAACCTCCTTCGTGCCTTCGGGCAATCCTTTGAAAATCTCATCGACGGTGAACATATAAAGCGTCTGCTGAAGGAAGGTTCCCGAACCGTCATCGTTTGAGTAGACAGGTGTTCCGATAAAGACGACTGGCGCGGCAGAGATGTACGCGCAGGCAGGAGCCGGGGGACCGCACTCGCAGGCAAAACCTGCAAGATTGAAGGCCATAATGAGCGCCAAGACAACCGCCCGGTTGGGCTTACCGATCCGCATAATTGCTAAACTCTTGACCTTGTCGAAGAGTATAGACCTCAGAGCCTTGGGCGTATCGCCGGCCATTCGGAGGTAAGTTCACAACAGACGGTGACGGTAGAGCACCAGAAGTGGGGCACGGTTCTTTGTGGGTGACGTGAGTCACGGAGTGACGGGCCGGCTGCCTCCGCCGCGTGATCCGCCACACATGTGATGACGCTCACAGCCAGTCCTGTTTTGCGCTGCGTAACTTCGGTCACAATTCAACCGGCGATCTCCTGGGCATCGACCTGCCTTCCTTTGAGATACGGAGCCTCGCCGGAACGTGCACCGTGGAGCGAGGTTCGCATGGGTGATTCAATTTGGCAGTCAATGCAGCTGAAAGGCTACAGCCGCCGGGAGTTTGTGCAATTTTGTACGGCGGCGGCGGCGGTGGCGGGGCTGGGCAAGACAGGCGCCGCGCAGGTGGTTTCCGCCTTCGAGAAGAAGGAGAAGCCGGCGGTGGTGTGGATGCACTTTCAGGAGTGCACCTGCTGCAGCGAGTCGTTTATTCGGGCGTCGCACCCGATTGTGGCGGACGCGCTGCTCGACGTGCTGAGCCTGAACTACACCGAAACCCTGATGGCCGCGAGTGGCTTCCAGGCGGAGAAGAGCCTGAACGACACCATCGCGAACAACAAGGGGAAATACATCGTGCTGGTGGAAGGCGCGGTGCCCACCAAGGACGGCGGCGTGTACTGCATGGTGGGCGGCAAGACTGCCGAGTCGATTTTGCAGACGGTGGCGGCGGACGCGGCGGCGATTGTGGCGTGGGGCAGTTGCGCCTCGAATGGATGCGTGCAGGCGGCCAAGCCGAATCCGACGGGGGCGACGCCGATTGCGAAGCTGGTGAATAAGCCGGTCATCAACGTGCCGGGCTGCCCGCCCATTGCCGATGTGATGATGGGCGTGGTGACGCACCTGCTGGTGCTGGGCCAGATTCCGGCGCTCGACGACCAGGGCCGGCCCAAGGAGTTTTACGGGCGGCGCGTTCACGATACCTGTTATCGCCGGCCCAACTACGACGCCGGGCTGTTTGTGGAATCGTGGGATGACGAGAATGCGCGCAAGGGCTATTGCCTGTACAAGATGGGCTGCCGCGGCCCGGTGACCTACAATGCCTGCTCGGTGGTGCGGTGGAACGAAGGCACCAGCTATCCGATTCAGTCCGGGCACGGGTGCATCGGCTGCAGCGAAGCGGGCTTCTGGGACAACGGCCCGTTCTACCAGCACCTGGCGTCATTCCCCGGCTTCGGCATCGAGAGCAACGCCGACACCATCGGGACGGCAGTCGGGGTGGCCACGCTGGCCGGGGTTGCGGCTCATGCGGTCGTTACCAACATTCGCAAGCGCAGCGTGATCGCGGAAGTGCACGCAGAAGATCAGAAGGAGTCGTAATTGGCCATGGCCACACGCATCGTTGTCGATCCCATCACGCGCATTGAAGGCCATCTGCGCGTGGAAGCAGTCGTGGAAAACGGCGTCATTACCGACGCATTCAGCTCCGGCACCATGGTGCGCGGCATTGAGAAGATTCTGGTGGGCCGCGACCCGCGCGATGCCTGGGCCATCACGGAACGGGTTTGCGGCGTGTGTACGACGGTGCACGCGCTGGCCAGCGTGCGTTCGGTGGAGGATGCGCTGGGCATCAGCGTCCCGCCCACCGCAGAGCTGATCCGCAATATCATGCTGACCACCCAATACGTGCAGGATCATGTGATCCACTTCTACCACCTGCACGCCTTGGACTGGGTGGACATCGTGAATGCGCTGAAAGCCGACCCGAAGAAAGCGGCCGACCTCGCCGCATCGTTTTCGAAGTGGGACAAGAACACGACCTCGTATTTCACCGAGGTGCAGAACAAGATCAAGGCCTTCGCCGCCAGCGGTCTGGGCATCTTCGCCAACGGCTATTGGGGTCACCCGGCATACAAGCTGCCGCCGGAGGTGAACCTGATCGGCGTAGCGCACTATCTTGACGCGCTGCAATGGCAGAAAGAAGTGGTAAAGATACACGCGGTATTCGGCGGCAAGAATCCGCACCCGAATTACCTGGTGGGCGGCGTGCCCTGCTCCATCAATGCCAACGAGGTCGCGGCGATCAACTCCGAGCGCCTCAACCTGGTTTCGAAGCTGATCGGCGATGCCGACGAATTTGTCAACCAGGTTTACATCCCCGATCTGCTGGCCGTGGCCTCTTTCTACAAGGACTGGGCCAAGTACGGCGGCGGGCTGCACAACTACCTCTGTTACGGCGAGTTCCCGACCAAGGACTACAACACGCCGGATGCGTTCAAGTACGCACGGGGCGCCGTGCTCAATCGCGACTTGAGCAAGGTTTATCCCGTGAATCCGCGCGATGAGCAGGAGATCAAGGAGTACATCGCGCACTCCTGGTACAACTACGACGGCGGAAACGATGTGGGGATGCATCCCTGGGCAGGCGAAACGAAGATCAACTACACGGGCCCCAAGCCGCCGTTCGAATCGCTCGAAGGATACGACAAATACTCGTTCCTAAAGACGCCGCGTTGGAAGGACAACCCGATGGAAGTGGGGCCGCTGGCGCGGTTGCTGGTTTCGTACGCCGCCGGCCACGCGGATGTGAAAGAGACGGTGGGCGCAGTGCTCGGCAAGCTGAACGTGCCTGTCGATGCGCTGTTCAGCACGCTGGGACGCACCGCGGCGCGCGGCATCGATGCGGCTTTGGCCATGATCTGGCTGAAGGAGTTCTTCGGCCAATTGATGGATCGCGTCAAGAACAACGAGGTCTCCACCTTCAACGGCGAGAAGTGGGATCCGAAGACGTGGCCGGCGGATTGCGAAGGCGTGGGGTTGGAAGAAGCTCCGCGCGGCTCGCTGGCGCACTGGATCAAGATCCACAACGGCGCCATCGAGAACTACCAACTGGTTGTTCCGACCACGTGGAACGGCTCGCCGCGCGACGCCAAGCAGCAGCACTCGTCGTTCGAAGCTTCGCTGATTGGCACGCCGGTGGCGAAGCTGGACCAACCGGTCGAGATCATCCGCACCATCCATTCCTTTGACCCGTGCCTGGCCTGCGCCGTGCATCTGTACGATCCGCAGGGGCGGCACCTTCACCAGATTTCCTTCGAGTAAAGACGATGAGCACACAGAGCACTGGTGTAAGAGACGTCTTTCGGGCCAACGGCAGCGCGCCTGTGGAGTACCGTCGCGTGTACGTGTGGGAACTTCCG
>Ga0187784_10003119_pt1 | contig 13359 bp, 11 predicted proteins | sample 1015_SJ02_MP15_2_FD_132964 | JGI IMG/M metagenome (GOLD analysis project Ga0187784, IMG submission 132964) | Tropical peat soil microbial communities from peatlands in Department of Meta, Colombia - 1015_SJ02_MP15_20_MG | ecosystem: Environmental > Terrestrial > Soil > Wetlands > Peat | place...
GAATTTAAGAACGATTTGAACGAGTACCTGGAAGCGCGCGGCGCGGCGGTGCGAAGCCTGAAGGACGTGATCGAGTTCAACGAAAAAAATCGCGATCGCGAGATGCCGTATTTCGGCCAGGACTTGATGATCAAAGCCGAAGCGAAAGGCCCGCTCGGCAGCAAGGCGTATCGCGACGTCGAAACGCGGCTGAATCGCATGGCCAAGCAGGAGGGCATCGACGCGACGATGATCAAGCTTGGGCTCGATGCGTTGATCGCGCCGACGGGCGGTCCGGCGTGGCCCATCGATTACGTTGACGGCGATCATTTCACCGGAGGCTGTTCGACGCCGGCCGCGGTCGCGGGCTATCCGCACATCACCGTCCCGGCGGGGCATGTCGACGGGTTGCCGGTCGGATTGTCGTTCTTCGGATCGCCGCGCACCGAAGTGAAGCTGATCAAATACGCCTACGCGTTCGAACAGGCGACGCACGCGCGCAAAGCTCCCCGGTACCTCGCATCGGTCAAAGTGTGACGAGCGATGTGCCCTCCGCATTCGAAATCAGGGTAAAATTCTTGAGCAGATGATGCGTTTTTTCAAGCGCCGCGCCAGGGGCGCCCTCGGGTATCTCGAGAAGGCCGTGATGGAGATTCTCTGGTCCGGTGGGAATGCCTGCGTTCGCGATGTTGCCGAGAAGCTCGAGCGTCCTCTCGCATACACGACGGTGATGACCACGCTCGACCGGCTCTATAAAAAAGGATTGCTCGACCGGCGCAAATTCGAGCGGGCGTTCCGCTATTCGCCGCGATTGTCGCGCAACCAATGGGAGCGCGAACGCGCGGGCGAGCTGGTCTCCGGTTTTCTTGCCGGCCAATCGAGCGACGTGCTGATTTCGTGCCTGGTGGAAGCGGTGGGCGATCTCGATCAGGCGCTGCTGGACGAATTGGAACGAAAAGTCTGCGAAAAACGGCGGGAACTGGAGCGAAGAAAGTGATGACGTCCTCCTACGCGCTTCGTCTGTTGTGCTTATCGCTGGCGGTGCTGTTTCTGGTGCATCTATCGGTGGCGCTGGCGGTGACGATGTGCGCTCCCGCGATGGTGCGGCGCGCGGAGCGATGGCGCGCGGCCGCGGCGGCGCGGATGATGCTCGCGCTGAGATTGCTCCCCGCGGCGAGCGCGTTGTTCGTCGTGCTCGCGATCTGCATCCCCAGCTACTTGCGCCTGGAGCCGGAAGGGATGGAGGAAGAAATCGGCATCGGGTGCCTGGCCTTGGCCGCGATGGGAGCGGCGGCATGGGGATTTTCCCTGGCGCGCACCGCGCGTGTGATGCTCCGATCGATGCGTTGCGTGCGGGCGTGGCGCAGCCGCCGAAGCGAGGCCGTCATCGCGGGATCGCGCTTGTGGATCATCGATGGAGCAGGCGACGGAGCGGGACCGACGCTGGCGATGGCCGGGATCTTTCGTCCGAAACTGATCGTGTCGCGCGAAATCATCGAATCGTTGCCGGCCGATCAACTCGCCGCGGCGCTGCGCCATGAGCGGGCGCACGCCAACGCTTGGGATAATTTCAAACGCCTGCTGATGCTGATTGCGCCGGGCGCAGGGCTGTTTCCTGAAGTGGATCGCGCATGGGCAAGGTTCACCGAATGGGCGGCGGATGACCGCGCGTCGGAAGGCGACGCGAATCGGCCGGTTTCGTTCGCCGCGGCGCTGGTGAGCGTGGCGCGAATGGGACCTGCGCCGGTGCCTCCGCTGGCCACCGCGCTGACGGCGAATGCCGCGGATTTGCAAGTTCGAGTGGAGAGATTGCTGCGGGAACGCGATGAGTCGCGACCCGCGCCCGCGGCGTGGATCGCGGGTTGCCTGCTGACGGCGGGCGCGCTAGCCATGTTGGCGTTTCAGCCGGCGACGCTTTCGGTCGCGCATGCTATTTTGGAACGGTTAGTGGACTAGCGTCCTACGCGCACACTTATCTTTTCCATCTCCAGAAGAGAAATCCGCAGGAATTCGCGTGCGTTAAGCTTCGCGGCGCCAGCCGAGTCCTGCCAGTTCCGATTCCAGATACGCAAGTCCGCTTTCGAGCTGCTTGCGATATCGATCGTCGCGGCAAACCGTCAAATCATGCAATACGCGCGTCCGGTGAAGCAAGAGTCCGTCCCGTTTGCGCTCGATTTCCATCTGCTCGGCATTGAGCATCGCGCGAGATACTTCGCGGCGCAGCCCGCCGGATTCCATCTGAGATTCAACCGACTTACTTTCCCAGCCACGAGCCACGTTTGTATTATACGCCTGTTGACGGGCGAAGAATCGGTGAATCGAAGAGTGAATTGAGCTAATCGGCAAAAAGGAGATGCGGTTTTAGCACAGCGCAAAGATTGAAAGTCGTGAGTATTCATATGCTTCACGAGGTCGGCGGCAACGTTCCGCCCCCGGCGATGGGCTGTTGATCGTGAAAGACGCTTTGTACTAGTGAGGCTGGTCCCGAGGGCCGCCCTCACCAGCGGCATTCCGACCGATTGCGTTACTGTGGTGCACATGATGCGGGCAGGCTGTTGAATGGAAATCGCGCTGGGATTTTTGATCGCGCTCGCCATCGGGCTGACGGGAGTGGGCGCGGGAAGTGTAACCGCTCCCGCGCTGATGATCCTGTTGCACGTTCCAGCGGCGCCGGCGGTAGGGACGGCGCTGATTTTCGGCGCGATCATCAAATTCGTCGCGGCGCCGGGTTATGTTCGGCGCAGGCAGGTGAATTTTCGCGTGCTGGGTTGGATGCTGGCGGGGGGATTGCCGGGCGCGATCGCGGGATCCCTGGTGCTCGATCGTCTGCGACGCAACGACCGCAACTCGTGGATCTACGGCGCGCTCGGCGTAATGATCGCGGTGAGCGCCGGGTTGAATCTGTGGCGATTGCTGATGCGCGCAAATCCCGCCAATCCACCCCGGGCGGATCGCGATCGCTGGCGATGGCTCGCATTCATCGCGCTGCCGGTGGGGGCCGAAGTGGGATTTTCGTCGGCGGGCGCGGGCGCGCTGGGATCGCTGGCGCTGATGGGGCTGACCACGCTGAGCGCGGCGCAAGTGGTCGGGACCGACATGCTTTTCGGCCTTGGGCTTTCGATCGCCGGCGGAGGGTTGCACTTCACGGCGGGAAATTACGACGCCGCGCTGCTGGTGCGGCTGATCGGCGGCGGAGTGTTCGGAGTGTTGCTTGGCGCGAATCTGTCGGCGCGGATACCGTCGCGTCCATTGCAGGTGGCGATTTCGTTGTGGCTGTTTTCGCTCGGCGGCGAGTTGTGCTGGCGCGCGGCCCGCTAACGGATCGCGAACGTGCCGAAAACCATGGCCAGTTCGCGATTGTCGCCGGGAGGCCGAAAAACTTTGCTGGCTTCGATCGCGATCTCAATGGCCTCGCGGCCGGTGAGCTGCGCGGGCAGCGCGAAGCTGATTGAGAATTGTTGATTGGGCTGGCTCAACGTCTTCGATCCGACATCGATTCCTTCCACGCGAAAATTCAGCGTGACCGGACCGCCGGCGATTACCGCCGCGGGAGCGTAGCCCGTCACGTAGAGTTTTTGCGACTGGGAAAGCGGCCCGGAGAGTTTCACTGTGGCGCGCCGGGGCATCCAACGAAACCCTTGTTCGGCCGGATGCCACTCGGGGCCGAAGAATGCGGCGTCGTTGGGATCTCCTGCGTCGACCGAATCGTGCCGCGACACGTGAGGGTCGGCGCGCAACACGGTTTCATAGCTCCGGGTGACGTCCTGCGCCGCGTCTTTCGAAACGGCCAGCACGTATGCCTCGTGATTCTCGATGCGATCGAGAGCCTGGCGCGGCGTGATCAGGAAACGCGTGACGCCGCCGCGATCGGCGCGGGCGGCAATTCCCCGATCGCCGCCGGGAACCAGGTACAGCTTTTGCAAACCAAACAGGCGCCACGGATCATCCTGAAACCCGGCCTGAAACAGATCGTTGTCGACGCCGGCGAGGAGTACGGAGGCATCGGGATGCTCGCGCGCCACGTCTTCGACGCCCAGCACGACGGCGCGCATGCGCAGCGACCGGGCATACTCCCATTGCGTGTAGTCCTCGATGAGACGAATGGAACCGGCCAGATACCCGGCGGCCAACAGGACCACGAAAATGCGCAGGATGCTCGCGGTTCGCCAGGCTTCGACGCTCGCCCATCCGGCCAGCCACGCCAATCCGAGCGCGGGGATGGTGGCGTAATAATCCTCGATATGATTGGGCAGCGGAAGGACCGGTGCGAGAAGCAACAGGAACCATCCGCAGAAAAATAGCGGGCGGAATTCGCGGCGGCGGAGCTTGGCGACGACGAAAACGAGCAGCGCCGCGCCGGCCGCCGCGGCGACCATCTCATTGCGCCGCCCGTCGAGCCGCGTAGGTCCGATCGTCCAGAGCAAGTATTGGAACAACGTTCCCGGCAGCCTTTTGTCGATGGTGAGCGAATAATACGGCCCGGCGTCTTTCGGAATCAGCAGCAGATGAGCGGCGCCGAAAGCGATCGCCGGCACGAACATCGGAAGCGTGCTTCGCAGGCGCTTACGATCGAAGCACAGCGCGTGAAGGGCGACCAGCGCGGGATACACGACGATGATTTCCAGCACGCCGAATCCGGCGAGATAGGCGGCCCATTCCAGAATTTTTGAGCCGCGGCTGCCCGAATCGATCCACCGCAAGCGCGCGTAAAACGCCAGCAGGATCGAGAACGCGCACAGCACTTCGTTATATGCCGACGCCCACTCGAGCGGCATGACGATGACGCCGCACGTGGTCCAGAAAATCGCCGCAAGCAGGCCGGCCGCGCGTGATCCGGTGAGCCGCGCGCCGATCAGCGCGGCGAGCGTGAGATCCGCGAACCAGGTGGCGAGCGCGAACAAATGATACGGCATCGCGTGAAAGCCGAACAGCGAAGCAAACGTCAGAAAATACAACCGCTCGCTGAAGACGCGAATGGTGCCCTGCGCTTTGGGCGCGAAAAGCAGATCGAGGAGGCTCCGGATGCCGTGGACTTCGAGCGGCAGGCCGAGCCATGCGAAATCGTCATTGGCGAACCAGGTCAGCGGAACGCGCCAGAACACTGCCAGGCAGAGAGCCGGCGCGGCCAGAAAATACACGGCCCGCTTCATTTCGCAATCAGGCCGACGCGGGTCACGATCACGGCCAGTTCGCGCGGATCTTTTTCACTCGGCGGCAGGCCCTTGTCCACGGAAAAATCGAAAGTGGTCGAGTCGCCGGCCAGCACGACCGGCGAAACGTCGCGCGTATAGGTCGCATCGCCGGCCGTCAAAAATATTTCGGAACCGAGATCGAGTCCATTGGCCTTCGCATCGAGCGTCATCGCGCCGACGCGATCGAACATCACGTCCGGGATCACGAATTTCAGCTCCAGCTTCGCGCCCTTGGTCTCCGAGCCCTGGATAGGACGAAGCTTCACCGTGAAATTTTTGGCGGTCCACCGCCAGGATTGATTTTCGATCCCGTAGAATCCGCGGACGAGTTGGCTCGCGTGAAGCGGATCGGACGTTTCGACCATGCTGGCGAGTGCTGCTTCGCCGGCCGCCGGCGCCTTCGCCGGTTGTTCCTTCTTGCGAATCCTGCAACCGGGAAGCGCGAGCGCGATCGTCGCGAGCGTCACCGCGACCCTCAGTCTCCGCATCGCTCGACCTGGACCAGGCATGTGTAAAAGGTCGGACCTCCGCCGATGTCGGTGAGCCGGTCGGAGGTGAGCGCGTTGGCGCTGCGCCGGCCTTCGGAAAATTTCGCCCATCGAACCGCGGGCGCGCGAACCACGCCCGGCGCGACCACGCCGTCCAGCTCGGCTTTGAGGATCAGGCTGCCGCGATCGTTGAACGCGCGCACACGGTCGCCGGGGTGAATGCCGCGCGCTTCGGCGTCCTCGCGATGCATCTGCAACACCGCGGTCTGCGCGTCTACGTCCCCGCGATTGCCGAACGTGGAGTTCATGCTGTCGTCGTTTTTCGAAGAAACCATTTCCAGTGGATATTGTTTGCGCAATTTTGCGTCGCCGAGGCGCGATTCCTCGGGCGGCGTGTAATGGAGGTGTGCCGCATCGAACTCGCATTTGCCCGAAGCCGTGCCGAATCCGCCGCGCGCGAAAGGCTGATAGGGCGCGCCCGGCGCGGAAACGTTGAGACGAACGGAATGTTCCGCGTCGAGACGCTCCAGGGTGATTCCTTGTAAGAAAGGATGGCCGGAATCGAGCATCGTGCGGATCATGTCGTCGTCCGAGTCGCTGAAACAGGAGTCGTCGAAACCCATGCGCCCGGCGAGCGCGCGGAACACGTCAACGTTCGACCGCGTCTCGCCCGGCGGATCGATCACCGGACGTGCCAGCTGAAGATGATAGTGGCCGTAAGCCAAATATAAGTCAGTGTGCTCGAGGAATGTGGTCGCCGGCAGCAGAATATCGGCGTAATCGGCCGTATCGGTTTGGAATTGCTCCAGCACGACGGTGAACAGATCGTCGCGCCGGAGTCCGCGCAACACCAGGTTTTGATTCGGCGCGATCGCGGCGGGATTCGAATTGTAAACCACGATCGCCTTCACCGGCGGATCGCAAACCTGCGTGAGCGCCTTGCCCAGCTCGGCCATATTCAGAATGCGCGCCTCGCGGCCCAGCGGCGAAAGCAGTTGCAGATCGGGCCGCTCCAATCCGATGCGATTGAAGTGAAACGCCTGCGACGTCGAAAGCTGAAATCCACCGCCCAAATCCTTCCACGAGCCGGTGAGCGCGGGCAAACAAGAGATGGCTTGCACCGCTCGTCCGCCATGCTGGCCTCGCTGGACGCCGTAGTTCAAGCGAATCGCCGCGGGACGCGTGGTCGCATATTCGCGCGCCAGTTGCACGATGTCATCTTTATCGATCCCGGTGAGCGCGGCGACGCGCTGGGGTGGGTATGCGCGGACGTGATCGCGCAGTTCCTCGAAACCGCTGGTGTAACGGGCGACGTAATCGGCGTCGTACAATCGTTCGCCGATGATGACGTGCATCAGGCCCAGCGCGAGCGCGAGGTCGGCGCCGGGATGAATCCGCAGATGACGGTCGGCCAGAGCGGCGGTGCGGGTGCGGACCGGATCGATCACCCACAGCTTCGCTCCATTGCGTCTGGCTTCGACCACGAAGGGCCACAAGTGGACATTGGTCCCGTGAATGTTCCCGGCCCACGCCAGGATCAACTTTGCGTGGCGGAATTGCTCGGGCTCGGTTCCATAGCGGAAACCGAGGCTCGCTGCGACGCCCGCAGCGCCGGCAGAGGAACAGATGGTCCGATCCAGCCGCGTTGCGCCCAGACGATGGAAGAATCGCCGGTCCATGCCGCTGCCGTTGAGCAGTCCCATCGTGCCGGCATAACTATAAGGAAGGATCGCTTCGGAGCCAGATTCGCGCGCGATCGCGCCCAACCGCTCGGCGATGGTATCGAGCGCCTCATCCCAGCCGATTCGCGCGAAGCGCCCTTCTCCCTTCGCGCCGGCGCGCTTCTGCGGATACAGAAGACGATCGGGATGATATTCGCGATCGAGATAACGCGCGACTTTTCCGCACAAAAATCCGCGCGTGACCGGATGGTCGGGATTGCCGCGCAGGCGGGTCGCCCGGCCGTCTTCCACCTGCACCAGCAGCGAGCACGTGTCCGGACAATCCAGCGCGCAAACCGAGCGGCGAACCTCCATACAAGGAAGGATAACAGGACTGATACAGTGGATGACTATGAAGATTCTTACCCTGCTCGCTTTCGCAACGCTTGCCTTTTCGCAGACCCGTCCGGTAACGGACGCCGAGGTGATGCGGGTCCACAAATCCGCGCTGTTGATCGATACGCATAACGATGTGACCAGCCGAACGGTGGAAGGCTTCGACATCGGCGAGCGCAACACCAGCGACCGGCCGACCATGACAGACCTGCCGCGGATGCGCGACGGCGGCATGGGCGCGCAGTTTTTCGCCGTCTACGTCGCGGCGGGCTACGTCAACGGGAATCATGCGGCGAACCGGACGCTCCAAATGATCGACACGGTTCGCCACGACATCGTCGCTCGCTATCCGAACGATTTTGCATTCGCGACGACGGCGGCCGACATCGAAGCCGCGCACCGGCAGGGCAAGATCGCCGCGCTGATGGGCATCGAAGGCGGGCACGCGATTGAGGACAGCCTCCGCCTGCTGCGCGATTACTACGCACTGGGCATCCGCTACATGACGCTGACGCACACCAACACCAACAATTGGGCCGATTCGTCCGGCGACATCGATCGCACCGACGTTGCCCATCACAACGGGCTGACCGATTTCGGAAAGGACGTGGTGCGCGAGATGAACCGCCTGGGAATGATGGTGGATATTTCGCACGTCAGCGATAAAACATTTTGGGATGCGCTCGCACTGAGCAAGGCGCCGATCTTCGCGTCGCATTCCTCCTGCCGCGCGTTATGCGACGTGCCTCGCAACATGACCGACGAAATGATTGTGGCGCTGGCAAAAAAGGGCGGCGTCGTGCAGATCAATTTGGATTGCGGATTTCTATCTCAGACGGTCGCCGATGCCGAAAAAAACGCGCGACAGGCCAACGCCGCGGTTCGCGAGCGGATGCAGCGCGAAACGGCGGGCAAAACGCTGATGGCCGAGGAGCGCCGGGCCATGATGGCGAAGATCCGTGAAGAGATGGGCATCCGGCCGGGCCCGCGCGCGACGCTAGCCGACGTGGTCGCGCACATCGATCATGTCAAAAAGATCGCCGGCGTCGAGGCCATCGGGCTGGGCAGCGATTTCGACGGCATCGGCTGCTCGCCGGACGGCTTGGACGATGTTTCCAAATGGCCGAACCTGACCCGGGCGCTGCTCGAAAAGGGTTATTCGCCAGAAGATATTCGCAAAATCTACGGTGAAAACCTGTTGCGCGTGATGCGCGGCGTGGAAGCCGCCGCCGGGAAGTAATCGGGAACCAGGCATGGCCGCAGACGCCAGTCCGCGGCCAATTCGAGCTACGCGCCGGCCGGCATCTCCATAGGTTCGTCGGCGCTGCCGCCGTAAATCTTCGGAACTTTCGCCCCCATCGGACGCAGATATGCCGAGAGCTGCCCGCGATGATGGATCACGTGGTTGCAGTTGAGGCCCACGAAGGCCACCGCCGGGAAAACGAAAACGCCGTGGAAATCAATTTTCTGCGCGAGTTGCTCAGGCGTCAGCGCGCGAATTTTGGCCGCCGCCTTCGCGAAGTTTTCGTCGTACCATTCCACCAGTTGCGCCGGCGTGGTTACCGAATCGGGGACGGCGCCATCGGCGGGATTGAATGCGCCATTGGAGACTGCGTGGAGAAAGAAAATTTCCGACGAAGCGATATGCTTCGCCAGGGTCCACGCAGTCATCGATTTCGGGTCGGGCGAATAGGCGCATCTATCCGCCGGCACCGCCGCGATCACGCGCCGCGTCGTCTTCTGTTCATTTTCAGCCTGCGGCAGATAGATGTTGATCAGAAAAGTTGCTTGTTCGGGAGTCATACGGGCAATCTATCACAGCCGGAATTTCCGCGCTGGCGAGTATCCTAAGAGTACATGGTCCCCTGTAATTCCGGCGTCCCGGTTAGGATGCGGCGGCTCCTCGCGGTCGCGGCGATTGCGCTCACTGGCTGCGCGCGAAAGCCCCAGCAGGTGCAGATCGATCCGTCGCTCGCGACGCTGGTGCCTCCCGGCACGGTGCTGATGGTCGGCACGCGGCTCGACGGGTTGCTGAAGACTCCCGTGTATCAAAAAAATTTCGCAGGGAAACAGTTCCCGCAGATTGAAGATTTCGCCTCGCGCACCGGCCTCGATCCGCGTAAGGATCTTTGGGAATTGCTGTACGTGTCCAACGGGAGCGACGGCGTGCTGCTCGGCCGCGGCAAATTCGCCGACGAAATGATGGAGCCCGAGTTGAAGAAAGAAGGCGTCCTCCGCTTCGGCTATAAAGGTTTCAAGATGCTCGGCAACCAGAACAACGCTGTGCTGTTCGTCAATTCGACCACCGCCGCTGCGGGAACGGTTCCGGCGCTGCAGGCCTTGATCGATCAGCGCGAAAATTCGCATGGCGCTCCGCCCGCGCTCGCGCCGCTCATCGCGCAGATCCCGCCCAACGCGCAATTTTGGGCCGCCTACGCCGGCGGACCCATCCGCCTGCCCTTCGATCCCGACAGCAACCTGGGCAATGTGAACACGCTGCTCGCTTCCATTGAGCATGGATTCGTTTATTTCGATCTGCGATCCGGATTGAACGGCGTCGCCACGGCGGAGTGCGCCCAGGAAAGCGGCGCGCAGCAGGTTTACGGCGCTCTCAAAGCGTTAATCGGGCTGGGGCGCTTGAGCGTGCCGAAAAATCAGCCCGAGCTCGCGCAAGTCTACGACGCCATTCGCGTGACCCAACAAGCGCAGCGCGTGAAGTTATACATCGATGTTCCGCAGGAGATGGTGGACAAATTCCTGAGCATCTGGCTCGGGCGCCGCTGAAATCTCGCGGGTGTCCGCTACACTAAAGATTTCATGTTCCATCTCCTGGAGAAACGAATCGCAGACGCGTTTGCTGCGCGGATTCAATCGCTATATGGAGTCGAAACGCCGGTGCAGACCGAACAGCCCAAGCAATCCTCGTTCGGCGAGATCGCGGTTCCGGCGGCTTTTCAGCTCGCGCGTCAGTTGAAAAAAGCTCCTAAGGCGATCGCCGCGGAGTTGTCGAGCGGGGTCGCGATCGAAGGTATTTCGGCGATCGAAATCGCGGGCAACGGGTACCTGAATATCCGCCTGGATCGCGGCGCTTACGGAGCGGGACTGTTGCATGCGGACACCGCGCCTCGCGCCACTGCCGAAAAAATCATCGTCGAGCATACCAATATCAATCCGAATAAAGCTGCGCACATCGGGCATCTCCGCAATGCGATTTTGGGCGATACCTTCGTGCGGATGTTGCGCGCGACCGGACACCGCGTCGAGGTGCAGAATTACATCGACAACACCGGCGTGCAGGTCGCCGACGTGGTAGTGGGGTTCGTCCACCTTGAAAACAAATCGCCCGAAGATGTTCGCCAGTTGATCTCGTCAACTCGTTTCGACTACCTGTGCTGGGATTTATACGCACGAGTTTCCTCTTACTATGAGGACCATCCCGAGGCGACCGCGTGGCGGGCGGAAGCTTTGCACGCGATTGAGGCGGATGCGGGCGCCGAAGCGGAGATCGCTCATTTGGTAGCCGGCGCGATTGTCGACGCGCATCTGGAAACCATGCTCCGCCTGAACATCGAATACGATGTTCTGCCCCGCGAAAGCGAAATCCTGCATATGAAATTCTGGGCGGCGGCGTTCGAATTGTTAAAGGAACGCAAGGCGATTTATTTCGAAATAGAAGGCAAAAACAAAGCCTGCTGGGTGATGCCCGGCTCGGCATTTCGCGAAAAGTCGGAGGGCGAAGAAGACGATAGCAAAGTGATCGTGCGCTCCAACGGCACCGTGACTTATGTCGGCAAGGACATCGCCTACCAGCTTTGGAAATTCGGACTGCTCGGAAAAGATTTCTACTATCGCAAGTGGCGCACGTATCCCGACGGTCGCGAGGTCTGGGCGTCCACCGGGGAGCCGCAGGACAACGCGGTGCATTTCGGTGCAGGGGATCGCGTCTATAACGTGATCGATTCGCGCCAATCGTATTTGCAGGACGTCGTCGTCGCCGGTCTGCGCGCGCTCGGTTATGCCAGGCAGGCCGATAACAGCGTGCATTTTTCCTATGAAATGGTCGCGCTTTCCCCGCAAACTTGCCTGGAAATGGGTATCGAATTATCCGAAGAGGACCAGCGCCGCCCTTACGTCGAGGTTTCCGGCCGCAAAGGATTAGGGGTCAAAGCCGACGACCTGATCGACAAACTTATCGAAAAAGCGCTCGAAGAGGTGACCTCGCGGCATCCGGATGCGCCCGAACCGGAGCGCCGGCGAGTCGCGGCCGGGATCGCGGTCGGCGCCTTGCGCTATTTCATGTTGAAATACACGCGCAATTCGGTGATCGCGTTCGATTTCGCGGAAGCCTTGAGTTTCGAGGGCGAAACCGGCCCGTATGTGCAATACGCCGCCGTGCGCGCGCGAAACATTTTGCGCAAGCTCGCCGAGCGCGGCGAATCCCTTCCCGATTTTCGATCCGCGCTGAGCCGGGAAGCGATGGCGCGCCAGCTCAATTCGCAGGAAGATTGCTGGCAGCTCCTGCTGGCCGCATCCAAGGCCGGATCGGCGATCGAGCGGGCCGTTGCGAGCGGCGAACCCTCGCACGTCGCGCGCTACGCGTTCCAGCTCGCGCAGAATTTCAGCAACTTTTATCATGATTTCCCGGTTTTATCGGAATCCAATCCGGAAAAGAAAACGTTCCTGTTGTGGATGACCGATTATTTTCGCGCGCAATTGGAAAAGACCCTCGGCGTGCTCGGTATCCAGGTTCCGGAGTATATGTGAGCGCACGCTAAAATAGGATCACCCATGCCAAGCCAGAACTCCTTCGGCGCCGCGGGCGAGTTTCACGCTGACGGCCGCGCCTATCAGATCTATCGTCTCGCCGCGCTCGAGAAAGCCGGATTTAATCTTTCGCGCGTCCCTTACTCGATCAAGATTCTGCTCGAAAACCTGCTGCGGTTCGAGGACGGCCTGACCGTCAAGCGGAGCGACATCGAATACGTCGCGGCGTGGGACACCTCGGCCGCCGCGAAGGAAATCAATTTCCGCCCGGCGCGGGTGCTGCTCCAGGATTTTACCGGCGTGCCGTGTGTCGTCGATCTCGCGGCGATGCGCGACGCTCTCCAAAAACAGGGCGCCGATCCGAACAAGGCGAACCCGCTGATCCCGGTCGACCTGGTCATCGATCATTCGGTGCAAGTGGATAAATTCGGCACGCGCGATGCGTTCGATTTCAACGCGCTGATGGAATTTCAGCGCAACCAGGAGCGCTACGCGTTCTTGAAATGGGGCCAGGGATCGTTCCGGAATTTCCGCGTCGTTCCGCCCGACACCGGCATCGTGCACCAGGTGAATCTCGAATACCTCGCGCCGGTGATTTTCGAAACCGATGGCGCGGCGTATCCCGACACGCTGGTCGGCACCGATTCGCATACCACCATGATCAACGGGCTCGGCGTCGTCGGGTGGGGCGTAGGTGGAATTGAAGCCGAGGCGTGCATGCTCGGCCAGCCGGCCTCGATGCTGCTGCCCGCCGTGGTCGGTTTCAAGCTGACCGGAAAACTTCCCGAAGGCGCGACCGCGACCGATCTGGTGCTCACCGTGACGCAGATGCTGCGCAAGCGCGGCGTCGTCGGCAAGTTCGTCGAATATTTCGGCCCC